>Ga0268298_10004222_pt1 | contig 14170 bp, 15 predicted proteins | sample WWTPWeurt_MetaG_FD_194462 | JGI IMG/M metagenome (GOLD analysis project Ga0268298, IMG submission 194462) | Activated sludge microbial communities from WWTP in Nijmegen, Gelderland, Netherland - WWTP Weurt | ecosystem: Engineered > WWTP > Aerobic digester > Activated sludge | place... | reverse complement strand
ATAACTGGCTGGCGTAAGAAGTTTCCAGTAACAATTGGCCTTGTTCCAGGATATGACGCAAACCGATCTCGATCTCCTCCAAATACAGCAAATCCAAACCACGAAGAATTTCCAATTTCTCTTTGCGTTTGCACTGGGAAGCGCGATGCATTTTCTCGACGCCTCTCTACAAATCCAGGCAATTTCTTTAACTGCTCTATTCCAATTGCACACTGAACCTCTGTTGGCCTTACGTTATATCCAGGAAGAATAAACCTGAACGCCTCAACACTTTCATTGAAGACATTGTTTGTTGGAAGGTGCCGAGTCCATCCATGCGACCTGAGTGACAAAAGCATCTCATAGAAGTACTTATCATCCGTGGTCACCATGCCGCCCTCAATGGTGCAGATATGATGAGAAAAGTAAGTCGAATGAGATGCCATTACGCCAAATGAACCACACATTTTCCCGTGGTAGGAGGCGCCCATAGATTCGCAGTTGTCTTCAAGCATCGGAACCCATTTTGGAATATCGCTAAATTCGTTGGGGTTGCCAAGAAGATTGATTGCAAGAACTAAATCTGCTCCATTGCAAGCCAATCTCAATTGCTTGATGTCGAAATTAAGAGTTTCCAGATCTACATCAACAAATCTTAGATTCCATCCGTATTGCAAAAATGGGCTGTAACTTGTAGCCCAGCCAACGGCCGGGACAACAACCGTTCCAGCACCGTACCGAAGCGTCCAAGCGGCCACCATTAGTAGATTTGCACTACTACCGCTATTGACTGCAACACAATATCTTGTGCCTACGTATTTTGCGTAGGCCTCCTCAAATTCTCTCGTTTTCTCGCCCATCGTGACCATGCCGGAGTCAATGACTCGAATTGCTGCGTCACGCTCTTCTTCCCCCCAAGTGCCATTAGACGTCATATTTATCCCGTTTGATTGACCAATCTGCCTCTTCACACATCTCAACCATCATCTCTTCAAAACTGATTTCTGGCTTCCATCCAATTGATCTGATTTTCGATGCGTCTCCGCACAAACTCTCAACTTCAAGTGGTCGCTTGAATTCGTTAGATTCAACCACGTAGTCTTCATAATCCATCCCAAGATGAGAGAATACGATCTCACATACGTTGCGAACAGAGCGCATTTCTCCAGTTGCAACAACATAGTCATCAGCAAATGGTTGTTGCATAATCATCCACATTGCCCTGACGTAATCCTTTGCGTGTCCCCAATCCCTTTCGGCATTAAGATTTCCTAAAATCAGGTTCCTTTGAAGCCCGTGCTTGATCCTGACGGCGGCCTTCACAATCTTCTGAGTTACGAATCCATCTCCACGAAGTGGACTCTCATGATTGAAAAGGATGCCCTGGGCCGCGTAAACGCCTCTCTCACGGTAGTTCTTGGTGAGCCAGTACGCCGCCAGCTTGGCGCACGCGTAAGGGCTTCTTGGGCGCATTAAACTCATCTCTGATTGAGGCGGTGGAGTCGCCCCAAAAAGCTCTGAAGTCGATGCTTGATAGACCTTGCATCCGGCTTTCGCCGCAGCTGCCAAACAGTTTGCGGCGCCAACCGCATTTATGGCGAATGCAGATGCAATTGCAGAAAAAGAGTCGCCAACATGAGTAACCGCCGCGAGATTATAAATATCGTCAGGCATATATTCTTCGACGATTTCATGCATCCGAAGCGGATCTGAAACATCGCCACTTACAACCTCTACTCCCGCGGCTTCAACTCCAAGCCTTTCGTTTCCCCTGCGCGTCCCTATGACCTCATAGCCATTTTCAATAAGAAACTCAGACAAATATCTTGCGTCCTGTCCATAAATCCCAGTTATGAGTGCTCGCATCTGTTTTTATTCTCCGGACTTACACCATTTTCTTTACGGTTACCTTTGCAGTGGTCTATTCTCTTGCCAATCTCAGACTCACATATAGGATGCATGTTTTTGTTGCCAGCAGGGCTAAGATTATGTGACTTTATTAGCCCATCACGCTCAAACAGCCTAACTGTTGCATCCAGCGTTTCGCAGTCAGTCCAATTGGACAGCTTTTTAAACGAGTTGCTTATGTACCAATCCCTCCATGTATGCATGAACTCTTGGTGCTGTTTATGCGAACAATCTATGATCCAAAATCCGGTCTCAGTATACATGCCAGGACGCTTAAACATTGCAATATAGCTTCCTTGCGGTATCTGGCTGCGAATAAATTCTTCCGTTACATCATTAAACGTTACGCAATCAGCGTCAAGCCATACGCCAAGACCTTTATATTCAAAAAGAGCGTCTACGGCAGCAAAAACCTTATTTGAGAACCGGCATACATCAAATAGATATGAATGCGGCTCATAATGGAAATAACGCTCCTTAAAATTAATAAGGTCGTCAGGAAGCGGCCTTTGCGTTACGCAGGCAGTCTTCGGGATATCGAACCCCTCGGCATAAAAATAAAGTTCTGCCGATCCTGTCCACTTATTCCATGACTCTAAGCATCTGTATCCATATTTCTCAAATCCAGACTTATTGCATGTCGTAACTACTCGCATTTATGCTCCATCAGCCTCTTGATTGCCTTTGAAAACCCATTTTCCCCGGATATCTGCCGAAAGAAGTTGACCGTATTTTCTGGATACCAAATCATCCCGCCATCAATCGTTTGACTTGCCTCTCTCCATTGGGCTACGGATGGCACAAGGACGCTTACAGGCTTCCCTAGAGCGCCCCTAACGTGCAAAATTGTCGTTGTTACGCAGACGACATCATCAAGGACATATGCCAAGGCAACGGTATCGTCAAAATTAGTTGTGTCTATTTCTGGCTTAAAAATCTGCTTCACATTATCAATGTTCCACCGAGAAACCTCTTCCAAAGAGTTGTGATAAGACAGATCTACAGCCGTTCCAGCATTATTGATAATCGGCTCAAACTCATCCAATGAAACAGAGCGCAAATGTTTATGAGTCTGCTGTATCCCGCCACGCCAAGCAATCCCAACCCATGGCTTTGGCTTATCCTTAAGAATTTCTTCCCATTTTTTTACAAGGATTGGGTCTGGCGTTATGTATTTTTTTCTCTCAAAATCAGAGTCTTTGTTTAAATAAAATCTTCCAAGTGCCGATACGTGTATATGTGCGTCTATCTGGTATTTGTCTACCCATGTCGGCGTCCTTTTTAATGTTCCATAAACGTCGCATTGAGGGAAGTTTCTTTTGAATAGCGGAACTAGGCGATCTATTGTTTCAATGATAACCTTTTTGCAATCCTGCGCCATTCTTGGGAATATCTGCGAGAACATAAGCACGTCACCAACGCCCTGATCGCATTGCACAACAACAGTTTTATTTGGAGAACCGTCCCATGTTGGCTCTTCTTTTTCCGGCGGATTGTAAATGCGAACATCAAGATGATGCCCATAAAGCCACTCAGAATGTGACCATCCATCCTTCCATCGTCCAATTGCAAGATTTGCAAATGCCGCTGCAATATGAGCAATATAATTATTTGGGTTCTTCTTTAGCGCTTTATCTGCCTGATTAATGGCCTCGCGCCAATCGCCGATATTGACCAATGACCCAGCAATGTTTGCTGGCGGCATATCGTCATCTGGACACATTGATTCTACAATTTTGAATGTCTTAATCGCCTCATCCCAGCGATTCAAATCATGAAGGCAAGCGCCATAATTCATCCATAAGTTTGGCTGCTTTTGGTTGTATGCAAGAGCTTTGGAAAATATCGGAAGAGCCAACCCAACATGCCCCTGCTGACGCAGCAAATGACCCATGAGATAAAGTCCCTCAGGAGATTCAGGGTCTTCATTCAAATAAGAGTTAAGTACATGCCACGCATTGACCCAATCTTGCTTATCAACGCACAGTTTCGCTGTTTTTAATAGAGACTTATCCATGTTTTATGTTGTGCGTTATCTCTGTTGTCTTAAATTTCTTATATTCAGTGTTCAATAATTTATAAACAGAAGGCCAGTCATTCTTGTCCCAAAAGTCTACTCCATGCTTTTGAAGCATTTCAAGTTGAATGACCTCAGGGACTATTGCGTAATGCACCAATTCTTCCTTCATTTGGTGCTTTATATGGTTCGGATCAGACCTTAATCTTTCGGCCTTTTTTAGAGCTTCACTCACGTCTTGTTCGTGAGTAATTAGCATTGTATTACCCTCTTGCTTGAACCAGCATTTTTGACCAGTCAGAGGGTTGTAATCAAGAAGGAGTCTAGTCATAAAAAAAGGCGGGCATTGCGCCCGCCGAAGAAGATGATATTAAGAGACGTTGGTGATTTTAGTGTTTGCTCGCGGAGATTTCGCTACCAATGTGTATTCCGCCAGAATCGTTCGGCGCTCAGCATCGCCAACCGTTGCGATTTCCTTCGTTTGGAAGGGTCGCAGATAGTCAACGCGCCAAGTGCTCATATCGAAGCAGAATACCGTAGTGATACGAGCATAACGAGACAGAACAATGTTGTGCGAACCAAACGCCGAGACATAAACGTCAGCCGCGCCAACAATCTTCGCTTGTTGCGCGCCGCGCACATCGCTAAAGCGAGTTGCAATACCGGTAAATTGACTGATCCGGTTATACAGCGTGGGGCCACAAAGAATCACGTCAACTTCACCTCCGGCAGACCATGATTTTTGCAGGGCAGAACGCAGGTCACCTTCTGTCAATGTTACGGCGGTACCATCGGTTACAGGAGACGTTGCAAAACCACTTACGGGGGCAGTTGTAGTCGCAGTGGTCTGAGTAGACGCAGCGATGTGGTTGGGGCTATAGATCCAGGATTCTGCGCCAGCAGAAACTCGGCCAGAAGCACTGGTACCAGCCGATGCGGGTTCATCGCTCAGAAAGCCGGTCTCCATGTCTCGCTTCAGCTCTTTACCGGCACGCATCGTATGATAGGCAAGCATAGAGTTAATGCCAGCCTTTTCAACTGCTTCAGCAGTACCGGTAACTTCAAAATCTTTACGAGAAATTTGAGTGTAGTTTTTCAGGCGCGAAGGCAAGGTGCGCGCAGTAGCGCTGAAGTTATCGCCCTCAATTGCCGCATTTTTGGCAGCAGAAACCAGAGAATTGGTCTGCCATTCATGCGTTGTAGATGCCGCAGTTCCGCGCCCAATCTTGGACATGAAAACAGTGTCCATTGGGGTAATGTCATAGATAACGTTAGATAGATCTTCCCGCAATGCGTTGCCGGACAGATCATATGCCTTGGTTGCGCCAACAGTAGCAGCCATGATTATTTCCTTTTCATTCGATATTCAAGCCATCGAGCAGCATCTTCAACGCTTCCAGTCTTTTTCAGACTTTCTCGGTAAATGCGCTCTTTGCTCTTTGATTGACTTTGATTCGCATCAAACGCACCTGGGCGAGACACAGGGGGAGCTTGATTTGCCTTGTTCATTACATTGGGCTTAGATGATTGCAATTTCCTATATTGCATGGCTTCCCACATCACATGTACAGTGCGCGGGTCGTAAAGGCTGCTTAGTTCGTCATCAGTAAAGCCTCTGGATTTCGCAAAATCACGCACACCTTTCGCTTGCTCATCGCTCCACTCTGGGATCGCTTTTTGCAGATACGATTGTCCGTGTTCTCTTGCCTGCTCCATCGCTTGAACCATGCTCGACTGGAATTGACGTTGCTTATTGTCAACCGCAGACTTTAGATCGTCTCGCCTGTCTTTCAGACTATCCAGCGCCTGACGAGCGCGGACAATCTGATCGGTATCAAGCGCCGTCCAATCTACATTTTTGAATTTTGCAATATCTCGCTCAATTTCAGACAGCTCATCCAACTCGGTTTTAGCTTGCTGTTCAAAGGCACGCTTAAACTCGGATGCCTGTTTTTCAAGGTGCAATACCTTGCGAAGTTCCACAACCTCTTGAGGAATCTTGTTCGCCTGAGTCCTATTGGCCTCGAAAGCGGTCTTCAATGACTGGGGAACCTTATATTTCTTCCCGAGATGATCTAATTCAACAAAAGGCTCTTCACCTTGGCGTTGATCGTCTTCTGAGTCCGACTCATTATTCGTATCCGAAGACTCATCTTGAGATTCTTCCGCTAGATTTTCAGAATCTGACACGGAATTATTGGGTTGCTGCAATTCAGGCTCAAGAACCGCCCCAAGCCTAGACATAATGTCCATTTCGCTTGATTCGGCCCCTTGCTGGACACCTAAATCTTCACTCATAAATTATCCTTAGTAAGCGCCAAATTGAGCTTTAGCTCTTTTCAGCCAGTTGATTTCATCTTTTTTCTTTGCCATCTCAAGCTCGCCAGTTGTGACAAATGATTTTATATGGCGCTCAATCTGCTTTAATAGCTGAAGTGAGATAGCAATCTCATGCTGCATTACTGTGTCTGCTATTGGGCATTCTTCAAGTCTTTGAACCAATGCCTCACGCACCCCAGACATCGCAGCCCTAAAGGCGGGATCCTTCGTTAAGGATTCTGCGCTTTTAGCTAAATACAGGTCATTCATAGCAATAAATATGTGATTGCTTCATCGTCTTCTTCCTCAATTTTATTCTTAATCAATAGAGATATTTCTGCTTCTTCAGCCGCTTTTCTGTATATTTCATCTAGCTTTCGGTTGAAAGCATGCATTAATTCTTGAGCATAGTCAACGCCATTATCAAAAGATATTTCTGGCTTATCTATTTTTATTGGGCTCTTATTGAGATATCCATCTCTTTTTTGGCGCTGCCGTCTCTTATTTACTACTTCCTCCGCTTTTATGGCGGCGATTCTTTCTGATTCCTCAATTGCTTTATCGAGAAGTGCTTGCGCCTCTTCTTCACTTGAAACGAAGAATTCTTGCCCATCAATCTCTATTATTGCCCTTCTTCTTGTCTGGCTTCTTTTCGGCCTTCCTGCCGGTTTAATGCCAGAAGAATCTCCTCCAGAAACGCTTACACTGCCCTGAGAAATTGATATTGACTGGCCAACAAGCTCAATCGTTACGTCTCCCGCCGTACTGGCAGTCAAATCCCCGCTTTGTAGCGATATTTGCTGCCCAGACAGGTCATATGAGACGGAATTCGTAACCGTGCCAGCGCTGAACGCAGAAGACGAGCCTGATACTGAATATGCTATGGCGCTTGATAATGTCCCCGCAGATGCCGAGATTGCCTGGCCCGTAAGAGTGATGCTTACATCGCTACCAGTAGTTACTGAAACAGTTCCGGTTGATGCCGTTATTTCCTGTCCGCCAAGAGAATAACTTACAGACTCTGTAACGTCTCCAATGGCAGATGTGATTGCCGAACCAGAAATAGAATACGCAACAGATCCAAGAACATTCCCGGCACTTGCGGTTACTGACTGACCTGTAAGCGTTATGCTTACGTCAGGAGATGCGTAAGACGGGACAAACTTCTGTTTGCCCAGCTTCCCCGGCGGTTGCCGCCATGGAGCCCGCTTAAACAGGCGCGCCATTATTGCGGCCTATTAACCAAGTTCCTGAACTACAACATATCCGCTGATTGTGATGCTGTCGGCAGGAGTCGTCGCAAGCTCAATCGTCAGCCGACGGCTTGCCGCCATAATCAATTGCATTGGCTCAGGGAAAATGTAATCAAGCGGAGCACGCACGTTCCAGTTATAAGCGTAATGCGTCACGATTGTTCCGGTATTCGCTTTTGTCGTGTTGTTAACTTCGGCCGCGAAAGAAGCAGCAGATAGACTTGAATCATTAGCTACAGGTGTAGGTGCAGTGCCACCAGAACCGCTTGTAGTTGCTCCGCTTTTAATGACGATATTCAGACCCTCTTCTTGGGCATCGCCCACCTCTGTGCTTTGGCTTAAACCGAACCCAATAAGAACAATTGGCTTTCCCGATGCTGCTGTAATTTCAAAAAAATCTTGCTGCGCCGTTACGGCCACAGCGTTAAATGCTACAGTGTAAATTCCTGACATAATTTTCCCCTAATAAAACATGAGTTGACTTATTTTCGCCGCACTGTTTTTTGGCGGAGTTAAAGACGTGGCCGCCCCACCTCCGGCTGCCGCCTCAAAGGCCGCGATCCAAACAGCGGCTGTCGTAGCGCTGCTTTCAGTAAAGCTTGAGTTATATGATCCTGTTGCCGTTAAAACTCTAGTTGCCAGACACCCTGTCCAATAATTTGTCGCATCGACCTCTTCTGACCCAGATTGAATCGTGAATCCGGTTGATTCTGCGTGCGTAGAAGTGGCCGAGCTTGAATTGGAGCTACAAATAAAGCTAACAAGCATTGCGTCAGCTTGTGCTGTCGTTATGCTGTTTGACGTAAATGGAGAGCTAATATCGTCATTTGCTGCGGGCGGCGTGGGGTTAAGAATTCCCGTCGTTTTCCCTCCAGTTATTTCAATAAACGAGACTGTAATAGCAACGTTTGAGTTGACGGTTGCGGTTACAGTATGGCTTGCCCCGCCTGTGCCGTTTTGGCAATAATAAAATCTGCTCTTACTGCCAGAGCTGGCGGTCAACTCAGTTCCAATCTGCGTGTATGTATTACTTTTGCTGTCTGCAATACTTGTAAACGTTCCGCCGCCTTCCCACTGGATTCCAACGACAAATGTTGACCCAGTAGCAGACGTAGTGACTGCGGTCGTCGTAACTGTATTCGTTACGCCAGATACGATTCGCCCTTTACTGGAGTTTGCAGCAGCAATTGCCATTATATTATGGTTTGTAGAAATAAAAAGAGCCAGTTGCTGAGTTGAGCAACAGGTAGCCGCGCATTGATCCGTTATTGACGTATGCGAACCGACCGAAAGTGCCGTTTGTTGCGGCGGCGCTTGGAGTTGATCCGCCCGCTGGAGTTGCACTGCTCCACGTCCATGAGTTACCGCCCTGATATGGGCTTGATCCTGGAGCTGTAAGAGTGAATATCTGTTTCCCGTTGCCGTTCCAAACACGATACACGTCTGCTACTGGATCATAGATAATAGAACCGGCTCCAGTTGGAGCCGTTCCAGTTGTACTTGGAGCGTAATAGTCGTTGGCGTTGATGTCGTTTGTGCGGAAAAAATTCAGTCCGGTGCTGTAATAGATGGCCCAAATTCCTCTTGACGTATCTATTGCGCTGCACGCGCTGCCCGTAGCCCAGCCCGGCGACTTGAAGAGCACGCGCGTCCAACTGTCCGCAGAAACGTCGTAGTACTGCACTTCGTTGGCCGCGTCTGGGTGGCTCCAAATGCGGCCGGTGCTTGAGTCATACGCACTGACATCCGCAGCAGCAGGGGGCGCGGTCTTTGTTGTCCACGGCTGGTTGGTGTTTGGGTCGGACGTGTTGAACTGAAACACGTGCGCCACGGCGATGCCGTTTGCGTCTGAGTAACGTGCGAGGCCGCCGCTACAGAAAAGCCAGTTCTTTGCGCCACCAACGTATGAGATTGATTGATACGTGTGACGAGAAACAGGGTTACCGCTTCCGTCTTCGCTGACGTTTGTTGGAGGTGATGACGTTCTATCTCTTAGTCTATACCAAGCCGGAGTCTCGTCCTCTAGTGGGCCGCACGCATAAACAGCGTTACTGCTGCTATCGCTATGTCCGCCACCAAATAGTATGAAGAAAGTTCCAGGTATGAACGTAGTTCCGCTATAGACTCCAGTTGTATTTACAATGCCGCCGCCCCATGCATTTATAAATATATCGTCACCGGACTGCATAACTCCGCTTGCAGACAAGGAGCTACCCGGAACTGTCGTCCACTCTGAGCTATTTGCTGACGAATACCAAGAAGGTACCGCCCTCCGTATAGTCTTAGCCTTCAATAATGAGGCCGACCTTATTCCGGGATACGGAAACTTTGGGCAGAAGCTCAACATCTATAGTGCTTTATGTAAACGTTATGCGAGACGCAATAACCCAGTCGTCGCATTATTCGTCGGCATGTTGATCGTCAAGTTTCCAGCCGTAATCGTTGTGGCACCAAACGTGTAAACGGCTACAGCTTTATTTGACTGAGTGCTGTTATACAGAAGCACTGCATCAAATGATGTTGATAGCGTTACCGTAGTCCACGCCAATGCGGCGCTTGGAGTCGAGTACGCAGTTGTGCCACTTGTTGCTGGGGCGGCCCATGTGAACGTTACACCTCCAGCAGTGTAGTTTGTGCCGCTCGCTTCTCCGGTGACGCTATAGGCCGTTGTAGAGGCGCCATATGTTGCGCTGGCCAGATAAATCGCTGCCTTAAATGTATCGGCACCAGTGCCAGCACGAACGACAGAAGTCCCCATCGCGTGGTGACCATTCATCATCTCTTGTTTAAAAGAGGTGCATACTGCTTGAGAGTTAGCCATTTACGTTTCCCTGTAAAGCCCCAATTGGGTCAAATGGTTTTAATGAATAAATATGGGTAGAGTTTTTTACGATCTCCCCATTGCCATCTTTGTAACACTCATCAAATCGAATTAATTCATCATTGATTTGCCATGAATGTTCATATTTGAGTTCTGATTCTTTAACCAAGCCCTTTGAAGTCCAAATATAGGGCTCTTTAATTTGAGATAGATCCATGTTTCACCTATTGCATTGTTGGTTTTTGTTGAGAGAATAATGACGCATCTTCATCCGACAGAATTGGCCTTGCTCCAACTGGTCGCCCGGCCTTATCACGGATGATTTGCTTTTCTGCAACGCTTACGCGGGCAAGCAAACTAATTTGCTGTGCCAATGTGGCCAATGCCTGATTCATTTGGCCAAATCCTTCATCTTGCATTTGCTTGATTTCTTCAATCGTCTTTAGTGAAATCATTTCTTCCTCGCTTTCTTGCTTCTCTTTTTGCTTGGTTTCAAGATCAACAGAAAACTTATGAGACTCAAATCCAAGTTTTTGTGATTCGGTTTCATTCTTAATGTTAGCTAAAGCAATTTGCAACTTCTGGTCTTGCTCAATCTTCCACATATCAAGCATTTGCTGCTGCTTTGCTTGCCACACTTGGAATTGAATCTGATCCGTTTTCCCCTTCCCGGTTGCAGCAATCTTTGCCTGCTCAACCTGAAGCTCCATCTCTTTCATTTGGAGTTCAATTGGCTTCTGTGGCGGCTGTGGCGGCCCCGGTTCAGTTGCAAACTGCTCTGGCGACGTGAACGATGCCGCCTTAGACATCTCTTTGAGCGTGTGATAGATGTTTTGTGGCGTAACGGCACCCACAGGAAGCGCTGCCATTTGCATTTGGAACATGTTGGCAAGCTGACCTAGCAAACTATCCTTATTGCCGGTTCCAAGACCTACAACAAGTTTTAGATTGTATCTATTGCGCCATTCTGAAGGATTGACTTCAATCCATTTGTTTTTGAGCTTTACCGTCTCTTTGCTTCTTCCGTGCTTTAGAAGCAATTCATGAGTTATTCTAAATAAACGCTCAACGCCAGGAGCAAATAATCTTGCAATCATCTCTACGCGCTGCGCAGCCGAATTCGTAAGCTGAGAGATGCCGCTCGCTGTCTTATTTAATGTATTTGCGTCTGTGCCTTGGAAATACGCATTAATACCAGTTCTATTCTGTCTACGAGAATCAAAGAACTGAATTGCCTGCATCGCCTGAGGAAAGATATCAGGCACCGTGTACGGCATAACCTCTTGAGGCGGCTGCCCCTCAACCCTGACAATTCCGCCAACCCTTGAATCCAATAGATCTGACATATTCACACGGTCAGATACGAAAGTTCTTGGGTTGTTTGCAAGGAATAGGTTATCAATACCCTGACGAATAAATGCCGTATTTACGTCCTCGATATCTGCAACAGTATCAGCAATGCTCATGCCGATGTGTCTATGAGGCAACGGAACAGGCGTAATACTTGATACTGGGATACCAGTACATTCCTGTCTAAACAGGACTTCATTACCAATGAGAATTACGTATTGGTATTCGTCAATGCCATCTTCATTGAAGTCATGCCGGATCCAAACGTATCTAATCTTTACCCTACGCATTGAGAGATCTTCAAAGTTCGACATATCGCCGAGACTTGAATTCTCACCATAAAGATCTCTTGCATTCTCTTCTGTAATATCGAGAATGTTCACGCCTTCAGCATCTGAAACTTCATCTGGGACATCCAGTCCCATAGCTCTTACCTGGCCGATTGTCTTATAGTCGAACCATTCAAAATAATTGCAGTCGTCGAGGGTAAAGTTTGATGTTTTAGAGTCAATACGGCAGCGTTCCGGAGCAAGAACGTGCAGTGCAACTCTTCCGCGTTGGTTTGTGCGCTTGATCTCCACATCATGGAGCATTGGCACCTGCGGCTCTTGCGGAGTAGGCGGCAATTGACCGCTTTGCATGGCCTCAGGAGGCGCTTGCATCATCATCTGCTGGTACTGCGCCATCTGCTGGGCAAAAGCCGCTCTAGCGGCCTCCAATCCCTTCTCATCGACCCTGCTTGAGTGAGCGACGATTTCTACGTCGTCATCCACGAGCATTGCCATGCCGTCATCGGTCAGATTCTCATAAAACTCAGATTCTGTAGATTTGGTTTCGTCCCAGCATGCATAGGCGTAACCGTTTTTTAGAAGTAGAGCATCAGTAAACCAGTCGTGACATATTTGATGCCAGTTATTTTTCTGTGTAACGACGTAATTTACGTAATCAGATTCTTGTTGAGCCTGGTCTTCGTCTTCAGGCCCCTCTGGATCGAATTTAATGACGTCATCAGAACCGGCGAATATGCGCAGTAATGATGGCTTCATCCATTCTATTGTTTCATAAGTTGTTCTGTCGACAACTTGAGATCTTCCGTCGGGTGCTGGGGTGATATTTCTACCCAAATACCTTTGTATTGCCAGTTCTCTTGATTCAGAGAGTTCGGCGGTGTCAGATGAGCCGTAAGCTGTATTTGAATAAGCGTCAATCGCTGCGACTAACCGCTCTAACTTTTCTGCTTTTCCCATTAACTTCCCCGGCACCGCCCATTGGGGGAGCGGCACTCTTTTGCTGCTCCAAACTTTGGAGAAGTTTACATTGATTTTCTTCGCTTGCAAGCAAACGATCAACTTTTTCTTCAAGACGCCTTAAGAGTGCCGGAATGTTGCTCATGGTATCGCCAGGTTTTGATATTGAATCTTAGTTCCGCTGTCTGATTGCGGATTAAACCCAATCGCAAGCTGTCTAAACGCATCAGCAGGGTTTGAAGTCCAATCATGCATCGGACGCCTACTCATAACGTCCGCTTTATCATCATAATGATACTTATACAACTTTAATGCCTCAATACCTTTTTCGCAATTCTTTCTGTCAAAAACACATTTAGGCAAGAATAGTCTTGTTTTGTTTATGCCGTCTTCCAATCCTGATTTCTTATTTACTCTTACGTTTCTTATGCCTAGGCCATTAAGAATTTGTCTTACAGATGTGCCACTACTCAACTCATTCGTGTCTGCGTCATGTGGCAATATATGTTTTCCATAAACGTATGGCTTATCTTTCAATATCTTGACGTAATGATCTAAACCTGCCCCATATGTTGTGTAGAAGTCTATAACTCTGATTTCCCTGCCAATTTGTTGAGCAAACCAAATAGAAGTGTGGCCACCCTTGCCTATACCAAGATCCCATGCTGTCCACACCTCAGAAACTGGGTCATATGGCACATTCATGATTGAGCCACGATCTTCCAGCTTCTTCATTTCTTTACCGAATATGGCTCCGACGATCGCTGCCTCAAACGAACACTCATATTCCTGCTCAAAAGCGTCTTCAGTCATTTCCCTTCTAAGGGCGTTTAACTCATCTGCATCAATAATTCCTGTATCGCTTGCTTTGAGCATGCACGAATAGAATTCTTCTGGATGAGATAGCGCATAATTCCATTTTTCATAAAAAGAATTGTGACCTGCCGGAGTACCAATGAATACAGCCCACCCCTTTCTATCAGAAAGAGCAGGCCGGATAATCATATCAAACACGGATGGATGAATATTTGCATATTCGTCCAATATGCACCCATCAAGATATAGCCCCCTCAAACGGTTCTCGTTCTCTGTGCCGTATAAGCGTATTCTTGCCTTATTATGAGCAAAGTCGCACCTTAGCTCGCTTTCATTGTACTCAACTCCGGGTATTGAGCCTGTATATTGTTTTATGTAGTTCCACGCAATATCTTTTGCCTGCGCATACTGTGGTGCAATGTAAGCAAATCTACCGTTCTGTTTCTCGCAGGTAACTGCC
>Ga0268298_10004220_pt1 | contig 14173 bp, 15 predicted proteins | sample WWTPWeurt_MetaG_FD_194462 | JGI IMG/M metagenome (GOLD analysis project Ga0268298, IMG submission 194462) | Activated sludge microbial communities from WWTP in Nijmegen, Gelderland, Netherland - WWTP Weurt | ecosystem: Engineered > WWTP > Aerobic digester > Activated sludge | place... | reverse complement strand
CTCGCCCAACGCAGGAGCGATTCCACGTCGGGGGTCATGTCGCCCTCGCCGGCAATGTAGGCCGGCACCGCGTACATCATCACCTGCATCATGCCGAGCCCTGCGACCCAGAGTCGCCATAGCGCATCCCGCCGCTCTTTCCGGGCAAGTTCCTCGTGCCGATTGGCGTCGTAGGGATAGGCACGATAACCGATGGCGGCAATGGCGGCCAGAATATCCGAGAGCTTGATGCGCGATTCGTCCCAGCGGACCCGGGCACGCCGCGTGGCGTAATTGATATCGACGGCTAGAACGCCGGGCAATCCGCCCACATGTCTTTCATTGAGCCAAATGCATGCAGCGCAGGTGATTCCTTCGAGAAGCAAAGAGGCTTCCCGCTCGTTCTCGTCCAAGGCCTTGACGAAGCTCTTCTGGAAATCGGCGTGGTCGAAAAGCGCGAGGCGACTTAATTCTGCGGGAACGGCGTCCGGAGGGGTTTCGGGAAGGGCGCCCCGCGTGCGGTAATAGTCCTCGAGGCCATGATCGACGATCGCCTGCGCGACCGCCTGACAACCCGGGCAGCACATGGAACGCGCCGCTCCCCCGACAACGACCGCTAGGTCGCTATCGGCGGGCACGGGTTGACCACAGTGATAACAAGATCCAGCGGACATGATTCCCAAGCGGAGACGGCGCCGGCCCAATCGGACCGGTCACAGAGGACCTCGCCTTGCGGCAGGCCGGGGCCGAAGTATAGTTGATTGCCCTGCGGGACCGCCAACTCGCCTTTTGGCCCAGCCTCACACCCGATCCCCAAGTAGTTGTACCATGCAGGCGATCCGTCCTCAGAAAGTGCGCTTACCATGGAACACGTTCCTGTATGGGATCCAGCCTTCAGTGTCGGCAACGACACCTTGGACACCCAGCATCGATTGCTGCTCAAACTGTGCCACGATGCCGCTGCGCTTCTCGCCACCGGAAACGAAGCGAGCAATCAGATACATGTGGTTCTCAATGCTCTTTGCCTCTATGCGAAAGTCCATTTCACTGCCGAGGAAGAATTGCTTGCCGCTTCCGGATACCCAGACCTAGCGGCCCAGCGGGCAGAGCACGACCAGTATTGGGGAGCGCTCACCCGGCACCTCGAGGCCGCCTGTGCCGGGACACCGGATCGCGAAGCTCTTTACCGCTTCCTCACGGAGTGGTAGCGACACCACATTCTTGTCTCAGACATGGAGTACAAGGCCTGGCTTGCCGAATTCACCGCCGCAAGCGCCGGTTCGCACTGAACGACCGCCACGCGTCTCGGCGATCGTCCTCCAGCATTCCCTTTACCCAATCCAGCTGGACCCCTAGCGCGCAAAGGGGCCGGCGAAAGCCAGCCCCTGACATTTGGTGCTGCAGAGAGGAATCGAACCTCCGACCTACTGATTACGAATCAGTTGCTCTACCAACTGAGCTACTGCAGCAAAGCGTAGAATTATAGCTTTTGCGCCCGATGGCGGGCAACGAGGCGAGATGAACCTGCTGCGCGTGCTCGCGACAGTGAGCGGCATGACACTGCTGTCGCGGATACTCGGTTTCGTGCGCGATTTCATCGTCGCCCGCGTATTCGGTGCCGGCGTCGCGACCGATGCTTTCTTCGTCGCGTTCAAACTTCCCAATCTGCTGCGCCGCATGTTTGCCGAGGGAGCTTTCTCCCAGGCCTTCGTGCCCATTCTGGCCGAGTACAAGCATCGTCGCGGCGACGACGATACCCATATCTTGGTCGACCATGTCGCCAGCCTCCTTCTTCTCGTACTCGTCTGCGTGACCACATTGGGGATGGCTGCGGCTCCGATCCTGGTCTGGGTCTCCGCTCCGGGATTTTCCGCCGACGCGGGAAAGTTCGAGCTCACCGTTCAGCTCACCCGCATCACCTTTCCTTACATCCTCTGCATGTCGCTGGTCGCTCTTGCGGGAGGGGTGCTCAATACCTGGAGCCGCTTTTCCCTGCCCGCCTTTACGCCGGTCTTGCTCAATCTGGCGTTTATCGCCATGGCCCTCCTGGCCGCACCTTACTTCGACCCGCCCGTCCTTGCCCTTGGCTGGGCCGTCGTCATTGGCGGCATATTGCAATTGGCGATCCAGATCCCCGCCCTACGTCGCATTGGCATGCTGCCGCGCCCCAGTTTGGCTTGGCGTGCCGCTTGGAGCGATCCTGGAGTCCGACGTATCCTGACCCTCATGGGGCCGGCCATGGTCGGCGTTTCTGTCTCCCAGATCAGCCTGTTGATCAATACCATCTTTGCGTCATTTCTGGCCAACGGCAGCGTTTCATGGCTCTACTATGCCGACCGCCTGATGGAATTTCCTTCCGGAATGCTGGGAGCAGCACTGGGCACCATCCTGCTCCCCTCCCTTGCCAAATTCCATGCCGATGGTCGCCAGGACGATTACTCACGACTGCTGGACTGGGGCCTGCGCCTCACCTTGCTGCTTGCACTGCCCGCCGCCCTGGCACTGACCCTTTTGGCCGTCCCGCTGATTTCAACCCTGTTCTATCACGGCGCGTTTGGCGCCGATGATGTTTTCCGCACTCGCGAAGCGCTGGTCGCGTATAGCGTCGGACTGACCGGGCTCATCCTGGTCAAGGTCCTCGCTCCAGGATTCTATGCCCGGCAGAATATCAGGACACCCGTCAAGATCGCCCTGGCCGCTCTGGCAGCCACCCAAGCCATGAACGCCCTTTTCATTTTCGGCTTCGACCTCGGTCACGCCGGGCTCGCCCTATCCATCGGGCTTGCCGCTTGCCTCAACGCCGCCCTACTCTATTTCGGACTGCGTCGCCAAGGCGTCTACCATCCTCTACCAGGCTGGCAGATATTCACCTTGAAGCTCGCGGTCGCACTCGCCGTCATGGCTGGCGTGCTGATCTTTGCCGCTGGCCCCCCCGAACAGTGGCTCGCCGCGAGCAGCCTGTATCGCGTCGGCCACCTCACGCTCGTCGTAATCCTGGGCACGAGCGCCTATTTCGCTACACTGGCGGTCCTGGGGTTCCGTCCGGCTGATTTCCGACGCCGGGCAGCAGAATAGGAGGAGGAGAAAATGAAACTCGTCAGCACAAGCTTTTCGGAAGGGCAACGCATTCCCGGCGACTACGCCTTTTGCACGCCCGACCCGGCCCACCACGTTTGCTTGGGCCGCAATCTCAATCCACACTTGGCTTGGAGCGACGTCCCGCCCGGAACGAAGTCGTTTGCCATTATTTGCTGCGATCCCGATGTTCCCAGCCGTGGTGACGACGTGAACCAGGAAGGTCGTAGCGTGCCGGAAAGCCTGCCGCGAGTCGACTTCTTCCACTGGTTGCTCGCCGACCTGCCAGCAGAGCGCAGGGAACTCCAGGTCGGCGAGTTTTCTCGCGAAGTCACGCCCCGCGGCAAGAGCGGTCCCCAGGGCCCCTGCGGGACCCGCCAGGGAATCAACGATTACACGGGCTGGTTTGCCGACGACAACGACATGCGGGGCGACTATCACGGCTACGACGGTCCTTGTCCTCCCTGGAACGATGAACGCGTACATCGCTACGTCTTCACGGTCTATGCTCTCGACCTGGAGTGCCTGGAATTGGAGAGCCGCTTCACGGGTTCCCAACTGCGCGACGCGATGGCCGGCCACATTCTTGCGCATGCCTCGCTGACCGGCATCTACACCCTCAATCCCGATCGAATGTAGGCACGCTCCACCCGACCCATGAAAAAAGGCGGCCTAGGCCGCCTTTTTTTCGAAGCCGCCAGATCAAGCCATGAGCGGAACGATGAGCAGTGCCACCAGGTTGATGATCTTGATCAGCGGGTTCACCGCCGGACCGGCCGTATCCTTGTACGGGTCGCCGACGGTATCTCCGGTCACCGCAGCCTTGTGGGCTTCGGAACCCTTGCCGCCGAAGTTGCCGTCTTCGATGTACTTCTTGGCGTTATCCCAGGCCCCACCGCCGGTGGTCATGGAGATGGCCACGAAGAGGCCCGTGACGATGGTACCTACCAGCAAACCGCCCAGGGCCTGGGGACCGAGGACAAGGCCGATAATGATGGGCACCGCCACCGGCAGGATGGACGGAATCATCATCTCCTTGATGGCGGCCACCGTCAGCATGTCCACAGCCCGGGAATAATCGGGCTTGGCCGTGCCTTCCATGATGCCGGCGATTTCCTTGAACTGGCGCCGAACTTCCACGACTACCGCGCCGGCGGAACGACCCACTGCCTCCATGGCCATGGCCGCGAAGAGGAAGGGGATCAAGCCGCCGATGAAGAGGCCGATGATGACCAGGTGGTTGGAAAGGTCGAAGGTCAGGCCCGTCCTGCCGGCCGCTTCCAGACCGTGGGTGTAGTCGGCAAAGAGCACCAGGGCGGCAAGTCCGGCGGAGCCGATGGCGTAGCCTTTGGTCACGGCCTTGGTGGTATTGCCGACCGCATCCAGGGGGTCGGTGACGTCGCGCACTTCCTTCGGCAGACCAGACATTTCCGCGATGCCGCCGGCGTTGTCGGTAATCGGACCGTAGGCGTCCAGGGCGACGATGATGCCGGCCATTGAGAGCATGGATGTAGCCGCGATCGCAATGCCGAACAGCCCGCCCAGGGCAAAGGCGGCGTAGATGGCGATACACACCGAAATGACCGGCAATGCACAGGCCTTCATCGACACACCGATACCGGCAATGATGTTGGTGGCATGGCCGGTTTGGCAGCTGGAAGCCACGTGCTTCACCGGAGCATAATCGGTGCCGGTGTAGTACTCGGTGATCCAGACCAGCGCAGCGGTGAGAACTAGGCCTACGACCGAGCAACCGAACATGCTCATGGTGGTGATCTTCGCCGCGGCATCACCGGATCCGATCAGCCAGGACGTGATGGGGTAGTACGCGATGAGCGCCAGCACGCCGGCAACGATCAGTCCGCGGTAAAGCGCCGCCATGATCTTGCCGCCTTCGGCGGCCTTGACGAAGATACAGCCAACGATCGAGGCGATGATCGACACTCCACCCAGTGCCAGCGGGTAGAGGATCAGGTTCTCGCCCAGGCCGGGCGCCGACTTGATCGTCAGTGCCGCCAGCACCATGGTCGCCACCACGGTCACGGCATAGGTCTCGAAGAGGTCGGCAGCCATGCCGGCGCAGTCGCCCACGTTGTCGCCCACGTTGTCGGCGATCACCGCCGGATTGCGGGGATCGTCCTCGGGGATGCCGGCTTCCACCTTGCCCACCAGGTCAGCGCCGACGTCGGCCCCCTTGGTGAAGATGCCACCACCGAGACGAGCGAAGATGGAGATCAGGGACGAACCGAAGGCCAGGCCGACCAGAGGCTCGATGACATGGTGCAGATCGGGATCGGCACCGGCGCCCATGCGCAGGATCGCGTAGTAACCGGCCACGCCAAGGAGGCCGAGGCCCACCACCAGCATGCCGGTAATGGCGCCCCCCTTGAAGGCAACGGCCAGGGCGGGAGCAATGCCGCCGCGAGCGGCTTCGGCAGTACGCACGTTGGCACGAACGGAGACGTTCATCCCGATGAAGCCGGCGGCACCTGAAAGCACTGCGCCAATCAGGAAGCCGATTGCGGTGGGCCAGCCCAGCTTGGGCACGAACCCGATGACCAAGAACAGAATCCCGCCGACCATGGCGATGGTCTTGTACTGCCGGGCGAGGTAGGCCGAAGCCCCCTCCTGGACGGCCTTGGCGATTTCCTGCATGCGGGCATTGCCCGCCGGCAAGCTCAGAATCTGGCTACTGGAAATCCAGCCGTAGAGCACGGCCAATACGGCACACCCCAGTGCCAATAACAACGCTGTAGACATTAACTCCCTCCTTTTATTAACGAGTCAATTTACATCGATGGAAAAACTGCTGTCCGGCCGGCCCGGTCTTGTCAGAGCTTGAACTCTCCCAGTTTCTTCGGCACGGAACGATTCTTGAGCCGCACATAATCGGGCAGGCCGCCGCGGAACGGCGGCGGATCCTCGCCTTCGATCAATGGGCGCAGATAGGCGCGGCACGCGTCGGTAATGTGGAAGCCGTCGGGAGAAATGAATTCCCGCGGCATCTTTCTTTCGACGTTGGCGACATCCTGCAGGGGAGCGACCCCGATTTCCCAGGTATAGGGAAGATCAGACTTGCGGTCTATGGTCGGCATGACGGCATTGCGGCCGGCCAGAGCCAGGTCTACCGCCGCCTTGCCCAAAGCATAGGCTTGTTCCACATCGGTTCTGGATGCGATATGGCGGGCGGATCGCTGGAGATAATCGGCGAGAGCCCAGTGGTACTTATGGCCCAACCGGTCCTTGATCAACTGCGCCACCACCTGCCCGACCCCACCCAGCTGGGAGTGACCGAAAGCGTCCTTGGACCCGGCTTCGGCAATCAGTTTGCCGGACGCATCGGCCAGACCTTCGGAGACGCCGACGGTGCAGTAGCCAAACCGATCGACACAGTCTTTGACCCGGGAAAGGAAAGCCTCCGGATCGAACGGAACTTCAGGAAAAAGGAGCAGATGAGGCGGCTCGCCTTCCGCCTCCGACGCCAATCCGCAGGCAGCGGTGATCCAACCGGCATGACGACCCATGACTTCCAGCACGAAGATCTTGGTGGAAGTACGCGCCATGGAGGCCACGTCAAATCCCGCTTCACGGATCGAAGTCGCCACATACTTGGCGACCGACCCAAACCCCGGGCAGCAGTCGGTCAGCGGCAAATCATTGTCCACAGTCTTCGGAATCCCGACACAGACCACCGGATAGCCGAGCTTTTCCGCAATCTGGGACACTTTCCAGGCGGTATCCATGGAATCGTTGCCGCCGTTATAGAAGAAGTAGCCGATGTCGTGGGCCCGGAAAACTTCGATCAGGCGTTCGTACTGCGCCCTGTGCTCTTCGAGGCTTTTGAGCTTGTAGCGGCAGGAACCGAAAGCACCTGCTGGGGTGGACTTCAGCCGGGCGATGTCGGCATCGCTCTCGAGGCTGGTATCGATCAGGTCCTCGGTGAGTGCGCCGATAATGCCGTCGCGCCCGGCGAAGACCTTGCCGATTTTTTCGGGCTGGCTGCGGGCCGCTTGAAGCAGGCCGCACGCAGTTGCATTGATGACGGCGGTGACGCCTCCAGACTGCGCATAGAAGGCGTTCTTCGCCGTCATCTATCGACCCTTACTTCAAGGCCTCGAAGACGCGGGCGGTGATGTCATCCACGCTGCCGACGCCCGCCACCTTGCGGACCTTGGGGGCCTTGCCATCCCCAGCGGCCGACCACTTGCTGTAAAAATCCACCAGCGGTTTGGTCTGAGCGTGGTAGACCTCAAGGCGTTTCCGGACGGTCTCTTCCTTGTCGTCCTCGCGCTGGATGAGGTCCTCTCCGGTGACATCATCCTTGCCCGCGACCTTGGGCGGATTGAAGGTCACGTGATAGGTTCGGCCAGAGGCCAGGTGCACACGACGACCCGCCATGCGAGTGATAATGTCGGCGTCAGGCACATCCACTTCCAGCACGAAATCGAGAGGCACACCCGCTTCCTTCATGGCCTCAGCCTGGGGAATGGTGCGCGGAAAACCGTCAAACAAGTAGCCGTTTTTGCAGTCTGGCTCCTGGAGGCGAGCTTTGACCATGCCGATAATCACGGCATCGGGTACCAGACCGCCTGAATCCATATGCTTTTTCGCTTCAAGGCCCAGCGGGGTGCCAGCCTTGACCTGGGCGCGCAACATGTCGCCGGTAGAAATTTGGGGGATGCCAAATTTTTCGCAAATAAATTTGGCTTGCGTTCCCTTGCCGGCGCCAGGAGCGCCCAACAGGATGAGTTTCATGAAAGTCCCTCTGCTTGTCTGTCGTTGATGGAGTTATCGACTTCTCGCGCCGATCAGCGCCGGCTTTATAAAATGTGAAAAATTACTCGGTATTTCAGGCACGGTCAAACCCTTTGCTCAAAGAATTTGCACATGCGAACTGCGTCTTCCGGGGTATCAACCCCTGGAATTGGAGCCGTTTCGCTCACCACGACCGAAATCCGGAATCCGTACCAGAGAGCCCGAAGTTGTTCCAAGCATTCGAAGCGCTCGGTGGGAGCCGGTTCAAGACCGGCGTAGGCACGCAGAAAACTTGTCCGATAAGCATAGAGGCCAACGTGGCGAAGGGCAGGAAAATCACTGGGCAGGGTCTCGCCACCGCCTTCCCGGGCGAAATGATCACGTGCGTAGGGGATAGGAGCACGAGAAAAATAAACCGCATCGCCATCCCCGCGGCAGACGACCTTGACGACATTGGGGTTGAAGAAATCCGCGGAGTCGACAATGGGGTGGGCAACGGTCGCAATTGCAGCACCGCTGGTCGCGAGCTGTTCCGCGGTACGGGCGATGATTTCGGGTTCGATAAGCGGTTCATCGCCCTGGACATTGACGACCAGTTCGTCGTCACCCCAATCGAGCAGGGCCGCAACCTCCGCCAAGCGATCAGTACCGCTCGGGTGATCGGCCCGGGTCATCACCACTGGAATGCCGTGGGCCTCTGCTGCTTCCCGCACCGCCGGATGGTCGGTGGCAACCCACACTTCCGCTGCTCCGGATTCCCTGGCTCTCTCGGCCACCCGAACCACCATGGGTTTGCCTCCCAGATCGAGTAGCGGCTTTGCCGGTAGTCGTGTCGACGCATAGCGGGCTGGAACGACGACCCGGAAGTTCATGCCTCGTCGGCCCCCAGTTGCCTGGCTTGATCCTCGAGCATCACGGGGATGTCATCCCGAACGGGATAGGCCAGCCGGCAAGGCTTGCAAACAAGTTCCTGGGCCGATTTGCGATATTCGAGATTGCCCTTGCATAGAGGGCAAACCAGGATGTCAAGAAGCCTAGCGTCCACGAATCTTCTCCAAGATGAGTTCGACGAGTTCGAGGGAAATCTCGGCCTCGACAGGCAGCACCCAGGCTTCGGTTGCCAAGGTCGGCGGGCATTTTACTGCATCCTTCTCGGTCAGCAGGAGGATCCCCCCGTGTGGAACCGAGAAATCTGCCGCCGTAAAACGATGGTGATCGGGAAAAGGACGCCGCTCAAAATCGAGCCCCAGCTCCGACAAAGTCTGGAAAAAGCGCGGCGGATGGCCGATCCCGGCCAGGGCAAAGAGCCGCTGTCCCTTGAGATCGGCCGCAGCGCAGGTCTCCTCCCCGGCTGAGCCCAGTTTCCGGAATCGCCCGGGAAGCAAAGCCATGTCGAAGCTCGGGGTCGCTGCGGCCCATGGGGCGACTTCCTGATGACGAATTCCGTTGAAGATGACCGCGTCCAACTGCCGCAGCCTGCCAAGCGGCTCCCGCAGAGGCCCTGCCGGGAGAAGCCAACCATTGCCTGCACCTCGGGCATCGAAGACGGCAATTTCGAAATCCCGAGCGAGGCCGTAATGCTGTAATCCATCGTCGCAGACCAGCATATCCACTTCAGGGTGCGCTTGGAGCAGGGCACTCGCTGCCGCGGCTCGGTCCCGGCCGACCCAGACGGGTACTCTGCTGCGCCGGGCAAGCAACAGCGGTTCGTCGCCCACCAGAGCCGGATCCGCATCAAGAGAAACCGATAGAGGGCGTGTCGCGCGACCACCGTAGCCTCGGCTGACAATTCCAGGTCGTCGGCCGCGCCGGGCGAGTTCATTTACCAGCCACAGGGTCAGTGGAGTTTTGCCCGCACCGCCAACGATGAGATTTCCGACGACGACGACGGGAACGCGCATCCGACGCACCTCGCACCAGCCCCGTCTGAACAACTCGCGGCGAACGCCGGAAAGGGCGCCAAAGAGCCCAGCGAGGGGAACGAGTGGCAGGAGTCCAGCGCTCAGGCGGGGCTCAAACCAGCGTTCCGGCAGGGACATCAGCGCGGAGACTGGGTGGCGAAGGAAATGTGGGGATAACCGGCGGTCTGGGCAGCCTGCATGATATCCACCACACTCTGGTGGGTCGCCTTCGCATCGGCGTTGATTACCACAACCGGATCGCTCCTGTCGCCAGCGGCCCGGCGCAAGGATTCGGCGATCGATTTCACGTCACTCGCAGCGAGCGGCGATTTATTGACCAGGACTTGGCCTGTAGCCGTCACGGCTACGTCGATTTCGTTGGGTTTTTCGGGTTGCTTGCTGGCCTCGGCCGTCGGCAGATTGATTTCCAGGCCAGAGAACTTGGCGTACGTCGTGGTGAGCATGAGGAAGATGATGATGACCAGAAGGACGTCAATCATGGGGATCAAGTTGATCTCCGGCTCTTCCCGAGTGCGGCCGCGCTGGAAATTCATTTGCGGTCGCCATGCATGTATTCGACAAGCTTCACGGCCTGCTGCTCCATCTCGACCACGAAGCTGTCGACCTGAGCCCGGAAGTGGCGCCAGAAAATCATGCTTGGGATGGCGATGATCAAGCCAAACCCAGTGTTGTAGAGGGAAATGGAAATGCCATGCGCCAGTTGCATTGGATTGGCGCCGGTGGGAGATTGGGAGCCGAAAATTTCGATCATCCCGACCACGGTGCCGAACAACCCCATCAGCGGACTGATGGAGGCGATCGTACCCAGGGTGGTCAGGTAACGGCCAAGGTCGTGGGCGACCGCGGCGCCTGCTTCCTCAATCGACTCTTTCATGATTTCCCGGGAAGAGGTGACATTGCGCAAGCCTGCGGCGAGCACGCGTCCCAGGGGAGAATGCTTCTCCATTTCTTCGACAAGCTTGTCATTGTTTCCTCCCCGCTTGTACTCCCCCACCGCCCGCTGAAGCAGTCCCCCCGGAGCGACCTTGCTGCGGCGCAGGGCAACAAGACGCTCGATGATGAGGGCGACGGCGATGATAGAAGCCAGCAGTAGGGGCCAGATTGGCCAGCCGGCAGCCTGTACGATGGCAAACACTTGAAAGTCCCCGCGAAATGACAGCCGGAGATTGTGCCCTCCACAGACCTTCCCGGCAACCCCTGCTCCCAACACCCCTGCTCCCAACACCCCTGCTCCCAACACCCCTGCTCCCATAAGCCAGGACCGTCCTGGCGCATCAGGAAAGACTCATCTCTTGACGCCACGCTATTGGCCAGCATTTCCAATCCAGCGCTTCTCTTCTGCTCTTGCCAAGCTTTCGGCTACACTTCCCCGATTGTTACCTGGTATTGGAGAAACACCCGATGGATGTGCGATCAATCATTGCCCCCACCGTCAATGATCGCGAAGCCCTGGAGGAGTTCGCCGATGCCCTGGGAGACCGCGCGCCCGAGATCGAACGGGATGTCACGCGCCTACGGAAGAATTCGCAGGATCGCGAACTGATTGCCGATCTTTTCCGCGCCATACACAACGTCAAGGGCGATGCTGCGCTGTGCAAGTTTGACCTCGCGGTTGCCATCGCCCACCCGATTGAGACCGTTCTATCACGCTTCAGAGAAGGGGAAATCGGCTTCTCCGATTTGCTCGGTGAAACGCTGCTGCTGGCGATCGATCGCCTGGAATTGGCAACCGACGGGTTATTGACAGGCAAGTCTCTGGACAACCTGCGCCTGCTCGCCTTGGTCAATGGACTGGAAAGTCTCGCCGCGGCACCGGGAAACGAGATCGACGACCACAGCAGGCAATTGATCGAATCGGTCACCGGTTTTCCACCGGTCATCGGTTCTCTCTCGTCGAAAAGCCCCAAGGTCACTCCCCCGCCGGCCGATCACCGCAACGCTCCCGCCGATCTGCAGTTCTTTCGCTCACTGGCCCTTCAGTTCGAGAGTCGCTCGCCGCTGTTCAAGGGAAGAACGATGCGCGTGCTGAGACTTGCCCTCGAAACCAATCGCGCGGCCGGGTCCCCGGTCGATGCGGTTCAGTTGGAGGCCGCCGTCTATCTTCACGATGTCGGCATGATGTTCCTTCCGGAGTCGACCTGGCTCAAGGTCGGCAAGATGACCGACGATGATCGAATCGCGCTACGCAATCATCCGGGATACGGCGCGGGACTCCTGCAGCGCATTCCCGGCTGGGAAGCCGCCGCCGAAATGATTGCCCAACATCACGAAATGCATGACGGCAAGGGATACCCGGGACAGCTCCCGGCATCGAAGATTTGCCCCGGCGCCAAGATTCTCAGCATCGTCGATGCTTTCGAAGCCGTGATGCTCAAACACATTCATCGCGGCAAGAACCGGTCAGTACTGCGCGCAATCGCAGAAGTGAATGCCTGCGACAACCAATTCGCGCCCGAGTGGATCCTCCCGTTTAATACGGTGATCCGCAAGACCATCGAATCGTGATGGCCGTCGACGTGGAGCGTCGCTTTGGCGGCGTCTCTCGCCTTTACGGTACGGCGGGAGCGACGCGGCTGTCCAGCGCCAAGGTAGCGGTGGTCGGTATCGGGGGAGTCGGATCCTGGGCCGCTGAAGCGCTGGCGCGAAGCGGCGTTGGCGCCCTGCTTCTGGTCGATCTCGACATGGTGGCGGAATCGAACACCAACCGCCAGATCCACGCCCTCGATTCCAATTTTGGCAAGGCCAAGGTCCGCGCCATGGCCGAGCGAATTGCCGAGATCAATCCGAATTGTCAGGTGTGCCAGAAGGAAGAATTCGCGACGCCCGAGAATATTGCAGACCTGCTCGAGCCTTCCCTTGATGCGGTGATCGACGCGACCGATCAGGTACGCGCAAAAGTGGCGATCACGGCTTATTGCCGAAGCAATGGAATTCGGCTCGTCACTGTGGGTGCCGCAGGCGGCCAGATCGACCCCACTCGGGTGCGCGTCGACGACTTGAGCCGCACGGTGCAAGACCCCCTGTTGGCGCGGGTGCGATCGGATTTGCGCCGCCATTGTGGATTTCCCAGGGAAGCGGGAAAGCGCTTCGGAATTTCGGCAGTTTTTTCCGAAGAACCTGTACGCCGACCTCGTCTTGACGATGTCTGCACGGCAGATGGACTGAACGGACTGAACTGTGCAGGATACGGCTCGTCAGTGTGTGTCACCGCGGTATTCGGATTGGTCGCGGCGGCTCAAATCATGAACGGCCTTGCAAGCGAGTGAGCCTCAGCGCTTCACGAGACCGTTGCGCCAGTACAGAAGGCCCTGGGCATTGAGCTCAATATCGGTTTCCCAGATTGCGCGTATCGCCGCCGGATCCATAGTGCATCCGTGATCCCTGAGTTCGCTCAAGAGAAAGTGTTCCAGAGCGGCCCTGAGTGCATCGTGCTGACCAGTTCCGTCCCCGTCCTGCGCCATCGTCAAGGCGATCTGAGCATGCATGCGGCGCAAGAGATCGTCCACGTACAGGCCGGGATCAGCCAGTCTGCCGTAATGCGTCAAATAGACCGCCGGGGGCGCGAGGCAGACGATGCGCCTGATCGATCGCTCGAGCGCATCGGGATCGAATTGCGTGGGGGTCGTCGTCGGAAACAGGAATGGTTGCCCCGCCACATCCGTTTCGCGGTAGGAAAGCCCGAAGGTATCGCCAGTGAACACCCCTCCCGTAGCCTCATCGACGATGCACATATGATGCCGCGCATGCCCCGGGGTATCGAGACATCTGAACTTACGACCTGCCAAGAAGAACGACTCCTCGTCTTCCAGCGCCACGATGCGATGTTCCGGGATCGGGAGGATTTCCCCGTAAACACGCTCAACGTATTCAGCCCCGTAGACTGCCGCGACTCCCGCCAATAATTTCTCGGGATCGGCCATATGTCTTGCTCCTCGAGGGTGGACCGCAAGACTGGCCTTGGGGAAGGCGCGCATGAAACTACCCGCGCCACCGGCGTGATCCAGGTGCACATGCGTCAGAGCGACCCAATCGACGGCATCCGACGATAAACCCAGCCTCTTAAGCACCTCCAGGGCGACAAGCAATGACTGATTGCTCCCGGTGTCGATGAAGGCAACTCGACCCCGCTCCACAACCATGTGAATGGCTGCCAGGAGCGGGCGAACGTAACCCGAATCGAAGGCAAATATGCCGTCTCCGTAGTCCCTGAAATCTGTCATGGCCCTCTCACCGTCGCCGATTTGCGCGATGGATCGAACCCATCATCGCCATCATCAAAAGGAAAACCCCCCGTAGCAGCCGCTAGGGGGGGTTTATAGGGAGCCTGGCGATGACCTACTTTCTCACACGGGATGTGCAATATCATCGGCGCGGTTTCGTTTCACGGTCCTGTTCGGGAAGGGAAGGGGTGGGTCCGAAACGCTATGGTCGCCAAGCGTAAC
>Ga0268298_10004218_pt1 | contig 14174 bp, 10 predicted proteins | sample WWTPWeurt_MetaG_FD_194462 | JGI IMG/M metagenome (GOLD analysis project Ga0268298, IMG submission 194462) | Activated sludge microbial communities from WWTP in Nijmegen, Gelderland, Netherland - WWTP Weurt | ecosystem: Engineered > WWTP > Aerobic digester > Activated sludge | place... | reverse complement strand
CCCCCGCTGCCTCCACTCGCACCAGTCGCACCGGTGCCGCCCGTTCCGCCACCCCCCGTCCCGCCGTCTTGGCTGGTCGAGCCGCCGCACGCCGTGAGCAGGAGAGCCATGAACCCGAGCGCCGCCCATCGCATGGGCGCTCGAAGAGCAACATGCATGCCGGACGAGGCCCCGAGCTTTCGGCTGCGAATCGCAGGGCATGTGCCACCGAAGTGCCACGCCCCGGACGCGCGCGCCCTGCCTACTTGCGTACCACCGACTTGACGACCACGTCGCTGACCGGGACGTCCTGGAAGCCGCTCGTGTTCTGGGTGGGGACCGCGCTGATGGCGTCGAGCACGGTCCCGCCTTCGAGCATGTGACCGAAAGCGGCGTATTGGCCGTCGAGGCTGTGGGCTCCGCTCTTGGCATTCACTACGAAGAACTGGCTCGTCGCGCTGTTCGGATCCGACGTGCGCGCCATGGAGATCACGCCGTAGTCGTGAACGATGCTGGGGCTCGTCTCGAGGTTGATGGGGGGGTTCGTGCTCTTCTCGACCAAGCCCGAGCTGTAGCCGCCGCCCTGGATCACGAAGTCGGGGATCACGCGATGGATGATGGTGTTGGTGAAGAAGCCCGCGTCCACGTACGCGAGGAAGTTCGCCGTGGTGACCGGCATGTTCACCGGGTCGAGCTCGAAGCTGAGCTTGCCCATGCTGGTGTCCATTTCGATCACGGGGTTTCCCGCGGAGCCTCCGCTGCCGCTGCTGCCGCTCGTGCCGCCGCTGCCCGAAGCTCCGCCCGTAGCGCTGGTGCCGCCGGTGGCGCCGCCGGCTCCGCCGCTGCCGCCCGTGAGCCCGCCGCTCCCGCCGGTTGCCGCCGTTCCGCCGGTTCCTCCGCCCCCGCCAGATCCGCTGGAGCCGCAGCCGGTCGATAGGGCGAAGCTGAGTGCCAGAACTGGGATGCGCGGCCTCGACATGGCGCGAGCCTACTACGAATCTCCTGCGCGGTCGGAACCCGACTCGCCAGGCTCGGGCCGTGGTAGGTCGTCTGCGGAATGGCCACGGCCAGCATCGCGAAATACGCCTGGCTCTCCATCGCGGCTGCCATCACGACCATCGCGCTCAAAGTGGCTGCCTGGCGCCTCACCGGCTCGGTCGGGTTGCTCTCCGATGCCGCCGAGTCCGGAGTGAACCTGGTCGCTGCGCTCACCGCGCTCTGGATGCTCGAGCTCGCCGCTCGTCCTGCCGACGAGGAACACACCTACGGCTACAGCAAGGCCGAGTACTTCGCGAGCGGCGTCGAAGGCGCACTGATCCTGGTGGCCGCCGTCGCCATCTTCTGGGCGGCGTCAGGCCGTCTCCTGCACCCCGAGCCCATCGAGCAAGCGGGCTTCGGCCTCGCCGTGTCGGTGGCGGCGTCGGGGGTGAATCTGGCCGTCGCGCGCGTGCTTTTCAAGGCCGGCAAGCGTCACCACTCCATCGCACTCGAAGCCGACGCCCATCATCTGATGACGGACGTCTGGACGTCGGGGGGCGTGCTCCTCGGTGTGGGGCTCGTCGCGCTCACCGGCTGGCAGCGCCTCGATCCCATCGTCGCGATCTTGGTGGCCTTGAACATCGTGTGGGCGGGCGTACAACTGATGCGGCGCTCGGCGCGCGGGCTCTTGGATCCCGCGCTGGTGCCCGAGGAACAGAACGCGCTGCGCGAGGTGCTGCGGCGCTACGAAGGTCCGGAGCTCCGCTTCCACGCGCTCAGAACGAGGCAGGCAGCCGCGCGCCGCTTCATCTCGCTCCACGTGCTCGTGCCGGGCGCGTGGACCGTCGACCGGGGTCACCAGCTCCTCGAAGAGATCGAGCGCGAGATCCGCGCCGCCATCCCCAACGCCCACGTGCTCACGCACCTCGAGCCGATCGAGGACCCTCGCTCCTTCGAAGACGAGGGGCTCGATCGCAAAGACGGCTGAATCTCCGCTTCGTTCACGACTTGATCTCGGTCATTTCGGCTCGAAACGCCGGGGATCAGCCTGGGTGCGGGAGGCCACCATGCACGTCGTCCTGGTCGGAGCCGAATTCGAAGAGAACCTGGCGATCCGCTACCTCCGGGGTGCCCTCGAGCACGCTTCACACCGGGTGACGCAGCTCGTCTTCAACCGCGCCGACCAGATCGAGGAGGTCGCGCGCGCCATCGCGGCGTCCGGAGCAGAGCTCACCGGGTTCAGCATGGTGTTCACGTACCGCGCGCGTGAGTTTGCGCGCCTCGCGACTCGGGCTCGCGAGCTCGGCTACGCCGGGCACATGATCGCGGGCGGGCATTTCGCTGCGTTCCATCCAGAGCGTCTGCTGAAAGACGTGCCCGCCCTCGACTCGGTGGCCATCGGCGAAGGCGAAGACCTGCTCTTGGCTCTCGCGGCGTCGCTCGATCGACCGGACAGTGTGCGCGGCATCGTCTACCGCGACGGCGACGCGATCCGGCGGGCGCCTCCCGCCACGAATCCACCGGATCTCGATCGGTTGCCCTGGCCGCCGCGCAAGTCTCCGCTCGACGACTACTTGGGTCTCCCCATCACCAACATGTTGGCGTCGCGTGGCTGCGGCTACTCGTGCACGTTCTGCTCCATCGTGGCCTGGCATCGATTGTGCGGTGGGGAACGCGTGCGGCTGCGCTCGGTGGAGAGCGTCGCCGACGAGATGGCGAGCCTGCACCGAGCCGGCGCGCGCATCTTCAACTTCCACGACGACAACTTCTTCCTCGACGACAAGGCCGCGATGCTGGCCCGCATCGAGGGGCTGGCTCGAGCGCTGCGCGAGCGTCGCGTTCACGACATCGCGTTCGCGGTGAAGGCACGGCCCGGCGCGGTCGACGAAGAGGTCTTTTCGGTCCTGAAGTCTCTGGGGCTGTTCCGCGTGTTCCTCGGGATCGAAGCCGGCACCGCCGAAGCGCTCAAGCGGCTCGGTCGCCGCCAGACCGTGGCCGAAAACACCCGCGCGCTCGCCATCGTGAATCGGCTCGACATCCACACCTGCTTCAACGTGCTCTTGTTCAACCCCGACTCGAGTCTGGAAGACGTCGGTGACAACGTGGAGTTTTTGCGGCACCACCCCGAAAACCCCACGAACTTCTGTCGTACCGAGATCTACGCGGGGACGCCCCTCGAAACCAAGCTCGCTCGTGAGCAGCGCTTGCGCGGCGACTACTGGGGCTTGTCGTACGAGATCGGAGACCCTCGTGCGCAGGCGGCATTCGAGCTCGCTTACTTCGCGTTCAAGACGAGGAACTACGGCGAGCAAGGGCTCCACCATCTCGCCATGGCCGTCGACTACGAGCATCAGCTCGCAAGTCACTTCTTCGGTGAGAAGTCCGACCTGCGCGCGCGTGTAAAGGCGTTCGTCCGCGAGGTGAACGTGAACACGTGCGATCACTTGGACGAAATCGTGGCAGCTTGCGTTGCGGGCTTCGCGGACCCTGCCGAGCGACGGGCATTTGCGGAACGGATGCGAAGCGTGGTCGAGGCGGACAACCGGCGACTCGGCAAGGAGGCCGAGCGTCTGCTCGCCGAGGTGCGTGCGCGCGTGCGCGCACCAGCAGAGAGCACGCGAAACTGGGCGCGCACGGCGCGGGTCGTTGGGCTCGCGGCCAGCGTTTCTTTGGCCGCCACCGCCTGCAAACGCAACGCGGACGACAGTCATCCCACGGAGATGGTCGCGCCTCCGCCCACCTTGCCGCTGGACGCGTCGGGAACTCCGCCCGAAGCGGCGCCTCCGGAGGTTGCCGCGCCAGACGGGAGCGCGGCCGATGGCTCCGCGGTCCCCGAAGCCGGGCCTCCCGATGCGGGGCCAGCGGACGCGAGCCCCGACGCGCGCGACGCGGGCAAGAAGACGAAGCCGGGTCCGCAACCGACGCATCCATCCGAGATGGCGCCGCGCCCGCCGCGGCCGACACACCCGAACGAAATGGCGCCCGCGCCGTTCGACGACGAGTGACGCTCGAGTCCGACGTCAGCGCGACCGCCGGAGGCGCTCGAGCTCGGCGCGCAGCGCGTCGTTTTCGGCAACCAAAGCGGCGGCGCGCTTGGCTTCCTCTTCGGCGCGCTTGGCTTCCTCTTCGGCGCGCCTGGCTTCCTCTTCGGCGCGCTTGGCTTCCTCTTCGGCGCGCTTGGCTTCCTCTTCGGCGCGCTTGGCTTCCTCTTCGGCCTGCCGTAGCGCCTGGTCACGCGCCTCGACGAGCTCCGCGACCATGCCATCGAGCTTCCCCACGAGCTCGTCCAAGAAGAGAAGCGGGGCCGTGCCGTGGTAGAAGCGCAGCATCTTGCCTTCGACCGTGAGGCCGAGCCCGAGCACTTCGGACTGCATACGCCCTGCCTGCGGCACGACGCGCTCGTAGCTGGACGCGCCCGGCGAAAGCCGATAGCCGTGGATGCGCAGCGCCGGGCGATCGAACACGAAATACTCCGGGATGCCGAGCTTGGCGTAGCGCGCCACGTTGGTCGTGAAGTCCTTGGTCTTGTCGCCGCTCACGTGGACTTCGATCACCAAGTCGAGCCCCTTGCCCTCCTTGGAGACGATCCAACTCTCGCGGTCATGGCACTCGACATCGACGACCGCCAAGATGTCCGGGCAAAAGCGCGGCTCGTTGGGATAGTAGGTCACGAGCTCGCTCGAGACGTAGACGCGACGTCCGATGCTGCGGAAGTACTCGTCGAGGGCGTCGCGGGCCCGCTCCTTCGGCTTGCGGTGGGAGTCGCCCTCCGGCGGGTGAAGGTCGAGGGGCATGTCGCTGGGCAGCGTCGCGGCGACGCGCTCGCGCTCGGCTGGGGTCATCCGTTCCCAGACCTCGCGCGGGGGGGCGCGCGGATCCTCGGGGTCCACGGTCCAGGCGGGCTCGACCATCGCGTGGAGTGTACCACGGCGTCCGCGTCGGCCGAGCCGGCCTCGGTGGCCCTCGAAAACACGGACTAGCGCCGGCCACTCGCGCCACTAAGCTCCGCTCGACCATGGACCCCATCGTTCGCATGAGCGCCAACGAGCTCGCGACGCGCATCAAGGCACACGAGCTCGGACCGGTGGAAGTGGTGCGCGCCCACGTCGAGCGCATCGAACGCGTGAACCCCGCGCTGAACGCCGTGGTAGCCGAGCGCTTCGAGCTCGCACTGCAAGAAGCCGAGAGCGCCGAGCATCGGTTGATGCACTCGGACTCGAGCAGCTTGCCCCCGTTGTTCGCCGTGCCCTGCACCATCAAGGACTTCTATGGCGTCACGGGTTTGCCCCAGACCGGCGGCATTTGGCGTCGCAAGAACGAGGTCGCCACCGCCGATTCCACGGTCGTGCGCCGCCTGCGTGAGGCTGGCGCCATCGTGCTCGGCGTGACCAACGTGCCTGAAGGCGGGCTCTGGCTCGAGACGCACAACCGCGTCTACGGTCGCAGCAACAACCCGTGGGACCTGCGGCGGACGCCGGGCGGAAGCAGCGGCGGTGAAGGCGCCATCGTGGCCGCAGGTGGAGCGCCGTTCGGCATGGGCTCCGACATCGGCGGCTCGATCCGCTTGCCCGCGGCGTTCTGCGGCATCACCGGTCACAAGCCGACGGGTCGTCGCGTCCCGAACACCGGGCACTGGCCTCCGCTCGAAGGAGAGCACGAAGGCTACCTCTGCTGCGGACCGATGGCGCGGCACGTCGGCGATCTGATCACGGTGTTCGACATCGTCTCGGGGCCCGATGGAGTGGCCAACGTCGTCGAATGGGAGCCCAGAGATCCGCGGCACGTCGACCTGCGGGAGGTGCGTGTGTTCCCGCTCGACGAAGGGGGTGTGCGCGTTTCGCCGGAGCTCCGCCTCAGCGTGCGGAAGAGCGCCGAACTGCTCGAACGCCGGGGCGCGCGGGTCGAACGACTGCGTCCGGACCTCTTGCGCGAGGCGATCTGGATCTGGGGCGCCATGATGTCGGAGCACGCGGCGCCGGATGCGAGCTACGCCGAGCTCGTGAGCGGAGATCCCGAGCTCAGCGTCGGGCGTGAGCTCGCGCGGCTCGTGCTCGGCCGCTCGCGGCACACCGGGCCCGTGCTGGCCCTGATCGCGGCCGAACGCCTGATGCGTCGCTTCCCCAATCGCCAAGCGACTCGCCTGCTCGAGCTCGGTCGCGCCATCGGCCGCGAGCTCGAGGAGACCCTCGGCGATCACGGCGTGCTCTTGCACCCGCCCTACGCACGCACGGCGCCGCGCCACAACGCGCCGCTCCTGCGTCCGCTCGATCCGGGGTTCACAGCCATCTTCAACGTGCTGGAGCTACCTGCGACCCAGGTGCCCACGGGCCTCGACGCCCGGGGCCTGCCGCTCGGCGTGCAGGTCGTCGGCGCGCGGGGAAGGGACCACCTGTGTTTGGCCGTGGCACAGGCGCTCGAGGAAGAGCTCGGGGTGCTCACGCCCATCGATCCGCGGGATCGCAACGCGAGAGCGTGATCGAATCGGGCGCGCGCGCCTCTACCACGTGGTGACAGGACCCTCGGTCAAACGTCACCTGTTGGTGTTCTTCTATCCCTCGGCCGCGGCGAGTCAGCCGGTCCTCCGCAACGTCTTGCCCCTTGAACGCGGCACGTGTCCGGGTGACGGTCGGACGCGTGACGGCCTGGCGCGAAGCTCTCGGGCTCTTTTGCGGAGCGCTTTCGGCTTGCGCGCCGCGCTCACCGACCCCCAGCGAAGCGCCCACTCCGGTCGCGGCCGCACCGAAGGCGCGCCCGCCACAGGCCCCTTCCGCGAGCACGGTCGTGGCACCGATTCCTCCTCCGCCCGCAGCGCCGAAGTCCGAGCTCGCGGAGATCGTGTCGAGCGTGCTTCCGGATCTCGAGGTCTCGGCTTTCGACGGGGGCGCCGTCGTCGCGTCGCGCTCACTCGTCTTGCTGATCCAAGGAGACAAGGTTCGGCAGGAGCCGCGTCACCTCCGGGCGCTGCCCGAGTGGATCAATTGGGACGCGAGCGTGTACCTCGGACCCGTGGCACGCGGTCCGGCGCGGAGCGGCGATTTGCCCGATGGGCTCGAGCTCTCCGCCCACGCCGGCAATCGGCACGGCCCGGACTTCGACGCGTGGTGGACCAAGAGCGGTTGGTCGACTCGCGCCCCTCGTTCGGACCCACGCCTTTCGTCGCTACCGCGCGCGCAGCCCTACACCGACGTGTCGTTTCGCGCCTTCGCGTCGGGCGAGCTGCTCGTGGTTCGCTACGCATCGGAGGTCGAGTCGTTCTACTTCGCCCCGCGCGCGGCGCGCCCGGTTCGAGTGCTGAACGAAGCCGTGGCCGCAGGGATCCGGCACGACCTGGTGGGCACCAAGGGCAGCGACGCTTTCCTGTGTGAAAGCGGCGCGGGCATCGCGCACTTCGACGGGAAGGCGTGGGAGGCCGTCGACACCGAGTCGTTCGTCCCCGCGTCGTGTGCGGTCACGTCCGACGGCGCCTTGTGGGTGACGAGCGACGCGCGCGGCTCCGAGCCGGCGCGCCTGTGGAAGCGGAGCGAGAAGGGATTCCAGGAGGTCGTCTTGCCACCGGACTTCGAAGCGACGCGGGTCGCTGCGGCCGGCGCTCGCGTTTGGGTGAGCGGACGGCAGGGGAAGACCCAGCGCTCCGTCTTGCTCTCGAATCGCAGCGTCGTCGCCCCCATCCGCGTCGAGGAGTACCAGCTCCCCGGTCCGCTCTGGGTGAGCGGTATCACGGGTCTCGACGTCACGAGCGTCGACGTCGCGTCGGTCTCCGCTGCCCCTGCGGGCCCGGGCACGTCGGGCTGCAGCTCGCTGGTCGTCTGGCTGGGTACGGGCTCGCGCCAAGCGCTGCTCGCCGCGCTGGGCGACCCACCGCCGAAGCTCGTGCAAGTCGAGGGCACGAAGCCAGGCCAGGTGGCCCTGGTGGCTGGCAGCGGCGCGCAGATGGACGTCGTGCCTTCGCGCCAGAAGCAGCGAGCCTTGGCGGTCACTGCCGAGAGCTACGAAGCGGGCAAAGCGTTGGTGGAAAGGGTCGGCAAGGCGCTTCCGAGCGCGGGCGCGCGGCTGCTTTGCGCAGAGCCCCGCGTCGCACCCTGATCGCCGAGCAACCAGCTAGTGGCGCACGGAGAACTTCACGCCGCCCTTGGTTTCGATGAACAGGAACGCCATCCCGGTGCGTTCGGCGCCGTCGGCTCGGAACACGGGGTGAACCCACGCAACCTTGACGTCTTTGCGCCGCTTGCCCTCCGGTTCGGCCGGGAAGGTCTCGGTGCGCTCCACCTCGACGCGAAGGAGCACGGTGCCGGGCGGTGCATCGGTCATCTCTCGGACGCGGCCGCGCAAGAACTCGTCGAGCTCTGCAACGTACTCCGCTTCGGGAGGCGCTCTGCGGCTGAGCTCGTCGAGCTCCGCGTGGGTGAGCGAGTGCGCGCGCATGCCCTCGAGGTTTCGGGCGAACATCGCCTCGAAGAAGGCGAACGCTGCCTGCTCCACGCTGGGCGTCGCTGACTTCTCGCGGTCGGGGGTGGGCGTGCTCGCGGACGCACCGGACGGCGTCGGGGCAGGTAGATCCACTCGTTTCGGCCGCGACTCGGGCGGTGCTCCCGCAGGCGAGGCGCAGGCCGACATCGCCAACGCGAGAGCCCAATGTCGCGTCACCGAGCTCACTCCGTCGGCGCCGCGTCCACCTTCGGAACCGCGGCCTGCATCAGCTCGGCGAAGTGTTCGGCCGGTTTGGCCTTTGCGAGATCCAGCTCGAAGTCGGGTCGCTCCATGGGCGTCAGCTTCGACACGAGCTCGTCGAGCTCCCGCTTCGAGAGGCCGACCGCCTCGAGAGCCGGGCGGTCGAGGGCCGCGCCCGAGCGGGCAGAGAGTCCGTCCGCGCTCGACTGCACCAGCTTCTGTAGAGCGGCTAGCTCCATCCGGCTCATGCGCGCACCGCAGACGTCGTAGTCGATCCACGCTTCGTAGGAATGGGGCGCGAGGCGCTTCAGCATGCCCGCCATGACGCGCCCGTACTCTTGGATCTCCCACTGCGCGTGGGCGTCGACGCGGAGCTTCAGGAAGTGCAGGAGATTGTGCAGATCGATCTTCCAGTACCACTGGGTGTAGGTCGACAGCGGCAAGTCGATGCGTGCGAGCTCACGGGCCATCTCCTCGTGGGTCATCCACTCGTAGGCCGACTGCGAGAGGCGCCGGATCTCGTTCCAGCGCCCGATGGCGGCGGCGTATTGGCTCGCTGGAACGCTCTCGCCGCTGCGTCCCTGGTTGTTCTTGCGGCTCTGGGTCTGGAGCTGCTCTTCGCTCGGCGTGTAGAACAGCATGGGCATCAGCGAATAACGCCCGCTGTATTCGTTGACGCTGGCCGTGCGGTGCCGGATCCACTGGCGAGCCACGAACATCGGCATGCAACAGTGGAACTTCAGCTCCACCATCTCCGTCGGCGTGGTGTGCAGGTGCCGCCGCAGATAGCGCAAGAGCCCGCGGGTGAGCTGGGCCTTGCGCGTGCCGTAGCCGTAGCTCACACGCGCGGCGCGCTCGATGCACTCGTCGGTGCCCATGTAGTCCACCAGGGAAACGAAGCCATGATCGAGCACGGGGAAGTAGAGCCCGAGGATCTCCTCGGCGCCCGGTGAAGTGGGTCGGCGGGTTTCGGTCATGCGATGAGCTCGGCGATCTGCACGGCGTTGAGGGCCGCGCCTTTGCGCAGGTTGTCGGCGACGACCCAGAGGTTCAGTGCGCCGGGGACTGCCAGGTCTTCGCGGATTCTTCCCACGTACACCGGGTCCGTGTTGGCGGCTGCCAGCGGCTGCGGCTCCTTGCCGGGTGCGTAGACGCCGTCGTCCATCAGCACGACACCGGGCGCCCTGGCCAAGAGCTCCCGCGCCCGCGCCGCGGACAGCGGGCGCTCGAACTTCACGTGGACGCTCTCGCTGTGACCCGTGACCACGGGGACGCGCACGCAGGTGGGCGTGACGCCGATCTCGGCGTCTCCCATGATCTTGCGCGTCTCGTTCACCATCTTCAGCTCTTCTTCACTGTAACCGTCGCTGCCCGGCTTCCAGTCCGAGAGCACGTTCATGGCGATCTGACCCGGGAAGACCTTGGCCTCTGCGCGCTTGCCGGTGGCCAACGCGCCCATCTGCGTCTCCAGTTCCTGCACGGCGGCGTGTCCCTTGCCGCTCGCTGCCTGATAGGTGCTGACCACGACGTGGCGCACTCGCGCTTCGTCGTGGAGCGGCTTCAGCGCCACCACCAGCTGGATGGTGCTGCAGTTCGGATTCGCCACGATGCCCTTTCGACGGTGCATCACGGCTTGCGGGTTCACTTCGGGAACCACCAGCGGCACTTCGTCGTCCATGCGCCACGCACTCGAGTTGTCGATGACGACGGCTCCCGCCGCGGCGGCGACGGGACCGAACTCCCGAGAGACCATGGCGCCGGCACTGAACAACGCGATCTGCACGCCTTCGAACGACTTCGGCCCCAGGGCCTCGACCACGAGCTCTTCGCCGCGGAACGAGAGCTTCTTGCCAGCGCTTCTGGCAGACGCGAGCGCGACGACGCGATCGGCCGGGAACTCGCGCCGCTCCAGAGTGCGGAGCATTTCGCGACCGACGGCGCCGGTCGCACCCACCACTGCCACTACGAGACTCATCGTGTTTCTCCGCGCTCGTGCCCCACTCGTGTCCGCCGGCGATGCCGGCTGCGGACGTGGCGACCGATGCTCGGGCGGGAAGGTAGCGCAGGGCGACGAACGGCGCGACTCTCCTCTGGCCGAGAGCGCGTGGAGGCGGGTCCTTGCGCGCGGCGATTCTGCTACGCTCGCCCCGATGCCCGTCCGCCTCGCTCGCCGCGGCTTCCCGGCACTTCTTCTCTGGGCCTTTGCCGGCGGAGCGTGCCAGGCCACCCAGAGCGGGACGGGGTCGGAGGCGGTACGTGGCTCGGTGTCGCCGCCCATGCGCGTGGTGACACCCGCGCGGATCGTGGCGCTGCCGGACACCACCGCTTCGTTGGTCGAGAACGATCCCGACGGCTCGACGCGCTTCATCTCCCGCGGCATGCGCGTGCTCGCTCGGCCCGACGGTTCGCTCGAGCGCAGCCGCCAGACGTTTCCCACGGGGCGTCAGGTGCGCGCTCTCAAGCTCCCGAGCCGCCTCGGCGGCGGGTTCTTGTTCTACGCTTCGGGCACGGGCTCGACTCTGGTGTGGCGAGCGGCAGGCTGGACGACGGACCTCACGTCGTTCGCCAACGTGGACTTCGACGTGGAGCGCATCGTCGACGGATTCGATCGCGTCTACTTGCAGGACCAACGGTCGTTCGACGTCGTGGCCCTCGACCCGGAGACCGGACGCGCGACGGACCTCGGGCCGCTCCCGGCCTCGCCCGCATACTCGAGCATGGCGTTCGCCGACGAATGGATGGGGGTCATCGACGTGCCCTTCCGCGGCGTGCTCGCCACCTTCGACGCCGGCGCGAGCTGGCGGCCTCTGCCCGTGCCCCAGAGCTACGGAGTCTTCCTCGAGAAAGGCGAGATCGCCATCAACACCTCGCTCGGCCGCTTCGTGTTGGATCCTTCGGGGCGGCTGCGCGCGAAGAACCAGGTGAGCGACGACGACTCCACGTTCGTCGGTGCCGGCCGGCCCGCCACTGCCCAGGGCGCGCCCACGGCCAGCGTCGCGCCACCGCCGCCGTTGCCCCCGCCGCCCATCGGGCCGCTGGGGAAGCTGCCACTGCGCGAGGCGATCTTGCACGGGATGCCCGAGGCCAACGACTCGGCGGTGGTCGCCAAAGACGGCGTGCTGGGTCGGGTGCGTCTCAGCGACGGCAAGCTCCTCGACTACAAGGAGAAGGCCTTCCCCGCGGGCGGGAGCTGCAGCGGAATTGCGCTCGGCGATGGCTTTGGATTCGTGTGCGGTCAAGAGCGGGGCTCGACCACGGTCTATGCCTTCAAGAAGCCACTCGCCGTCGAACCGGTGATGCGCTTCGACGAACCGCGCTTCGTCGCGCCGAGCGGCAACGGCGCCGTCGTCGTCCGCGGACCTTGCTCGGGCAAGCAGGCTGGAGCCATCGGCGCCTACTGCATACGACAGCGCGACGGACGCGTGAGCGAGATGCGTGTCCGCGGTGACCTGGGCGTCGAGCGCATCGTCTCGTTGACGGGCGGCGGCACTGCCGTGCTCGTCCCACCAAGGCTCGGTGCCCCGGGCACGCTGACCGTGGTGAAGCCGGACGGAAGCGCCAAGACCGTGCGCCTCAAGCTACCCAAGGACGACGTCCAGAGCGTCGCCATGCTGAAGAAGGGGCTCTGGCTCGAGGGTTTCATCGAGCGTGACTCGGCAGGTGGCGACGAAGTCGCCAAGAAGAAGCAGGACGAGCCGGCGTCGCGCTCGCTGCGCAAGAAAGGGAAGAACGCTTCGGGGGCGGAAAAGACGCCGAGCCCAGCGCCCGCGCCCAAGTGGAAGAAGCAGCTCGCCGGTTGGGTGGTCGCGTCCGGACCCTTCCTCGGGGTGCGCATCGATCTGGACGGCACCGTCCACGTCGGACGTATCGAGAGCGACGTCGATCGCGCGCTCCTCTCCACGGATCTTGCATTGGTGATGGGCAAAGGCGGCGCTGCCAGCGAGAGCATCGACGGCGGGTTCTCGTGGCGCGACGTCGAGCTGCCCGCCGATACCCAAGACTCTGCCTACCGTGCCAAGGCGGGCGACGGTCAGGAGCGCGGTTGTTCGCGCATCGGTTGTGTCGCCGGCGCCTGGATGCGTGTCGGTTGGCGGGGGCAGACCGAAAAGAACGACATCGAAGTGGTGGAGAGCCCCAAGTACTCGGCGCTCCTCCCCAGCCGCGGAGGACGCTGGAACTTGAACTGCGCGCCGACGGGTGAAGTCGCGGGCGCCGCTCCCAAGCCTCCGCCCAAAGCCCCGGTTGGAGGCGAGGACGGCGTGGCTGCCGCCGTGCCGTGGGGTGGACGTTGGGGCATGGCGCCACCGACCACGCCGACCGTCGACGAACTGAAGAGCAGCGAGTGGCAGGACTTCAAGGGCGTGCCCGCGCCGGCCAAGCGTCCTGCCGAGCTCGGCTTCGACATGGGTACCGAGCACCTCGCGGCGCAAGTGCGCGGCTACGCCTGGGGGGCGCGCGGCGCGGATTGGGATCGCGTCGGCAATCTGGTGTTTCGCGCCTACGACCCCTTTTCGCTCAACAAAGCCGTGTGGTCCACGCTCGTGGTCCGACCGCCCTGGAACGACGCCGTCGCCGCATCGCAGGTGTTCGGCCGTGACTACAACCAGCCGAGCGCCTGGTTTCCGGTGATGGAACCCTCTGGGCGCTCGGCGGCGTTGCTGCTCAACGCGCGAGGGACCACCGAGCTCGTGCTCATCGAAGACGGGCGCGGCGTGGTCAACGTACAAGACGCCGCCAAGTGGGGGCTCTATCAGATCTCCGGCGTCGTGAAGGTCGGGAGCACCTGGTTCATCGGCTCGTACATCGCGGGAAGCTCGTTCCGACTGTTCAAGGTCGACGGTGGGCGCGTGGCGCAAGTGCGAGACTACCCGCTCATGGGTGGCTGGCGTCCGAACACGACGCTCGCGGTGAACTTGGTGCGCGACGCCAAGAGCGAAGCACTCGGGATCTGGGTGGAGGCCCGTCGTACACGCGGATCGTCGACGTCGTGGTACATCTACTCCATCGATCCCGACAGCGGAGAGCCACGCGACGTGCTCACCGTCGAACCGAAAGATCTGGCCGCGCTGCCGCCGGTGTGTGCACGCGGCGCAGATGGATGGCTCGTCGTCGGAGAGCCGCCCGTCGAACCGTTCATCTCGTTCTCCACCAGCGCGACGGGCCTGCTCGCGCGCGGTACACAGGCGAAAATGTTGATTCGGCCCGAGGGAATCTGCGTAGAAGTACTGAGCGCCGAAGCCGACACTGCCGTGCCGGCTCGCTTGAACCCGAAGGACCTGGCCACCTTCGCGCCGGGTCAAGAGCCGCTCCCTCTCGTCCTCGACGAGCGCGGTCGAACCGGTCGCCGTTGGGGCTTCCGCTGCGTGCGTTAGCGGAGTTGCGCGCGCGCGCATTTCAAACATGAAAGGATCGAGCGCACGCGCGCAAGCCGCGAGCGTGATGGACAATACTCAGCGCTTCTCGGTGTTTGCAATTTCGTACGCGGACTGCTACGTGATGCTCGTCCGCGTGGAGCGAGGCTGTCCCCCCCCCCGCCCCTCTACGCGGAC
>Ga0268298_10004217_pt1 | contig 14174 bp, 13 predicted proteins | sample WWTPWeurt_MetaG_FD_194462 | JGI IMG/M metagenome (GOLD analysis project Ga0268298, IMG submission 194462) | Activated sludge microbial communities from WWTP in Nijmegen, Gelderland, Netherland - WWTP Weurt | ecosystem: Engineered > WWTP > Aerobic digester > Activated sludge | place... | reverse complement strand
TTTTCGGGGCGTGGCTGGAAAACGAAATTCAGATCTCCGAACTTCCAGCATGGCAGATCCTGCTAAAGCAGTTATGGCTAGGCTTTCAGGCATTTACGTATCTTCCACTGCAACATTGGTACCGTCCACAGACCGCCCTGCTCCGCCCGATGTACGCCGGCTTTTTCATCCTTGGGCTGCTGTTTCTGATCTCACGCCCCAAAGAGAGCAGATCCATGTTCCTGTTCATCTGGCTGGGAATGTATATTTTTATTGGTGGATTAAGCGAATCAACACCGGCAGCTCAAAGATACGTTGCCGCCGCGCCTGCCTGCGTTCTTTTACTTGCGGTCGGGTTGGATGAGACCGCCCAATTATTCCAAAGGCTGTGGCAACGATCGGAGCGGGTATTCACCATTGTGCTGATCACCACCGCATTACTGCTCACGGTCGATGACTTGAATTTCTATTTCAACGTCTATACTCCGCGCACAGTCGATGATTTTGGCCTGGATAATAATGTGGTCGCTCAAGAACTTGCCAATGAGTTCAAGTCCAAGCCTGAAGGTACGCAGGCATTTTTCATGAGCAACTCCAACATGGGCTATTATTCCATCCCCAGTATTGCCTACCTTGCGCCGCAGGTGCAGGGATTCGATGTTTCCTATCCGTGGGGCAGCACAGAAAACCCCGTGCCAACCTCGGATCAATTTATTTTTATTTTCCATCCCTCAAACATCACCGACATGCAGTCAGTTCAAAACACCTACCCAAATGGAGTTCTCAAGGAGAAATTGGGCATCAACGGAGAACCCCTGTATTGGACCTACGAGGTCGGAGCGAGTCAATAATATGAAAACCATGCTCTTCCATCAGCACGGCGGACCTGAGGTCTTGAAATACGAAGACTTTCCAAGCCCTGAACCCAAAGCAGGTGAAGTACTTGTTCAGCTCAAAGCCGCAGCCCTCAACCGCATGGATGTGTTCGTCCGCAATGGCTGGCCGGGACTAAAACTGGAAATGCCGCACATCAACGGCGCGGATGGCGCGGGAGTGGTCGCCGGGCTCGGTGCAGGCGCAACGGGGGGATTCGCGGTCGGTGACCGTGTGGTCGTCAATGCAAATTTGGGATGCGGCGAATGTGAATTCTGCAGATCGAACCGCGACAACCTGTGCAGCAAGTGGCATCTGCTCGGAGAGACGATCCGTGGAACGTACGCAGAATACGTCTGCCTGCCCGCGAGACAACTCTACAAACTGCCCAAAGATTTTGACTTCCATGCGGCGGCAGCGGGCGCGCTGGTTTATCAGACCGCATGGCACTCCATGGTCAAGCGCGGGGGCGTTAAAGCCGGCGAGACGGTGGCAATTATCGGCGCGGGAGGAGGCGTAAACTCCGCCAGTGTACAGATCGCCAAGTATCTCGGCGCAAAGGTCATCGTCATTGGCTCAAGCGCAGAAAAATTATCTCGTGCAGAATCCATTGGCGCGGACATTTTGATCGATCGTTCTAAAGAAGAAGATTGGTCAAAAGCGCTTTTCATCGCCACCGAAAAACGCGGCGCGGATGTAGTGGTGGATAATGTCGGCACGACCTTCCCGCTCAGCCTGCGTGCGCTGAAAAAAGGCGGGAGATTGCTGACGGTCGGGAACAGCGGCGCGCCGCGCTTCGAGATCGACAACCGATATATCTTCGCCAAACATCTTTCGGTCATTGGTTCGACCATGAGCACACTATTAGATTTTGCCGAGGTCATGGACCTGATCGTCTCTGGCAAACTCTCCCCCATTCTTGATAAAACTTTTCCCCTACATGAAGCCGCTGCAGCACAGGAAAGATTATGGCGCGGCGAGAACTTCGGTAAAATCACGCTCGATATTTAACTCAAGTGAGACCCGCAAAATAAAAATGAATTTCCTGAAACGATTCTCGGTTTTTGAAATCCTTTTGATTTCAACGATCCTCAGTATTCACCTATACGCAGCCTTTTCAGACGCGTACAATTTACCCAACAATTGGTTCACACGCGACGACGCATATTACTATTTCAAAGTTGCTCAAAACATCAGCGAGGGATTTGGCAGCACCTTTGACGGTATCAACCTCTCCAATGGATATCATCCACTTTGGATGCTGGTTTGCATTCCGATCTTCGCGCTCGCTCGATTTGACGTGATCCTCCCCCTCCGTGTTCTTCTGGTGGTCGTTTCGTTCTTTCACGCCGCCACCGCCGTGCTGATCTTTCGGCTGATCAAGGAAAATCTCTCTCAAGCTGTGGCTTATCTCGCCGCGTCTTTTTGGGCATTCAACATTCTGATCCACACCACGGTGTACGAGACCGGGCTTGAGACTCCGCTTGCTGCTTTCTCGGTTGCGTTGTTCATTTACAAGTTATCGCAATTCGAAAAAAACTGGCGCACACGACTCGTTTCCACGGCTGAGATCGTCACGCTTGCTCTCACTGCGGTCCTCGTCATGTTTAGCCGGCTGGATCTCGTGTTCACAGCCATCCTTGGCGGGTTATGGATCATCTTCCGCGGCAAGCCAGCCCGATTCCTGATGCCATTGGATATGGTCATCATTTTTATTTCGATGACCTTCTCGGCTGCGGTTCGCACCGGGTTGGATGCCTACAACACCATCTATGCATCTTCTGCTGTTCAGGTGACCGTGCTCGCGATGATCGTCAAGCTCGTTACTTTGTACTTCTCAGGTGCATATCAACATCCGCGGGCACACCCAGTCTGGAAGACTTTCAAAAATACTGTCCTTGGGTTAAGCCTTGGTACTATCCTCATTGCGGGACTATATCTGGTTCTTTCTCGATTCGGGATCGGTGAAAATTTTCCACGCAGCGCACTGGCGATCGATTGGGCGATCAGCCTGATCTTCATCTTTGCGGTCCGTTTGGCTGCTTACTGGTTCGGCAGCGACAGATCGGGTTCATCCCAAAACAGTCCGCTTGAAGAGCTAAAAACGAATTGGAAGATTTGGTTATCCGAAGGAGTGACCTATTACGGGATCGTGGGCGGCGCGCTGGCTTTATACATGCTGTACAACAAGATCACCTTCGGAACAAGCAGCCCCGTAAGTGGTCAGATCAAACGCTGGTGGGGTATGTTGAAAAACACGGTGTATGACTACCCTGCCTCCAATTGGCCTTCATTCTTCGGGCTTAACTTTGAATGGGTCTACGATGCCTGGAAACCCGCCACGAACTTCTTGATCTATATTGCCCGGGTCGCCCGTCCCATTTACCCCGGCTCAGACAAAACAGATGAACGGTATTACATCGCCATGCTCTTCTTCACCCTGGTCATGCTGGCGATCCTGTTTTTGAACGCTCGCCGATCATTGCGGGCTTTCTCGAACATGGCCATCATCCCTCTCATGGCGGGCTGCGGCATTCAGATCCTTTCCTACACCGCCACCGCATATGGCGGCGCAAAGGAGTGGTATTGGTCAAGCCAAATGGTGTTGATCGTCATCGTTGGCAGTCTCTTGCTGGAGATCTTGATTCGCCCATTGAAAAAGATCGTCGGAGCCAAACAGGCGCTTGAATACGCAGCTCTTGCCTGCGCTGTTTACCTCGCGTACGGCAACGCAACCTACATCACCGAGATCATGCGCTACAACTACTATCCCAAAGAGCAGTCGTATATGGAGATCGCAGATTACATTGAAGACCACACCGAGCCTGGCGCGATCATCGGCATGACCGGCGGCGGTAATGTTGGTTACTTCATCAACGACCGAACCATCGTGAACATGGATGGGCTGATCAATAGTTACGAATATTTTCAAGCGCTCAAAGACCAGCAAGCCCCAAGATTCCTCTCCGAACACGGCATGACCATTGTCTTCGCGAACACAAGAATTTTGGGACTGCCTCCCTATTTTGGTCAGTTCGATCCATATCTCGAAAGTTACGATGTCGCCGGCGGTAAGAGTCTCTTGTATCTATGGCCTGTGCCAAAATATTAGGATGACCGCTCGATGATCTTCTCCTCCCCTATTGGATTTAACTCAACCCCATCTGTGACCGCCGCCCCAAACAGCGGATATCCCCTTCCGGCAGCCTGTTTTGGTTGCAGGTAAATTCCCGCCCCGTGAACCTTCCATGAAAAAATTGACACTGCGAGAAACCCTACTGCTACTATTGGTGTTATCCCTGATAATGTGGAACAGCCTGCGCCTTTGGACGGCACTGACATGGCAGGAGGTATTGAGTGAATTTCAAGCCAGCCCGTCACCGGCCGTCACTGCCGCCAGCGCCGCGTTCTGGATCGTAATCGGCAGCATTCTCTTCTGGGGGCTGCTGGCAAAAAAAACCTGGTCGTGGAAAATGCTCCTCGGGGTCGCGGCAGGTTACTCCGTCTGGTATTGGATCGAGCGGCTCGTCTGGCATCAACCGCATCCAAATGGGACTTTTGCTGTTGTAGTAAACTTGCTGGCACTTGCAATCATCCTTTTCAACAAAAATTCATTATCGAGAGAGGCTTATGAGCGAAAATCCTAAAATCCAAAAACTGAATGACTTGAAAGCGCAGTCCCGCCTTGGCGGCGGACAAGCCCGCATTGACGCCCAACACAAAAAAGGCAGGCTCACCGCCCGCGAGAGACTCGACCTTTTATTGGATAAAGGTTCCTTCCGTGAAGTGGACGCGTTCATCGTTCACCGCACGCATGACTTTAATCTCGATGAACAAAAATTCATGAGCGACTCGGTGGTGACCGGTTGGGGAACTGTAGAGGGACGGCTCGTTTATGTCTTCTCGCAAGACTTTACCGTGTTCGGCGGTTCGTTGGGCGAAGTGCACGCCGAAAAAATATGCAAGATCATGGACATGGCCATGAAGAACGGCGCGCCCATCATTGGCTTGAACGATTCAGGCGGAGCGCGCATTCAGGAAGGTGTGGTCGCTCTCGGCGGTTACGCAGATATTTTCCTGCGCAACACAATGGCATCGGGAGTCATCCCGCAGATCTCAGCCATTATGGGGCCCTGCGCCGGCGGCGCGGTGTACTCGCCTGCCCTGACCGATTTTATTTTCATGGCGCGTGATACTTCCTACATGTTCGTGACCGGTCCCGATGTTGTAAAAGCCGTGACCCACGAAGAAGTGACTCAGGAAGAACTCGGCGGCGCAAGTGTTCACTCTGAAAAATCGGGTGTGTGCCATGTCGCGGCGGATACCGAAGCGGACACGCTCTATCTCATCCGCAAATTATTGAGCTTCCTGCCGCAGAATAACATGGAAGACGCTCCCTTCGTGCCGGGTGATGATCCCCTGCGAATGGAAGAAGCCTTGAACTCGATCATCCCTGATGATGCGAACAAGCCTTATGACATCAAAGATGTGATCCGCATGATCATGGATAATGGTCAGTTCTTCGAGATCCACGAAAATTATGCCGCAAACGTAGTTGTGGGATTCTCACGCCTGGGCGGTCACTCGGTGGGCATCATTGCCAACCAACCCGCAGTGCTGGCAGGCGTGCTGGATATAGACGCGAGTGAAAAGGCCGGGCGCTTCGTGCGCTTCTGCGATGCCTTCAACATTCCGATCATCACTTTTGAAGATGTACCGGGATTCCTTCCCGGTACCAATCAGGAACATCACGGTATCATCCGCTCGGGCGCGAAACTTTTGTACGCGTATTGCGAAGCGACCGTTCCAAAATTGACCGTCATCACCCGCAAGGCATACGGCGGTGCATACTGCGTTATGTCTTCCAAGCACATTCGCGGCGATGTCAACCTCGCCTGGCCGACCGCAGAGATCGCGGTGATGGGTCCCGACGGGGCTGTGAACATCATCTTCCGCAAGGAACTGGAAAGTGCCGAGGATCCGATCCAACGCAAAGCCGAGCTGGTTGCAGATTACAAAGACAAGTTTGCCAACCCGTATGTGGCTGCTCAGCGCGGCTACATTGACGATGTGATCGAACCCAAGGAAACCCGCCCGCGCCTGATCAATGCGCTGGAAATGTTGAGCAATAAACGAGATGCGAATCCCGCCAAGAAACATGGGAATATTCCGCTGTAAGGTCCAAGGAGTCTTATGTTCAGTAAAGTATTGGTAGTCAATCGAGGCGAGATCGCAGTCCGTATCATCCGCGCCTGCCGCGAGCTGGGAATTCAAACGGTGGCGGTATTCTCAGAGGCTGACCGCAATGCTATGCATGTGCGTTACGCTGATGAAGCCTATTTCATTGGTCCCGCCCCTTCAAGAGAGTCCTATCTGCGGGCGGATAAAATTTTCGACGTTGCTAAGAAGTCTGGCGCAGACGCCATTCATCCGGGATATGGATTCCTTGCAGAGCGCGAAGACTTCGCCGCCAAATGTGGAGAGCTTGGGATCACCTTTATCGGTCCCAAGCCATCGTCGATCGCGGCCATGGGCGATAAAGCCGAAGCGCGCGCAACGGTCATCAAGGCTGGGGTGCCTGTGGTCCCTGGCACGGAAGATGTTGGCAACATGACCAACGACGACCTGCTTAACATCGCGCCAACCATCGGTTTCCCGCTGTTGATCAAAGCCACTGCGGGCGGCGGCGGAAAAGGCATGAGAGAAGTAAAAAGCCTGGAGGAAATGCCGACCCTGCTTGCGTCCGCGAGACGCGAAGCGGAATCCGCTTTTGGTGATGGGAACGTCTATCTCGAAAAGTTGATCGAGGGCGCGAGGCATATCGAATTCCAGATCCTTGCTGATTCTTTCGGCAACGTCATTCACCTTGGCGAGCGCGAGTGCTCAATCCAGCGCCGCCATCAAAAATTATTGGAAGAGTCGCCTTCATCCTTCCTCGATGAAGATCTGCGTCAGAAGATGGGAAGCATCGCCGTGAAATCTGCGCTGGCTGTGGATTACGTCAACGCAGGCACCATTGAATTCCTGGTGGACAAGGACCGCAATTTTTACTTCCTTGAAATGAACACCCGCCTGCAAGTGGAACATCCCATCACCGAGATGGTCACAGGTGTGGATATCGTCGCCGAGCAGATCCGCATTGCGCGCGGCAGGCAATTAAGTTACACCCAGGATCAGATCAAGATCAACGGTCACGCGATAGAGTGCCGTATCAATGCTGAAGACCCGTTCAACGGATTCATGCCGTCCACGGGGCGCATCACACACAGCATGCTCCCCACCGGTCCCGGCGTGCGCGTGGACACTGGCGTGTACCCTGGCTTCGAGATCACTCCCTTCTACGACCCGATGATCGCCAAGTTGATCGTGTGGGGCGAGACCCGCGCGCAAGCCATTTTGCGCATGCGGCGCGCCCTTGAAGAATATCGAATCGTCGGCGTGCGAACAAATATTCCCTTCCATCAAACGCTGATGGATTCGCACCGCTTCATGGGCGGTCAGTTCGATACACGCTTTGTGGAGGAACGCTTCTCGATGGATGACGCCATGGAGTCTCGCTCGGCGAATCTGGAGATCGCCGCGATCCTGGCCACGCTGGTGGCTCACCAGCAGACCGAGCGCAATGCGAACATTGTCCGCCGAAACGAACGCGACACCAGCAACTGGAAGTGGGTCGGGCGCTGGGAAAGAATGCACCGGTAGAATTTCGATTGAAGATTTTAGATTTGGGATTGGTGAGCGGGTCGCGTCACCAGATTGAGGTTACAGGATGAAATATATTACAACGATCGACAACAAGGAATATGAGATCGAAGTGGTGGATGAGCATCACATCCGCATCGGAGATCGATTACTGCAGGTGGATTTTGAAGCCGTGAGCGGACAGCCCGTCTTCTCACTGATCGTCGATGGAAAATCGTACGAGTCTTTCGTCTATCAGGGCGAGGAGGATTGGGAGGTTTTGATCCGCGGGCGGCAGTATCAGGTCAAGATCGAAGATGAACGCGAAAAGCGATTGAAAGCAGCCGCCGGCGGAGGCACTGTCGAAGGCGGGGAATTCCATCTCAAAGCCCCGATGCCGGGATTGGTCGTTTCAGTTCTGGTAGCGGAAGGCGAACCCATCCAAAAGGGACAGGTCATGATCATCCTCGAATCCATGAAGATGCAGAACGAGCTCAAAGCTCCGCGCGATGGAGTCATGGGTCGCGTGCGGGTGAAGGCAGGCGAAAGCGTGGAACAAAGACAAACTCTATTGAGCATGCATTAATGAGCGGACACGAAACTGAAGTTAAGTTCTTTGTAAGAGATCTGGAACCGATCGAAATGCGCCTTCGAGCTCTGAAGGCGCATTTGATTCAAACACGCACGCACGAAACCAATCTTCGTTTTGATAATTCGAACAATGACCTGAGAAGGAACAGCCGCGTGCTGCGATTAAGGCAGGATGAAAAGGCACGCTTCACCTTCAAAGGACCAAGCGAAGAGATGGAGGGAGGAGTTCTTGGGCGGCAGGAGATCGAGTTCGTGGTTGAAGATTTTTCAAACGCAAAATTGTTTTTGGAAGCCCTGGGATTCAAGCCAGTGGTCTTCTACGAAAAATTTCGGGCAACATACGAATTGAATGGGATTCACATCATGCTGGACGAACTGCCCTACGGAAAGTTCGTGGAAATCGAAGGCGAGCAAGTACAAGAGCTGCGGCGCATCGCAGATCTGCTCGAGCTAAAATGGGAAAACATGGTCAAGGCTGGGTATCACGCCCTTTTCGACCGTGCGGCAAGAAAATATGGGCTGGAGCCTTCGCGTCTGAGTTTTGAAGCGCTGTCAGGCGTGCAGATCGATCCGCGTGACATGGAGATCCAACCCGCCGACTAATTTCCAGACAGTCCCTGCTTGACTTTATCCAACAAGATAATATACTCATTTTGGAGACATGATGAAAATAAAAGGCATGGATCACCTTTCAAAACACGTCCCCGAACTGAACTCCGCGAGCGGAAAGTTTCGCATCGCGTTAACCTTCGCCGGTCAGTTGACGGCGGTAACACTCTACTTCATCCTCACAGACAACATCCCCACCTGGAGCATAGACAGCCAGATCATTGTCATGTCACTGGGATTCCTGCTCCTCAGTTTATTCTTCTCCCACAAGAAAATATTTCAAGAAAAATATAAAGAGCTTGCGTATCGCAATGCCTTTGCTCGTTACGCCATGCCCGGGCTGGCATTGATCTTTGGCGCAGTGGCGCACTCAGCATACATGAATGGACCCGACCTCCCCGTCGGCTGGTGGACATCCTTATTTCAATTTCTCGGCGGGTATTGGGTCATTGTGGGGGCGATCTTATGGTTACGCAGCATCGCGATTTTCGGAGTGGATAATCTCAACCTGCTCTATGTGTACCACCCTGAAGAAAGCCGCCTGATCGATTCCAGCATTTTTAGCGTACTGCGCCATCCAATCTATGCCAGTCTGATGCGGATCTGTGCCGGTCTTGCGCTTCTCAACGCCAACGGGAATTCTCTCGCTTTTATCTTTTTTCTGCCGCTCGGATTGATCGGTTGGGTTCGGCTGGTGGAAGAAAAAGAATTGATCGAACGCTTCGGGGATTCATATCTCGAGTATCGCAAACGAGTTCCCACGTTCACCCCGCGACTGGGAAGCTATAAAATATTTTTCAAGTTCCTGATCACAGGAGGATAGCCAATGAGCGCGATCGGAAACCGCCCCGGTATTTTTCAGAAATATTTTTTCAAGGTCCCCGTCCTGCTCCACAAAATAGGTTTGGGCGGCTGGGAACGTCTGATCGGTGCACAGTGGATGCTGATCACCACGACCGGAAGAAAGACCGGCAAACGCCGTGACGCAATGGTGGATGTGATGGAATACGACCACGCCACAGACACTTACTACATTGAAGCGGCCTACGGTGCACATGCAGATTGGTACAAGAACATGCAAAGCAATCCGGTCTTTGAAGCACAGGTCGGGCGAAGGAAGTTCCGCGCACGCGCCGGCGCTTTGACAAATGAAGGTGCGGGAGAGATGCTTGTGAAATTCTATCGTGAGCGCCCCGCCTACACAAAATCGGTCATGGCCATGGCGGGCATGAAATTCAAAGATGAAGACGAACTTCGAGTGCTCGGTCAAAAATTAACTCTTTTGGCAGTGAAACCAGAAAAAGAATAAGTCCAATGCCGCAAATTCTTATCCTCGGCGGGTACGGTTTTACAGGAAGATTCCTGTCCAAACATTTACTTGCCCACACCACAGTGGACGTCATTATTGCCGGGCGCAGTCTCGAAAAAGCCCGGGCGTTAGTGAATGAACTGGATAGTCCGCGTGTGAGTGCACGACAGATGGACGCCTCAGATCTCAGAAGTCTTGAGCAGGCGCTTCAAGGCGTGACCTTATGCCTGGTCGCCGCGCCAACCACTCATCACGCAGAGATCGTCATCCGGGCTTGCATCGACTCGCATGTGGATTATTTGGATGTGCAATTCTCCTCGCAAAAATTGCACGCATTGTACGCTACAGAAAAAGAAATTCAAAAAGCCGGGCTATGCTTTATCACAGAGGCTGGTTATCACCCCGGTTTGCCCTCAGCCCTGGTTCGCAGCACGACAGGAAAATTGGACGTTGTTGAATCTGCACTGGTAGCAGGCTATTTGAACATGAAGAGCCTGCCCTACACTGAGGCTGTGGATGAACTCATGGAAGGGTTCATCGACTATCAGGCGCAGGTATTCAAAAATGGAACGTGGACAAAACCCACATCATGGGAAATGCGCGCCTTCAATTTCGGCGCAGACATTGGCAGGCGAAATTGCTACTCAATGTTCTTCGAGGAATTACGCGATCTTCCAAACATGATCCCTTCGCTCAAAGACGCTGGTTTCTATATCGCGGGCTCCAACTGGTTTACCGACCTGCTCGTGACACCCTTGGTTTTTGCGGGGATCAAACTCGCGCCGAAGCGCGGACTTCGTCCGCTGGGCAAGTTGATGTGGTGGTCCATGGGGTTATCCAAGCCGCCATATGTGGTGGCGCTCTTGGTGGAAGCAAAAGGTCAATTAGGCGGCAAGCAGGCTGAGGTCCACGTGCGGATCGCGCACGAAGATGGATATGAATTAACGGCAATTCCCGTCGTGGCTTACCTGAAACAATATCTGGATGGCACCGCACGCAAAGCAGGTGTGCACATGATGGGACACATCGCAGACCCGGCCAGGCTATTGGATGATATGCAAAAGATGGGCGTTCAGGTTATCGAATCACTCGATCTTCCTGCCACTTAATCAACTCAGCCACCCCAGTCAAACCCAACAGCATGGGCAGCATGGAGGTCATCGAAGCAGGATCTGCTGATGTAAAGTATCTAATTTCCCCGTCCTTGTCAGATATATTCAACTTTCCTTGCGCTTCAAGCAGACGTTTGACCTGTTTTGCCACCGAAGGCGCCGGGTCGATCACCCGAACGTTCTGATGCCCCGCAACGATCTGCTTGATGAGCGGGATCACGAACGGATAATGGGTACATCCCAAAACGACCGTATCAATATTTTTTTCAAGCATCGGGTAAAGGGCGTCTTCCAGGATTTTGCGGGTGGTCTGCGATTCCAACTCCCCTTTTTCGATCTGGGAAACCAACCCGGGGCAGGTGCTTTGGAACAGGTCCACACCCGCCGCGAACCGCTCCACGACAGATGCGTATAACGCACCCTGAAACGTTGCCGGGGTAGCCAGGACACCCACCTTGCCGGTCTGAGTAGTTTCGGCGGCCGGCTTGACCGCAGGCTCCATACCAACGAAGGAAACTTCTGGAAATCTCTCCCGCAAATATTTCAGCGCCGCCGCAGATGCGGTATTACAAGCCACCACGATCAGCTTTGAATTATGTTCAAGTAAAAATCTGGTGATCCCCTCTGAAAATTTTTGTATCTCACTCATCGGGCGCGGGCCGTAGGGAACGTGTCCCTGATCGCCAAAGTAAACGATATTTTCTGCGGGCATTAATTCGCGAACTGCCCGCAGGACAGAAAGCCCGCCTACACCAGAATCAAAGATACCAATGGGATGATCGGATAAACTCATTCGATAATAATACTATTGAATTTGGTCTTGGGGGGGGTCATCGCCCCCTGCTTCAAACCGAGGGGGCGATGAAAATCTCTTGAAGCAAATGAAGAGATGGTTTGGGGATGACTATTTCGCAGAAGCGTCTACAAAAGTCTTGAACAGCCTGCGCATGGACGGTTGGTCTGTCAGCCATTCAGGATGCCATTGCACCGCCACCGCGTAAGGATGTTCCGGGATCTCCACCACTTCCACCAATCCATCCGGCGCGTGACCGACGACCTTCAGACCCGGGGCAATGTCTTTCAACCCCTGATGATGAAGACTATTCACATTCAACAAGGTCTCACCGAAGATCTCAGCGGACCTGGATGATTCGTCCACATTAACGGGGTGAACGATCGCCCGCCGCAGGTTGCCGGGGTAATCGTGATCGATCGCTCCTTTAAGCTGGTCGAAGATATGCGTGTACAACGTTCCGCCCAACGCAACATTCATTACCTGCGCCCCACGGCAGATGCCCAACAACGGTTTGCCGTCATTGACCGCCGAACGCATCAGACTGATCTCGGTTGTATCCCGCGCATCGTCCACACCATCAATTCTCGGGTGGGGTGACCCGCTGAAATAATCGAGGGAAACATCCCCGCCGCCAGTAAAGAGAATCCCATTGAGTTGGGAATAAAGCTGGCGCAGATCCTCATCCGGTAAAATGGATGGGATCGGAATTGCCACACCGCCGGCATTGATCACGGCATTCACATAAGAATGTTGAATACTGATGGTGGGGTGCCCGTCTGCATCCTTGCTGTTGCGTGTGGTGATTCCGATCAAAGGTTTTGGCATGTCAGCTCCTTGTAAATAAAAAGAGCGCCCGAGAGCGCCCTTTCTTTATGCTGCTTAGTCGAACTTCTGCTTGAGGCGGGCGCTTTTGCCTGTGCGCTCTCTCATGAAGTAAAGCTGCGCGCGGCGAACTTTGCCATGCCGCTCCACCACAACCTTGTCGATGCGGGGAGAGCGAAGCAGGAATGTGCGTTCCACACCCACGCCATTGCTGGCCATGCGGCGGACGGTCACGGAAGCGTCGTTGCCGCTCTTGCGCAAGCGGATCACGATGCCCTTGAATTCCTGAATGCGCTCACGGTCGCCTTCCTTGATCTTGACGTGCACGCTCACAACGTCGCCGGGGCTCATCTGGGGGATATTCTCGTTAACTTTGGCTTCAACTGCCTTAATGAAATCTGTCATTTTCGTTCTTCCTTGCTTGATATTGTATGGTGTCCTGAAACGCGACGGCAGAGTATAGCACGCATTTTCTGATTATACAAGCCCGATTTAGAATTTCCTTACCGCCAAAACCGCGTTATGTCCGCCGAATCCAAAGGCGTTACTGATCGCGAGCGAGATTTTAACCTCGCGGGCGGTGTTCGGAATGTAATCAAGATCGCACTCAGGGTCGGGAGTTTGGTAATGGATGGTAGGCGGGAGAATGCCTTCACGCACAGCCTGCACGCAGAAGATCGCTTCCAACGCGCCGGTTGCGCCCATCATATGCCCGGTCATGGATTTGGTAGAAGAGATCGGGGTCTTGTATGCCAGATCACCAAAAGCCGCTTTGACCGCGCGCGTCTCCGCCTGATCATTTAACTGCGTGCCTGTGCCATGCGCGCTGATATATCCAACTTCATCTGCATTTGCTTTAGCGGACGATAATGCCATGCGGATGGCCGCCGCCCCGCCCGCGCCGTGTTCGTGCGGAGCGGTCACATGGTACGCATCGGCTGTTGCACCATAACCCGCCAACTCGGCAAGGATATTTGCCCCGCGCGCTTTCGCATCAGACTCGCGTTCCAAGACCAAAACCGCCGCCCCTTCACCCATCACCAGGCCATCACGGTGCTTGTCAAATGGCTGGGGGGTCATGGAATAATTCTCGTTCTGGCGAGACATTGCGCCAACACGGTCAAATGCGGCAACACCGGTGGAAGTGATGGTCGCCTCGGAGGCGCCTGTCAGCGCCGCATCGATCATCCCTGTTCGAAGCATCATCAAAGCAGTCCCAATTCCATCTGAGCCGGAAGCGCAAGCGGATGCCACAGAAAAACATGGACCCTTGATGCCGAATTCGATCGCCGTCATCCCTGCCCCGCCATTTGCCATGAGCATGGGAATCAGGAAAGGGCTGACACGGCGCGGTCCTTCGTTGTGATTTGTAAGGATCGCATCCTGCAGGGAATGTAACCCG
>Ga0268298_10004216_pt1 | contig 14177 bp, 15 predicted proteins | sample WWTPWeurt_MetaG_FD_194462 | JGI IMG/M metagenome (GOLD analysis project Ga0268298, IMG submission 194462) | Activated sludge microbial communities from WWTP in Nijmegen, Gelderland, Netherland - WWTP Weurt | ecosystem: Engineered > WWTP > Aerobic digester > Activated sludge | place... | reverse complement strand
CAGCCCGGCGACGGTGGTCGGCATGTCGCGATGGTACGCCGCGAAGACGGTCAGCGCTGCCTGCTCGAGGAGCTGGTGTTCGGGATGGCGCCATCGCTCGCTTGACAGGTACGCGCGCTCATCGAAACAAGGGTGCCCCACGCAACCTCGCCGGTGAGCGGTCGATAGCCCGGTCATGACACTCACTGCGGTGCTGCCTTCAGGGCATGAAGTGGGCGAGCCGTGACGCGACGACCACGGAACCCGGCGCAGCCGACCGGCGCGCGGCGGTCGAGCGAGCTCGGGCAACGGCGGCCCTGGACAGGCGATGCGAACCCATGAAGGCGCGGTGGCTCGCATGCATCGGGCTGGCCGTGGTCGTCGTCGCCGCCATGGTCGCGCGCACGCGCGGCGGGCGCCCGTCGTCTGCTGGCTCGCGCGCGCGCGGCGGCCCGTCGGTCGCGCCCACCGAACGGGTGCGTGCGTCCGAGATGCGCGCGGGCGGCCCGCGCCCCGCGCTGCCGTCGCGCCTGCGCCGTCGCGTCGGTGGGGGAGATGCGAGCGCGCGCGACCTGCAGCTCGCCGCGATGAGCGACGCGATCGAGGGGAGTCGCGCCGCCCGCACCGAGGCTCAGCGTCTGGCCGCCGACGAGCTCGGGCTGGAGGCCCCGACGCGCGCGGCCGTCGCTGAGATCTTCGCGCAGGAACAGCGTGGTGTGACCAGCCACGATGGAACCGCCGCCATGAGCGATGCGGTCCACGGCGACCTCATCGACCAGCGCAAGCGTCGGCTCGCCGAGTTGCTAGGCCAGGCGCGGGCGGAGCAGTTCAACGAGGTCTACACGAGGCACTGGCTCGACATGCTCTCGGCCGTGTACCCGCTGTCCGAGGCGCCGGTGGATGACGAGGTCGAACCGAGGTGATCGGGCGTCGCGCGCGGGCCGTCAGGCGACCTGCATGGCGAGATCAGCCGTCCGGTTGGCGCTGACGGGGGCGCGATCATGGGGTGTCGAGATCGTCGAGTGGGCGGACGGTCCACCCGACGAGGTCGGCCCAGGCGTGGATGCCGGCTGCGGCGTCGCTGGCGGGGTCGCACGCGAACTGCAGGCGGCCGCCATGCCAGACCTCGCCGGCGAGCGCGGTCCAGGCGATCTCGCCGGGCGGCGTCGCGGGGATCCAGATCGCGTTGTGATCGGCGCGCGCGAGCAGCGGCAGCGCGAGCGGGGTGCGCGTGCGGTTGTGGACGCGGTGGTTGGTCGCGAGCGCGCCCTCGACGACGCTGCCGATGAGGAAGCCGGCCATGCCGCCGAGGCCGGCGTGCCCGACGGCGCGCCCGATCGCCCGGCCGGTGCCGGCGAGGTCGCCGACATGGGGATCGTGGCAGCGGCCGGCTGGCACGAACCCGACGCCGCCCTCGGCGAAGACCACGACGCCGTGCATCGCGGGCAGCGCGACGTGGCCGGCGGTGTTCGTCAGCCGCGTCACCGAGATGCGTCCGAGCACCGGGCCCTGCTCGGCGACCGCGCGCGCCTCGAACGCGTCGAGCTCGCCCACGCGCGCCTCGAGTTCCGCGGCCACGGCGTGCTGACCGTCCGGCGTGAGCCCCCTGAAGTAGTGCGCCGCGATGAGCGCGTCGTCATCTTCGCGCGCCCAGCGCGCCCGGATCGTGTCTACGCTGACCATGCCGTCCTCCGCTGTCGTTGGCCGAGGTATCGGCCGCGCGGCCCGGCGGTTGCGTGCTTTCCTAGGCGCGTTCGAGGTGGCGTCGCGCGTCGAGGATCATCGCCAGCTCGGCGCGCAGCGTCTCGGGCGTCAGCACCTCGAGCAGGGTGACGCGGGATCGGAGGGCGTCGTGGAAGTTCGCGAAGAAGTCGGAGTCCCACGAGCGGCCCCCGAGCTGCGGCGTGCCGAGCAACAGGACCTGGCGGCCGTCGGGGAGCGGGCGGAGCTGCGCTGGCGACAGATCGACGGGCACGAATCCGCGCAGGTCGGACGCCAGCGTGGTGGCAGTGTCCAGCGCGGTCCAGTCGTCGAAGCGAAACCGCTGGTGATCGGTCACGGTGTGTCGCAGCGGCTGGTCGCCGGTCGCGATCGCCAACACCTCAGGATCGACTGGCTGGCCCGGCAGCGGCGGGATGACGGCAGCCTGGAGCAGCGTGAACAGGTGCGCGCACGTCTTGATCGCCTCCAGGCGCACGCGCCAGCCGCGGCCGTGCTCCGGCGCGAGGACCAGCAGCTCGAGGTCGTCGACGAGGTCCAGCACCGCCGAGGTCCACGGCGCCGCATCCGGATCGACCGCACCGAGCGCGCGCGCCGCGTGTCGCACGGCGACGCTGCGGCACAGGTGGGCCATCGCGCCCTGGTCGAACATGCCCATCGCCCCGCGGTCGAACGGGGCCGCGACCTGACGCAAGCGGTGGACGATGGCGAGCCCTCCGATCGCCGGATCGGCGCCGAGCTCGACCAGCGAGCCGCAGGCGATCGCCACGCAGCTCGCGGGGTAGGTCTCGAGGCGCGGCAGCGCGGCGACGAGCTCGCGGACCAGCGCGTCGCACGTCGACCCTCCGCCGCGCTCGGCCGCGGCGAACATGGCGCGGACGGCGGGGACGTCCCACGGACGCTCGCCCGCGCGCAGCCGGCCGAAGACCTCGAGTGCGGCGCGCGCCTCGTCCATGCGCCACGCTACCATGCACGATGCGCGTGTCGGCGCACACGCCGGTGCCGCGCCAGGCCGAACACCGGTGCATCGACGCGCCGCCGGGCACGACGCACAGCACGTGATGGCACGGGCGGTGGCAGTTCGCGGCGCTGAATCAGAAGACCCGCAGGGCCAGGTCGGAGCCTGGCGCGATACCGGCGGTGTCCATCGCGGTGAGCAAGGGGCGGAACCTGCGCCCCGGCGAGATGGCGCGCTGGACCCGCGATGAGCGCCTCGGCCTCTACCGCCTGCGTGGGACCGTCCGCTATCCCGGCGCGCGACCGATGCCACTCCCTGACCGACCACCGGTAAGCCGTGTGCGGGAAATCCGCACGCACGGTTTGAACGGGGGTCTTTCAACAACCCGCCGCGAGGCGGGAGAAGGTTAGATCTACCAATGGGACTCCTGACCTTCGGCATCAACGTCACGCTCGATGGCTGCGTGGATCACCAGGAGGTGATCGCGGACGACGAGACGCACGCGTTCTACACGGGCCTCATGAACGCGAGCGGCGCGATGCTGTGGGGGCGCGTCACCTACGAGATGATGGAGAGCTACTGGCCCGCGGTCGCGCGCGGCGAGCAGGCGGCGCCACCGGCGATCCGCGCGTGGGCGGTGGCGCTCGAGGCCAAGCGGAAGTATGTGGCATCGTCGACGCGGACCGACTTCCCGTGGGCCAACAGCCACCACGTCGCGGGGGACCTGCGCGCCGGCGTGCAGCGGCTCAAGGACGCCACCCCGAGCGGCGTGCTGCTGGGCAGCGGCGCGCTCGCGAACGAGCTCGACCGGCTGGACCTGATCGACGAGTACCGGCTGCTCGTCCACCCGCGGATCGTGGGCCACGGCCCGACGCTGTATCAACGCGGCCTGCCCAGCGCGCGGCGCCTCGCGCTGGTCGCGGCGACGCCGCTGGGCAACGGCGCGGTCGCGATGCACTACCGGCGCGCGGACTGACCCGCATCGGCGGACCTGCGGCAAGCTCGCGGGATGTTCGTCATCGAGCTCACCTACAAGGTCCCGCTGGCGCAGATCGACGCGATGATGAAGGCCCACGTCGCGTTCCTCGATCGCCACTACGCGGCGGGGACGTTCCTGGTCTCCGGCCGGAAGATCCCGCGGGACGGCGGCATCATCCTGGCGCTGGCGTCGAGCCGCGCGCAGGTCGAGGCGATCATGGCCGACGACCCGTTCGTCGCGAGCGGCGGCGCCGAGCTCCGCATCATCGAGTTCCGCGCCAGCCAGCGCGCCAAGGACATGCCCGCGCGGATCGCGCCGTAGCGCGGCCGTGCGATCCTGCGGCGATGAAGCTGTTCGGCTACGACGTCGACGACGGCGACGAGCGCACCGCGCCGCGCACGCTGCGCGAGGCGACGATCCTCGCCACCGCTGACGAGCTGCGCGCGATCGCTGGCTTCCTGCTGCGCTGCGCCGCCGACCTCGAGCAGCACGGCGCGCGCTTCGGCCACGCGCACCTCTCCGATCACCTGCGACCGCAGTGCCTCGACGCCGATCTCATCGTCGTCGGCGCGCGCGCCGAGCCCGGCGCGGCCGCACCGTAGGCGCGTCGCGCGAGGGGGCGCCATGCTATGAGCGCAGGCATGCAGAGGTTCACGCTCGCCCTGGTGGCCAGCATCGCCGCGGCATGCGGTGGCGCGGCGCCGAAGTCCGCCCCGCCGCCCGCCCACGCCGAGCCGGCCGCGGCGCCGGCGCGTCCGCCGGTGAACGAGGTGGCGCCCGCGCAGGGGGCGCTCGGTTGCGCGGACTGCGGCGGCGACGGGTACGGCGGCGCGACGTACGCGAGCGCCTTCGCGTCGCTGGCCGACGCCGACGTGGGTGGCGCAGGCGTTCGCCAGCCCTCGGTGCAGCTTGGCGCCGTCGCCACGCCGGGTGCGCTGGACCGCGAGGCCATCCGCGGGGGCGTCAAGGCGCACATCGGCAAGATCAAGTACTGCTACGAGAAGGAGCTGCTCGTTGACCCGAGCCTCCAGGGGACGGTCCAGGCCACGTTCACGATCGGCGCCACGGGACGCGTGGTCAGCTCGACCGCGACGGGGATCAACGCCCGGCTGGCGACGTGCATCGCCGACGCCGTCGCGGCGATCGAGTTCCCGCCCCCGGCCGGCGGCGGCAACGTCAACGTGACCTACCCGTTCGTCTTCCGCCCCGACGGCGGTTGAGCTCGTTCGGCGATCGTCGCTCGAAGCCGCGGGGCGCGCTCGACCGGTAGCCTTCGACCGGGCTAGCCGTTCCAGTCGTCCGGGAAGCGCGCGCGGAGGCGAGCCGCGCGTACGCGTGCGCTCGTCAGCTCTTCCGCGAGGAAGTCGCCGGCCATGTCTTGGGCCAGCTCGCCGAACGAGGCGGTGACGTCATCGGGACCGCCCGGCGTCGGTCGCCGGGTGTCGCGACCGTACCGCTGGGCGAGCTCGCTCGTGGTCTCGCGCAGCGCGGCCGCCACGTACGCCTGGGTCTCACGTGGCTCCCCTGCCGCGCTGATGAGTTCGCGATGACACCAGCGCAGGTCGATCGCGGCGAGCATAGCTGCCATCTGGATCACGACCCACGGGACGGGATCGCGCAACGCGCGGCGGACCAGCGGCAGCGCGAGGTCGGGGAGCCACTCGAGCGCCAGCGTCGCGAACTCGGCGCGCGCGGGATGTCCGCCGGAGTCGGCCGTCGCATCGAGCCCGGCCCAGACCCCGAAGCGCTCCCGCACGGCGGCCGGCGCGAGGTCGCGCTCGAGCAGGTACGCGCACGCCTGGAGCGCGGCGAACGGATGATCGACGTCGACGCGCAGGCGCGCCAGCACGTCGGCGAGCTCGGGCATCGGCGGCACGTCGACGCGGCCGCGCAGCAGCTCGATCGCGCGGCCCGCGTGCCAATCCCCGCGGCCGAGGAAGGCGCCGCACAGCGCGCGCGCTTCGTCGGCCGACGTCCCTGAGAGCGCGAACTCGAGCAGGTCGCCGGGACTGGTCGAGCTGTGGACCCGCGCCTGGAGCCATGCGCGGTGCATCGCGAGGTGGGCCTCCTCGCCGCCCGGCTCGAGTAGCGCGAGCCAGCGCGCGCGACCCTCAGGAAGCTCGAGCTCGGCCGTGATGGAAAGCGCCTGGGTCTCGAGCTCGGGTGCGAGCGCGACCTTGTTGCGGTACGGGGACGTGTAGTGGACGAGACCGGCATCGGCGAGCTCGCTGATCCCGTCGATGATCACGTCCTCCGACGGTCGCCAGCGCCACAGCCGCGGTTCGGCGATGCGCGTCGCCGAGCCCGCGACCGACGCGACCCGGTTCGCGAAGAACCACGCGTCGATCAGCGACCCGGTCGCGGTCTCGAAGTCGACGTCGAGCTGTTCACCATCGGGGCCGCTGAGGAGGATGCCGCAACCATGTCGTTGGAAGCGCCACCCGGCGTGGCCCGGTAACGCGCCCCTGGGGGTGCGGGCATCGAAGACGCCGCGGCACACGGCGTGGTGCCAACGCTGGCGCTCGCGCTGGATCAGCAGCGCCACGACCAACCAGCTGCGGTGCGGAGGCCCCCACATGGGAGGACGGTACTTCACCTCGTGCCCGACGGGCGCAGCGACGCGCGCCGGGGACCGGGCGGCCAGCACGCGCGCCGTAGGCGGGCTACGATCCCGGCGTGGCGCGCCGCGGCTTCCGGACGATCGTCGTGGGCGAGCATCGCTTGCGCTGGCGGTTCGCGCCGGGCGCGGTCGATAGCGTGGTGACGGTGGTGGGGCGAGGCGGCCGCCTGACCGTGACGCTCTACGGCTGGCGCGATCCGTGGATGGCGCTGTCCGGCGTCGCGGTCGTCGGCGACACGCTGACGCTGACGACGGCGGCCGTCAATGATCCGCCGGTCATCGGCCCCGGCTTCGTCCAGGCGGCCGTCGTCCAGGCCCTGGCGCGCGGATGGGATCCGCAAGCGCGCGGCGCGGCGATGGCCCTGGCCCACGCCGCCGGCGGCTTCATCGACGAGCTGCCCGACGGGCCGCGCCGCTGACACCTTGTTCAGGTGGCGTGAACATCGCGTGAAGCGGGCCGCTATGAGGAGTGCACGGGTGAGCATGGCGGGATGAAGCTGGTCGCCATCGTCGCGAGCCTCGCGTTCCTCGACGGGTGCTCGTTCATCGTCAGACCGGACCACAACCGCGCTGCGCCGATCATCGATACGCTGGTCGCCGCCGGGGCGGGCTTGTGGTGCCTGTCGGCGGTCGGGCAGGGCGACGGCAGCCACGGCGTCTACCCGCCCATGATCATCTGTGTCCCGCTGCTGCCGATCGCGCTGATCGAGGGCATCTCGGCGGGCTACGGCTTCCACCGGGTGTCGGCCCATAGCCCAGCGGCGCGCGCGCCCACGGCGGCTGGTGCCCGTCGACCCGCTGGCCTCCGCGAGGCGCCCGGCACGGCGCGAGCGGAGTAGAGCCGGCGGTGGGTCGGAGAAAGCGTCGCGATGACGCTGCGTTGCTGTCCGACGCCGGGGAGTTGGAGGCGCGCATCGAGCGGTGTTAGCGAAATGCCATGCTTCGCATCAGTCTCGCGCTTGGGGTGATGGCCGCCGCGGCCAACGTCGCCGCGGCGCAAACCGTCGAGTCGCTCGACGCGATCCCGCCCGCGTTCACCGACGTGCCGGCGCAGCCGTTCGCGGGCTCCGGCCAACATCGCGTCGCGCTGCGCGTCCCGGCGTGGCATGGCCTCGAGCCGGCGCTCGCCATCGCGTACGCGTCCAACGGCAAGCCGGGCTGGCTCGGTGTCGGCATGACGCTCGAGGGCGTGTCGACGATCGAGCGGGTGTCCGCGCGCCTCGGCGCCCCGACCTACACCGCGGCGGACACGTACCTGCTCGACGGTGAGCCGCTCCTGGCCTGCGTGGCGGGCAGCCCGTCGCCGAGCTGCCTGACTGGCGGCACGCACACGACCAAGCACGAGCGCTACCTGCGGATCGTCAAGGCGGGCACGAGCTGGACCGTCACCTCGCCGACGGGCGTGGTGGATCAGTACACGACGCAGGCCGAGCCGATCGCGGTGTTGACGTCGCGGACCGATCGGTCGGGCAACGCCGTGACGTACAGCTACGCGCTGCGCGGCGGCACGAGCTACCTGACGACGATCGCGTACAACGGCACGACGATCTCGTTCGCCGGCGAGACCCGCCCCGACGTGATCCGGATCGGCACGGCGACCGGGCTGCGCGTGGTCGATCAGCGCCTGACCGCGATCGCGATCCGCACCGACGGCGTCGTCGAGCGGGCATACCGGCTATCGTACGCCAACGCGGTGCTGCCGGCGGGCGGCGGCGGCTGGCAGGGCCCCACCACCGCGCAGGGCCGCTCGTTCCTGACGGCGGTGCAGGAGTACGGCAGCGACGCGGCGGTCAACGCGGCCGGCGCGGTCACCGGTGGCAGCGCCCTGCCAGCGACCAGCTTCACGTACAACTCCGACGCCGCGACGCTGTCGTGGGCGTGGTCTGGCGTCGTCACGCGCACCGCGACCACCACCACGGACGTGTCGCTCATCGCGGACGTCAACGGCGACGGGCGCGACGATGCGGTGGCGATCCGGCGCTACACCACCGGCGGCACGAGCGTGTCCGGCTCCCTCAACGTCCAGGTGGCGCTCGGCCAGGCCAACGGCACCTTCTCGACCGCGGCGCGCAGCTCGACCACGACTAGCAACGCGGAGATCGGCTGGTACGACGACACCCGCACCGGCGACGTCAACGGCGACGGTCGCGCCGACATCATCTTCGTCCGGCGCAAGAGCACGTACGCCTGCTGCGGCGCGGCCCCGGTCGGCTTCGTCGAGGTGCAGCTCGCGCTCGGCACGGCGACCGGCAATTTCACCTTCCCGGCCAAGAGCCAGATCAGCTCGGTCGGCGACACCAGCACGTACAAGGAGATCGTGGTCGCGGATCTCGACGGCAACGGCTACTCGGATCTGGTGCTCGCGCGCCTCAACTCATCGTCCGGCGTGTACTCGTCCACAAACGCGCTGGTCGCGCTGTCCAACGGGTCGGGGCTCGGTACGGCGACGGCACGCACGCTCACACCGTCAACGCGTCGGGCGGCTTCTCGACCTCGCCGTCGTTCGCGTCGGCCAAGGTCCACGCCGGCGACGTCGATGGCGATGGGCGCGACGACCTGGTCATCGTCCGTCGCGGGTCGTCGATCTGCGGGACCAACCTCGGGGTCGCGAACGCCTACCTGTCGGCCGGCGGCGGGACCTTCGCCGCGCCGGTCTATTCGCTCCTCAGCTCGGCGTGCAGCAACTCGTCGTTCGTCGGTGACATGCTGGTCGATCTCAACGGCGACGGCCTCGCGGATCTGGTCGGCGATCGCGCCTACTCCATCTACGGCGCGGTCTGCAGCGACTGCGACTCGGACGTCGACATCGTGGCCAACCTCGGCAACGGCAACGGCACGTTCGGCGGTCCGATCTCGTCGACCGGGTGGTCGGGCGCTGGCGTCGGCATCGGCAGCTTCACGGCGAGCTTCGCCGACGTCAACGGCGACAAGCTCGCCGATCGCGTGGCGATCAAGGGCGGCGGCAGCGTCGCGGTGCTGGTCAGCCTCGGCCGCGGCGACGGCAACTTCCTCGCCGGCTCGGTGACCTCCCTGACCACCGCCAGCTCGTCGTGGGCCAACGGTGGGCCGGTGACGGTCGCCGACGTCGACGGCGATGGCCGGGTGGCGCCGGTGGCGACGTACTGCGATGGCACGAGCTGGCGGCTGTTGACCGTCGGGCAGAACGCCGCCTACAGCGGGCTCCTGACCAACGTCGCGCTGCCGTCGGGTGGCAGCGTCGGGCTCGAGTACACGACCTCGTCGTCGTTCGCCAACGGCTACCTGCCGTTCGCGTTCCCGGTGCTCGGCGTCTCGCGGCTGCGCGACGGTCGCGGCCAGGACGCCGCCACGACCTACAGCTACACCGGCGGCCTCTACTCGCCGGCCGAGCGCCGCTTCCTCGGGTTCGCCACGGCGCGCGTGACCGATCCCGCGAACCCGTACCAGGACCTCGCGTACACGCAGCACGTCGCCGATCCACCCGGCACGCTGGCCAGCGTCCACGAGCGCATGGCCAACGGCACGCTGATGCGCTACCGGACGACGACCTTTGCCCGCGGCGGCAACGGCACGACCGCGCCGTACACGTCGGCGGCGAGCCGGCGCTACGAGTTCGAATGCAACGGCGGCACCACCTGCAAGTCGGCCAGCCGCGGCTTCACCTACACCGCGTACGGCGCGATCGCGACGGAGATCGAGTACGGCGACGACGCGATCGCCGGCGACGAGCGCACGACGTTCCGCACCCAGGTCGTGAACCCGACCGCGTTCATCACCCAGCTCGACGCGACGGTGACCGTGCGGGCCGGCGCCGGCGTCGCCACCGGGACGCAGCTCACGCGCACGGAGTACGCGTACGACGGCGCGACCAGCGCCGCCACCGCCCCGACCCGCGGCCTGGTGACCGCGACCTATCGCTGGCGCGGCGGCACGGACTACGTCGTCGAGCAGCAGCAGCACGACGCCGCGGGCAACCCGATCGCGACGATCGATCCGCTGGGCGCGACCACGACGATGAGCTACGACGCGCGCCATCGCCTGACCGCGACCGTGAATCCGCTCGGCCACGTCGAGGCCCGGACCTACGACGGGATCGGGCGGCTGGCGACGATCACCGACGCCAACGCCGGCGTCACCAGCCACGGCTACGACGTCTTCGGCCGCATGGTGCTGCGCACGACCCCCGACGGCGGCAGCGCCACGGCGACCTTCACGAACTGGGGCAACCCCACCATCCAGTACGTGACCACCGCGATCGCCGACGGCACGCCGGACGGGCTGTGGACGCGGACCTACGTCGACGGGCTGGGCCGCACGGTGCGGGTGGTCGACGAGGGCGGCATCACGGTCGACACCACCTACGGCGTCCGTGGGCTGGTGACCAAGACCAGCGAGCCGTACCTCACCGGCGCGACCCCGGTGTGGACCGAGACCACGTACGACGCGCTCCGTCGGCCGACCCAGGTGAAGCAGCCCGACGGTGCGATCACCACCACCGCCTACGGCAACTGGATGACCACGACGACCAACCCGCGCGGGTTGGTGACGGACCGCAGCTACGACGCGTATCGCCAGCTGGTGCGGGTCGCCGAACGGATCGTCGCGCCCGTCACCACCACCACGTGCGTCCGCTCGAGCTGCACGACGACGACCACCCTGCAGACCGTGAGCACGTACACCACGAACGTCTCGTACGACCTGCTCGGGCGACGCGTCGCGATCGTCGACGCCCGCGGCAACGTCACGACCAGCACCTACGACCCGCTGGGCCGCCGCAGCCAGGCGAGCGATCCCGATCTCGGCACCTGGCAGTACGGGTACGACGACGCTGGCCACGTCACCTCGCAGACCGACGCCCGCGGTGTGGTGATCGCCACCAGCTACGACGCGCTCGGCCGGCCACTGGTGCGCAGCGACGGCTCGACGACGCTCGCGGCGTTCAGCTACGACGAGGTGGGCGCTGGCGCGGCCAACATCGGCCGCCTGACGTCGTTCGTCGATCCGACCGGCAGCACGCGCCGCGACTACGACGCCGGCGGCCGCGTCGTCGCCGAGATCAAGACCATCGGGGACGACACCTACCAGATCGACTGGGGCTTCGACGTCGCCGGGCGGGTGACCTCGATCCGCTACCCGGACGTCGGCGGGGTGCGCGAGCAGGTGCTCCAGAGCTACGACGGCAGCGGTCGGGTGATCGCGGTGGGCGAGTACGTGGCTGGCGCGGCCTACGATGCCCGCGGCAACCTGACGGCGGCGACCTACGGCAACGGCGCGACGGTGGCCCGCAGCTACTCGCCGACCCGCGGCTGGATGATGGGGCAGACGGTGACGGCCGGCGGTCAGGTGCGCGATCAGTTCGCGGTCACGCGCTCGCTCGCGGGCGACATCACCGCGCGCACCAGCAGCACCGCCGCGCGCGACGCCTGGACGTTCGCGTACGACCCGCTCGGGCGGCTGACCGGCGCCGACAACACCGTCGACAATGCGCTCGACGAGGCGTTCACCTACGACGCGCTCGGCGATCGGCTCACGGCGGTGCGCGGCGCCGTCACCACCGCGTACCAGTACCCCGCGGTCGGCGCACCGCGCCCGCACGCGCCGACGACGATCGCCGGCGTGCCGGTGCGCTACGACGCCAACGGCAACCGCCTCGGCATCGGCCTGGCGGTCGACGCGATCTACGACGCCAGCAACCGGCTGGTCGATGACGGGACCGTCACCTACGCCTACGACGCCGAGGGCACGCGAGTCCGCGCCGGCAGCAAGGTGTTCGTGCGCGACCTGATCGAGGTCGACGGCGCCTGCTCGACGCGCTTCTACTATCTCGGGCAGGAGCGGGTGGCGCGGCGCGATCAGGACGGCGCGGTCGCCTACTACCACGGCGACGCGGTCGGCACCGTGCGCGCGTTGACCGCGGCCGATGGCACCGTCGCTGGCGCGCGGCTCGGCTTCGCGTTCGGCGAGCTGGCGGAGTCGACCGGGCTGGCCGACCCGTTCGGGATCGCCGGCCAGCGCCGCGACGCCTCGGGCCTGTACCACATGGGCGCGCGCATGATGGACCCGGCCCACGGGCAGTTCACGCAGCCCGATCCGTCGGGCGCGCCGGATCCGTCGCGGCCGCAGTCGCTCAACCGCTACGTCTACGCCGACAACAACCCGATCCGGCTGGCCGATCCGACCGGCTTTCAGACCGCGGACAAGGAAGACAAGCGCAAGCCGGAAGACGAGACGGCGCGCCCGCCCGCGCCGGAGGACGACGAGGGCGGTGGCGACGCCGCCGGCGGATCGCGCTTCCGCATCCTCCGCAACATGCCCAACCGCCTGCGCTGGACCGACGAGACGCTGCCGGGGTCGCTGTTCGACGCGCCGCGGCTCTACTCGAAGTCCTACGAGGACAACGGCAGGCCGGGGCCGCTGTCGAATGACTTCGCGTTCGAGAGCGCGACCGGGCGCCTGTTCGGCGGCGAGGCCCACCGCGGGGAGGCGTTCGGCACGATGGGGGACGCGATCCGCTGGCTCGACTACGCCCGCGAGCTCCCGCCCGAGTACGGGCCCCTCGACCCCGATGTGCCGCAGTACCTCGAGGGCGCAGACGGCATGATGTTCCGCTACAACGCCGACCGAACGATCGACGCGATCGCGCCCAGCGAGGTGCCAGACTCGGTGGGGGTCGATCAGTACCTCTACATCTATCGCGAGATGTTGACGTCGTGAGGTACCTGATCGGCTGTGCCGTGATCGTGCTGTGCGGGCTCGTGCTCCTGTGGCGCGAGGCGCGCACGCTCGGACGCGAGGCTCCGGACGCGTCGTCGGCCGCGGGCCCGGCGTCGGCGCAGGGGCGCGTCGGTGACCCGGCCCGGCGGGCATCGGCGGGGGCTTCGGCCGCCGGGTCGGTGTCGTTGCCGGCGAGCGTGGCCCCGCCGGGCGGCGTCCGCACGTGGTCGGCAACCGCGACGGCCACCGACGGCCCCGACCCCTTCGCGCCGGTGCCCCAGGTCCGCTCGCTCGACGAGACGCGCGTCGGGCTCGACGACCCGCGCTGAGGATCCGATCGGCGGCCGCCGCGCTTTGCGCTAGGGTGCCGTCGTGGTGGCGCGTCGCGAGATCCGGGCCGACTACGATCGCGACACGATCGTGATCTACCAGGCGTACGCGGCGGCGATCGCGGACCCGGCGGTCGCCGCGCAGCGCTTCGTGCCGCCGTTCTCGCGCACGCGGATGACGTGGATCAAGCCGTCGTTCCTGTGGCTCATGCACCGCAGCAACTGGGGGCAGAAGGCGGGGCAGGAGCGCACGCTGGCGGTCAGGATCCATCGCGCGGGCTGGGAGCGCGCGCTCGAGCTGGGCGTGCTGACGTCTCCCGAGCGCGCGGTCTTCGCGTCTGGCGACGAGTGGGAGCGGCAGTTCGGCGAGGCCGCGGTGCACGTCCAGTGGGACCCCGAGCGCGATCTGCGCGGCGCATCGCTCAACCACGACAGCATCCAGGTGGGCCTGGGCCGGGACATCATCGGCGAGTTCGCGACGTCGTGGATCGTGGCCATCGAGGACCTGAGCGCCCGCGTCGCGCAGATGCGGGCGCACCTGCGGACCGGCCACGCGGATCGCGCGCGGCGCCTGCTGCCGCCCGAGCGCGTCTACCCGGTGGCGCCGGACGTCGCCCGCCGGCTGATGATCGGCCGTTCGTAGCCGGCAGGTCGCAGGTGGCGCGCCCGCCCCGCGCTCGCGATGTGATCCCGATCGTTGGTGATGGGCCGTCCGCGGCGCGATGCTGTCCGCATGAAACAAGCGCTCGCGGTGGCGGTGCTCCTGGCGGCGTGCGGCGGCGATGATGCGGGTGGCGCGACCATCGACGCCGCCGTCGACGGGACCAGCGCGACGTTGCTCGGCGCCTGGGTTCGCGTGCCGGTCGTCGGGCCTGATGGCGTCGAGCGCGTCACGTTCTC
>Ga0268298_10004215_pt1 | contig 14178 bp, 10 predicted proteins | sample WWTPWeurt_MetaG_FD_194462 | JGI IMG/M metagenome (GOLD analysis project Ga0268298, IMG submission 194462) | Activated sludge microbial communities from WWTP in Nijmegen, Gelderland, Netherland - WWTP Weurt | ecosystem: Engineered > WWTP > Aerobic digester > Activated sludge | place... | reverse complement strand
CTACGCACTGACGCGTTCGTGCATGCCGTTCAAGTCCCTTTTCCGAGGGATCACTCTGATCCCGTTGCTGGCGCCTTCGTTGTTGTCGGCAATCTCACTGATTTACTGGTTCGGCAACCAGGGTGTCCTCAAGGGCTGGATGCAGGGCATCGGCATCGATCAGATCTACGGCGCGCCGGGCATTGTTCTGGCCGAGTGCCTTGCGGTCTTTCCGCACACACTGATGATCCTGATCACGGCCTTGAGCCTGTCCGACGCCCGCCTGTACGAAGCCGCAGATGCCATGGGTACGCGCGCGGGTCGCAAGTTCCTGACCATTACCTTGCCGGGCGCCAAGTACGGCCTGATTTCGGCGGCTCTGGTCACCTTCACGCTGGTGATGACGGACTTCGGCATCCCCAAAGTCATAGGCGGCAATTTCAATGTTCTCGCCACCGACGTCTTCAAACTGGTGATCGGGCAGCAGGATTTTCCCAAAGGCGCCGTGGTGGCCATCCTGTTGCTGGCACCGGCCGTGCTGACCTTTGGTGTCGACCATTACGTCAGCCGACGCCAGACGGCCATGCTAACCGCGCGTGCCGTGCCCTATGCGCCGAAGGCGTCGCCCGCGTACGACCGGCTGATGACACTCTATTGCGGAGTGATTGCCGCTCTCGTGCTGGCGATGCTGGGCATGGCTGTGTTCGCCTCACTGGCCTCTTTATGGCCGTACAACCTGAAACCCAGCCTGCGGCACTACGAACTGGGTCTGCTCGACGCTGAGGTCGGCGTTGCGTTTTTCAACAGCATCAAGATGGCCGCGGGCACGGCCCTGTTTGGCACGTTTCTGGTATTTACAGGCGCCTACCTTCTGGAGAAGACCAAGGGCATGGACAACGTGCGCGGACTGGTGCGTCTGCTGGCTGTTTTGCCGATGGCGGTCCCGGGTCTGGTTCTGGGTCTTGGGTACATCTTCTTCTTCAACGCGCCTAACAATCCACTGGGTGGCCTTTACCACACCCTGACGCTGTTGACGATTTGCACCATCGTTCACTTCTACACCACCGGCCACTTGACCGCTGTGACCGCGCTCAAGGCGCTGGACAGCGAGTTTGAAGCCGTCAGCGCTTCGTTGAAGGTGCCGTTCTTCAAGACCTTCTGGCGGGTCACACTGCCGGTCTGCGCGCCGGCTCTGATCGACATGGCGCGCTATTTCTTCATCAATGCCATGACGACGATATCGGCCGTTGTGTTCTTGTACTCGCCGGAGACCAAGGTCGCCTCCATTGCCATTTTGAATCTGGACGAAGCTGGTGAAATGGGGGCGGCAGCGGCGATGGCGGTGCTGATTGCACTTTCGTCTACTGTGGCGACCCTGCTCTTCATGCTGCTTGCCTGGTGGGTCAATCGCCGCACACAGGCCTGGCGCACCACGACGCGTTGAGCGGCCCAACCCACTGATTGCTGATTGAGGAAAGACCATGGACAGAGACAAGATTCTGTTGACCCCCGGCCCGCTGACGACCACCTTGCGAACCAAGCTCGCGATGCTCAAGGACTGGGGCTCATGGGACGCCGACTTCAACGCCGTCACCGCGCGTGTACGCAAGAGCCTGGTGGACATCATCCACGGGCAGGACTCGCATGTGGTGGTGCCGCTGCAGGGCAGCGGCACCTTCAGCGTCGAGGCCGCCGTGGCTACCGTCGTCCCGCGCGACGGTCATGTGCTCGTGCTCGACAACGGGGCCTACTGCAAGCGCGCCGCGCGCCTGACCAGCCTGATGGGGCGGCGTTGCAGCGTGCTGGATTTTGGCGACCATGAGCCGGTGTCCGCCGCGGCGCTGGACGCGAAGCTCAAGGCCGACGCCAGCATCACGCATGTGCTCATGATCCACTGCGAGACCGGCGCCGGCGTGCTCAATCCGCTGCAGGCCGTGGCCGACGTCAGCGCCGCGCACGGCAAGGGCTTGATCGTCGACGCCATGAGCTCGTTCGCCGCGTTGCCAATCGACGCGCGCACCACGGGTTTCGACGCGCTGGTCGCGGCCAGCGGAAAGTGTCTCGAAGGCGTGCCCGGCATGGGTTTCGTGTTCATCCGCAAGGCCATACTTGACAGCTGCGCGGGGCAAAGCCAGTCGCTCGCCATGGACTTGCACGACCAGTACGTCTACATGGAGAAGACCACTCAATGGCGGTTCACGCCGCCCACGCATGTGGTGGTGGCGCTGGCCGAGGCGATCGCGCAGTTCGAGGAAGACGGGGGTCAGCCCGCGCGCCTGGCACGCTACCAGCAGAACTACGAGACACTGGTGGGCGGCATGGCCGCGCTGGGGTTCAAGCCGTTCCTCGACGCCGGCGTGCAGGCGCCCATCATCGTGACCTTCCACGCGCCGGCGGACGAGCGCTACGACTTCAAGACCTTCTACGCGGCGGCGCGGGCGCGCGGTTTTGTCCTCTATCCCGGCAAGCTCACGCAGGTCGAGACCTTCCGTGTCGGTTGCATCGGCGCGATCGGCAAGGTCGAGATGGAGCAGGCCGTGCACGCAGTGGCGCTGGCCCTGCAGGACATGGGCATTGCGTCCGGCGCACCGGCAGCCTGAACCTGCACGCACACCAAGGAGAACGACATGGCCACAGCCAGAGAGCATCCCGCAGTTGCCGCCATCCGCAAGTCGGGCGCGTCCAAGGTCAAGGTGGCGGTGAGCGACATCGACGGCGTGTTGCGCGGCAAGTACCTGCACCGCGACAAGTTTCTTGGCACGGCCGAGCCGTACCCCAAGGGCGGCTTCGGCTTCTGTGACGTGGTGCTCGGCTGGGACATGATGGACGTCTGCTATGACAACACCACGGTCACCGGGTGGCAGCACGGATTCCCCGACGCGCTGGCGCGGCTTGACCTGGACACCGTACGGCATGTGCCCTGGGACAACGGTGTGCCGTTTTTCCTGGGCGAGTTCATCAACGCCGACGGCACGCCGCATCCGGTGTGCCCGCGCCAGACCCTCAAGCGCGTGCTCAAGCGCGCCGAGAAGATGGGCTTCCAGGTCATGACGGGCATGGAGTTCGAGTGGTACAACTTTGCCGAAACCCCGCAAAGCTGGGCGGCGAAAAAGGGGGTGGAGCCCGAGCCGCTGACGCCCGGCATGTTTGGCTACTCGCTGTTGCGCGTCAATCAGAACCGCGATTTCTTCAACGCCATCATGGACGACATGCTGGCCTTTGGCGTACCGGTGGAAGGCCTGCATACCGAGACCGGTCCCGGCGTGTATGAAGCCGCGATTGGATTCAGCGAGGCGCTGGAGCAGGCGGACCGTGCCATCCTGTTCAAGACAGGCACGCGCGAGATCGGCGCGCGCTTCGGCATCATGCCCAGCTTCATGGCCAAGCCGCACCAGCCTTTGCCCGGTTGCAGCGGCCACATCCACCAGAGCCTGTCGGACGGCAAGAGCAATCTGTTTTTTGATGCCAAGGCGCCGCGTCGCATGAGCAAGCTGTTTGAAAGCTACCTGGCTGGCCAGGTGGCGTGCATGATGGAGTTCGGCCCCATGATCTGGCCCACCATCAACAGCTACAAGCGCCTGGTCGACGGCTTCTGGGCGCCGGTCAAGCCGACCTGGGGCATGGACAACCGCACGGCCAGCTTCCGCGTGATTGCGGGGTCGCCGAAGGCAACCCGGCTTGAGACGCGTTGCCCCGGCGCCGACGTGAACCCGTATCTGGCGATGGCGGCTGTCATCGCCGCCGGCCTGGATGGCGTGGAGAAGGGTCTCAAGCTCACCGCACCGCCGATCACCGGCACCAACCAGGGTGCGGAGCACATTGCGCGTGCACCGCGCACGCTGATCGAGACCACGCGCAATTTCCGTGAATCGAAGATTGCGCGCGACTGGCTGGGCGACACCTTTGTCGACCACTTCGCAGCGACGCGCGAGTGGGAATGGCGCCAATGGCTCGACGCCGTGACCGACTGGGAAATGAAGCGCTACTTCGAGATCATCTGACGGCTATGCACCCAATCAGCGGCGTCAGCCCGAGCCAGAGCGAAGGCGACGTCAACCACAGCGCCCGCCGCGCGAACTGGCAGCGCGAGCACCTCGACCCGGACACGCGTGAATTGTTGGCGCGCGACAGCGCCGCCTTCCTGCACCAATCCGTCTCGACGCCGTGCCTGAATGCCATCCGGCGCGCCGAGGGCATCTGGATCGAGGACACGGCCGACCGGCGTTACATGGATTTCCATGGCAACAACGTGCACCACGTCGGCTACGCGCACCCGCGGGTGTTGGCGGCAATCAAGGTACAGCTTGACGATCTCAGCTTCGCGCCGCGCCGTTTTGCCTGCGACCGCGCGGTCGAACTGGCGGAGGCCTTGTCGGCACAGTTCCAGCGGCTCACCGGTGCGCCCGGGCGCGTGCTTTTCACCACCGGCGGGTCAGATGCCGTGGAGGTGGCGATCAAGCTTGCGCGCACCGCCACCGGGCGCTTCAAGACACTGAGTTTCTGGGACGCGTTCCACGGCGCCGGCTTTGGCGCGAGCAGCGTGGGCGGCGAGTCGTTGTTCCGTGGCGGCCGCGTCGGGCCCTTGCTGCCCGGTAGCGAGCATGTCGCACCCTTCGGCTGCTACCGCTGCGCCTATGGCCACCCAGTGGACGCGCAAGGGCAGCCGGACCTGGAGCGTTGCCGCCTCGCCTGCGCCAGCATGGTGAAGTACGTGCTGGAGCGCGAGGGTGACGTCGCGGCCGTCATTGCCGAGCCCGCGCGCGCGGTGCCCTTTGTGCCGCCGCCGGGCTACTGGCAGGCCGTGCGCGAGGCCTGCAATGCGCACGGCACATTGCTGATCTTCGACGAAATTCCCACCGGACTGGGCAAGACCGGCCGTTTCTTTGCGGCCGAGCACGACGGTGCCGCGCCGGATATCGTGGTGCTGGGCAAAGCGCTTGGCGGCGGCGTGCTGCCGATTGCCGCCTGCGTGGCGCATGAGCGCCTCAACGTCGCAGGCGCCTACGCGTATGGCCACTACACGCACGAGAAAAACCCTGTGACCGCCGCAGCGGCCCTTGCGACGCTGCAGGTGATCGAGCAAGACGACCTGGTCGGGAACGCAGCGCGCGTCGGCGCACATGCGCTGGAACGACTGCATGCGCTCAAGCAACGCCATGCGCTGATCGGCGACGTGCGCGGGCGCGGCTTGCTGCTGGGGCTGGAACTGGTGACCGACCGCGCCGCCAAGTCGCCAGCCGCCGACCAAGCCGAGGCCGTGCTGTACCACGCCATGTCGAACGGCCTGTCGTTCAAGACCACCATGGGCAACGTGCTGACACTCACGCCGCCGCTGATCACCACCGTGGCACAGATGGACCGCGCCATTGACATCCTGGATGCCGCCCTGACGGCGGTCGCCAAGACCTGAGCAATCGACAGAACAACAGACGCAACCATCCATCCCATCGAGGACACCATGAGCATTACCTCCTTTTCATTCCCCACCTCGATCCGTTTCGGCGCCGGCGCGCGCAAGCAGGTCGCCGCACACCTGCTGGAGCAGGGTCTCAAGCGCCCGCTCATCGTCACGGACCGCGCGCTCGGCGCCTTGCCGGTGCTGGCCGAATTCCGCTCCCATCTCGGCGGACTCGACGTTGCGGTGTTTGCCGGTGTGTTCGGCAACCCGACTTGCAGCCAAGTGATGGATGGCGCGGCCGCCTACAAAGCGCATGGAGCCGACTGCATCATTGGTTTCGGTGGCGGCGCTGCGCTGGACGTCGCCAAGGTGGTGGGCGTGGCCGCCACGCATGAAGGCGACATCCTCGAGTACGTCTGGGACCACCCGCAGGTGCGCGCCATCAGCAACCCGCTGCCTTACTTCGTCGCGTTGCCCACCACCTCGGGCACCGGCTCCGAAGTCGGCCGCTCCTCAGTGGTGAGCGAGAACGACACGCATCTCAAGCGTGTTGTCTTCAGCCCGAAGATTCTTGCCCGGATGGTGTTTGCCGATCCCGAACTCACGCTGGGCCTGCCGCCGGCAGTGACGGCCGCCACCGGAATGGATGCGCTCACACACAACGTCGAGAGCTATCTCTCGCCTGCCTACCACCCGCTGTGCGATGGCATTGCGCTGGAGGGGACACGCATCGCTGCAGCCGCCCTGCACACCGCGGTCACGGAGCCCGGCAACCTGCAGGCGCGCAGCGACATGATGATGGCGTCGATGATGGGTGCGATCGCCTTTCAGAAGGACCTCGGCGCGGTGCATTCGGCCGCGCATGCGCTGGGTGCGGTGTGCGACCTGCACCACGGCCTGACCAACGCGCTGATGATCGACACGGTGATGGCCTGGAACTACGAGGCCGTGCCGGCGAAGTTCGATGAACTCGCCCACGTCTGCAAGGTGGCTGGCGGCGGTGCGGCCTTCGTGCCCTGGCTCAAGACGCTCAAGGCCAGCGTCGGCATCACCGGCACGCTGGCCTCGCACGGCGTCAAGCCCGAGCACATTCCGCGCATGGTGGAGATCGCCGTCAAGGACATCTGCCACCAGACCAATCCACGGCCCTGCACGGCAGCGGACTTCGAGCGACTGTTCCAGGCGGCGATGTAACTATGGACCGGCTCAAGATCGGCATCAGCGCCTGCTTCCTGCATCCGGACGCGCAGCGCAGTGTGTTCGCGTTCAAGACCTTGCAGTACATCGAGCAGTCGATGGCGCACTGGGTCATGTCGGCCGGGGCGCTGCCCGTGATGATTCCGTCCCCGGAGGGCGACACGGCCCGTGGCGACGTCGGCCTGGACGATTATGCGCAGTGGCTTGACGGCCTGGTCATGCACGGCGGTGCGGATGTGTGGCCCGGCAGCTACGGCGAAGAGCCGCTGCAGCCGCACTGGAGCGGCGACCGGGTGCGCGACGAGTACGAGATTGCGCTGGTCAAGGCTTTTTCCGCAGCTGACAAACCGGTGTTCGGCATCTGCCGCGGGCTGCAGCTCATCAATGTGGCCTTTGGCGGCACGCTCTACCAGGACATCAGCACCCAGCAACCCGGCGCTCTGGTGCACCGCGACGGGCAGATCTACGACAACAACTTCCACACCCTGGACATCGTGCCCGGATCGCGCCTGAGTCGGCTCCTGCCGGACGCAAGCAGCTACAAAATCAATAGCATCCATCACCAGGGGATCAAGGATCTGGCCCCCGGTTTCGCGGTGGAGGCGCGCTGCCCGGACGACGGCATGATTGAAGCGATCCGCCTGTGCGGCAACGACGCAGGCCGGCCCTGGGTGGCTGCCGTGCAGTGGCATCCCGAATTCCACAAACCCGAACAGGGCGTGATCGACGACGCGCCCATCCTCAACGACTTTCTGGCCGCCGCGCGGGCCACACGATCATGAACACACTTGCCATCCGCAACCCTGCCAATGGCCAGCTCATCACCACCCTGCCCGCCGATGACGCCACATCGGTGGCAACCAAAACCACAGCCGCCCGTGTGGCCCAGCCAGCCTGGGCTGCCACGCCGATGGCTGAGCGCAAGGCCTGCATCGAGCGCTTCCGCTCCGGCGTGGTGCGCGACCTCGAGTCGCTCGCCGTGACGATGACGCGAGAGACCGGAAAGCCCGTCAAGATGTCGCGCAACGAGCTCAACGGCCTGCTCGGCCGCATCGACTTTTTCCTGAAGGAACTCGAGTTGTCGGTGGCCACCGAAACGGTCTTTGAGGATGGTGGCATGAGGGAGCAGATTCAGCACACGCCGCTCGGTGTGGTCGCCAACATCTCGGCCTGGAACTATCCCTGGTTCGTGGGCTGCAACGTCATCGTGCCCGCGCTGCTCACCGGCAACGCCGTGGTTTACAAGCCATCCGAATATGCGACCATGACCGGCCAGGAAATTGCGCGCCTGCTGCACGAGGCCGGCGTGCCACCGGAGGTGATGGTCTGCCTGGTGGGTGCCGGCGCGGTCGGCTCCGCTTTGCTGGAGCAGCCGGTGGATGGCGTGTTCTTCACCGGCTCCGTGGCCACAGGTCAACGCATTGCGCAGGCCGTGGGCAACAAGTTCATCAAGCTGCAGCTTGAGTTGGGCGGCAAGGACCCGACCTACGTGTGCGAGGACGCCGACCCCAAAGCTGCGGCCGAGTCGCTGGCCGACGGCGCGATGTACAACACCGGGCAGAGCTGCTGCTCGGTCGAGCGCATCTACGTGCACGAGAAGATCCACGACGCCTTCGTCGCCGCCTTTGTCGACACCGTCAAGACGTTCCGGACTGGCGACCCGATGGCTGAGGACACCTACATCGGCGCGATCACGCGTGCACCGCAACTGGCGGTGCTCGACGCGCAGGTGGCCGATGCCGTGGCCAAGGGCGCACAGTTGCTGGCCGGCGGCAAGCGCGCGGCCGGACCGTTCGGCGGTGCCGGCAATTGGTACGAGCCCACGGTGTTTGCCAACGTCAACCCCAGCATGGAACTCATGCGTGAAGAGAGCTTCGGGCCCATCATCGGCATCCAGAAGGTCAGTGGCGATGCAGAAGCCGTGAAGCTCATGAACGACACGCGTTACGGACTCACGGCCGGGGTCTACACGCCCGACCAGGAGCGCGCGCAGCGGCTGCTGGCGCAAGTCAATGCTGGCAGCGTCTACTGGAACTGCTGCGACCGCGTGAGCCCGCGGCTGCCCTGGAGCGGCCATGGCGATTCCGGCGTCGGCCTCACCCTGTCGACCTACGGCATCCAGACCTTCACCCGGCCCAAGGCCTGGCACCTCAAGTCCGCGGGGTGAGGGGTTCTACAAGCGCACGAGCAGCAAGCCTCGAGTGACGGTGACGCCGTGAAACTGACCCTTTTTGACCTGGATCACACGCTTCTCAGCGGCGACAGCGATGTCCTGTGGTGCGAGTTTCTGATTCGTGAAGGGGCGCTGGATTCGGGCAGCTTTGCCGCGCGCAATGCCGACATGGAGGCGCGGTACCAAGCCGGCACGGTTGGCGTCGAAGAGTTCGCAGACTTCTATCTGGGTACGCTGACCGGACGAACACCCGAGGACTTGGAGGCGCTGCGCCAGACTTTCCTCGTTGACTGGATAGTCCCCCGCATTCCTGCTTCTGCGGTGGACCTGGTCGGTCGGCATCTGGACGCGGGCGAACTGGTGGTGATGACCACGGCGACCAATCGCTTTATCACCGAGCTGACAGCACTTTACTTCGGCATCGAGCACCTGATTGCGACTGAGCCGCAGGTGGTGGGTGGCCTGTTTACGGGGCGCAGCACGGGTGTACTCAATATGCGCGAAGGAAAAGTACGGCGCCTTCATGATTGGCTCAAGGCGCGTGGCCACCAGCTCAGAGACTTCAAGAGCACCGCCTACAGCGACTCCATCAACGACCTGCCCCTGCTCTTGGCAGTAGATCGTGCCGTGGCGGTGGATCCGGACGCAGGTCTGCGCAAGGAATCGCTGGAGCGGTCGTGGGAGATTCTGCAGCTTGTGCGCTAAACCATGAAACTCCAAGATCAATGTCAGGTTCGGAGATTTGTATTGATTCGGTGATGGCGAAGCAGTGCGGCCCATGGTCGACTCCTGTTGACCGCGCGGATTAGTTGATGGGTGGTTCAATGTGGCCCCCTAAAGCGCCAGAAACAACTATCGTGATGGTCCTTTGTCTGTTGGTCTATCAGGGTATCTCGCTTCCAAAAAAAAGCCCCGGACGCAGTCTGGGGCTTTGGAGGTGAGCCCGGAGAATCAATTTCCCCCGGACCGGCCCCTCAAGGCTTGAACGTGTCGCCCAGAACGATACCCTCACGACGCGGGTCGGCGCCGCCTTCGAGCACCGTGGCGCCACTGCGCGTGGCCTTCACGATGGTGCTGATGCCGCTGCTCTGGGAGGCCACGCTGACCGTGTGACCCAGGGTGCGCAGGCCGCTGACCAGCGGATCGCTGCCGCCCGCAAGGCCGCCCGCCGGGGTCGTGGCGTTGACGTTCGGGTGCTCACCGCCGACGTTGGTGGTGGCGCTGTTGGCCGCGCCGAAATCAATCATCGACGTGGCCTGCTGCGCGTCCATGCCCCAGTCCAGCACGCCCACCAGCGTCTTGATCACGTACTGGATGATGGTCGCGCCGCCTGGCGAGCCGGTGCCCATCAGGAAGTCACCCATCGAGCCATCGTCGGCCATCTTGAAGACCAGAGTCGGTGCCATCGAGCTGCGCGGGCGCTTGTTGGCCTGCACCCGGTTGGCGATGGGTCCGCTGCTGTCGGCGGCCAGCACCGAGAAGTCGGTCAGCTGGTTGTTGAGCAGGAAGCCGTTGGTCATGCGGTACGAGCCCATGCCGCTCTCGATGGTGGTGGTCATCACCAGCACGTTGCCGTTCTTGTCCACGATGGTCATGTGCGTGGTGCCCTTGCCCTCGGCGCTGCTGATGCCCAGCGGCGCGGTGGTGAAGGTGCCGGCCACCGCTGTTCCCATGCTGCGCGTGAAGTCGATCAGATTGGCCCGGTTGCGCAGATAGGTCTTGTCCAGCAACGCGGCGGGCGAGCCGCCGGGCAGAGGCACGAAGTCGGTGTCGGCCATGTACTTGTTGCGGTCGGCATAGGCGAGTCGTCCGGCTTCGCTGATCAGGTGCACCCCCATGACCGTGGGCTTGCCGCCGTTGGTGTCCATCGCCGTGGGTTTGTAGCCGGCCAGGTAGAAGTTCTCCAGTACGCCGAGCGCCGAGGCCACCGTCATGCCGCCCGATGAAGGTGCGCCCATGCCACAGACCCAGTAATTGCGATAGGTGGTGCAGACCGGATCGCGCTTCTTGGCCTGGTAGTTGGCCAGATCACTCATCTCGGTCAGGCCGGGCGTGATCGCGAAGCTGGGGCTGCCGCCGCTGGTCATCTTGATTTTCTTGACGATGTTCTCGGCAATCGGCCCGGTGTAGAGGGCGTTGGCGCCGCTGCTGGCTAGGGCCGTCAAGGTCGCCGCGTAGGCGGGGTTCTTGATGGTGGTGCCCAGGGTCTTGGCCGAGCCGTCGGCGTTCAGGAAGTAGGCGGCGGCTTCAGGGTCGGTGAACAGCAGGGTGCGCGACCCCGCGATCGCGTCGGCCATGCGGCCGCTGATCGGAAAGCCGTCGGTCGCGAGCTGCACGCCGGAGCCGAACAGATCCTTCCAGGCCAGGCTGCCGTAATCCTTGTGCGCGAGTTCGAGCATGCGCACCGCGCCGGGGGTGCCGACCGAGCGGCCGCTCTGCTTCAGCGGTGTGAATGCGGCGCCGGACTCGGGTGCGGTTCCTGCCGGGATCGGCAGAGGTGGCGCGGTGTTGGCCGCGCTGATGGTGCGCAGGTAGTCTTCGGTGGCGGCGGCCGGCGCCATCTCGCGACCGTCATAGGACTGGACTTTCTTGGTCTTGGCGTCGTAATGCAGCATGAACGCGCCGCCGCCCAGCCCCGAAGACTGGGGCTCCACCAGACCGAGCACGGCCTGCACGGCGACCGCGGCATCGACTGCCGAGCCGCCCTTCTTGAGGACCTCGCAGCCGGCTTTGGAGGCGTAGGGATTGGCGGTGACCACCATGTAGGTCTTGGCTGAAACCAGTTTCTTGGACCTGAAGCCGGAGGCCGGTTCGGGAGCCGCCGGATCGCCCGGAAGCCCCGAGCCCACGTCGACACTCCCGCTGTCGGTGACCTGGGCGCATGCGGTGTCCTGCGCCGCCGTCGTGATGACGTCGTCATTGTTGCTGCAAGCCTGCAGTGCCAGCAGCGCGCCGAGCACGGACAGGGCGCTGAGAGTTTTCAGCAGGGGCCGCCTTGGCGGCGTCGGGTTCACTGTTTCGCTGGATTCCATGGTTTGATTCCTTGGATGGGGTGGATCGAAGGAGCATGGTAGGTCGTTGGCGGGACTTCGTGGGCATCCGAGAGCCCGGACGAGGGTAAACACCGAAGCGGACCCGTGTCAGCGGCGACAGCATGATGAACTTCCGCCGGCGGGATCCAGGTGGAGCGCTTTCGTCAGGCCGCCGATCGACCCAAAGGACTGCGGGTTGATCCTGTGGCCGTGAGGAGGGCAGGATGAAACAATCTGACGCATGACAGTTTTTCGCATCGGATCGGGCGCGGGCTATTCGGGGGACCGCATCGACCCGGCCCGCGATCTCGCTGAACGTGGGCAGCTCGACGCCCTGGTGTTCGAGTGCCTGGCGGAGCGCACCATCTCCCTCGCCCAGCTGCGGCGCAGCGCTGATCCCGACGCCGGGTTCGACCCTCTGTTGGAGGCGCGCATGCGCGCGGTGCTGCCAGCCTGCGTCGCGCAAGGCGTCACGATCATCACCAACATGGGTGCGGCGAACCCGCTTGCGGCGGGCAAGGCGGTACTCGACGTCGCACGGGAGCTCGGGTTGTCGCGCCTGCGCGTGGCGGTGGTCACGGGCGACGATGTGCTGCCCTGGATGCTGGCGCATGATGTGCCCTTGATGGACTCTGACCAGTCGGTGCGGTCACTGGACGGGAGGCTGATCTCGGCCAACGCCTACCTCGGCGCGGATGCCTTGCTGCCCGCGCTGCAGGCCAGCGCCGATGTCGTGATCACGGGGCGGGTCGCCGATCCGGCGCTGTTCCTGGCGCCGCTCATGTTTCACTTTGGCTGGGCTTTGGACGACTGGCAGCGCTTGGGGCAGGGCATCGTCGTCGGTCATCTGCTCGAATGTGCGGCCCAGGTCAGTGGCGGCTACATTGCCGACCCGGGCTTTGTCGATGTGCCCCGGCTCGACGAGGTCGGCTTTCCGCTGGCCGAGGTGCAGGTCGACGGCCGCTGCGTGATCACCAAGCTGGCGGGCACCGGCGGGCGCGTCGATCGCCTCACCTGCACCGCCCAGCTGCTCTACGAGCTCGAAGACCCCGCCCGCTATCTGCAGCCCGACGTGGTGGCCGATTTTTCCGGCGTGCACCTGACGGAAGTAGGCCCGGACCGCGTGCAGGTCGAGGGCGCCAGCGGCCATCCCCGGCCCGACCAGCTGAAGGTGACGCTGGGCTATCGCGACGGCTTCATCGGCGAGGGGCAGATCTCCTATGCCGGCCCCGGCGCCCGCGCGCGCGGCGAACTGGCACTGTCCGTGCTGGAGCGGCGCCTGCAGCGCCTCGGGCTGCAGACGCTGGAGCATCGCGCCGAACTGATCGGTGTCAACGCCATGCACGGCCCGGGGCTGGGCACGGACCGCGAGCCCTACGAGGTTCGGGTGCGACTGGCCGCTCGCACGCCAACGCGGGTGCTGGCCGAGCAGGTGGGCCAGGAGGTCGAAGCGCTCTACCTCAATGGACCGGCCGGCGGCGGCGGCGTGACGATGTCGGTTCGCGAAGCGGTGGCAGTGGCCTCAGCGCTGATCCCGCGTGAAGCGGTCGTTTGCGAATGCGAGATACTGGAGCTGTGAGATGAAGATCCGCGATATCGCACTGGCCCGCTCGGGCGACAAGGGCAACCGGGCCACGCTGAGCCTGATTGCCTATGACCCCGCGGACTACGCGCGGCTGGAGCGCGCGCTGACCGCCGAGCGCGTTCTGGCCCATTACCAGGGCGTCGTACACGGGGCGGTCCAGTGTTTCCCGCTTCCCCATCTGGGCGCCGTGCACTTCGTGATGAACGACGCGCTGGGCGGCGGCGTGACACGCTCGCTGGCGCTGGACGCGCACGGCAAGACCTTGAGCGCTGCCATCCTGGACCTGGCGCTCGACGCGGACAAGGATTGGACAGCCTCTACACTCGACCCCCGAATACCCTAGAAGGAGATCCCCATGCGTTTTGTTTCCCGTTGCCTGGCTGTCTTTTCCGGCGCCGTGCTTTTCAGCTCGGTGGCACTGGCCCAGCCGTATCCGAACAAGTCCATCAAGGCCATCGTGCCCTTCGCCGCGGGCAGTGCCACCGACCAGATCGGCCGCGCCTTTGCGGCCAAGATGTCGGAGTCGCTGGGCCAGACCATCGTGATCGACAACAAGCCCGGCGTGAACGGCATGCTGGGCGCCGATGCGGTGGCCAAGTCGGCGCCTGATGGTTACACCATCCTGATCGGGACAAACAGCACGAATGCGGCGCTGAAGTACCTCATGAAGAAGCTGCCTTATGACCAAGACACGGCCTTCGTGCCGGTCGGCTTCCTGGGTTCGGTGCCGTTGATGATTGCGGTGAACCCTGAGGTGCCGGCCAAGACGCTGAAGGAGTTCGTCGATCTGGCGAAGGCCAAGCCCGGCCAGGTG
>Ga0268298_10004214_pt1 | contig 14181 bp, 9 predicted proteins | sample WWTPWeurt_MetaG_FD_194462 | JGI IMG/M metagenome (GOLD analysis project Ga0268298, IMG submission 194462) | Activated sludge microbial communities from WWTP in Nijmegen, Gelderland, Netherland - WWTP Weurt | ecosystem: Engineered > WWTP > Aerobic digester > Activated sludge | place: Netherlands... | reverse complement strand
TGCCTGGGTGGCGCACATGCGCGTTCGGCAGCGGGACTGAACGGAGTCGCTCCAAAAGCCGCATGTCGCGGCGCATGGCGAAGTTAACCAACTCGTTGAATGTCATCGGGTGCAGTGCACCATCTCTGCGGATCTAGAGGTGCGCCTCTAGCGCGACGGTTGACAGGCCGCCTGCCGCCGTCCAACATTCAAACACTCGTTTGAATTGAGTGTTTGATGGACATCGCTGCTACCCGACCCGAAGCCGACACGCGCAGCCGCATCCTCGATGCGGCGGAATCGCTGTTCGTCGAGCACGGGCTCGAAGCGACTTCGATGCGCATGATCACCTCGAACGCGTCGGCCAATATCGCGGCCGCTCACTATCACTTCGGATCCAAGGAATCGCTGATTGAAGCCGTGTTCCGGCGCGGCTTGGCCCGGCTCAACGAGATGCGCCTGCGCGAACTCGATCGGCTCGAGCGCGAAGCCGGCGGGACGCCGCTCAAGCCACGACAGGTGCTAGAAGCCTTCTTCGGCACGGCGCTGGTGCTCGCGGCCGATCGCGAGACCGGTGGTGGGCAGTTCATGCGCCTGCTCGGTCGCACCATGACCGATCCGAACCAGTTCATACGCACCTTCCTCGCCACCGAGTACCGCGAGGTGGTCGATCGCTTTCGCGCCGCTCTTTTTGCTGCACTGCCCGAGGTGCCGCGTGAAGAGATCATCTGGCGCCTGCACTTCATGCTTGGAGCAATGTCTTACGCTTTGTCCGGCATGGACGCACTGCGCCTCGCCGCGGGCATCACTGGCACGGACGACCCGCGCGCCATCGCGCCGCGGCTGATGGCTTTCCTGCTCGGGGGCTTGCGCGCGCCGCTGCCCATGTTGCAGGAACCGCAAGTTCCGACATTCCCCGGTGCGACCGGGAAGCAGATTTCCACGAGAAGCCGCAAGACCAAGCGGACCGAAGACGAGGGAGCCACGCGCGCTCGAGGACACCGTCCCGCGGTGCGCAGTACTAGGAGCAGCAAATGATCTGGTTGATTCTCGCCCTTCCCGCGATCGGTCTTGCGCTCGCCTACCTCGGCGCGCCGCTCGTGGTCTGGACTGTTGCCGCCGCCGGCTGGCTCGCCGCCCTGGTTTCGCTCGGCGACTGGTCGCCGCTCGCGAGCGGCTTCGTGTTTCTCGCGTTTGCGGTCGTTGCGCTGCTGTTCAACGTCAAACCGCTGCGTCGCGCGGTGATCAGCTCGCCGATGCTTTCGGGATATCGCCGCATCCTGCCGCCAATGTCGGAGACCGAGCGCATCGCGCTCGAAGCGGGCACCGTGTGGTGGGAAGGCGAATTGTTTCGCGGCAAGCCCGACTGGTCGAAAATGCTGGCCTATCCGAATCCGGTGCTGACGCCCGAGGAGCAGAGCTTCCTTGATGTCGAGACCGAGGAACTGTGCCGCATTTCGAACGATTGGGAGGCGTCCCACGAGTTGGGCGATCTGCCGCCGCATGTGTGGCAGTACATTCGTGACAAGGGATTCCTCGGCATCATCATCCCCAAGCAGTATGGGGGCAAGCAATTCTCGGCCTACGCGCATTCGCAGATCGTTACCAAGCTGTCGACCCGTTGTTCGGCCAGTGCGGTCACGGTGATGGTGCCCAATTCGCTCGGCCCCGCGGAGCTGCTGCTGCACTATGGCACCGAGGCGCAGAAGAACCACTACCTGCCGCGACTCGCGAAGGGTCTCGAGATTCCCTGTTTCGCGCTCACCAACCCCCACGCCGGTTCGGATGCTGCGTCCATTCCCGATGCCGGTGTCGTCTGCAAGGGAATGTGGGAGGGGCGAGAGGTCGTCGGGATGCGCGTGACATGGGACAAGCGCTACATCACGCTTGGACCGGTGTCGACGCTGCTCGGACTTGCGTTCCGCCTCTATGACCCGGACAGGCTGCTCGGCGAGGTGGAAGACTTGGGCATTACCTGTGCGCTGATCCCGTCGAATCACCCAGGCGTGAACATCGGGCGTCGTCACCTGCCGCTCAACGCCGTGTTCCAGAACGGGCCGAACTGGGGCAAGGACGTTTTCATGCCGCTGGACTGGATCATCGGCGGTCCGAAGATGGCCGGCCAGGGCTGGCGCATGCTGATGGAGTGTCTCGCTGCCGGCCGGTCGATTTCGCTGCCAGCCTCGAATACCGGCATGGCCAAGCTAGCGGTGCGTGCCGTTGGCGGCTATGCGCGCGTGCGTAGCCAGTTCAAGACGGCGATCGGCCGCTTCGAGGGGATCCAGGAGCCACTGACCCGCATGGGCGGCAATCTGTACATGATGGATGCCGCACGCACCATGACAGCCGGCGCAATCGACCTCGGCGAGAAGCCGTCTGTGGTCTCCGCAATCGTCAAGTATCACATCACCGAACGTGCGCGCCAGGTCGTCAACGACGGCATGGATATCGTTGGCGGCAAGGGCATCTGCCTCGGACCTTCCAATTTTCTGGGGCGCGCCTACCAGCAGATCCCGATCGGCATCACCGTCGAAGGCGCAAACATACTGACGCGCAGCCTGATCATTTTCGGCCAGGGGGCGATCCGCTGCCACCCTTACGTCCTGCGCGAGATGCTCGCGGCGGGCTCGAAGGATCGCGCCGCTGCCGTAGCCGAGTTCGACGACGCCTTGTTCTCTCATGTAGGCCACGCGATTCGGAGCGCCGCGCGTACGCTGGTGATGGGCTTCACGGGGTCGCATTTCGTCGGCGTGCCGGGCAATGTCGCGCCGGAGACGCGGCGCTACTACCAGCAGCTCACGCGCTTTTCTTCGGCGCTCGCCTTCCTTGCCGACGTTTCGATGGCCACCATGGGCGGAGACCTGAAGCGCAAGGAGAAGCTGTCTGCGCGACTCGGCGACATCCTGTCGCTGCTGTATCTGTCGAGTGCGACGCTCAAGCGCTACGAGGCCGAGGGCCGTCAGCAGACGGACGCGCCGCTGATGCACTGGGCAATCTGGGACGCCATGTTCAAGGCGCAGAACGCCTTCGAGGGTGTCATATCCAATTTCCCGGGGCGCTTGATTTCGATCCTTTTGCGCCGAATCGTTTTCCCGATAGGCCGGCCCTATGTGGTGCCGGCGGACCGTCTCGGCGCGCAGGTCGCAAATCTGCTGATCGAGCCTTCGGCCACGCGTGATCGACTGACTGCGGGCATGTACGTTCCACGTGACGAGAACGATGCTGTCGGGGTGATCGAGCTTGCGCTCGAAGCCACGGCTGCTGCCGAGGCGATCGAAATGCGTATGCGTGCAGCGAGCAAGTCCGGCTTGATCGGCGGTCGCGGGGCAGAACTCGCGAAGCGCGCGCTGGAGGCCGGGGTGATCAGTACCGAAGATCTTGCCGTTCTGTCGCGACGCGACGCATTGCGTGACAAGACCATACGCGTTGACGACTTCCCTCAGGATCTCTGCATCCATGGACGGGCCGAGGACAGGCCCGGCTTGCGGGCTGTCGCATAGGCGGAGCGACAAATGAGCAAGACGATCTTTGTAGTCGATGGGGCGCGCACGCCTTTTCTCAAGGCGAGGAATGCCCCCGGGCCGTTCTCAGCGTCCGACCTTGCAGTCGCCGCGGGCCGCGCTTTGCTTGCGCGACAGCGATTCGCCCCCGGCGATCTCGACGAGGTGATCCTGGGGTGTGCGGCACCTTCGCCGGACGAGACCAACATCGGGCGTGTCGTTTCGCTGCGCATGAACTGCGGGCAGAAGGTGCCGGGCTGGACGGTGATGCGAAACTGCGCCTCGGGCATGCAGGCGATCGATTCGGCGATCATGAACATCCAGTCCGGACGCTCGACACTGGTGATGGCGGGCGGCGTCGATGCGCTGTCGCGTGCGCCGCTGCTTTATTCCGAGGCGATGACGCGCTGGTTCGCCGCTTTTGCATCGGCGCGCACGCTCGGCCAACGCGCAGCGCAGTTGATGCAATTCAAGTTGCGCTACCTGGCGCCGGTCATCGGGATCATGAAGGGACTGACGGACCCGGTCATCGGACAGATCATGGGGCAGACGGCCGAGAACATCGCTTTCCGATTCGGCATCGACCGGTGTCAGATGGATGCCTATGCCGTGCGCAGTCACCAGCGGGTCGCCGCGGCGCAGGATGGCGGGCGGTTCGAGGAGATCGTGCCGTTGGTCGGGGCGGACGGCGAGGTCTATCAGGCGGATGATGGCGTGCGTCGTGATTCATCGATGGACAATCTCGCCAAGCTGCGGCCGTTCTTCGACCGCAAGTACGGCAACGTCACCGCCGGCAATTCCTCGCAGATCACGGATGGTGCCGCTTGGTTGTTGCTCGCATCGCAGGAGGCCGTCGATCGCTACGGATTGGAGCCGATCGCACGCATCGTCGATTCACAATGGGCGGCGCTCGATCCGGCGCAGATGGGGCTGGGGCCGGTCCACTCCGCGACGCCGATCCTTCAGCGACTCGGACTCGGGCTGAACGACGTCGATGCCTGGGAGATCAACGAGGCGTTTGCGGCACAGGTGCTCGCATGCATCGCAGCATGGAAGGATGACGCATACTGCCGCGAGCAACTCGGGCTCGAAGGCGCGCTTGGTACTCTCGACGAGAACACGCTCAACGTCGATGGCGGCGCCGTGGCGCTTGGCCACCCGGTCGGTGCGTCGGGTGCGCGCATCGTGCTGCATCTGATCCATGTCCTGCAGCGGCACGGCGGCGGTCGCGGTATCGCATCCATATGCATCGGCGGTGGCCAGGGCGGCGCGATGATGGTGGAGGTTTGAACATGGCGACATATCGACACTGGAACGTGCGGCGTGACGAGTCGCGCATCGCTTGGATCACGCTCGATGTGGCGGACTCGCCGATGAACAAGCTCTCGGCGGACGTCATGTCCGAACTCGACACGCTCCTTGACGATCTGGATCGTTACCCGCCCGCGGGGGCTGTGTTCCAGTCGGGCAAGGACGCCGGCTTCATCGCAGGGGCGGACATCGAAGAATTTACGCGGCTTGATTCCCCCGAGAAGGCGCGTTCGCTGGTCGAACGCGGCTGGAATCTTTTCAATCGTGTTGCGGGGTTGAGCTATCCGACTTGTGCCCTGATTCGTGGTCACTGCCTTGGTGGCGGCCTCGAGTTGTCGCTCGCCTGCCGCTATCGCGTTGCGGTCGACGAACCCGGAACCAGGCTTGCGCTGCCCGAAGTGATGCTGGGCATTGTGCCGGGGTGGGGGGGCATGCTTCGACTCCCCCAGGCAGTCGGCCCTGTGGCTGCGCTGGACATGATGCTTACCGGCAAGGCCGTCAACGCGCGCAAGGCGCACAGCCTCGGCCTGGTGGACGAAAGCGTGCCGGCGCGCGTGATGCAGAATGCCGCTCGCTCGCTGGTGCTTTCCGGCAAGCCGCCGCGACAGTTGCCGTTCGTGCAGCGGATGCTCAACGGCCCATTGAAGGCTGTCGTTGCGCGCCAGGCGCGATCCCAGGTTGCGCGCCGGGCGCCGCAAAAATACTACCCGGCGCCGTGGGCCATCATCGACATGTGGGCAAACTACGGTGGCAATGCGCTCGCCGTTCCCGGCAAGCGGCCGACTTCACTGGATGCAATCGCCGCTGCGCCGACCACGCGAAATCTGGTTCGCGTGTTCTTCCTGCAGGAACGTCTCAAGGGCTTTGGCAAGGATGCCGATTTCGAACCGCGTCACGTGCATGTCATCGGCGCCGGTACGATGGGCGGTGACATCGCGAGCTGGTGCGCCAGCAGGGGGATGACGGTCACGCTGCAGGACCAGGCGATCGAGCGCATTGCGCCCGCGATCCGCCGTGCGGCCGAGGTTTTCGATCGCAAGTTCCGTGGCGACAAGCTCAAGACCCGCATGGCGCTCGAGCGCATCGTGCCGGATACGGATGGCCGCGGGGCGCGTCAGGCCGATGTCGTGATCGAGGCGATCTTCGAGAACCTGGAGGCGAAGCAGAAGCTGTTGTCCGGCCTCGAAAGAATCGTGAAGCCCGATGCAGTGCTGGCGACCAACACCTCCAGCCTGAAGCTGGAGGACATCGGATCCGCGCTGAAGAACCCTTTGCGTCTGGTCGGCATTCATTTCTTCAATCCGGTTGCTAGGATGCCGCTGGTCGAAGTGGTCAGTGCGAGTGACACCGACCGGTCGATGGTCCGTCGGGCGGCGGCGTTCGTCAAGGCGATCGACAAGCTCCCGCTGCCGGTGGCCAGCGCACCCGGCTTTCTGGTCAATGCGGTGCTCGGACCGTACATGCTGGAGGCGATTCGATGTGCAGATGAAGGAATCGCGGTCGAGGTGATTGACAGGGCGCTCGTCGATTTCGGCATGCCGATGGGCCCGATCGAGCTTGTGGATCTGGTGGGGCTCGATGTCGCGATGGCGGCCGGGAAGGCGCTGACCGGAGCGGGTGCGGCGCCGCGGCGGCTGACGGACCTTGTTGCCGCTGGCCATCTCGGCAAGAAGACAGGCAGGGGGTTTTATGCCTGGATTGGCGGCAAGGCGCAGAAGACCAAGGCCGGTACGGTACCCGACGGGCTCACAGAACGTATCGTCCGCCCGTTGCTAGATGCAACGCGGCGCTGCGTGAACCAGGGTGTAGTTGCCGATGCCGATCTGGCCGACGCAGGTGTCATTTTCGGCACCGGGTTTGCGCCCTTTACCGGCGGGCCGATGAACTATCTTGCCGCTCGCGGGGGAGTCGCTGCGGTCGATTCGGGAGACGAACTTGTTGTGTTGCCGAAGGCGGCCTGAAAATTCCGAGGATCTGCATCTGCCATGACACGGCCACCCGAAATACCCGTTGCGCTGCCCGATCGACAACCGACATTGCGCGTTGCGACAATGCCTGCCGATACCAATCCTGCCGGCGACGTGTTCGGCGGATGGATCATGTCGCAGGTCGACATTGCAGGTGGAATTGTCGCAGCGCAGCGTGCGCGTGGCCGCGTGGCGACCGTCGGGGTGAATGCGTTCGTATTCAAGCAGCCCGTGTCGGTAGGCGACGTGGTGAGTTTCTATGCGGACGTGGCCCGAACCGGTCGGACTTCAGTGACGGTCGACGTGGAAGTGTATGCGCTCCGGCATCCGACGGACCCGCTGGTGGTGAAGGTGACAGAGGCCACGCTGACCTACGTTGCGGTGGATGACAGCGGTTCAAAACGAGAGATCGATGTGGCTACCGAGGGGTGAATGTTGCGGAATTGATACAGGTACATGCCAGGTACTTTCCAGCGCCGGTCTGGAGCGTAGAATCGAACAGGGGGTCGCTCGCAGCGGGCAGCGCGACCGGCAATCCAGCCCGCATCAACAATCAAATGGTGTAATCGGATGAGGAGACTGAACATGACGCAAACGAAACTTGCCGTCCGTACATTGCCGGTGCTGCTGGCTGGCCTGTTTTCCGGCACCGCCATGGCGGCGGGGTTTCAGTTGCAGAACCAGAATGGCGCGGGAACCAGCAGCGCCTATGCGGGCGCCGCAGCAATGGCGGATGATGCAAGCACCATTTTCTTCAACCCGGCCGGCATGACGTTTCTTCCGGAAGGGCATACGGTATCGGTCGGCGGCACGATACTTCAGCGTTCGCTTCGGTACGACGACAGGGGAACCACCACCATCACCGGCACGGCGTTGCAGCCTGGTTCGGACGGAGGGCAGGCCGGTGGTGTTTCGCTGATTCCCGTGGCGTTCTACACGATGTCGCTGACGCCGGACCTGCGGTTCGGTTTCGGAATCACCGCGCCGTTCGGCAACAAGACGGAGTACGACAAGGACTTCAAGGGCAGTTATCAGGGATACTACTCGCATATCAAGACGCTCAACCTCAATCCGTCGATTGCCTATCGCGTGACGCCGACCTTGTCGGTCGGCGCCGGCATCAACTATCAGAAGATCGATGCGGATCTGCGCAGCTTTACGCCGATCCCCCAGGTCGGCGGGGTGTTCAACACCAAACTCGAGGGTGACGACACGGCGTGGGGCTGGAATGTGGGCGCGATCTGGCAGGTTTCGCCGTCCACGCGCATCGGTGTCACCTACCGTTCCTCGGTCGACTATGATGTCGAAGGCACGTTGAAGCTGGCACTGCCTGCGGCGGTTCCGGCGCCCCTCGGTGCGCTGCGCTCGCGCAATGTCAAGGTTGGCGTGGAGTTGCCCGAAACCGCCTCGATTGCCGTGTTCCAGAAGCTGTCGGACAAGTGGGACATGATGGGCGATTTCACGTGGACGGGTTGGTCTTCGCTTCCCGAGTTGAAGGTTGTATCCAAGGCCTCTGGCGCCGCAATCTCCAGCGAACGACTCGGCTTCGATGATTCCTGGCGCGTCGGTTTCGGTGGTCAGTTCCATCAAAGTGACAGCCTCAAACTACGTGCCGGTATTGCCTACGACCGGACGCCAGTGCCGAACAAAGTCGATCGCACGGTGCGCTTGCCTGACACCGATCGCTATTGGGTCGCGTTTGGTGCGCGCTACTTCTTCTCGCCGAATTCGTCGATCGATGTCGGGTATGCCCACATCTTCTTCGAGAAGGGCAAGATCGATCGCCGGACGCTGCTGTCGGGCACGCCGACGGGACAGTTCGTGCGTGGCGAATTCGAGACCAGCGCCAACCTGCTTTCGGCTCAGTTCAACCACACGTTCTGAGCCTTGATCTAGCGAGCAATCGCATTTAAGCCTTATCCCCGGCATCCATTCGGATGCCGGGAATCCCAAGCCAGATTTGCCTTCATTCTTCTATTGGTGATGTCATGAGCCAAGGTAATTTCATCGTCCGCAAGGTGGCCGTGCTCGGTGCCGGCGTGATGGGTGCGCAGATCGCAGCGCACTGCGTGAATGCGAACGTGCCGGTGGTGCTGTTCGATCTAGCCTCCAAGGAGCGCGATCCGAACGCCATCGTGAAAAAGGCGCTCGACGGACTGAAGAAGCTCGAGCCGAGCCCGCTTGGCACGAAGGACCGTGTCACGCTCATTGAAGCCGCCAATTATGACTTGCATCTCGACAAGCTGCGTGACTGCGACCTGATCGTCGAAGCCATTGCCGAAAAGATGGAGTGGAAGCGTGACCTCTATGCAAAGGTAGCCCCCTACGTCGGCGCTCAGGCCATCTTTGCCACAAACACTTCCGGCCTGTCGATCAACACGCTGGCCGAAGCCTTTCCGGCGGCGCTGCGCAGCCGATTCTGTGGTGTGCACTTCTTCAATCCACCACGCTACATGCAACTGGTCGAACTGATTCCGTGCATCGGAACCGACGCTGCATTGCTCGACAATCTGGAGAATTTCCTCACCACTACGCTCGGCAAGGGCGTGGTGCGGGCGCTCGATACGCCCAACTTCGTTGCCAATCGTGTCGGCGTGTTCTCCATCCTTGCCGTCATGCACCACACGCAACGGCTGGGGTTGGGGTTCGACACGGTCGACGCACTGACCGGCCCCTTGATCGGACGTCCCAAGAGCGCCACCTATCGCACGGCGGACGTGGTTGGCCTCGACACCATGGCGCACGTCATCCGCACCATGACCGACAATCTGCCGTCCGATCCCTGGCACAAGTACTACGCCAGCCCGGTGTGGCTATCGGCGCTGATCGAGAAGGGCGCGCTCGGGCAGAAGACCCGCGCCGGCATTTTCACCAAGAAGGGCAAGGACATCCTGGTCCTCGACCTCGCGAAGCAGGACTACCGGCCGTCGGCCGGGGAGGTCGAGCCCGAGGTTCAGGCGATCCTCAAGGGCAAGGATCCCGCCGAGCGTTTTGCCAAACTGCGTGCGCATCCGAGCACGCAGGCCCAGTTCCTCTGGTCGATCTATCGCGACGTGTTCCATTACGTCGCCGTACATCTCGGTTCGATCGCCAACAACGCACGCGACGTCGATTTCGCCATGCGCTGGGGTTTCGGCTGGAGTCAGGGTCCGTTCGAGACCTGGCAGGCTGCCGGCTGGAAGCAGATTGCCGAGGCGATCAAGGCCGACATCGAAGCCGGCCAGTCGATGGTCGACACGCCGCTACCAGACTGGGTATTCGACGGCCGCGACGGCGTGCATGGCCGTGACGGTTCGTACTCCGCCAAGAGCGGTGGAGTGCAGGCGCGGTCGCAACTTGCGGTCTACTGCCGCCAGTGGTTCCCTGAGCGCGTGCTCGGGGAAGTGCAGGATCCAGGGACGACACTCTTCGAGACCGAAGGCGTGCGCCTGTGGCACACAAACGAAGATGGTGGCCGCGATTTTCCAATCCTGTCCTTCAAGAGCAAGATGTGCTCGCTCGGGCCTGACGTCGTCGAAGGTATCATCGAGGCGGTGGCGCGCGCCGAGGCCGGACATCGCAGCTTGGTCATCTGGCAGCCGAAGCCGCCGTTCTCTGTAGGCGCCAACCTTGTCGCGGCCGGCGAGATTCTCAAGTCGGGCGGCTTCGCGGCGCTCGACAAGTTCGTCGCACGCTTTCAGCAGATGGCGATGACAATCAAGTACGCCCAGATTCCCGTGGTGGCGGCCGTCAATGGCATGGCGCTGGGCGGCGGTTGCGAGGTGGTGATGCACTGCGCCCGCACGGTGGCGGCCCTCGAGTCCTACATCGGCTTGGTCGAGGCCGGCGTCGGCCTGATCCCGGCCGGCGGCGGCTGCAAGGAGTTCGCGCTGCGTTCGGCCGAGGCCGCGCAACGCACGGCCAACAAGGACCCGTTCGATTTCCTCCAGTCGGCGTTCATGACCATCGCCATGGCCACCGCGTCGAAGAGCGGCCTTGAGGCGAAGGAACTCGGTTTTCTCCGTGAGTCGGATGTCATCGTCTGCAACGCACACGAAGCCCTGTTCGTCGCCAAGGCACAGGCCCGCGCGCTGGCCGACGCCGGCTATCGGCCGAAGCTGCGACCTGTCGCGATTCCGGTAGCCGGCCGCAATGGCATCGCGACGCTGGAGATGATGCTCGCCAACATGAAGGAAGGCGGCATGATCTCGGCGCACGACTACTGTGTCGCCAAGGCTGCGGCGACCGCGCTGTGCGGCGGCAATGTCGACAGCGGGTCGCTGGTCGATGAAGACTGGCTGCTCGCCGTCGAACGCCAGCAGTTCGTCGAACTGCTTAAGACGCCGGAAACGCAGGCGCGCGTCACCCACATGCTCGAAACCGGCAAGCCGCTGCGCAACTGAGCGGCCGCAGCGAACGAACAGGAGATCCAACATGAACCGACAGATCCAGGACGCCTACATTGTTGCCGCGACGCGCACGCCGGTGGCCAAGCGCAAAGGCGCGTTCCGCAACGTGCGGCCGGACGACATGCTGGCGCACGTGCTCAAAGCGGCGGTCGCAAAACAGCCGGGGCTCGACGCCGGAGAGATCGGCGACGTCATCGTCGGCTGTGCCTTCCCGGAGGCGGAGCAGGGCCTCAACGTGGCGCGCATCGGCCTGCTGCTGGCCGGTCTGCCCGACCGCGTGCCCGGCATCACCGTCAACCGCTTCTGTTCCAGCGGCCTGCAGGCGGTTGCGATGGCGGCCGACCGCATTCGTCTCGGCGAAGCCGACGTGATGATTGCCGCCGGCACCGAATCGATGACCATCATGCCGCAGATGATGGGCAACAAGCTGTCGATCAGCCCGGCAGTGTTCGAGCGCGACGAGAACTACGCTATCGCATTCGGCATGGGCATCACCGCCGAAAAGGTTGCGGCGCAATGGAAGATCTCGCGCGAGGAGCAGGACGCGTTCGCCGTCGAGAGCCATCGCCGTGCGGTAGCCGCGATCGGCGCGGGCAAGTTCGCTGCCGAGATCTCCCCGTACACAGTTCGGAGCTACGCGCCTTCGCCGGACGGCACGGTGAAGATCACCGAGCGCCTGTTCGATACCGACGAGGGGCCACGCACCGATTCGACGATGGAGGCGCTGGCCAAGCTGAAGCCGGTGTTCGCCACAAAGGGCTCCGTTACCGCCGGCAACAGCTCGCAGATGTCCGATGGTGCGGCCGCTGTGCTGCTGATGAGCGAGGCTGCGCTGAAGCGCTACAACGCCACGCCGATCGCGCGCTTTGCGGCTTTTTCGGTGGCTGGCGTGCCGCCGGAGATTATGGGCATCGGCCCGGTCGAGGCGATCCCGCGCGCGCTCAAGCAGGCAGGCATCACGCAGGAGCAGGTCGACTGGATCGAGCTCAACGAGGCGTTCGCCGCCCAGGCGCTTGCCGTGGTGCGCGAGCTCAAGCTCGATCCGGCCAAGGTCAATCCGCAGGGTGGTGCGATTGCGCTCGGCCATCCGTTGGGCGCGACCGGCGCCATCCGTGCCGCGACGCTGATGAACGCCATGCAGCGCGAGAAGTTCCGTTACGGCATGATCAGCATGTGCATCGGCACCGGCATGGGCGCGGCCGGCATCTTCGAGCGAGTCTGACATGTCCGGTGCGGTCCTGCTCGATGTCAGCGACGGTGTGGCGACGCTGACCTTCAACCGTCCGTCGGCGCTCAACACGATGGACGTGGCCGCAATGCAGGCGTTTCGCGCCGCAGTTGACGGCATCGCGGCCGACGCCTCGATCGAGGTCGTCATCATCGCAGGTGCCGGTGACCACTTCATGGCTGGTGGCGATATACGTGAGTTCAACGGCATCGTGACCGCGCATCCCCCGCTCGATCGCCTGCGCCAGTTCCAGTCGATGATCGAGACCTGGATCAATCCCGCCATCGTGCAGTTGCAGAACCTTCATCAACCTGTGATAGCCAAGGTGCGCGGTGCGTGCGCGGGCATCGGTCTATCATTCATGGCGGGCTGCGATCTCGTGGTCGCTGCCGGGGATGCCCAATTCAGTACCGCCTACGCGAGCATCGGGCTCAGCCCGGACGGTGGCGCGAGCTGGTTCCTGCCGCGCATCGTCGGTACGCGACGCGCGCTGGAGTTGTTGTTGCTCGCCGAGCGATTCGATGCGGCGACCGCGCAGTCTCTCGGACTGGTGTCGCGCGTGGTGCCGCCTGCAGAACTGGATGTCGCAGTGGCGGACCTGGTTGCCCGGCTGAAGGCCGGCCCGCGGCATGCCTACGGTGAAATCAAGAGGCTCGTGCATGCGAGCGGCGCAAACAGTCTGGACATGCAGCTTGCGCAAGAGGCGGCCGCATTCGGGCGCTGTAGCGCCACGAACGATTTTGGCGAAGGCATCGCCGGTTTCATCGAAAAACGAAAACCGCAGTTTCGCGGGCGCTGATCCGTCGATTCATGCGATTGCCCGGGCAGTTTGCCCGATTGGGGTCGTTTCTCATCTGACCCGACCATCAGCAGTCTCGCATCACCAACCAAGACCAAGAACTGGAGGAGACGAATGATCAAGCGTTCATTGTTGGCTGGAGCGGTTGCCTGTGCTTTCGCGGCGCCGGCGGCAGCTCAATTTGATGGAACCGCATTTTTCGGCGATAGCCTCAGCGACTCGGGTACGTTTGCTGCGATCGGTGCAGTTCCATCCGTGGTCGGGAAGTTTACGACCAATCCGGGGCCGGTATGGACCGAGATTCTTGCAGAGAAATATGGGGGCTCGGGACGTCCCGCCGTTGCAGGCGGCGACAATTACGCGGTTGGTGGTGCGCGAGTTTCCAGCCTTCCGGGATACCCCGCCACGCCACCGACTGATCTCGCCACGCCGGTTGCCAGCCAGATTTCCGCCTATCTGGCCGCGAATGGCGGCCGGGCGAATCCGAATGCACTGCACTCGGTCTGGGCCGGGGCAAACGACATTTTCTTCATCGCCCCGACGCCGGCTTCCGCACAGGCCTACCTGTTACAGACGACCGGCGAACTCGTGGCGCAGATCGCGCGGCTTCAGGCTGCCGGGGCGCGCTACATAATCGTGCCTGCGATACCCGATATCGGCATAACACCGGCCGGGCTGTCGCAGGGGGTGGCAGGGGCCGCGGGGCTGACGCAGTTGTCGCAAGGATTCAACCAGTTGCTCTTTGGTGGAATCGGGTTGGCTAACCTCAACGTCGTGCCGATCGACACATTCACGCTGTTGCGAGAAATCGTGGCGAGCCCTGCGGCCTACGGCTTTACCGGCACCGCTGCGACGACGGTGCCCGCTTGCGGAAGCACACCCTCCCTGATCTGCTCGAGCGCATCGTTGCGTCCGGGCGCGACGCCCTTGAACACGGTTTTTGCCGACGGGGTCCACCCGACTACCGGGGCACATCAGATCATCGCCGATTTCGTAGCGGCACAACTTG
>Ga0268298_10004212_pt1 | contig 14185 bp, 9 predicted proteins | sample WWTPWeurt_MetaG_FD_194462 | JGI IMG/M metagenome (GOLD analysis project Ga0268298, IMG submission 194462) | Activated sludge microbial communities from WWTP in Nijmegen, Gelderland, Netherland - WWTP Weurt | ecosystem: Engineered > WWTP > Aerobic digester > Activated sludge | place: Netherlands... | reverse complement strand
TGCGCAAGCTCGACAGCGACCACCTGTTCGCCGAGAACGTCACCCGCATCGCGGTGCGTCGCGGCCACTACCTGCGCGGCTTCGCCTACCGCTTCATCGAGCTGTGCGCGCCCGAGCTGACCGAGGCCGTGGTGGCCGAAGCGGTGGGCGGCGGCGGCTGACGAACCGCCTGGGTCGGCTGCGCCCGCCCATCGTCCGCGCAAGCGCGGCGCCGGGGCGGCGGGCCTGGTGTGCCCCAAGCGCGGCGCCCCCGCCACCGGGTCTCAGCCGCGGTGGTAACGCCGCGGCACGAAGGGTGTGCTCGCGACCTCCACCGGCACCGGCTTGCCGCGCACCATCGCGGCAAGCTGCGTGCCCGGCTTGGCGAGCGCGCTCTCCACGTAGCCCATCGCCACCGGCGCCTCGAGCGTCGGTCCGAAGCTGCCGCTGGTCACCACGCCGACCTTGCGGCCGTCGGCGTCCACCAGCTCGGCGCCCTCGCGCACCGGCACGCGCGCGTTCGGGCGCAGGCCCACGCGCTTGCGCGCCACGCCCTGGGCAATATGCTCGAACACCACCGCAGCACCCGGGTAGCCGCCCGGACGTGCGCCATCGGCGCGACGCACCTTGGACAGCGCCCACAGCAGGCTGCTCTCCACCGGCGAGGTGTTCTGGTCGAGGTCGTGGCCGTACAGGCACAGGCCGGCTTCCAGGCGCAGCGAGTCGCGCGCACCCAGGCCGATCGGGGCGACTTCGGGGTGGCTCAGCAGCTCTTTCGCCAGCGCCTCGGCCTTGTCGGCCGGCACCGAGATCTCGAAGCCGTCCTCGCCGGTGTAGCCCGAGCGGCTGATGTAGCACTCGGCGCCGACCAGGGTGACGGTGGCGGTGTTCATGAACACCATCCTTGCGGTCTCGGGCGCCAGGCGCGTCATCACCGCACCCGCCGCCGGCCCCTGCAGCGCCAGCAGGGCGCGGTCGGCCAGCACCTCGACCTTGCAGCGGCCAGACAGGTGCTGCTGCATGTGTGCGATGTCCTGCTCCTTGCAGGCCGCATTGACGACGACGAACAGCCGGCCGTCGCCGAAGTTGGCGACCATCAGGTCGTCCATCACGCCGCCCCGCTCGTTGAGGAAGAGCGCGTAGCGCTGCATGCCCACGGGCAGGTCGACGATGTCCACCGGAACCAGGGTTTCCAGCGCTGCCGCGGCGTCGGGGCCGACGAGCATGACCTGACCCATGTGCGAGACGTCGAAGAGACCGGCCTGGCTGCGGGTATGGTTGTGCTCCTTGAGGATCCCGTCGGGGTACTGCACCGGCATCTCGTAGCCGGCAAAGGGCACCATTCTGGCGCCGAGGGAGACATGCAGGTCGTACAGCGGGGTGCGCAGCATGGGCGCGGCGGAGTCGTGGTCGCTCATCGTGTGTCCTTTGTGCAGTGGCAGGGGGTGGTCAGCATTCGATCACGTTCACGGCGAGGCCGCCGCGCGCGGTTTCCTTGTATTTCAGCTTCATGTCGGCGCCGGTGTCGCGCATGGTCTTGATGACCTTGTCGAGCGACACGAAGTGGGTGCCGTCGCCGCGCAGCGCCATGCGCGCGGCGTTGATCGCCTTGATCGAGCCCATCGCGTTGCGCTCGATGCAAGGCACCTGGACCAAGCCGCCGACCGGGTCGCAGGTCAGGCCCAGATTGTGCTCCATCCCGATCTCGGCCGCGTTCTCGACCTGCTCCGGCGTACCGCCGAGGACCTCGGCGAGCGCGCCGGCCGCCATCGAGCACGCCACGCCGACCTCGCCCTGGCAGCCGACCTCGGCGCCGGAGATCGAGGCGTTCTCCTTGTACAGGATGCCGATCGCCGCCGCGGTGAGCAGGAAGCGGATCACGCCCTCCTCGCTCGCGCCCGGCACGAAGCGGCTGTAGTAGTGCAGCACCGCGGGCACGATGCCGGCGGCGCCGTTGGTGGGCGCGGTGACGACGCGCCCACCGGCGGCGTTCTCCTCGTTCACCGCAAGCGCGTAGAGGTTGACCCAGTCCATGGTCGTCAGCGGATCGCGCAGGCTCGCCTCCGGGTTGGCGGAGAGCTTGCGGTACAGTTCGGCCGCGCGCCGCCTCACCTTCAGGCCGCCCGGCATGATGCCCTCGCGCTCGCAACCGCGGCGCACGCACAGCTGCATCACGTCCCAGATGCGCAGCAGGCCCGCGCGGGTCTCGGCGTCGCTGCGCCACGCGCGCTCGTTCTCCAGCATGAGCTGGCTGATCGAGAGCTGCTTGTCGCGGCACTGCGCGAGCAGCTCGGCGCCGGAGCGGAAGGGGTGCGCAAGCGGCGTGGTGTCGACGACGATGCGGTCGGCGCCGGCGGCGGTCTCATCGACGACGAAGCCGCCGCCGACCGAGTAGTACACCTTGCTCGCCAGCACCCGCCCGGCCGCGTCGAACGCGGTGATCCGCATGCCATTCGGATGATAGGGGAGCACCTGGCGGCGATGCATGAGCAGATGCTCGCGCTCGACGAACGGGATCGCATGCGTGCCGGCCAGCAGCAGCCGGCGTTCGCCGCGGATGCGCCCGAGCCTGGCATCGACCTGGTCGGGGTCGACCCGGTCGGGGACCTCGCCCTCCAGGCCGAGCAGCACCGCCTTGTCGCTGCCGTGGCCCTTGCCGGTGGCGCCGAGCGAACCGTAGAGCTCGGCCTTCACGCCGCCGACCTGCCCGAGCAGGCCGGCCTCGGCGAGCCCGCTCGCGAACACCTGCGCCGCACGCATCGGCCCCACCGTATGCGAGGACGACGGCCCGATGCCGATCTTGAACAGGTCGAAGACGCTGATGGCCATGGCGACGCCTCCGCGCTCAGCGCCCGTACACCGGGAAGCGGGCGCACAGCGCCGACACTTTCGCCCGCACCGCCTCGATGACCGCCGGGTTTTCGATGTCGTCGAGGATGTCGCAGATCCAGCCGGCGAGCTCGGTGACCTCGGCGACACCGAAGCCGCGCGTGGTGGCCGCCGGCGTGCCGATGCGGATGCCGCTGGTGACGAAGGGCGACTGCGGGTCGTTGGGGACGGTGTTCTTGTTCACCGTGATGTGCGCTGCACCCAGCGCTGCGTCGGCGGCCTTGCCGGTGATGCCCCTGGCGATCAGGTCGACCAGGAACAGGTGGTCGTCGGTGCCGCCGGAGACGATCCTGTAGCCGCGCTCGACGAACACGCCCGCCATCGCGCGCGCGTTGGCGATCACCTGCTTCTGGTACTCGGCGAACGCAGGCTCGAGCGCCTCCTTGAAGGCCACCGCCTTGGCGGCGATGACGTGCATCAGCGGCCCGCCCTGGGTGCCGGGGAAGACCATCGAGGCGATCTTCTTCTCGATGTCCGGGTTGGCGCGGCCGACGATGATGCCGCCGCGCGGGCCGCGCAGGGTCTTGTGGGTGGTGCTGGTGACGATGTCGGCGAAAGGCACCGGGTTGGGGTAGAGCCCGGCGGCCACCAGGCCGGCAACGTGGGCCATGTCGACGAACAGCAGCGCGCCGACCTTGTCGGCGATGGCGCGGAAGCGCGCGAAGTCGAGGTGGCGGGCGTAGGCCGAGAAGCCGGCGACGATCATCTTCGGCTTGCATTCGACGGCCTGGGCCTCAAGCGCGTCGTAGTCGATCACGCCGTCGTCGGTCACGCCGTACTGCACCGCGTTGAAGATCTTGCCGGAGAAGTTCACCTTGGCGCCGTGCGTGAGGTGGCCGCCATGGGCGAGGCTCATGCCGAGGATGGTGTCGTGCGGCTGCAACAGCGCGAGATACACCGCGGCGTTGGCCTGCGAGCCCGAGTGCGGCTGCACGTTCGCCCAGTCGGCCGCGAAGAGCTGCCTGGCGCGGTCGATGGCGAGCTGCTCGACCACGTCCACATGCTCGCAGCCGCCGTAGTAGCGCTTGCCGGGGTAGCCCTCGGCGTACTTGTTGGTGAGCACCGTGCCCTGCGCCTGCATCACGCGCGGGCTGGCGTAGTTCTCGGAGGCGATGAGCTCGATGTGGTCTTCCTGGCGCTGGCGCTCGGCCTCGATGGCGGTCCAGAGTTCGGCATCGTAGCCGTCGATCTGCATGTGCTTGTCGAACATGGGAGTCTCCTGAAGGGATGGGGTACGACGGGCGGGATGCGCGACACCCCGCCCATCGAGGGAAGCTCAACGGCCCGGGCGCGCGCCCGCCGCGCGGGCATCCTCGCCATCGGCACCACCGCTGGCGAAGTACTCGCGGCTGAGGCTGACGATGACCGGCGACAGCAGCAGCAGCGAGATGAGGTTGGGGATCGCCATCAGCGCGTTCAGCGTGTCGGCGACCAGCCAGGCGAAGTCGAGACTCAGGGTGGCGCCAAAGAACACCGCGATGGTCCACAGGATGCGGAAGGGCTTCTCGCTGACCGTGCCGACCAGATACTCCCAGCACTTCTCGCCGTAGTAGGCCCAGCCGAGGATGGTGGTGAAGGCGAACACCGCCAGCGACGCGGCGAGCAGGTACTTGCCCACGCCCGGCATCGCCGCCTCGAAGGCCTGCGAGCTCAGCACCGCGCCGGAGGCACCCGAGGTCCACACGCCGGTGACCATGATCGCCAGGCCGGTCATCGTGCACACGATGATGGTGTCGATGAAGGTACCCATCATGCCGATCAGCCCGGAGAACACCGGGTTGCTGGTGGCCCCCGCGGCCTGCGCGATGCCGGCGGTGCCCAGGCCGGCCTCGTTGGAGAAGATGCCGCGCGCGACGCCCTTCTGGATCGCCATCATGACCGTGGAGCCGAGGAAGCCGCCGGTCGCCGCGGTGGGGTTGAAGGCCTGCGTGAAGATGGTGGCGAAGGCATCGGGGATGCGGTCGGCGAACACGAACAGGATCACGCCCACGCACAGGATGTAGCCGATGCACATGAAGGGCACCAGCCACTCGGCCACCGCGCCGATGCGCTTGATGCCGCCCAGCACCACCGCGCCGGTGAGGATGACGAGCACGACGCCGGTGACCCAGGTGTCGACGCCGAAGGCGTTGTGCACCGCGCTGGCGATGCCGTTGGCCTGAACCATGTTGCCGATGCCGAAACCGGCCAGGCCGCCGAAGATGGCGAAGGCCGTGCCCAGCCAGCGCCAGTGCTTGCCGAGACCGTTCTTGATCGCGTACATCGGGCCGCCGGCGTGCTCGCCCTTGTCGTCGACCTCGCGGTACTTCACCGCGAGCACGACCTCGCCATACTTGGTGGCCATGCCGACGAAGGCGGTCATCCACATCCAGAACAGCGCACCCGGGCCGCCGACCGCAATCGCGGTGGCGACGCCGGCGATGTTGCCCGTGCCCACGGTGGCCGACAGCGCGGTCATCAGCGCGGCGAAGGGCGTGATCTCGCCTTCGGCCTTCGCGCCGGGCGCCCGGCTCTTCCAGATCATGCGGAAGCCGTAGGGAATCTTGAAGATCGGCATGAAGCCGAGGCGGAGTTGCAGGTAGAGGCCGGTACCCAGAATCAGCACGATCATGGGCACGCCCCAGACGATGCCATTGAGCCAGCTGAAGAAGTCGTTGATGAACTGCATGGTGTCTCCGTCTTTATTGTCGTTTTAGGGCTCGCCGGGCGCGACGCTTGCTGCGCCTTGATGTCCCGCTCGGGCCGGTGCGTCCGCCCACACGGGCGGGCGGAGGTGCTCGGTCAGCTCAAACCTTCGCCTCCAGCTTCAGATCGACCATCAGCTCGTTGGCCAGCGCCTCGAGCGCCGCCTGCAGCGCGGCGGGCGACACGCCGGCCGGTACGCGCAGCTCGAGCTCGGCGCGGAACATCGCCTCGCCGCTGAACGAGCCACTCTCGCAGGCGCTGTCCATGCGCTCGATGCTCGCGCCGTGCTGCGCCAGCACCGCAGAGATGTCGCGCACGATGCCGGGGCGGTCGTGGGCGAGCAGCTCCATGCGGATCACTGCGCCGCTCGCCGCAGCGCCGCTGGCGCCGCGTTCGACGCTCAGGCTCAGGCCAGCGGACGACAGCGCGCGCAGCGCTGCCTCGAGGCGGTCGGCATCCGCGGCAGCCACATCGAGGCGCACGATGCCGGCGAACTTGCCGGCCAGGTGCGCCATGCTGCTGTCCAGCCAGTTGGCGCCGCTGGCGGCCGCGCACTCGGCGAGCGCGTTGACCAGGCCCGGGCGATCCTCGCCGACCAGGGTGACGATGAAGGGGATGTTCATGAGCGGGACTCCTCAGGCTTGTTCGTAGTCGGACAGCGGCGGGCAGGCGCACACCAGGTTGCGGTCGCCATACACGTTGTCCACCCGGCCGACCGGCGACCAGTACTTGTTGCCACGCAGACTGGCCACCGGATGGGCGGCGAGCTCGCGGCTGTAGGGGTGCGACCACTCGCCGGCGATGGCTTCGGCGGTGTGCGGGGCGTTCACCAGCGGGTTGTCCCTGGGGTCGTACTCGCCGCTGGCGACCTTGGCGATCTCCGCGCGGATCGAGATCATCGCGTCGCAGAAGCGGTCGAGCTCGGCCTTCGATTCGCTCTCGGTCGGCTCGATCATCAGCGTGCCTGGCACCGGGAAGGACATCGTCGGCGCGTGGAAGCCGAAGTCCATCAGGCGCTTGGCGACGTCATCGACGCTGATGCCGGTGCTGTCCTTGAGCGGACGCAGGTCGAGGATGCACTCGTGCGCGACCAGGCCGTTCTCGCCGCGATAGAGCACCGGGTAGTGCGGCTCGAGGCGCTGTGCGATGTAGTTGGCGTTGAGGATCGCCGTCACCGTGGCATGGCGCAGGCCCTCGCGGCCCATCAGCGTGATGTAGGTCCAGGTGATGGGCAGGATGCTGGCGCTGCCCCAGGGCGCGGCCGCCACTGCGCCGATGCCCTCGAGGCCCACCGATCCGTGGCCAGGCAGGAAGGGGGCGAGGTGCGCCTTGACGCCGATCGGGCCGACGCCCGGGCCGCCGCCGCCGTGCGGGATGCAGAAGGTCTTGTGCAGGTTCAGGTGCGAGACGTCGCCACCGAACTGGCCCGGGCCGCACAGGCCGACCATGGCGTTGAGGTTGGCGCCGTCGATGTACACCTGGCCGCCGTGGGCGTGCACGATGTCGGTGATCTCGCGCACCGCGGTCTCGAACACGCCGTGGGTGGACGGGTAGGTGATCATGATCGCGGCGAGCTGGTCGGCGTGCTGCGCCGCCTTGGCCCTGAGGTCGGCGACGTCGACGTTGCCGTTGGCGTCGCAGGCGACCACCACCACGCGCATGCCGGCCATGTTCGCCGTGGCCGGGTTGGTGCCGTGCGCGGAGCTCGGGATCAGGCACACGTCGCGGTGGCCTTCGCCGCGGCTGGCGTGATAGGCGCGGATCGCCAGCAGGCCGGCGTATTCGCCCTGCGAGCCGGCGTTGGGCTGCAGCGACACCGCGTCGTAGCCGGTGCAGGCGCACAGCATCTGCTCGAGCTCGGCGGTGAGCTGGGCGTAGCCCTGCGTCTGGTCGGCCGGTGCGAAGGGGTGCAGGCCGCCGAACTCGGGCCAGGTCACCGGGATCATCTCGGTGGTGGCGTTGAGCTTCATGGTGCACGAGCCGAGCGGGATCATCGTGCGGTCGAGCGCGAGGTCCTTGTCGGCCAGGCTGCGCAGGTAGCGCAGCATGCGGGTCTCGGACTGGTAGGCGCTGAACACCGGGTGGGTCAGGAAGGCGGAGCTGCGCAGCTGCGCGGCCGGCAGCGCCTCCTGCACCAGGCTCTCGACGGCATCGAAGTCGGGCGCTGCGACGCCGCTGCCGAACACCGCCCACAGCGCCTCGACATCGGCGCGGCGGGTGGTCTCGTCGAGCGCGATGCCGACCGTGCCGGCGTCGATCTCGCGCAGGTTCATGCCCGCTGCGCGCGCGGCGGCATGCACCGCGGCGGCGTCGGCGACACGCACGGTGATCGTGTCGAAGAAGGCCGTCGTCGGCACGTCGATGCCGAGGCGGCGCAGGCCGGCAGCCAGGGTCGCGGTGAGGCGATGGACCCGGCGCGCGATCGTCGTCAGCCCGGCCGGGCCGTGGTAGCAGGCGTACATGCTGGCCATGATCGCGAGCAGCGCCTGCGCGGTGCAGATGTTGGAGGTGGCCTTCTCGCGGCGGATGTGCTGCTCGCGGGTCTGCATCGCCAGGCGGTAGGCCTTGTTGCCGTGGCTGTCGATCGACACGCCGACCACGCGCCCGGGCATCACGCGCTTGTGCTCGTCGCGGGTGGCGAAGTACGCCGCGTGCGGACCACCGAAGCCCATCGGGATGCCGAAGCGCTGGGTCGAGCCGATGGCGACGTCGGCGCCGAACTCGCCCGGCGGCTTGAGCAGCGTCAGCGCCAGCAGGTCGGCGGCGACCACCACCAGCGCCTTCCTGTCGTGCGCGGCAGCGACGATGGCGGCGTGGTCGACCACCTCGCCGGTGCTCGCCGGATACTGCAGCAGCACGCCGAAGACCTCGTGCGCGGCCAGTTCGGTCGCGGCGTCGCCGACGATGACCTCGAAGCCGAGCGGCTCGGCGCGGGTGCGCACCACCTCGATGGTCTGCGGGTGGCAGTCGCGCGAGACGAAGAAGGCCTTCGACTTGCTCTTCGACAGGCGCTGGCAGAAGGCCATGGCCTCGGCCGCGGCGGTGGCCTCGTCGAGCAGCGAGGCGTTGGCGATCTCCAGGCCGGTGAGGTCGGTGACCATGGTCTGGAAGTTCAGCAACGCTTCCAGGCGGCCCTGCGAGATCTCGGGCTGGTACGGGGTGTAGGCGGTGTACCAGGCCGGGTTCTCGAGCACGTTGCGCAGGATGACCGTGGGCGTGAAGGTGTCGTGGTAGCCGGTGCCGATGAACGAGCGCAGCACCCGGTTCGTGCCCGCGATCGCGCGCAGCAGCGCCAGCGTCTCGGGCTCGCTGCGGCCTTCGGGCAGGGCCAGCGGTGCAGCCGACAGGATGGAGGCGGGGATGACCTTGTCGATCAGCTGGTCGAGCGAGTCGAGGCCGAGCACGTCGAGCATGGCGCGCGTCTCGGCGGCGTCCGGGCCCACGTGGCGGCCGACGAAGTCGTCGCGCTGTTCGAGCTGCGCGAGCGTCGCGGGGAAGCGGGTGTCGTGGATGTTCATGGCGAGGGCGGTCCGTTTAGGGTCGAGCAGGCGGGCGTGATCAGGCGGTGAGCTTCTCGTAGGCGGCCTGGTCCAGCAGCGCGTCGGCCGCCGACGGATCGTCGAGGCGGATGCGGATGAACCAGCCTGCGCCGAGCGGATCCTCGTTGACCGTGGCGGGCGCATCGACCAGCGCCGGATTCACCTCCAGGACGGTGCCGGCCAGCGGCATCTTCAGCTCGCCGGCGGCCTTGACCGACTCGATGACCGCCGCCTCGTCGCCACGCGCGAAGCTCGCGCCCACGTCGGGCAACTGCACGAAGACGATGTCGCCGAGCGCGTTCTGCGCGTAGTCGGTGATGCCGACGGTCGCGCTGTCGCCCTCGATGCGCAGCCATTCGTGGTCTTCGGTAAATTTCAGGATGCTCATGATGTCTCCCACACTCGAATTGATCGGACAGGCCGCGGATCGCGGTTGCAGGGCGCATCTTAACGGCGCGACTCCATTTGCAAAGTTGATAGTTGAAATGAAATAATTAATCTTATAAATGCACTCGAGCCCATGCTGAACCTGCCGACGGAGCTTCTCCGCACCTTCATCAAAGCCGTGGATCTGGGCAGCTTCACGCGCGCAGGCGACGCGGTGGGACGCACGCAATCGGCGGTCAGCCTGCAGATGCGGCGCCTGGAGGAGTTGCTCGGCGCCCAGCTCTTCGAGCGCGGCACCCACCGCGTCAAGCTCACCGAGGAGGGCGCCACGCTGGCCGGCTACGCGCGCCGGCTGCTGGCCCTGAACGACGAGGCGGTGGCGAGCCTGCGCCGACCACGGGTGGCGGGATGCGTGCGCCTGGGGGCTCCGCACGAATACATGGCCTCGCTGCTGCCGACGATCCTCGGCAAGTTCGCACAGTCGCACCCTGGCGTGACCCTCGAGGTCACCTGCGACCTGAGCAAGAACCTGCTCGAGCGCCAGCAGAAGGGCGAATTCGACCTCGTCATCGCCTTGCACGATCAGGGTCAGTCGGACGGGGGCACCCAGGTCCATACCGAACCGCTGGTGTGGATCGGCAGCGTGGACCACGCGCGTCACGAGCAACAGCCGCTGTCGCTGGTGCTGGCCCCGCCCCCCTGCATCTATCGCAACCGCATCCTGCAGACCCTGGGACGGCTGGACCGTGGCTGGCGGATCGCCTACACCAGCTCCAGCTACAACGGCATCCTCGCCGCGGTGCGCGCGGGGCTGGGCGTGACCCTGCTGGCGGAGAGCACCGTGCCGACGGGTGTGCGCAGGCTGGGCGAGCGGGAAGGTTTTCCCGAAATGGGCGCGCTCGACGTGTGCGTGCACGGCAGCCGCGAGAACGCGTCGGAAGCGGCCGACTGCCTGGCCGAGTACGTTGCGTGCAGTTTCGGCTGAGCAAGGCCCGCTCGACTCGCCACATCGGCGGCATCCGCGCCCTGACCTGCAGCAACCGGGTCGAGACCTGCAGCGCCCGCATCGAGCACGACGACGGACGCATCGAGGTGATGAGCCGGGCGCTGCACGAGCCCCCGGTCGAACCGATTCGGCATCCGGCATCCTGGTGGCGCCGCCTGCGTTCGGCACCGCTTCGAAGCCCGAGGAGGGCGCGCTGGACAGGCCTTTGATCACTCAATAACCTGCTCTCTGTTTCCGATCGATCGGACGGGAATCGAAACCAGAAAATGCACAAGCCCGACGGTCGCGATCGAACGCTGCCGACACCGGGCAAGGAGACAGACAACATGCAAAATCACGCTCGGACTCGCCGCGCGGCGGGCTCGCTTCTTGCCATCACCGTCGCACTCGGCGGCCTCTCCTTCCCCTGCGCCTCGTCGTTCGCAGAGTCCGCGGTTCGCCCTGCGGTGGCGGCGAAGGGCACAGCCGATACCGTGACGATTCGGCGTGACTCCTACGGCGTTCCGCACGTCTATGCGAACTCGGAATTCGGCCTGTTCTACGGCTACGGCCATTCGGTGGCGCAGGACCGCCTGTTCCAGATGGAAATGGCGCGGCGCAGCACCCAGGGCACGGTCGCCGAGGTGTTGGGCGACAAGTTCCTCGCCTTCGACAAGGCCACCCGTGCCAACTATTGGCCGGCCTCCATCCATGGGCAGATCGCACGCCTGCCGAAGGTCGACCGCGACATTCTCGAGGGCTACGCGGCGGGCATGAATGCCTGGCTGGCGAGGGTGAAGGCCGATCCCGAAACGTGGATGCCGAAGCAGTTCCGCGATTTCGGCTTCGAGCCGGGGCCGTGGACCGCATATGACGTGGCGATGGTGTTCGTCGGCACGATGGCGAACCGTTTCTCCGACTTCAACACCGAACTCGACAACCTCGCGCTGCGCACTGCGCTGATCGACAAGCACGGCGAGGCGAAGGGGAAGCAGATTTTCGACCAGTTGAAGTGGATCGTGGACCCCGAGACGCCGACCACGATCGCGCCGGAGGAAGGCGAATACGCGGTCAGTCTGGCGACTCGGGCCGCCGCTGCGCCCCTCGCCTATGCGCTGCCGCGCTACGACGACGTACCGCCCACGCTGGCCCGCCTGGCGAAGACGCCCGACGGCGCGCTGGCCGGCGGAACGCCGGAAGCGCAGCGCGAGCTGCTGCTGGCCGAACTGGGTACGCTGGGCATGACCGGCCAGGCCGGCTTCCCGGCGGCGAGCAACATGTGGATCATCGGCCGCAAGCTTGCGCGCGGAGCCAGCTCCATCCTGCTCAACGGCCCCCAGTTCGGCTGGTTCTCCCCGGCCTACACCTACGGCATCGGCCTGCACGGCGCCGGCTTCGATCTGGTGGGCAACACGCCGTTCGCCTATCCGAGCGTGCTGTTCGGCACCAACGGGCGTATCAGCTGGGGCTCCACCGCCGGCTTTGGCGACGGTGTGGACATCTTCGTCGAGAAGCTCGACCCTGCCGACCCGACGCGCTACCAGCACAAGGGCGAGTGGCGCACGATGGAAAAGCGCACCGAAACGATCGCGGTGAAGGGCGGCGAAGCGGTGACGCTCGACGTGTTCCGTACGGTGCATGGCATGGTGGTGAAGTCCGACCCGGCCAGGGGCGTGGCCTACGCCAAGCAGCGCACCTGGGACGGGCTGGAACTGCAGTCGCTGATGGCGTGGACGCGCAAGGGTCAGTCGCAGAACTGGGCACAATGGCTGAAGCAGGCCGAACGTCACGCGCTGACCATCAACTGGTACTACGCGGATGCCGACGGCAACATCGGCTATGCGCATACCGGCAAGTATCCGGAACGCAAGCCCGGCCACGACCTGCGCCTGCCGGTGCCGGGCACCGGCGAAATGGACTGGAACGGCCTGCTCTCCTTCGACACCAACCCCAAGATCTACAACCCGCGCCAGGGCTACATCGCCAACTGGAACAACCCGCCGATCAAGGGCTATCCCAACCCGGACATGATCTGGCTGTCGTGGGGCGCCGCCGACCGGCTCAACGAGCTCGAGGAGCGCCTGCGCGCAAAGGGTCCCATGGACGCCGAGGGCATGTGGAGCCTGCTCAAACCCACCAGCCTGGCCGACGTCAATGCGCGCTACTTCCTGCCGGTGCTGCGTGATGCGGTCGCGCCGCTGCCCGTGGGCGATGCGCGCAAGGCGCTGGTCGCCGCATTGCAGGACTGGGACGGCATGAACGCCGACGACAACCGTGACGGCGTCTACGATCATGCTGCGCCGGCCATCCTCGATGCCTGGCTGGGTGCGATGCTGAAGGCGACGTTCGCCGACGAGGTGCCGGCGGACTTCATGCGCTACTTCGGCGCCACCGGCTACCCGACGCCCGACCGTCCGCCGGCCGGCTCGATCAACATCCAGGTCGGCACCAAGCTGCTCTACCAGGTGCTGCGCGGCAAGTCGGCCAGCGTGCCGCAGCAGTACGACTTTCTCAACGGTCGCGACGCGCTCGACGTCGTGCGCGAGGCGCTCGGCCAGGCGGCGGACAAGCTGGCCGCGGAGTACGGCGGCGCGGCGCCGGCGAACTGGAAGGTGCCGGTCGCGCGGCTGCGCTACTTCACCAACAACTTCATGGGCATCCCGCAGGCCCTCGAGATCGAGGGGGCGCAGACGCACGTGGTGATGAACCGCGGTACCGAGAACAACATGGTGGCGCTGGGCGGCGGCGCAGTGCGGGCCTGGGATGTGCTAGGGCCGGGTCAGAGCGGCTTCATCGACCTGCAGGGGATGCGCTCGCAGCACTACGCGGATCAGCTCGAGCTGTTCGACACCTTCGGCCGCAAGGCTCTGCCATGGTCGGCGCGAGACGTACGGCGCGCGACGCAGTCGGTCGAGCGGCTGGTGCTGCCGAAGCGCTGATCGAGCGCGAATCGCCCGGCCTCGAAGGGCCGGGCTGCAGGCTCAGGCGGCGAACGCCGCCAGGGCCTCGCTCAGCGCGTCCGGGGTGACATCCTCGGCCAGGGTGGCGACCGTCTGCCCATCGACCACGATGCTCGCACCCTCGACGGCGAACGGAGTGCCCGCCTTCAGCGCCGCCACCACCGCGCCCGCCTCGCGCGGCGAGGCGAAGCCCTCGCCCTGCAGCAGCAGGCGGCTGTCAGCGTCGACCAGCTTGAAGTGGAAGCGGCCGTCGGCCTCGCGGTACTGCTTGAACTGGGGCTGTGCGGTCTTCGCCTTCTCGGCCTTGGCCTCGCCCGCCACGCTGGCAAGATTACGCAGGCCCACCGCGCGGCGCAGCTCGCCGAGGAAGGGGGTGGCGATCGCGCGCGCCTTGGCGGCGCCCTCGTGCAGATGCTTCTCGATGCGCGCCGGCTCGGCGACGAGCGCCAGGTAGTGCTCGCGCATCGGCGCCACCGCGGCCTCGATCTGCTCGAACAGCGCCTGCTTGGCCTCGCCCCAGGCGATGCCCTCGTCGAAGGCGGTACGCATCGCGCGCGTCTCCTCGGCGGTCGAGAAGGCCTGGTAAAGCTGGAACAGCGCCGAGCCGTCGGCATCCTTGGGCTCGCCCGGCGCCCTGGAGTCGGTGACGATGGAGAAGATCAGCTTCTTCAGCTCGGCAGTGGGCGCGAACAGCGGGATGGTGTTGTCGTAACTCTTGCTCATCTTGCGGCCGTCCAGCCCGGGCAGGGTGGCGACCGAGG
>Ga0268298_10004211_pt1 | contig 14187 bp, 12 predicted proteins | sample WWTPWeurt_MetaG_FD_194462 | JGI IMG/M metagenome (GOLD analysis project Ga0268298, IMG submission 194462) | Activated sludge microbial communities from WWTP in Nijmegen, Gelderland, Netherland - WWTP Weurt | ecosystem: Engineered > WWTP > Aerobic digester > Activated sludge | place... | reverse complement strand
TGCCTCTGATGGTGCTTCCTGCTCCCAAGCCAACGCATCGGACTCCGCTCTTGAACAGGGTCTTCAATCCCTTCACGGCTTTTTTCGTGTCTGACGCCACATCGTCAAACCCATACTCGTTGTGCATATCCAGCACCAACACCGAAGCCTGATTGTGCTTCATCAACCCCGCCAGCACCAACCGTGTCAGAAACGACTTACCCGTGCCCGTCGCCCCAAACACCCCCGACGAACGCTGCACGAACTTATCGAGATTGATACAAACAGGATGTCCCTGCTCGCGAGTGTAGCCGATGATGAAGTTGCCGTCTTTATCGGGGTCGCCATAAATGCCCGCAATGTGTTCAGGCTTTGCCATGCTCACAGGCGTATGATGCGGCGGCACTGTTTTCACAGGAATCGGATTCGGGTCTTCGGGATGTTCCAAGCGCCACAGTTTATATTCAGGCGACATCAAATCGGGACCAATATCCTGCATTAGCGCGGGCATGATTTCGAGATTGGTGTAGAGCGTTTGTCCATGCAGGGCTTTTGCCAAATGCGCGGGGAAGCGCTCCTCGGTTTGCTCATCTGCAAAACGCGGGTCGGTTGCGCCAAGTTGAATATCGGTCACCAAACCGTAATAACGCCAGTTGGCATTCTCCATCACGACGAATGCGCCCTCTTGCACATCCTGCGCCTTCACCGTCAACCGCGCGCGAAAGGACTCTTTCAGTCCACCGCTAACGATGTACCCGATCTTGTCTTTGTTTTCAGCCATAGCATCCTCTTTATTGTCATCCTGAGCGATAGCGAAGGATCTCTACTACGTTGTGCGAGATTCTTCGGTCGCAAAGAACGCTCCCTCAGAATGACACAATAAAAATTACGAAATATCCGCGAGCGCGCCTAAAACGCTCATCAATGTTGGATAATCATCCCGCAGCAAAGTGATCAATTCCTGCACAGCCTTCTCACGCCAGGCATCGCCATTTGCGCCATGCGCCTTGCCCGCTTGCAACAAATGCGCGGCTAGCACTTCGCCAATGGGTAAATCCTTTCCGCTCAAAATATGCCTGAAATACCCAAAGCGACCTGCATCTGTAAACCTTGCCACGTCTTTATCATCACAGGCATAGATCACATCCAAACTCAGCGGCGGACGCGGCGGCAGCAGGTGGTGAACCTTGCCGTCCTGCTCATATCCCACCGCCAACACAGACATTTCCACGGGCACAATACGGCGCTCGCGGTTGTCCTTCATCACTTCCTCGCTGACTCCATCCGCCGTCACCAACTGGCGCACCAGCCCATCATCGTCAATGTGAATATCGTGGATCAAGCCATAAACCTGATACCCATCCGTCAGCGGCGCGCGGACAAGCGCCCCGAACGAAGGCACGCTCAACTGATTCACACGGCAGCCCGCTGTGAATCCTGAAATCCCTGCGCTAAGTAAACGTCCGATCTCGATTGGTTGTGTCATTGTGTCTCCATCATGTCATTGCGAGGAGCGCCTTTGCTCTTTGTGACGAAGCAACCTCCCATTACAGGAGATTGCTTCGGGCTAGCGCCTTCGCAATGACATTATCTTCTGGTTCTACCCTTCAAATCCTTCGCAGACTGTTTATTTGAACCCTCGTCCACGTCTTCGTTATTACGCCTTAATTCCTGTTGCAACATCTGCTCGATCTGATATTTTTCTTCGTTCTTGACCACCGCCGTTTCATGCGCACGGTGCAATAGATACGGGTACGGCTTGCTGCCCATCACGCGGCATTGCTGAACGAGTACCGCATGGAGCAAGTCCAACTGCACGCGGTCATCCACCACCCAGCGCGGAATTTCCACGCGCACGGGCCAGGGATGACCTTCTGTGCCAACGTTCAAATAGAAGAAGTGCAATTCCAACACGCCTTTATACGTCTTCTCAGCATTGGATTGGATCTTGAACACCGCCGAACGATGACCGGGCGGAAGCAGTTGAAATAATTTGTTGTTGTAGCCAAACAGCCACCGGTCGGTGACATATTTCAGCGGCGGAGCGTTGCGTAGTTTTTCCATCTCTTCGGGGATGGTGATCTGGGTCAGTTCGAGGAGTTTCACTACCAAACTAGATGAAGGCTTGTCGATATACCCCGCTGAAATGATCCCACGTCCCTGCAAACGCGAGAGGACGGAGATGTACTTGTCCACCGTATCACGGTACATGCTGGGGTTATCTATATCTTTGGCACGGAAAATTTCGAGCGTGCCATCTGTAAAGGAGACGATGGAGCCTTTCAACCCCTTGCTCATCTTCTCGATGACGCTGCGCTCGGCAAGGTCACGCCGCAGGGCAACGCCGCCATCGGTGGTCAGCCCATGCTCTTCGATGGCGTCGCCAAAGAAAAGTTCGCTTTCCACTTCCACGGTTGGGGTCTCGCCGGAGTTTGGCTTCATGACGATTCCGCCCACATTGATGACGCAGAACTGCACCGGGCTATGACGATCGGCAATGGCTTGCGAACCGTCAGCGGCAACAAGAGTCGCAGAAGCAGAACCCTCTAAAGAGGACAAGTCAGGCACCGGGTAATGAGAAGCGAGGGTTTCATCCAACGGCACCGCACAACGGACGTTGGCATCTGCCGCTTTGGCAGAATCCACTTTGGAGCGCAGGAAGTCTAATTCAGAAGAATAGGCTTCGAGGAGTTTCTGCGCGAGTTCCTGCGCCTCCTCTTTCTTCTTCCTTCTTTCCTTTGCGCCTTGCCCGACTTCTTTGATCTGGGTGTAGATTTCCTGATAATTAATTGGCATGCCCAAGCACCTTAGAACATTTGTGCAAATTTTAGCCGGGAACGGGCCAAATTTCAAGCATTTTTCGGGCAACTGTACGGGAACTTTTATGCACAGGCGGCGTCTTATAGGTACAATACAAAAAGGAGATTCAACATGCGTATCAAATCTTTATCATTTGCAATCCTGGCCTTGCTGGCCATCCTCGTCACCGCCTGCGGGTCAACCACTGTCAACCAAGCTGCGGCGGAAGCCCCGCGTACCCTGAATGTAAGCGGAGTCGGCGTGGTCTACCTGACCCCCGATATTGCCTACATCAACATCGGTGTCAACACCCAGAAAGCCAACGCCGCTGAAGCGGTTGCGGAGAACAAGGTTCAAACGACCGAGGTCATCCAGGCTATTAAGGATTTCGGCGTGGACGAGAAGGACATCCGCACCACCAACTTCAGCATCTGGTCGAACCCGCAGTACGATCCCGCCGGGACCGGCCTGATCCTCAGCACCACTTACACCGTGGATAACACCGTCAATGTGACCGTGCGCGATCTCAACAAACTTGGCGACCTGCTCGATGCTGCCGTAAGCGCCGGAGCGAACAACATCTACAGCATCCAGTTCGATGTGGAAGACAAAGCCGCCGCCACCAAGGAAGCCCGCACCAAGGCCGTGGACGATGCGAAAACTGAAGCCCAGGACCTGGCCGATGCCTCTGGTGTGAAACTCACGGAAATTTCCAGCATCAGCTACTTCGAGAGCAGCCCGACCCCCTACTTTGAAGGCAAGGGCGGCGGCGGCGGAGCCGCTGTGGCGGATGTGGCAGTGCCGATCCAGCCGGGCCAATTGGCCATCAGTGTGACTGTGAACCTGACCTACACCATCGAGTAAGCGCTTCTTTATCGGACCTGAAGCCTGTCCCTGTCCAGGGGCAGGCTTTTTCATTTCCAGGCCCTGTCACTGGTAATGGCAGCGATGGGGGCAAGGCGTTTATAATGCGGTCATTCTCATCTCAAGGAGTTCCCTCTATGTTACGAGTCGGATATATCGGTTTGGGGTTGATGGTAAAGATCGCGTTGGAAGAAACGGGATATACGGAGAAAGATCATGAATGAAACCAGAACTTTCGATGTGATCATGGCCGGCGGTGGGGTCATGGGGTGCGCCACTGCCTATTATCTGCTGTTGCAAGACCCGAGCCTGAAAGTGGCGATCGTCGAAATGGAGCCGGGCTACGAACATAACTCCAGCGTACTTTCAGACGGCAACACCCGCCTGCAATTCAACATCAAGGAAAACATCCTGATCTCGCAGTACGGGTTGGAGAAACTGAAAACCTTTAGCGAGGATATGGCGGTTGGCAATTGGAAGCCTGCCATCAATTTCAAGCAACAGGGCAACCTTTTCCTCGCAGACAAATCCACCCGGGCGAACGCCATCGATGGCGTGGCCTTACAGCAGGAATTGAATTGCGGCGTCAGCTGGCTGGAACCTGAAGAGATCAAAGCCAGATTTCCCTTGTACGACGTAAGCAAGATCGCCGGCGGCGCCTTCGGCCGCTTTGACGGCACAATGGATCCGCACGCTGTGCTCATCGCCTATAAGAGAAAGTCGATCGACCTTGGCGCAACTTTTATTACAGGCGAAGTTGCCACCGTGTTATACGCAGATGGGAAAGCAAACGGTGTGAAACTGAAGGATGGCACCGAACTGCATGCAAAATATGTGGTTAACAGTGCAGGCGCCTGGGGTCCAAATCTGGCCCGCACCGCCGGTGTTAACCTGCCGATCGACCCGATAATGCGCGAAGTCTTTGTTCTGCAAACCGATTCCACGCCGGAGGAGATCTACCCGTTAACCGTCTTTCCTTCCGGGTTGTATTTGATCCAGGAACATGGCAACAGGTTCATGTGCGCGAAATCAACCGATGAGGATCCGATCGGGTTCGACTTCGTCTGGCATCGCGAACATTTCATCGATAACCTATGGCAGGAATTGGTCGAGTATGTGCCCACATTTGATCGCTTGAAGGTCGTCAGCGGGTGGGCAGGCCTGTACGATGTCAATACCTTCGACGGAAATGCCTTTATTGGAGAATGGCCCGAACTCAAGGGGTTTATTCTGGCCAATGGCTTCTCCGGGCACGGATTTCAGCAATGCCATGCCATTGGGCGCTATCTGGCTGAAACCATTCGCGGGGTGGATGTTTCCCTTGATCTATCGATCTTTTCGCCCAGACGCCTGTTGGAAAACAAGCCTGTTTTCGAAGGCCACGGCAAGCTGGTGTAATCAGGCTTTCAAGGAGATCATTCCCATGAATGTAGCGGTTTCAGGAGCAATGGGGCGTTTGGGCAGTGTTGTTGCCAGGGGCGTTGCCAATGCTGAAGATATGCATCTAAGCGGTGTCTATGATCCGGGTCATGCAGGCGAATCGGTGGCGGGCAGGCAGATCCAGACCGCCATCGAACAGATCAGCGCGGATATAGTGATCGAATGCACCCATCCAAATGTTGTGATGGACAACCTCAAGCATTGGCACGCCCGAGGGATCGGCGTTGTTGTCGGCACTTCCGGTTTTACGGAAGAGCGGATCGAGGAAGTTAAATCATTCTGGACCAACCCGGATACCGGCTGCCTGATCGTCCCCAACTTTTCAATCGGCGCCGTGCTGATGATGCGTTTTGCCGAATTAGCAGCTGCGCATTTCGACTCAGCAGAGATCATCGAACGGCATGAAAACATAAAACCGGATGCTCCATCAGGCACTGCCCTGGCAACCGCCATGCGAATGGGAAAAGTTAGAACCAGGACAGAAACGCCAACGCACGAAAATGAGGTCATAAAAGGGGCACGAGGTGGCCTGGCTTCCGGGGTTCGGGTCCACTCCCTGCGAATGATGGGACTCTTATCAGATCAGGAAGTTGCCTTTTCCAATTTAGGAGAGACATTTTCGATCAACCACCGCAGCACATCCTATGATTCCTTTGCCAATGGAGCGTTGGTTGCCATCCGGTATGTCCGAAAGATCAGAGGCGTGTCTGTTGGGCTGGATGCGGCGTTGGGGTTATAAAACCGAAAAACAAAGATGTCATTCTGACATTGAAACTGTTATTTGTAAAAAAACATATTCAATTCATACTCAACTCAAGGAGTTAACTTTATGTTACGAGTCGGATATATCGGTCTGGGGCTGATGGGCAAATCCATTGCGCGGAATATTTTGAAGGCGGGCTTCCCCGTGGTGGTCCATAACCGCTCACGCGCTGCCGTGGATGAACTGGTCGCTGAAGGCGCCATCGCTGCGAACTCACCCAGGGAGGTTGCGGGGCAGGTGGATATTGTCTTTACCAACCTGCCCGACTCACCGGATGTGGAAAAGGTGGTCCTTGATGAAATCAACGGCATCCTTGCAGGCGCCCGCGCGGGTGTTATCGTTGTCGATAACTCCACCATCAAACCGGCGTCGGCTCGTATGATCGCGGCAAAGTTAAAAGAGAACGGGGTGTTCGCACTCGACGCGCCCGTCTCCGGCGGGGATATCGGCGCAAGGAACGGCACCCTCACCATCATGGTCGGCGGTGAGGCTGAAGCGCTGGAAAAGGTCATGCCCGTCTTTCAGGCCATGGGCAAGAGCGTGACCCATGTCGGCGAGGCGGGAGCGGGACAGGTTGCAAAGGCGGCCAACCAGATCATGGTCGCAGCGCAGATGGTGGCGATGGGTGAGCTGCTGGTCTTCTCGAAGAAGGCTGGGGTCGACCCGCGCAAGGTGGTGGATGCCATCAAAGGCGGCGCGGCGCAGTGCTGGAGTCTGGATGTCAAGCCGCCGCGTTTGTTCGACGGCAATCGCAACCCCGGCTTCAAGGCCTATATGCAGTTGAAGGATATGGGCATCGTGTTGGACACCGCCAAGGAATACGAGATCCCCATTTCGTCGGTGGAAGAGAACACCAAATTCTTCAAGATGATGATCGAACAGGGCATGGGTGAGTTGGACAACTCCGCCGTGGTGGGTGTGATCGAGAAATTGGCAGGGATCGGCATCCTGGATTAATCGGCACGGGCTCGAACGTCTTGAGATGTTCGAGCCACCCGATCCCAGACCCAGCCTGCCCCAGCCCCGGCAAAGAGCAAATAGGGAATCTGCATGATCAAAAAATAACGCTGCCATGAAAGGGGGATCATATAGAACAACATACCGCCGGTAACCAGCAGCAGAGCATGGACGAACATCCCTTCCGGACTCCAGCGCCGAAGCAGAGACCAGCCGCCAATGAGCGCAAGTACCAAAACCAGGCCATCCACCAGCAGCGACCCGGTCCGCCCACTTAACCACGACCCTTCGTAAGCAGCGATCTGTTCATGGAAGGGCGGAACGTCAAAACTGGCGGTCTCCATATACATCACCTGTGAAGAGACCGTGTTTTCCAGAAGGAACGGAAGCCGGTTGGTGAATGTATCTGCATTGAAGACATTCTGTCCTGAAGAAGAGACCATCTGCGCCCCCATCAGACCTTCCCGCAATTCAAGCATACGAACCAACGGGGTATGCAACCTATTCCACAAAGCCGGTGAGATCGCAGTCATGCCGACCGTTAAAGCCAGCCCGGCTGAAACAAACCATTTTGCGTTCCGCGTTTTAGTGATACGCGGCAGTTGAAACAAAATAACCGCAATACCCATCAGAGCCAGCGAACTCTCCCACCAACCCCAAAAGACCGGCATAAAAGCCAGGAAGAAAGCATAGGCCAGCAAGGTTGCCGCACCGAGGTTGAGGATATTTACAAAGATCGTCCAGAGAGCAGCGCGCTTCCAAAACGGGAGGAGCGCCAGCGCCAGATAGACGGCCACCAACATGGGCGCCGTATCCTGCTTGGCGGCCAAGGTCAGCCCGCTGGAGATGCCCAGCAAAAAATACCAAGACCAACGCATTTTTGAATTCTGAAGGTCTTTCAAAATGAAAGAAGCCATATAAACCGTCAAAATGAGGAGGAGGAACTTCGGTCCTTCCTGCATGGCCCGGCGGATGCTCATCAATACGCTTCCTTGAGTGACGAATGCCAGCGTTGCAACCCAGGCTGCTGGTCGGGAGGAGAATAAGTTCAACGCCAGCAGATAGAACAGCACGATCCCCGCAGCACCCATGACAGCGGAACAGGTCCGCGCCAGGTTCAAGAGTCGAGGTGTTGGCATGTTCCCCTGGGCAAGGTTTTCCTCCCAGCTGGAACCCCATAGCCATTTTTGAATAGGGTCATCGTTATGGGTGATGTCGCGCATAAAGCCGACCGTGAACGCCAGGATCCCGCCGGTAGTCAACCGCAGGTTCTGCTTATCACCGCCCTCCTCGGAAAAAAGCACCTTCCCCAAGTCATGCTTCTTCACGACCCTGTCATAATCCTCGCTTAAGATGAGGTACGCTGATTCATCCCCGTGGAAAGGAACCCATGAGATTCCCGCCACGACATAAAAGACGATCAACGAGAGCAGGAGCACGTCCAACAGGAGGATGCCATTTTTCGGTCTGGGTTGGATTTTTTGATGACTTTCATTTATGATCGACATGTTGCAATTATAGTATGCCCCAAATACAGATCCACCAACCGCTCCCAGATTTTGAACTCCCCGGCCTTGAAGGAAAGACCCACCGCCTTTCCGATCATCGCGGGCGGATCGTCATTGTTAATTTTTGGTCGTGCGAGTGCCCGCATTCGGAGCGTACGGACAAGGCCATCCTGGCGATGTTTGCGCAATGGCGTGACGAGGTCTCTATGTTGACCATCGCTTCGAACCGCAATGAGTCGCTGTCGGCGTTGAGAGAGGCCGCTGAAATCCGCCGCCTGCCTGAGGTCCTGCATGATGCGGATTGCCGCGTGGCAGACCTGTTCGATGCGCAGACGACTCCACATGTCTTCGTGATTGACCGGGAAGGCATCCTGCGTTATCACGGTGCGGTGGATGATGTCACCTTCCGGCATCGCACACCCACGCGCTTCTTCCTCGACGAGGCGGTTGAGGCGCTGCTTGCGGGGCATTCCCCCACGCTGACGGAGTCCCCCGCCTATGGCTGTGCGATTGTGCGTGAAGTTTGATAGAATCGAACCGTGATCGAATCTCCGCAGCGCGTTGCCTTCCTCGATAAAATCCACCTCTTCAACGGGCTGGATCAAGGCCAGCTGGGCGGCATTGCCGGGAAACTGACCGAGAAGGAAGTGGCTGCCGGTGCAACCATTTTCAAGCGCGGCGACAAACCCGACGGTTTTTATTTGATCTACAAGGGCAAGGTCAAGGTAACCATGCCCACGCCTGAAAAAGGGGAAAGGCAGATCGCCATGCTCACAGCAGGCGATTACTTCGGTGAAGAAGCCATCTTTGAGAACCGCAACCGCTCGGCCACCATCACTGCGGTGGACGCGTGTGTATTGCTCTTCGTTTCGCGCCCGGTGTTCGATTCTCTGCTGGAGCAATACGAAAAACTCAAACCGAACTTCAAGGTCTCCATCCGCAGCCGCAAACTGGCGCGTTCCACCAACTTCAAATGGCTGGGTAAAAATGAAGTGATCTATTTCATTGCCCGCCGTCACAAGATCCGTTTGTATCAGGCACTTGTGGCTCCGGGATTTTCGCTGCTCATTCCGATCGTTCTGTTCGTGATGGGATTCATTTCTCAAGCCGTCACCCCGTGGGCTGTGGGAACGATCGCATTGGTCATCATCTTGCTGTGGGGCCTTTGGAACGCCATCGACTGGAGCAACGACTATTACATCGTTACCAACCAGCGCGTCATCTGGCTGGAAAAGGTCATCTTCCTATACGACAGCCGCGAGGAAGCGCCGCTGGGTTCGATCCTCTCGGTCGGCGTGGAGAGCGATGCGCTCGGGCGCATCCTCGATTATGGGAATGTCATCGTGCGCACCTTTGTCGGGAAACTCGAGTTCGACCATGTCGATCACCCGGTGCAGGCGGCGGATATGATCCGCGAGTATTGGGAACGCACCAAGGCCATGACCACCCGCAGCCAGATCGATGTGATGAAGGATACGATCAAGCAGAAGTTGGGCATGCCCCTGGAAAAACGTCCACAGCCGGAACTTTCGCCCATCGTACCGCTCGATGAGGAAAAGACCGCGAAGATGCCGCTCTGGCTCCTGGCAATGCAGAACCTTTTCCAATTGAGGATCGAGGACGGCGGCAAGGTCATCTATCGCAAGCATTGGATCGTGTTACTTCAACAGGGCTGGAAGGCCTTTGGCGTTTTCACTGTCGGGTTATATCTCTTCCTGTGGCGGCTCGTTTTTCTCGCGCAATCACCGGACCTTTCCTTCCTGCGCGTCAACTCTGCCGGGACGTACAGTCCCGACACCCTGGCTGTGACCATTCCCCTGCTGCTCATGCCGGTCACTTTCTGGGTCTGGTATGAATACACAGACTGGAAGAACGACATCTTCATGGTCACCAACGATGAGATCTTCGACATCGACCGCAAGCCCTTCGGCAAGGAAGAGCGCCGCTCGGCACAGATCGAGAACATTCTCAGCACCTCATATACCCGCAGTGGCCCCATCGCCTACATGTTCAATTATGGCACGGTGAAGATCACCGTCGGCGGAACGCAGATGGGCTTCGAAGATGTGATGGACCCGGCCAGTGTGCAGGCCGATATCAACCGCCGGCGTTCGACGCGCATTGCCAAAAAGAACGAGGATGCAGGCAAGGATGACCGTGAGCGCTTCGCCACCTGGCTGGCGGCTTATCATCAGAACATCAACGAGTTCACCACCCAGACCAAACCAGCCACAGCCGACCCATCCACCAATCCTTTTACAGCAGCGGGCCAGAACCTGGACCACATTCCGCAAGATGGCGACATTGTAGATGACGATCATGATGGAGACGGGTATGGCGGTAGCGGGGATGGCTCCGGCGGTGGCGAATAATCCGCATTGCAAGTATCATTGCCGCTCTGACCACAACGTCAGAGCGCGAATTTATTATAAAGAGGAAAATCAAGTATGACCCTACGAGAGATTGTCACCCTGCCTGCGCCTGTTTTACGGCGCAAGGCCAAACCGGTGACCAAATTCGATAAGGAACTTCAGACCCTGATCGACGATATGATCGAAACCATGCGCGAAGCGCCCGGTGTGGGGCTGGCCGCCCCGCAAGTGGATATCCCCTTGCAGCTGGCCGTGGTGGAATACGCCGAAGGCGAGGATGAGATGGATGATGAGGACACCGCGCCGCCACCCAAGAAATTGTTCGTGCTGGTCAACCCGGAGATCATCAAAGTCTCAGAAGAAAAGGTCAACGGCGTGGAAGGCTGCCTCTCGATCCCAGGGCTGGTGGGCGAAGTGGAACGCCATGAAACAATTCAGGTCAAGGCGCTCAACCGCCACGGCGACCCGGTCAAGGTCAAAGTGGATGGCTGGATGGCGCGTATCTTCCAGCATGAGATCGATCACCTGAACGGAGTCCTGTTCACTGACCACGCCACGCGCGTGTGGAAACCCGCTGACGAAGAAGAAACACCCCTGGATTAATAACCTCCGGTTGCCAGTTACAGTATCGTTGGTAATTGGTAATTGGTAATTGGTAATTGGTAATTGACTTGCATCTAAAGCACCTCTCCCTCACCAACTTCCGCAGCCTCACCCGCCTGGATTCTGAACTTCCACGGCGGGCTGTTGTGTTGGCAGGCAGCAATGCGCAGGGAAAGACCTCTGTGCTCGAAGCGATATATTTCCTGGCGGCATTCACCTCCTTTCAGACCAACGTAGACCGGCAAATCGTCAACTTTCACGAAGCGAAGAATCCGCTGGCGGTGGCGCGGCTCGTGGCCGACTACCAGCGCGGCAGGACCAAACACCGGCTGGAGGTGCGTCTCATCCTTGAGGCCAGCGGCGCAACCGGACAGCGCCTGCGCAAAGAGATTCTGTTGGACGGTGTGAAGCGCAACGCCAACGATGTCATCGGACATTTCAACGCGGTCATCTTCGTGCCGCAGATGTCGCAGATCATCGAAGGCGGGCCAGATGAACGTCGCCGTTATCTCAACCTTGCGCTGGCACAGGCGATCCCTTCTTATGCGCGGGCCTTGGGCGAATATTCGCAGGCGCTCACACAGCGTAATGCCCTGCTCAAGGCGTTGAATGAACTCGGGGGAAACAGAGACCAACTCGAAGTTTGGGATGAAGCGCTGGTCAAGTTCGGAGCGCAGATCATTCTGTGGCGCATCCAGGCTGTGCAGGAGATCGAACGCCTCGCTTCACGCGTACATCACGAGTTGACTCGCGGGACCGAGATCCTGCGCCTCGCCTATGAACCAGCTTATGACCCGCTGCCCAAACCGAACGGACAACTCGGCCTGAAGATCGATACTGCCATTGACCGCTCCGCGCTCGACTTGAAGACCATTCAGGATGGATTCCTCACGCAACTCCGGCAGGTACGCGGCGAAGAGATCGCACGCGGGGTGACCACCCTCGGCCCGCACCGCGATGACCTGCGCTTCATCATCAACAAAGCCGATGTGAGCGATTACGGCTCGCGCGGACAGATCCGCACCACGCTGCTGGCGTTGAAGCTGGCTGAAGTGGAATGGATGAAGGAACGCACGGGCGAATACCCGGTCATTTTGCTCGATGAAGTGATGGCCGAACTGGACACTCATCGCCGCGCCGATCTACTAAAGTACGTCAGCCAGGATCAGCAGGTATTGTTCACCACCACAGACCTATCGTTGTTCTCGCAGGAATTCTCCGAACATGCTGAGGTCTGGGATGTCAGAGGCGGGGTGGTAACACCGAGAAGATAGGTTCAGGCATAGAGCACAACCAAGGTGGCAGTCACTTAATAAACGACTGTCACCTTTTTGATTCAACGGCCACCTGAAGCAAACCTCAGGATCCCAGTCATTTCTTCAGGAGGTCTAGTAAAATTGCGGCCATGACCCATACATTCCAGTACGATATCCTTGTAATCGGTTCGTTGAATGCAGATCTGGTCGTGCGCTCGCCGCGTTTTCCGGCGCCGGGCGAGACCATTAGCGGGGATGATCTGCTGATCATCCCAGGCGGCAAGGGCGCAAATCAGGCTGTGGCGGCGGCAAGGCTGGGGGCGCAGTCAGCCATGGTCGGCCGCGTAGGAAGCGATAGCTTCGGCCCGTTCCTTGTCAACAATCTCAATTCGAATCAAGTCAACACAGCGCACGTAAAGGTCAACGACTCGGCCACAGGTACGGCCATCATTGTCGTGGACACGAACGGACAAAACAGCATCGTGTTGTCGCCGGGCGCGAACGGCAAGGTCGCATTAGAAGATGTGGATTCGGCCCCAGGCGCAAAAGCCTTACTGTTGCAATTCGAGATTCCCATGGAGACCGTGCTGCACGCTGCAAAGCGCTACAAATCCCAGGGAGCGACGGTCATTCTTAACCCTGCGCCTGCCCGGCCCATCCCAGACGGATTGCTTAACCATGTGGATATCCTCGTCCCTAATGAAAGCGAACTCGCCCTGCTGACAGGAATGCCCGTCACGGATGCCGCTACGGCGGAGCTGGCTGCCAGGGAAATCTTGAAGCGCGGTGTGGAGATCGTCATTGTGACGCTGGGAAGCAAGGGCGCATTGATCGTCAACCATGCGCTTACAAAGCAGGTGAATACCTTCAACGTGGATGTGGTCGATACAACCGCCGCAGGAGATGCGTTCATCGGCGGGTTTGCCTCGGCCATGTTAAACGGTACATCCCTTGAAGACTCGGTCCAGTATGGATGCGCCTGCGGCGCGCTGGCTACGACAAAATTCGGGGCGCAGCCATCCCTGCCAACCAGGGATGAAGTCGAAAAATTCATTCATCAACATTCATAACCCAACACCATGTCTCCCAAACGAATCATTATAGATACCGACCCCGGCGTGGACGATGCGCTGACCTTTTTACTCGCGCTTGCGTCGCCGGAGATCCAACTCGAAGCCCTGACCACGGTGCAGGGGAATGTCTCAATTGAAAAAGCGACACGGAACGCATTGTCTGTTTTGGAATTGGCTCATGCCAGCCATATCCCGGTGGCGCAAGGTTGTTCCCATCCGTTGATCAAGGAACCGCATAAATCAGGCGAAGTTGTGCACGGCTCAAGCGGCATCGGTCGTTCAAATCTGGCCGCGCCCAAGTCTGTGCCATTGACCTCGCACGCCGTCGATTACCTGATCGAACGTGCGCTGGCTGAACCGGGTGAACTGAGCATCTTTCCGATCGGTCCGTTGACCAATATTGCGCTGGCCATCCGCAAGGAGCCGCGCTTCGCAAAAGCGGTGAAAGAACTGGTCATCATGGGAGGAGCCATCCGCTCCGGCGGGAACGTCACGCCGCTGGCCGAGTTCAACATCCATGAAGACCCGCATGCGGCGCACGTGGTCTTCAACTCCGGCATTCCGATTACGCTC
>Ga0268298_10004209_pt1 | contig 14193 bp, 12 predicted proteins | sample WWTPWeurt_MetaG_FD_194462 | JGI IMG/M metagenome (GOLD analysis project Ga0268298, IMG submission 194462) | Activated sludge microbial communities from WWTP in Nijmegen, Gelderland, Netherland - WWTP Weurt | ecosystem: Engineered > WWTP > Aerobic digester > Activated sludge | place... | reverse complement strand
GACGCGATCGAGGCGATCGCGGACATGTACCGGATGCTGTTCGCGCCCGGCGAGCTGCACTACGCGCGCGTGGACCGCGGCACGGTCGCGCTGCCGGACGCGTGTCCGCCCGGCCTCGAGCGGGCGTTGCGCGAGCTGAGCGATCCGTGGGCCTGGACGCCGTCGGGCGAGGGCTTCGTGGTGAGGATCGCGCGCGGCGACGACCTGTTCGGAGTGATCGCGGCGGACCGGCTCGCGTTCCCCGCGTTCAGGGAGCGCTACCTGAACCTCGCGCTGTCGACGGTCGGCGTGTGCGCGCTCGCGATCGAGAACGCGCGCACCCGCCGCCGGCTGGTCGAGGCCGAGAAGATGGCGTCGCTCGGGATCATGGTCGCGGGCGTCGCGCACGAGGTCAACACGCCGGTCGGCGTCGCGATGATCGCGGTCTCGACGATGCAGGACCGTGCGGCGCAGATCGCCCGGCTGTTCGAGCTGCGCACGCTGACGCAGCCCGACCTCGCGCGCTTCCTCGACGACGCGAAGCAGGCGGGCGCACTGGTGCGCTCGAGCCTCGAGCGCATCGGGCGGCTGACGCAGGCGTTCCGGCAGGTGGCGATCGACGGCACGCCGCCGCGGCGCGAGGCGATGCGCGTGCGGGGCGCGATCGACGAGGCCGTCGCGGGCTTCGCCGACCGGCTCGCCGCGGCCGGCGTGCGCGTGCGCGTCGAGTGCGACGAAGCGCTCGCGATCGACAGCTACCCCGGCGACTGGGCGACGATCCTCGCCAACCTGCTGTCGAACTCGCTGCGCCACGGCTTCAGGGGCCGGGCCGCCGGCGCGATCGACGTGCGAGCGGGCCTGCGCGGCGGCCTGCTGGTCGTCGAGTACGAGGACGACGGAGCGGGCTTCGCGCACGACGCGCTGGCGCGCATCTTCGACCCGTTCTTCACCACCGACATGCAGAGCGGCACCGGCCTGGGCATGCACCTGGTCTACAACCTGGTCACGCAGCGCCTGCGCGGGCACATCGCGGCCGAGTCTCGCGCGGGCGGCGGCGCGCGCTTCGTGATCGAGGTTCCCGCGTGAGCGACGCCCGAGACGCATTCTCGTCCCTGTTCGCGCCGGTCCAGGGGCTGCCCGACCTGCCGCCCCCGTCCGGCCCGCGCTGGAAGGTGCTGCTCGTCGACGACGAGCCCGACATGCGCGCGGTGGTGCGGCTCGCGCTGCGCGACGCGCACCTCGAGGGCCGGCCGCTCGAGCTGCTCGACGCCACGTCGGCCGAGCAGGCGCGCGCGCAGCTCGACGCGCACCCGGACGTCGCGCTGATCCTGCTCGACGTCGTCATGGAGAGCGAGCACGCGGGGCTGGACTTCGTTCACCACGTGCGGCGCGAGCGCGGCAACCGGCTCGTGCGCATCGTGCTCGTCACCGGGCAGCCCGGCCGCGCGCCGCAGCGCCGGGTGGTGACCGACTACGAGATCGACGGCTACCGGCTGAAGTCCGAGCTCGCGGGCGACGGCATCTTCGCGGTCGCGTGCACCGAGATCCGCGCGTACCGCGCGCTCGTCGAGCTCGACGGGCACCGCCGCGAGCTGGGCGCGCGGGTCGCCGAGCGCACCGCGGACCTGCAGGCGCTGCACCACCGGCTGCTCGACACGCAGTTCGCGATGGACCACCTCGGCGTCGGCGTCGAGTGGATCGACGCGAGCGACGGGCGAATCCTCGACGTCAACCGCTTCGCCGCCGCGATGCACGGCTATGCGGTCGAGGAGATGCGCGCGCTGCGCATCGACGACCTCGAGGCCGAGCTTCGCTTCGACGGCTTCGAGGCCGCCGCGCGCGAGCTGCGCGAGCGCGGCCGCGCGCAGTTCGAGACGGTGCACCGCACGCGCGACGGGCGGCTCGTGCCGGTCGAGGTCGCCGTGCACTTCCTGCCCGCCGACGAGCGCGCGCCCGCGCGCTTCGTCAGCCTGGTCACCGACATCACGCGGCGCAAGGAGGCCGAGCGCGAGCTGTTGCGCGCGAAGGAGGCGGCGGAGGCGGCGAGCGCGGCCAAGACCGCGTTCCTCGCGAACATGTCGCACGAGATCCGCACGCCGCTGAACGCGATCGCCGGGATGTCCTGGCTGATCCGGCAGTCCCCGCTGACGCCCGACCAGGCCGACAAGCTCGACCGCCTCGACGCCTCCTGGCGGCGCCTGCTCGGGATCGTCGGCGCGGTGCTCGACCTCGCCCGCGCCGAGGCCGGGAAGCTCGAGGTCGCCGAGGTCCCGGCGGATCCTGCCGGAGTCGTCGCCCGCGTCGCGCAGGACGTGCGCGACGCGGCCGTGGCCAAGGGCCTGGCGCTGTTCGTCGAGGCGGGCACTTTCGCGCCGGGGCTGCTGGGCGATCCCGAGCGGCTCGCGCAGGCGCTGGGCACCTACGCGAACAACGCGGTCAAGTTCAGCGAGCGCGGCACGATCACGCTGCGCGCGCGGATCGTCGAGGACGCGCCCGAGTCGGTGCTCGTGCGCTTCGAGGTCGCCGACACCGGCATCGGCATCGCCCCCGACGTGCTGCCGCGGCTGTTCGCCGCGTTCGAGCAGGCCGACAACTCCACGACGCGCCGCTACGGCGGCACCGGTGCCGGACTGGCGCTCACGCGCAAGCTCGCGCAGCTGATGGGCGGCGACGCGGGCGCGAGCAGCGCGCCCGGCGCGGGAAGCACGTTCTGGTTCACGGCGCGGCTGCGCCGTCGGAGTCCGCGACCGGCAGGCGAGCCCGGCCCGCCCGGATGAGCGACAGCGCGCGCCCGAACGGCGCGTCGTCGCCGCGGCGCGTGCCCGCCGCCGCGAGCGCGGCCGCGAGGTCCGCCGGTGCGTCGACGTCGAGACCGAGGGTCTCGAGCGTCATGACGCGCGGCTCGACGCCGCGCCGCCGTGCGGCGCGCGCGTGCCGCGCGAGGCTGCCGGCGCCGAAGCGGGGCGCGAGCGCGTCGGGCGGCGCCAGGAGCATCGCGTTGGTCCCGCGCCGGTGGCGGTCGGGGACGAGCACGACGCACGGCGCGCTCGCCGCGCGCCCGGCGTCCACGAGCGCCTGAAGATCGCGCGCCGCGGCCAGCGGCAGGTCCGCGTGCAGCACCAGCACCCGGCGGGCGCCCCGGCTCGCGAGCGCGGCGAGCGCCGCGGCGAGCTCGGCGTTCAGGCCCGCGCCGCCGCCGGCGAAGCGCTCGACGCGCAGGCCCGGCGGCGGCGGCGGAAGCCGGGGCTCGTCCGACACCAGCACGACGCGCTCGACCCCGGCGACCGCCGCCAGGCGCTCGAGCAGGTCGGCGAGCATCGCGCGGGCGAGCGCCTCGCGCTCGGGCGGCGCGAGGCACGCGCTCAGCCGGCGCTTGGCCAGGCGCATGCGCTTGACGGGAATGACGACGTGCATCTCGCGACTGTACCGCCGGGCGGCGGCGTTCCGGCGATTCGCCGCGCGGACGGGGCGCGTAAGCCGGGTCGGCTAAGATGCCACCCCGAGGAAGACGCGGTTCCGGGCGCCCGGAACACCCCATACGAGGAGGAGGAACGGAAATGCTCGCCACCAGGCTGTCCACGTGGGTCCGCGCCGGCGCGGCCGCGTGCCTGATGTTCGCCGGTCTCGCCCACGCCGAAGTCAAGATCGGCAGCGTGCTGTCGGTCACCGGCCCGGCCGCGTTCCTCGGCTCGCCCGAGAAGAAGGCGCTCGAGATGTACGTCGACCTGATCAACTCCAAGGGCGGCGTGCTCGGCCAGAAGATCAGGCTGGTCCTCTACGACGACGGCGGCAAGGCCGACCAGGCGCGCACCTTCGCGACCCGGCTGGTCGAGGACGACAAGGTCGTCGCGGTGGTCGGCGGCTCGGTCACCGGCACCTCGCTGGCGATGATGCCCGTCTTCGAGGAGGCCAAGGTCCCCTTCATCTCGATCTCCGGCGCGGTGCAGATCGTCGACCCGGTGCGCAAGTTCACCTTCAAGCCGCCCCAGACCGACCTGATGGCGTGCCAGAAGATCTTCGTCGACATGAAGAAGCGCAACATCACGAACATCGCGATGATCCACGGCACCGACGGCTTCGCGATGTCGATGCGCGGCTCGTGCAAGTCGGTCGCCGGCAGCTACGGCGTGAAGATCGCTCACGAGGAGAGCTACGGGCCCACCGACGCCGACGTCACGGCGCAGCTCACGAACATCCGCAACGTCGCGGGCATCCAGGCGGTGCTCAGCCCCGGCATCGGCAGCGGGCCGGCGGTGGTGGCGCGCAACTACCGCCAGCTCGGCATCGCCGCGCCGCTGTACCTGAGCCACGGCGCGGCGTCGCCCGGCTTCGTGCAGCTCGCGGGCGCGGCCGCCAACGGCATCCGCATGCCCGGGCCGGCGCTGCTGGTGGCGCGCTCGCTGCCCGACAGCGACCCGCAGAAGAAGGTGCTCGTGGACTTCACCAACTACTTCGAGCCGAAGGCCGGCGAACCGGTGTCGGCGTTCGCGGGCTACGCGTACGACGGCCTGTACATCCTGGTCGACGCGATCAGCCGCGCCAAGGGGCTGGACTCGCAGAAGATCCGCGACGAGATCGAGAAGACCAAAGGCTTCGTCGGGACGGTGGGTCACGTGACCTTCTCGCCCACCGACCACCTCGGCGTCACGCTCGAGGCGTTCAAGATGCTCGAGATCCGGGACGGCAAGTGGACGCTGTTCGAGTGAGCTGAGCCCGCGGGGCGGCGCGCGGGCGCCGGCCCGATCCCATGAGCAGCTTCCTGCAATTCCTGTCGGCCGGCCTGACGATGGGCGCGATCTACGCGCTCGTCGCGATCGGGTTCGTGCTGATCTACAACGCCAGCGACGTCGTCAACTTCGCCCAGGGCGAGTTCGTGATGCTGGGCGGCATGGCGACCGTGTTCGCGGCGAAGGCGGGCCTGCCGCTGCCGCTGGCGATGGCCGCCGCGGTCGCCGGCACCGTCGCGACCGGGCTGGCGCTGTACGTGTTCGCGGTGCGCCCGGCGCGCGGCGCGTCGGCGGTGTCGCTGATCATCATCACGATCGGCGCTTCGATCTTCCTCCGCGGGCTCGCGTCGATCGGCTTCGACAAGAACATCCACAACCTGCCCGAGTACGTGAGCGCCGACGCGATCACGCTCGGCGGCGCGTCGATCCGCCCGCAGAGCCTGCTGGTGCTCGCGGGAACGGCGCTGATCGTCGGCGCGCTGTTCGTGTTCCTGCGCCGCAGCCTGACCGGCAAGGCGGTGCTCGCGACCGCGGCGAACCGAGACGCCGCGAAGCTGGTCGGCATCGACACCGACCGCACGATCGCGCTGTCGTTCGCGGTCTCGGGCGCGATCGGCGCGGTCGGCGGGCTGCTGATCACCCCGATCGCGCTGACGAGCTACGACGTCGGCGCCCCCCTCGCGCTCAAGGGCTTCACCGCGGCGGTACTGGGGGGCCTCGGCCACCCGGTGGGCGCGGTGGCCGGCGGGTTGCTGCTCGGGCTGCTCGAGAGCCTGGGCGCCGGGTACCTTTCGTCGCAGTACAAGGACGCGATCGCGTTCGTGCTGCTGCTCGCGACGCTGATCTTCATGCCGAACGGGCTCTTCGGGCGCGGCGGCACCGATCGGGTCTGACGTGATCGCCCGGCTCGAGGTCCGCTACCGCATCGTCGTCGCGATCGCGCTCGTCGTCGTGGTGCTGCCGTTCGTGCTCGACAACCCGTTCCACCTGCGGGTCGCGACGCTGGTCTGGATCTACGGGCTGGCCGCGCTCGGGCTGAACCTGCTGATGGGCGTCGCCGGCCAGGTGAGCCTCGGGCACGCGGGCTTCCTCGCGATCGGCGCGTACGCGGCCGCGGTCGGCCCGACGCACTTCGGGCTGCCGACGTGGCTCGCCGTGATCGCGGGCGTCGCGCTCGCCGCCGCGGTCGCGTTCGCCGTGGGGCGCCCGATCCTGCGCCTGCGCGGCCACTACTTCGCGGTCGCCACGCTCGGGTTCGGGCTGCTGGTGTCGATGGTGCTGACCAACGAGACCGGGTACACCGGCGGGCCGGACGGCATGGCGGTGCCGCGCCTCGTCGTGTTCGGCACGAGCATCCGCAAGACCGCGCAGTGGTACTGGATCGCGGGAACTGTCCTCGTCGCCGGGGTGTGGGGGGTCACCAACCTGATCGGCAGCCCGAGCGGGCGCGCGCTGCGCGCGATCCACGACAGCGAGGTCGCGGCGAGCGTGCTCGGCGTCGACGTCGCGCGCTACAAGCTCGTCGCGTTCGTGCTGTCGGCCGCGATGGCGGCGGCCGCGGGCGCGATGCTCGCGCTGTTCGACGGCCACGTGACCCCGGTCGCCGCGGGCTTCCTGCGCTCGGTCGAGTTCGTCACGATGGCGGTGCTCGGCGGCCTGGGCTCGGTGCTCGGCAGCCTGGTCGGCGCCGCGATCCTGGTCGTGCTGCCGCAGGCGCTGACCGTGTTCGCCGACTACGAGCACGTGATCCTCGGCCTGTTGATGATGCTGTTCATGATCTTCCTGCGCCACGGCATCGTGCCCTCGATCGCGCAGCGCTTCGGCTGGAGGGAGCTGTGAGCGGCGCGGCCGAGGGGCGCGGCGCGGCGGGCGCGGGCGCAGCGGCCGCGGCCGACCGCGCGCTGCTGCGCGTCGAGCGGCTCGAGCTCGGATTCGGCGGCGTGCGCGCGCTCGACGGCGTGTCGCTGCACGTCGACGAGGGCGAGATCTTCGCGATCATCGGGCCCAACGGCGCGGGCAAGACGACGCTGTTCAACGTCGTCTCGGGCCTCTACGCGCCCGGCGGCGGCACGGTGTCGCTGCGCGCCGGCGCAGGCTGGCACGACGTCACCGGCTGGCCCGCGCACCGGCTCGCGCGGCTCGGCGCGTCGCGCACCTTCCAGAACCTGCAGATCTTCTACCGGATGACGGGCGCCGAGAACGTGATGGTCGGGCGCCACCTGCACGAGCGCGGCAGCGTGCTCGCGCACCTGTTCATGCTGCCGTCGGTGCACGCGCAGAACCGGCGCTCGCGCGAGCGCGCGGTCGAGCTGCTCGAGTTCGTCGGCCTCGCGCACTGCGCCGAGCGCCTCGCGGGCACGCTGCCGTACGGCGAACTGAAGCGCCTGGAGATCGCGCGCGCGCTCGCCGCCGAGCCGCGGCTGCTGCTGCTCGACGAGCCGGCCGCCGGCTGCAACGCCGCCGAGACCGACGCGCTCTCGGAGGTGATCCGTCGCATCGCGCAGCGCGGCGCCACCATCGTGCTGATCGAGCACGACATGAAGATGGTGATGCGGCTGGCGCACCGCATCCACGTGCTCAACCAGGGCCGCACGCTCGCCGAGGGCAGCGCCGCGCAGATCGCGGGCTCGCCCGAGGTGATCGAGGCGTACCTCGGCGCCCACGGGAGCCGGGAGGCGCTGCGTGCTCACGGTTGAGAACGTCGTCAGCCGCTACGGCCGCATCGAGGCGCTGCACGGCGTGTCGTTCGAGGTGCGCGCCGGCGAGATCGTCACCATCGTCGGCAGCAACGGCGCCGGCAAGACCACGCTGATGCGCGCGGTCAGCGGGCTGCAGCCGGTGGCCGCCGGCAGCATCCATTTCGAGGGCGCCCCGATCGACGCGGTGCCCGCGCACAAGCGCCTGCGGCTGGGCATCGCGCAGGTGCCGGAGGGACGGCAGGTCTTCGCGCCGCTCGAGGTCGAGGACAACCTGCTGCTCGGCGGCTGGAGCCGCAGCGCCGCCGAGCGTGCCGAGTCGCTCGCCGAAGTCTACGACGCGTTCCCGGTGCTCGCCGAGCGCCGCCGGCTGCCGGCCGGCAAGCTCTCCGGAGGCCAGCAGCAGATGCTCGCGATCGGGCGCGCGCTGATGAGCCGGCCGCGCCTGCTGCTGCTCGACGAGCCGTCGATGGGTCTGGCGCCGATCCTCGTCGACCAGGTCTTCGAGCTGCTGCCGGGCCTGAGGGCGCGCGGCCTGTCGCTGCTGGTCGTCGAGCAGAACGCGCACGCCGCGCTGTCGATCGCCGATCGCGGCTACGTGATGGAGACCGGGCGCGTCGTCGCCGGCGGCGACGCGCACGCGCTGATCGAAGACCCGGCGGTGCGCAGCGCCTACCTGGGCCTCTAGCGGACCGAGCCGAGATCAACCCGGGGGCCGGCCGCCCCCTCGAAGAGGAGACACGCACGCCATGAAAGTCGAAACCCTGCTGCCGCTGGGCAAGCTCGACCCGGGGCTGCGCCAGCCCGAGAAGGCGCTCGACGTCGCCGCCGTCGCCGACGAGGCGCGCATCGTCGAGCGGCTCGGCTACGACGCGCTGATGGTCGAGGAGACCAAGGTCGACCCCTTCGTCGTGATGGCGCTCGCCGCGCAGGCGACGACCACGCTCGGCCTGGGCACCGCGGTCGCGATCGCGTTCCCGCGCAGCCCGACGATCACCGCGATGAGCGCGTGGACGCTGCAGAAGCTCTCGAAGGGCCGGTTCACACTCGGGCTGGGCCCGCAGGTCAAGGGTCACATCGAGCGCCGCTACGGTTTCAAGTGGTCGCCGGCGGGCCCGTGGATGCGCGAGTACGTGAAGGCGGTGCGGGCGGTGTGGAACTGCTGGCAGAACGGCGTGCCGCTGGACTTCAGGGGCGAGCACTACAACCTGAGCCTGATGGTTCCGCTGTTCAATCCGGGCCCCATCGACCACCCGACCATCCCGATCCACCTCGCCGCGGTCAATCCGGTGATCTGCAAGGTGGCCGGCGAGGTCGCCGACGGCGTGCGCCCGCACCCGGTGTGCACCGCCGAGTACATCGAGCAGGTGATGCTGCCGTCGGTGCGCCGGGGCGCGGAGGGCGTCGGGCGCAGCCTCGACGGCTTCAAGGTGTCGATCAAGCCGCTGATCGCGACCGCGCCCGACGCGCGCGCGCTGGAGCCCAAGATCCGCGACGCGCGTGCCCGCGTCGCGTTCTACGCCTCCACGCCCGCGTACCGCGCCGCGTTCGAGTTCCACGGCCTGGGCGAGCTCGCCGACCGGCTCGCGGTGCTGTCCAAGGCCCAGCGCTGGGAGGAGATGCCGGGCCACATCTCCGACGAGGTGCTCGAGAAGTACGCGGTGGTCGGCACCTTCGCCGAGATCGGCACGAAGCTGAAGAAGCGCTACGCGCACGTGGTCACCCACGCCGAGTTCAGCATCCCGATCGCGAACGACCAGGACCTCGAGACGCTGCGCGGGCTGATCGAGGACATCCACGCGGCGTGAGGCGCGCGATGACCCGCGACGCGGCCGGCGACCCGGCATCGGACGGCGTCCTCGACGGGCTCGCACCCGCCGACCGGGCGCTCGCGCGCGAGCTGCTGGCCGCGCCCGCCGGCGAGCTCGCGGCGCGCGCCCGCGCGCTGCGCGACGACGGCCACGGCGACGTCGTCTCGTACTCGCGCAAGGTGTTCGCGCCGCTCACGCAGCTGTGCCGCGACGTCTGCCACTACTGCACGTTCTCGCGCGCGCCGCGCGCCGCGCGCCGCGCGTACCTGGGCGTCGACGAGGTGCTCGCGATCGCGCGCGCGGGCCGCGCCGCCGGCTGCGACGAGATCCTGTTCACGCTCGGCGACAAGCCCGAGCTGCGCTGGGCGGCCGCGCGCGACGCGCTCGCCGCGCTCGGCCAGCCGAGCACGATCGCCTACCTGCGCCACTGCTGCGAGCGCGTGCTCGACGACGGCGGCCCGCTGCCGCACGTGAACCCGGGCGTGATGACGCGCGCCGAGCTCGCGTCGCTGCGCCCGGTCGCCGCGTCGATGGGGCTGATGCTGGAGAGCGTCTCGACGCGCCTGGCCGAGCCCGGCGGCGTGCACCACGGCTCGCCCGACAAGGACCCCGCCGTGCGGCTCGCGACGATCGACGCCGCGGGCGAGCTCGGCATCCCGTTCACCAGCGGGATCCTGATCGGCATCGGCGAGACCCGCGCCGAGCGGCTGGCGTCGCTCCTCGCGCTGCGCGACCTGCACGCGCGCCACGGGCACCTGCAGGAGGTCATCGTCCAGAACTTCCGCGCCAAGGCGGGCACGCCGATGGCGCGCGCGCCGGAACCCGGTTTCGACGACCTGTGCTGGACGATCGCCGCCGCGCGCATCGTGTTCGGCGCGGGCATGAACCTGCAGGCGCCGCCGAACCTGTCGCCGACGAACTACCGCGAGCTGATCGACGCCGGCATCAGCGACTGGGGCGGCGTGTCGCCGGTGACGCCCGATCACGTGAACCCCGAGGCGGCGTGGCCGCAGGTGCAGGTGCTGCAGACGCAGACCGCGCGCGCCGGCAAGCGGCTCGTGCGGCGGCTGCCGGTGTACCCCGCGTACGCGGCCGATGCCGAGCGCTGGGTCGCGCCCGGCCTGCGCGCCGCGGTGTGGCGGCGCGTGGACGCGCGCGGCTGGCCGCGCGAGGGCGAATGGCTCGCGGGCGGCGCCGACGCGAGCGCGGACGACTTCGAGTTCGCGCAGGCGCCCCTCCTCGCCCCCCGCGTCGGACGCATCGCGGCGCTGGTCGCACGCTGCCGGCGCGGCGAGCGGCTCGACGTCGCCTCGTGCGAGAGCCTGTTCGGCGCCGACGGCCCGGCGCTCGCCTACCTGCTGCGCGCCGCCGACGCGCTGCGCGCCGAGACCGTCGGCGACACCGTCGGCTACGTCGTCAACCGCAACGTCAACTACACGAACGTCTGCACGCTGAAGTGCGGCTTCTGCGCGTTCTCCAAGGGGCGCTCGTCCGCAGGCCTGCGCGGCGCGCCGTACGACCTCGCCGACGACGAGATCGCGCGCCGCGTGCGCGAGGCCTGGGCGCGCGGCGCGACCGAGGTCTGCCTGCAGGGCGGCATCCACCCCGACTACGACGGCGCCAAGTACCGCTCGATCGTGCGCGTCGTGAAGGCCGCGCAGCCCGCGATGCACGTGCACGCGTTCTCGCCGCTGGAGATCGCGCAGGGCGCGGCGAGCCTGCGCATGCCGCTGCCCGAGTACCTCGCGATGCTGCGCGACGCGGGGCTGGGCACGCTGCCCGGCACCGCCGCGGAGATCCTCGACGACGAGGTCCGCGCGCGCATCTGCCCCGACAAGCTCTCCACCGCGCAGTGGCTCGACGTGATGGCGGCGGCGCACGCGGCCGGGCTGCGCAGCACCGCGACCATCATGTTCGGCCACGTCGAGCGGCCGGTGCACTGGGCGCGCCACCTGCTCGCGGTGCGCGACCTGCAGGCGCGCACCGGCGGGTTCACCGAGTTCGTTCCGCTGCCGTTCGTGGGACAGGAGGCGCCGATGCACCTGCGCGGGCTCTCCCGCGCCGGGCCGACCGCACGCGAGGCGGTGCTGATGCACGCGGTCGCGCGGCTCGCGCTGCACCCGCTGGTGCCGAACGTCCAGGTCTCGTGGGTCAAGCTCGGCCCCCACGGCGTTCGTGCCTGCCTCGCGGCGGGCGCCAGCGACCTCGGCGGCACGCTGATGAACGAGAGCATCTCGCGCGCCGCGGGCAGCGCGCACGGCCAGGAGTTCCCGCCCGAGGCCATGGACGCGCTGATCCGCGCGTGCGGGCGCGTGCCGCGCCAGCGCACGACGCTCTACGGCGACGCCGACCCCGCGCAGCGCGCACGCTCGTACGCAGCGCCGCCGCTGGAACCCGTGGTCGCCACGCCCGTCGTCTTCGCGCGCGCGGCGCGCCGACGCCCCGTCACCGAAGGAGAAGAGCATGTCCGCTGACCCGGCCCCGCGCGCCGCGCTCGCGGTGCTCGGCGGCACCGGCGCCGAGGGCTCCGGGCTCGCGTTCCGCTGGGCGCGCGCCGGCCACCCGGTCGCGATCGGCTCGCGCGACGTGGCGCGCGCGCAGGCCGCCGCGGCCGAGCTCAACGCGCTGATCGGCCGCGACGCGGTGCGCGGCGCGTCGCTCGCCGACGCCGCGGCGTCGGCCGGGGTCGTCGTGCTCGCGGTGCCGTATGCCGCGCAGCGCGCGACCGCGCTCGCGCTGCGCGCCGAGCTCGCGGGCAAGATCCTGGTCGACGTGACCGTGCCGCTCGTGCCTCCGAAGGTCGGCACGGTGCAGCTGCCCGCCGGCGGCTCGGCGGTCGCGGCGCTGCAGGCCGAGCTCGGCGACGGCGTGAAGGTGGTGTCGGCGTTCCAGAACGTCGGTGCGCACCACCTGAAGGACCCGGACCACCGGATCGAGTGCGACGTGCTCGTCTGCGGCGACGACCCCGCCGCGCGCGACGCGGTGATCGCGCTCGCGGCGGCCGCCGGCCTGCGCGGCCTGCACGCCGGCCCGATCGCGAACTCGGCCGCGGCCGAGGCGCTCACGTCGCTGCTGATCTCGATCAACCGGCGCTACAAGGTGCCGAGCGCGGGGCTGCGCATCACCGGCCTGCCCGACGGAGCCTGAGACCCGTGCCGGCGCCGTCTCCCCGGCTCGTGCTGCAGGCGCTCGATGGCGTTCCCGAAGTCCTGCCCGGCACCGACCTGGCCGCGCTCGTGCTCGACGCGTGCGCCGCGAGCGGCTGGACCCTGCAGGCCGGCGACTGCGTCGCGCTCGCCCAGAAGATCGTGTCCAAGGCCGAGGGCCGCTTCGTCTTCGTCGACGAGGTGCGGCCGGGCGCGCGCGCGCTCGAGCTCGCCGCCGTCTGTCGCAAGGACCCGCGCCTGGTCGAGCTCGTGCTCTCGGAGTCCGTCGACGTCGTGCGCGCGGTGCCGGGGGTGCTGATCACCGAGCACCGGCTCGGGCACGTGATGGCCAACGCCGGCGTCGACCAGTCGAACGTCCCCGCGCACGACGGGCGCGAGCGCGCGCTGCTGCTGCCGCGCGATCCGGACGCGAGCGCACGCGCACTCGCGCGCTCGATCGCCGGGCGCGCCGGCGTCGGCGTGTCGGTGCTGATCAACGACAGCTTCGGGCGGCCGTGGCGCGAGGGCGTGTGCGGCACCGCGATCGGCGTGTACGGCCTGCCGGCGCTGCGCGACCGCCGCGGCGCGCCCGACCGCGAAGGCCGCCCGATGCAGGTGACGCAGGTGGCGCTCGCCGACGAGATCGCGGCGGCCGCGTCCGCGCTGATGGGACAGGCCGACGAAGGCCGGCCCGTGGTCGCGATCCGCGGGCTCGCGTTCGACCCGTCGGCCGCGGGCGTGCGCGCGGTGTTCCGCCCGCGCGCCCAGGACCTGTTCCGGTGATCGTCGCGCTCTCCGGCGGCGTCGGCGGCGCGCGGCTCGCGGCGGGCCTGGCGCGCGTGCTGCCGCCCGAGCAGCTGCTCGTCGTCGTCAACGACGGCGACGACTTCGACCACTGGGGCCTGCGCGTGTGCCCGGACCTGGACACCGTGATGTACACGCTCGCCGGCCGCGTCGACGAGTCGCAGGGCTGGGGGCTCGCCGACGAGCGCTGGACCGTGCTCGAGGCGGTCGCCGCCGCCGGCGGCGAGACCTGGTTCCGGCTCGGTGACCGCGACCTCGGCACGCACGTCGTGCGCACCGAGGCGCTGCGCGCCGGGCGCACCCTCTCAGAGGTCACGGTCGAGCTCGCGCGCCGCTTCGGCGTCGCGCACCGCGTCGTCCCGTCCACCGACGAGCGCCACCGCACGATCGTCCACACCGACGCCGGCGCGCTCGAGTTCCAGGACTACTTCGTGCGCCGGCGCTGCGCGCCGGTGCTCGAGCGCGTGAGCTTCGATTCGGCCGCGCCCGGCGGCGGGCCGGCGCGGCCGTCGCCGGCGTTCGCCGCCGCGATCGCGGGCGACGGCGTCGACGCGGTCGTGATCTGCCCGTCGAACCCGGTGCTCAGCGTGCAGCCGCTGCTCGCGCTCGACGGCGTGCGCGCGTGGCTCGCGTCGCGTCGCTTCCCCGTCGTCGCGGTGTCGCCGTTCATCGGCGGGCGCGCGGTCAAGGGGCCGGCGGCGAAGATCTTCGGCGAGCTCGGCCTCGAGCCCTCGGTCGGCGCGCTCGCGCAGTGGTACGACGGGCTGGTCGACGCGTGGCTCGTCGACGACGCCGACCGCGACGCGCTGCCGGTGCTGCGTGCGCGCGGGCTGCACGCGCGGGCCTGCGACACCCTGCTGAGCGACGACGAGCGCCGGCGCGAAGTCGCGCGCGTGCTGTGCGACTGGATCCGCGAACTGCCCCCACCCCACCCCCACGACCCCGGGAGACCCCGATGACGACCGCCTCCACCGCCCCCCTTCAAGGCCGCGTCGCGCTCGTGACCGGCGCGAGCCGCGGCATCGGCCGC
>Ga0268298_10004208_pt1 | contig 14196 bp, 11 predicted proteins | sample WWTPWeurt_MetaG_FD_194462 | JGI IMG/M metagenome (GOLD analysis project Ga0268298, IMG submission 194462) | Activated sludge microbial communities from WWTP in Nijmegen, Gelderland, Netherland - WWTP Weurt | ecosystem: Engineered > WWTP > Aerobic digester > Activated sludge | place... | reverse complement strand
GTGGCGAAGCGGACGATCTCCTCTTCGCTCACCTCGTAGGGGCCGGCGTGGATGACCTGGCCGAGCTGAAACTCGGCAAACCTCATGCGCGATGCGCGCGGCGCCGCAGCCAGGGGCTGAGGCGGTAGCGCTCGCCGCGGTATTCGGCGTCGAGCGCATGGATCACCTTGGCCACGCCGTCCACGCTCCAGCCCTTCAGCCACTCGAAGGGCCCGGCCGGATAGTTGACGCCCAGCTTCATCGCCGCATCGGCGCCGCCTTCGTCGCACACGCCTTGCAGCACCGCATCGGCGGCTTCGTTGATCAGCATGGCGAGCGTGCGCGCCACCACCAGGGCAGGCGCATCGGCCAGCGGCAGCGGCGTGAAGCCCAGCGCCGCCAGCCAGGCGCCGGCCTGCGTGCGCCAGGCCGCGTGCGCGGACGGCGCCACGGCGTAGGCGAGCGCACTGCCGGGGGCGATGGGGTGCACCACCGGGCGATCGAATACCGCCACGTCGGGGGTGCCGAGATCGTGCGCCAGCTGCTGCGCGCTGCGGCCGTCGGTGAGCACCAGGCGCGCGTTGTCGATCGAGAGGCCGATCCAGTCGCTCGCCAGCTCGCGCGCCGGGCCCCAGCCCTGCGGCGCCAGCGCAGCGACGGCGGCGTGCTCGAGGTGGTCGGCGATCGGCCCGACGCCGTGCACCGTGACCTGCCGCGCCGTGGCCGGCGCTTCGTGCACCGCCACCGGCAGCGGCGGCACCGCGGACGCGCCTTCGCCATAGGCGTAGAAGCCGCGCCCGCTCTTGCGGCCGAACAGCCCGCCGGCCACCATCTCGGCCTGCACCAGCGAGGGCACGTAGCGCTTGTCGAAGAAGTTGGCGGCGTAGACCGAGTTCGTCACCGCGAAATTCGTGTCGTGGCCGATCAGGTCGATCAGTTCGCAGGGCCCCATGCGGAAGCCGGCGGCTTTCAGGCAGGCGTCGAGCACCTGCGGCGTCGCGGCCTGTTCCTGGAGAAGCGCCAAAGTCTCCGCATAGAACGGCCGCGCAATCCGGTTGACGATGAACCCCGGCGTGCTCTTCGCATGCACCGGCGTCTTGCCCCAGGCCTTGGACAATTCGAAGATGGCATCGGCCACCGCGGCATCGGTCTGCAGCCCGTGCACCACCTCGACCAGCTTCATCAGCGGCACCGGGTTGAAGAAGTGCATGCCGACCAGGCGCTGCGGATGCAGCAGGCCGTTGGCGATGGCCGTGACGCTGATCGACGAGGTGTTGGTGGCCAGCACCGCGGCGGGCGCGAGCAGGCCTTCGAGCTCGCGGAACAGGCTGCGCTTGGCATCGAGGTTCTCGACGATGGCCTCGACCACCAGGCCGGCCCCGCGCGCCTGCGCCAGCGAGTTGATCGGCACCATGCGCTCCATCGCGGCGCGCGCGGCCTCGGCATCGAGCCGGCCCTTGTCGACCAGCGACTTCAGCGTGGCCGCCAGCTTCTCCAGCGCCTGCGCGGCCGCGCCTTCGCGCATGTCGAACAGCTTGACCGGATGGCCGGCCAGCGCCGCCACCTGCACGATGCCGGCACCCATGATGCCGGCGCCCACCACCAGCACCTCGGTGCCGCGAAGATCGATGCTCATTCGTTCAACAGGCCTTCAGTAAGTCTCCAGGTGCAGCCTGCCTTCGCGTTTCATCGCCGCGCCGACCGTGTCCCAGTCGAGCCCGGCGCCGCGCGCGATGTCGCGCAGTGTCGCCACCACGCCTTCTTCCATCGCCTTGAGGCCGCAGACATAGAAGTATGCGTTGGAGTCGGCCAGCAGCGGCGCCAGGTCCGCGGCGCGCTCGGCCATCGCGTGCTGCACGTAGCGCTTGGGCGCGCCGGCGGTGCGGCTGAAAGCGAAGTTGATGTCGATGAAATCCTTCGGCAGGTTCTGCAGCGGGCCGAAGTAGGGCAACTCCTCCTTGGTGCGCGCGCCGAAGAAGAGCATCAGCCGGCCGCCCTCGAACTTGCCCGACTGGCGCAGGCGCCGCCGCCATTCGGTCATCGCGCGCATCGGCGCCGAGCCGGTGCCGGTGCAGATCATCACGACGTGGCTCTTCGGGTGGTTGGGCATCAGGAAGGTGCTGCCGAAGGGGCCGATGACCTGCACCTTGTCGCCGACCTTCAGGTCGCACATGTAGTTGCTCGCCACGCCGCGCACCGGCTGGCCCTGGTGGTCTTCCAGCACGCGCTTGATGGTCAGCGAGAGGTTGTTGTAGCCCGGCCGCTCGCCGTTGCGCGGGCTGGCGATGGAGTACTGGCGCGCGTGGTGCGGCCGGCCATTGGCATCCGTGCCGGGCGGGATCACGCCGATGCTCTGCCCTTCCAGCACCGGGAAGGGCATGGCGCCGAAATCGAGCATCACGTGGTGCGTGTCGTAGTCGCGGCCGACTTCGGTGACACGCACGTTGCCGACCACCGTGGCGGTGACGCTCTTCTCCGCCGCCTTCGGCCCGTAGAGGTTGGTGTAGGCGTGCGCGGCCGACCAGGGCGGCAGCGTGGCGTTGTACTGCGCGCTGTTGAAGGCTGCCTCGGTGCCGGGCTCGGCCACCGCCGCCGCGGCCGGCGCGGGCTCGACGGGCAGCGCCGCCTCGGCCGACACGCCGGCCTCGGCGAGCTGCTCGGGCGTCAGCTCGGCGGGCAGCGCATCCCAGGTCAGCTGCTCGGCCACGCTGTAGGCCTTCACCCGCGGCATGGTGCGCCAGTTGTCGATGCTGCCGGTCGGGCAGGGCGGGATGCAGGCCAGGCACATGCCGCACTTGGCCGCATCGACCACGTAGTTGCGCGAGTCGTGCGTGATCGCGCCCACCGGGCAGGTGGCCTCGCAGGTGTTGCAGCGGATGCAGATCTCGGGGTCGATCAGGTGCTGCCTGATCACCTGCGGATTCGCGGCCATGTCCATCGCCCCGCTCCTCTTGTCAGTTGAACCTGACGTAGTCGAAGTCCACCGGCTGGCGGTTGATGCCCATCACCGGCGGCGCGATCCAGTTGGCGAACTTGCCCGCCTCGACGACGCGGCCCATCAGGCTGGCGACGAAGGCGCGGTCTTCGTCGCTGGGCAGCCAGGCCTCGACGTTGCGGTTCCACTCGTGGTCGTGGATGTGGCGGCCGTCGGGGCTGACCTTTACGCCGGCCAATGCGCCGATGTTGCGGTGGAAGGCCTTGTGCGGCACGGTCAGGCGGAACGGAATCCCTGCTTTCTCGATCACCTTGTTCCAGCGCTCCACGCCGCCCTTGGAGTCGGCGATGTAGTCGTCGCGCAGCACTTCGTTGAGCGCGTTGAGCATCGGCACTTCCTTCTCGGTGAGCATGCCGTTGGCGACTTCCAGCACCTTGTAGCTCTGGCCGCGCAGCTGGTGGTCGTCGCTGCGCTTGCCTTCCTCGAAGCGGCCCTTCAGGCCGGTCGAGTAGAAGGTGGCGGCGTTGCTCGACTGGTCGGCGCCGAACAGGTCGATGGTCACCGAGAAGTGGAAGTTCAGGTAGCGCTGGATGGTCGGCAGGTCGATCACGCCGGCGGCGCGCAGCTTGGCCGGATCGTCGGTCTTGAGCTCGTTCATCACCTGGCAGGTGCGCTGGATGACGCGGCTCACGCCCGACTCGCCCACGAACATGTGGTGCGCTTCTTCGGTCAGCATGAACTTCGTCGTGCGGGCGAGCGGGTCGAAGCTCGACTCGGCCAGCGCGCACAGCTGGAACTTGCCGTCGCGGTCGGTGAAGTAGGTGAACATGAAGAAGCTCAGCCAGTCGGGCGTGGGCTCGTTGAAGGCCTGCAGGATGCGCGGGTTGTCCTGGTTGCCGCTGCGGCGGTCGAGCAGCGCCTCGCCTTCCTCGCGGCCGTCGCGGCCGAAATACTTGTGCAGCAGGTAGACCATCGCCCACAGGTGGCGGCCTTCCTCGACGTTCACCTGGAACAGGTTGCGCAGGTCGTACTGGCTCGGGCAGGTCAGGCCCAGGTGGCGCTGCTGCTCCACCGAAGCGGGCTCGGTGTCGCCCTGCGTGACGATGATGCGACGCAGGTTGGCGCGGTATTCGCCGGGCACGTCTTGCCAGGCGTCTTCGCCCTTGTGGTCGCCGAAGTGGATCTTGCGGTCCTTCTCGGCCGGGTTCAGGAAGATGCCCCAGCGGTAGTCGGGCATCTTCACGTGGCCGAACTGCGCCCAGCCCTGCGGGTCGACGCTCACCGCGGTGCGCAGGTAGACGTCGAAGTTCTGCGAACCGTCCGGCCCCATGTCGCCCCACCACTGCAGGTAGTTCGGCTGCCACTGCTCGAGCGCGCGCTGCAGCGTGCGGTCTTCGCTGAGGTTGACGTTGTTGGGGATCTTCTCGCTGTAGTTGATGGTGCTCATGTTGTCTCGTCCTCGAGGTTCGTTGGGTTCAGACCCGGTTCCAGTCGAAAGCCGCCTTGTCGCCTTTTCCGTAGACCTTCAATGCGCCCTTCTCGCCGACGGCGTTGGGGCGCTGGAAGATCCAGTTCTGCCATGCGGTCAGGCGGCCGAATACGCGCGTGAACATGTTCTCGGGGCCGTTGAAGCGCAGGTTGGCTTCCATGCCGGTGAGTGCGTCCGGGCTCATCGCAACGCGCTCCTCGATGGCGATGCGCGTCTCGTCGGCCCAGTCGATGTCGTCCGGGTTGCTGGTGACGAGGCCGAGCTTGAAGGCCGCGTCGGCATCGAGCGGCTTGCCGGCCTGCTCACGCACCGCGTTCAACGCCGGCGCTTCCTCGTAGAAGCGGCGCTGCAGCCGGCTCTGGCCGGTGACCATCGGGAAGAAGCCGAAGTTGGTGTCGTCTACCGTGATCCTGGGCGTCTTGGCCGCGTCGTCGGGCAGCATCAGCATGTAGCTGCGGTCGCAGGCCAGCGCCAGCTCGAGGAAGCTGCCGGCGAAGCAGGAGCCTGGCTCGATCAGCGCATACAGGCTGCGCGAGGAAAGATCGAGGCGGCTGAAGGTGCGGCGCAGGTAGCCGAGCGTCTCGCGCACCAGCCAGTGGTTCTTGTGCGCGGCGAGCGTGGCGTCCATCGCCAGCACGGCGGCCGCGTCGCCTTCGGTCTTCATCAGCCACAGGCCGATGTCGAGTTCGTTGGTGCGCATTTCGAGGATGGCGTCTTCCAGCTGGCGTGCCAGCTGCAGCGGATACCAGTTCGAGCCCGCGGCTTCGATGCCGGCGACGTCGCCCGGCTGCGCGCCGCTCGGCGCCTTGATCGTGAAGCTGGCGGTGCGCTTGGCGCGGTCGATCTCGATGTTGACGAACGGGTAGCGCAGCGCATTCGCTTCGATCGTGCGCTGCAGCGGCGTCAGCGCCACGCCCTTGCCATTGGCCGGGCGGTCGCTGCCCTTGGCGAGTTCCAGCGCACGCTCCTGCACCTTGGCGGCAAACACCGCCGGCTTGGCGATGTCGTCGACGAGGCGCCAGTCCTTGGCCTTCTGGCCGCGCACGCCTTCATTCGTCGTGCAGAAGATGTCGGCCAGGTCGTGGCGCACCTTGCGCTTGTCCGTCACGCGGGTCAGGCCGCCGGTGCCGGGCAGCACGCCCAGCAGCGGCACTTCGGGCAGGCTCACCGCGCTGCTGCGGTCGTCGACCAGCACGATCTCGTCGCAGGCCAGCGCCAGCTCGTAGCCGCCGCCGGCGCAGGCGCCGTTGACCGCGGCGAGGAATTTCAGGCCGCTGTTCTTCGACGAGTCTTCCAGGCCGTTGCGCGTCTCGTTGGTGAACTTGCAGAAGTTCACCTTCCAGGCGTGGCTGGAGACGCCCAGCATGAAGATGTTGGCGCCGGAGCAGAACACACGATCCTTGGCGCTGGTGACCACCACCGTGCGCACCTCGGGGTGCTCGAATCGGATGCGGTTGATGGCGTCGTTGAGCTCGATGTCGACGCCGAGGTCGTAGCTGTTGAGCTTGAGCTTGTAGCCGGGGCGCAGGCCGGCGTTCTCGTCGAAATCGGCGGCCAGCGTCGCCACCGGCCCTTCGAACTTGAGTTTCCAGTGCCGGTAGGCGCTGGGCTGGGTCTGGTAGTCGACGCGGTCAGGGGTCATGGGTGTCTCCGTCTTTCAACCATCGAATGACGAGCAGCATAGTGCATGCAATTTGATGCGTCAAGGAAAAGATGCAATTTCATGCATGCATCCGGTTCGACCGATTCAAGCGGGCAGTTGCAGCGCCTCGCGGACGAGTTTGCGCAGCGCCTGGAAGCTGGCTTCCAGCGGCTGGGCGCTGGTGTTCAGCTGGAACTCGGCCTTCGAATAGAAGGCGGCGCGCCCGGCCAGGATGGACTTGAGATCGTCCATGGCCTCGCGGCTCGCTGCCATCGGGCGGGTGTCACCTTGAGCAAGCACTCGCTTCATGTGATCTTCCGCGTCGGCCTTCAGCCAGACCGTGGTGCAGTGCTGCAGCAGCAGGTTGAAGTTGGCCGGATCGGAGACGATGCCGCCGGGCGTGGCGATCACCGCCTCGGGATAGATCTGGATCGCTTCTTCCAGCGCGCGGCGCTCGTAGCGGCGGTAGGCGTTCTGGCCGTAGAGCGCCTGAATCTCGCTGATGCTGCAGCCGGCGAACTTCTCGATCTCGCGGCTCAGTTCGACGAAGGGGAAGCCCAGGTCTTCGGCCAGCATGCCGCCCAGGGTGGATTTGCCGGCCCCGCGCAGGCCGATCAACGCCACCTGCTGGCTGCGTTGGCGCCCGCCGCTGGCGTTGGCGCCGCCGGTGCCCAGCATCTCGCCCACCGTCACGCGCACGCGGTGCAGCGTGGCTTCGTCGCGGTTCTCGAGCAGCTCGCGCAGCATCAGCCACTCCGGTGAGCTCGTGGTCACATCGCCCAGAAGCTCGGCCAGCGTGCACTGGAGCGCGCGGGCGACGTCGAGCAGCACGAGAATGGAGGCGTTGCCGACGCCGTATTCCAGGTTGGCCAGGTGGCGCTCGGAGACGTCGGCCGCCAGGGCCAGGGCCTTGCGCGTCATGCCGCGGCGCGAGCGCAGGGCGCGGGCCCGCTCGCCGAGCGCCACCAGGAACGGGTTCTTGGCTTCTTCGCCCGGCTCGGCCGCTTCGGCTTCGCCCTGGGGATTCCCCGGAGCTTGCAATATAGTGCTTGACATGGTTGGGTGTGCGCCCTAAAGTGCCCTGAAGCACAATACTGCATCCCCTGGGCCAAGGCAAGGCGGATGCGGCTTCCGAAAGGGCGCAGCATGACTCCCGACAAGTTCCGCGCACAGATCGCCGCGCTGACCGCGCAGATCGCCGGCCGGCCCCTAGCCGCCGATCTGGATGCCTGGCTGAACCGCGAGCACGGCGCTGCGAGCGCCAGCTACGCCGCGCTCAAGGCGAGCTGCGAAGCCGGCGTGGCCGAAGGCTGGCTGTGCAATCGCGAAGGCGGCGGCATCAAGTACGGCCGCATCTTCAAGCCGGCCGAGGATCTGCACGGCTTCTCGGTCGACGTGGTCGACATGACCGACATCGCCGGGCCGCACCACGTGCACCCGAACGGCGAAATCGACCTCGTGATGCCGATCGAAGGCGAGGCACAGTTCGACGGCCGCTCGGCTGGCTGGGTGGTGATGCCGCCCGGCAGCGCACACCGCCCCACCGTGAGCCGGGGCCGCGCCCTGGTGCTCTACCTGCTGCCGCAAGGCGCGATCGAATTCACCCGGTGAGCGTGCGCATGAGCGATCTTCTGAAGAACTACCTCGGCGGCCGCTGGGTCGCCGGCAGCGGCGCCGGCACGGCGCTGTTCGATCCGGTGCTGGGCGATGAACTCGTGCGCGTCGATGCGACAGGCCTCGATCTGCGCGCCGGCTTCGCCTTCGCCCGCGAGAGCGGCGGCGCCGCGCTGCGCGCCATGACCTACCGCGAGCGCGCCGCGATGCTGGCCGCCGCCGTGAAGGTGCTGCAGGCCAAGCGCGACGACTATTACGCCATCGCCACCGCCAACAGCGGTACGGTGAAGAACGACTCGGCGGTGGACATCGACGGCGGCATCTATACGCTCTCGACCTACGCCAAGCTGGGCGAAGGCCTCGGCGAGCGCCGCTTCCTGCTCGACGGTGAACCCGCGCGCCTCGCCAAGGAGCCGCTGTTCCAGAGCCGCCACGTGCTGGTGCCGACGCGCGGCCTGGCGCTCTTCATCAACGCCTTCAACTTCCCGAGCTGGGGCCTGTGGGAGAAGGCCGCGCCGGCGCTGCTCTCCGGCGTGCCGGTGGTGGTGAAGCCCGCCACCGCCACCGCCTGGCTGACGCAGCGCATGGTGCAGGACGTGGTCGAGGCCGGCGTGCTGCCGGCGGGCGCGCTGTCGGTGGTGTGCGGCAGCTCGGCCGGCCTGATGGATGCGCTGGAACCCTTCGACGTGGTCTCCTTCACCGGCTCGGCCGACACCGCCGCGCTGATCCGCTCGCATGCCGCGGTGACGCAGCGTTCGGTGCGCGTCAACATCGAGGCCGACAGCGTCAACAGCGCGCTGCTGCTCGAGGGCGATGCGCCGGGCAGCGAGGCCTTCGAGCTGCTCGCCAAGGAAGTGGCACGCGAGATGACGCAGAAGTCGGGCCAGAAGTGCACCGCGATCCGGCGCATCTTCGTGCCCGAGGCGCTCTATGGGGCCGCCGCCGAGGCGATCTCCGCACGGCTGGCCAAGACCACGGTCGGCAACCCGCGCAACGAGGCGGTGCGCATGGGCGCGCTGGTGAGCCGCGCGCAGCTCAACGCGGTGCGCGAGGGCCTCGCCCGGCTGCAGGCCCAGGCCGAGACGCTGCACGACGGCGCCAGGCACGCGCCGGTGGATGCCGATGCGGCGATCGCCTGCTGCGTCGGCCCGACCTTGCTGGGCACGCGCAATGCCGCCGGCAGCGACGCCAGCGATCGCATCCACGACACCGAGGTGTTCGGGCCGGTGGCGACGCTCGTGCCCTATCGCGACGCCGCCCATGCGCAGCAGCTGATCGCACGCGGCCAGGGCTCGCTGGTGGCCTCGCTGTACGGCAGCGATCCCAAGGCACTGGCCGACGCCGCGATCGAACTCGCACCGCTGCACGGCCGCGTGCACGTGATCAGCCCGGACGTCGGCGCCCTGCACACCGGCCACGGCAACGTGATGCCGCAATCGCTGCACGGCGGCCCCGGCCGCGCCGGTGGCGGCGAGGAACTGGGCGGAGCGCGCGCGCTGAACTTCTACCACCGCCGCGCCGCGATCCAGGCCAGCACCGCGGTGCTGGATCCGCTGGTCTGAAGCAAGAGGAGACGAGCATGACCGAGATCGACACCCCCGCCGTCGCCGCGCCGCCGGACCTCTTCAACTTCGCGCAGCACCTGCTGGGCGTGAACGCGGCGCGTGCCGACAAGGCCGCCTTCATCGACGACGCCGGCACGCTGAGCTACGGCGAACTGGCCGACCGCGTGAAGCGCCTCGCCGCCGGCCTGCGCGCGCTCGGCCTCAAGCGCGAGGAGCGTGTGCTGCTGCTGATGCAGGACGGCAACGACTGGCCGGTGAGCTTCCTCGGCGCGATGTACGCCGGCGTGGTGCCGGTGGCGGTGAACACCCTGCTCACCGCCGACGACTATGCCTACATGCTCGAGCACAGCCGTGCCCAGGCGGTGCTGGTGTCGGGCGCGCTGCTGCCGGCGCTGACCGCCGCGCTGATCAAGTCCGACCACGAGGTGCAGAAGGTGATCGTCTCGCGCGCGGTGGCGCCGCTGCACCCGGCCGAAGTCGAGTTCGAGGCCTTTCTCGCCGCGCAGACGCCGATGGCCAAACCCGCCGCCACGGGAGCCGACGACCCCGGCTTCTGGCTCTACTCCTCGGGCTCCACCGGCCGCCCCAAGGGCACGGTGCACTCGCACGCCAATCCGTACTGGACGGCCGAGCTCTACGGCAAGGCCATCCTCGGCCTGACCGAGCGCGACGTCTGCTTCTCCGCTGCCAAGCTCTTCTTCGCCTACGGCCTGGGCAACGCGCTGACCTTCCCGATGAGCGTGGGCGCGACGACGCTGTTGATGGCCGAGCGCCCGACGCCGGACGCCACCTTCAATCGCTGGACCGGTGGCGTTGCCGGAACCAAGCCCACCGTGTTCTACGGCGCCCCGACCGGCTTCGCCGGCATGCTTGCGTCGCCCAACCTGCCGAAGAAGAACGAGGTCGCGCTGCGCCTCGTCTCCTCGGCCGGCGAAGCGCTGCCGGCCGAGATCGGCGAGCGCTTCAAGGCCCATTTCGGCGTCGACATCGTCGACGGCATCGGCTCCACCGAGATGCTGCACATCTTCATCAGCAACCGCCCGGACCGTGTGCGCTACGGCAGCACCGGCTGGCCGGTGCCGGGCTACCGCATCGAGCTGCGCGGCGACGAGGGCCAGCCGGTGCCCGACGGCGAACCGGGCGACCTCTACATCCACGGCCCGAGCGCCGCGATGATGTACTGGGGCAACCGCCAGAAGACGCGCGACACCTTCCAGGGCGGCTGGACCAAGAGCGGCGACAAGTACATCCGCAACGAGGATGGCAGCTACACCTACGGCGGCCGCAGCGACGACATGCTCAAGGTCAGCGGCATCTACGTCTCGCCCTTCGAGGTGGAGGCGACGCTGGTGCAGCACCCGGCCGTGCTGGAGGCGGCGGTGATCGGCGTGCCCGATGCCGAGGGCCTGACCAAGACCAAGGCCTTCGTCGTCTTGAAGGCCGGCGCCGAGGCCACGGATGCCGAGCTGAAGGCCTTCGTCAAGGACAAGCTGGCCCCCTACAAATACCCGCGCCAGATCGCCTTCGTGGCCGACCTGCCCAAGACGGCCACCGGCAAGATCCAGCGCTTCAAGCTGCGCGAACTGGAACAGGGATCGGCCCAGTGAGCTCCTCGTTTGTCGAGATCGAGTGGCGCGGCAAGCGCGTCCGCATCGAGCACGCCTTCATCGCGCCGACCCTTCGACAGGCTCAGGGCGAACGGGACAGTGGTGCGCCGCTGCTCGTCTTCCTGCACGAGGGCCTGGGCTCGCTGGCCATGTGGCGCGATTTCCCGCAGGCGCTGTGCGATGCCGCCGGCGTGCGCGGCCTGGTCTGGTCGCGCCCCGGCTACGGCCGCTCGACGCCGCGCGCCGCGGAAGAAGCCTGGGGTCTGGACTTCATGCACCGCCAGGCGCACGAGGTGCTGCCGGCGCTGCTGGCCGCCCTCGGCGTGGCGGAACCGGTCTGGTTGTTCGGCCACAGCGACGGCGGCTCGATCGCGCTGCTGCACGCCGCGAAGTTCAGCGAGCGCACCGCCGGCGCCATCGTGCTGGCGCCGCACATCCTGGTCGAAGACCTGTCGGTGGCGAGCATCGCCAAGGCCAAGACCGCCTACGAAACCACCGACCTGAAGCAGCGCCTGGCGAAGTATCACGACGACCCCGACTCGGCCTTCTGGGGCTGGAACCGCATCTGGCTGCACCCGCCCTTCAAGCAGTGGTCCATCGAGGACGAGATCGCGTCCATCGCCGGCCCGCTGCTGGCCGTGCAGGGCCTGGACGACGAGTACGGCACGCTGGAGCAGATCCGCGGCATCGCGCGGCGCGTGCCGCAGACCGAGCTGCTGGAACTGCCGCAATGCGGCCACTCGCCGCACAAGGATCAGCCACAGGCCGTGATCGAGGCCGTCGCCCGATTCATTCGTTCGCACACCACCGGAGACAACACATGAAGCTGAAGACCCTCGCATTCGCCGCCGCCCTCGTTGCCGCCTCCGCCGCGCAGGCCCAGGGCGCCAAGCTCAAGGTCGGCCTGATGCTGCCGGCCACCGGCACCTATGCCGCGCTGGGCACCGCCATCGAGAACGGCTTCAGGCTCTACGTCGGCGAGCAGGGCGGCAAGCTCGGCGGGCGCGAGATCGAGTTCGTCAAGGTCGACGACGAGAGCGATCCGGCCAAGGCCACCGACAACGTCAACAAGCTGATCAAGCGCGACAACGTCGACGTGCTGGTCGGCACGGTGCACAGCGGCGTCGCGATGGCCATGGCCAAGGTCGCCAAGGACACCGGCACGCTGCTGCTGGTGCCCAACGCCGGCGCCGACGCGGTGACCGGCCCGATGTGCGCGCCGAACATCTTCCGCTCCAGCTTCAGCAACTGGCAGCCCGGCTACGCGATGGGCGAGGTGGTGGCCAAGAAGGGCCACAAGAACGTCGTCACCATCACCTGGAAGTACGCCGCCGGCGACGAATCCGTGCGCGGCTTCAAGGAGGCCTTCGAGAAGGCCGGCGGCAAGGTGGTGAAGGAGCTCTCGCTGCCCTTCCCCAACGTCGAGTTCCAGGCCCTGCTGACCGAGATCGCGGCGAGCAAGCCTGACGCCGTCTACACCTTCTTCGCCGGCGGCGGCGCGGTCAAGTTCGTCAAGGACTACGCCGCGGCAGGGCTGAAGAAGAGCATTCCGCTCTACGGCGCCGGCTTCCTGACCGACGGCACGCTGGAAGCGCAGGGCGCCGACGCCGACGGCCTGCTCACCACGCTGCACTACGCCGACAGCCTGGGCAATGCGCGCGACAACGCCTTCCGCCTCGCCTACGCCAAGGCCTTCAAGCTGCAGCCCGACGTCTACGCGGTGCAGGGCTACGACGCGGCGCAGATGCTCGGCATCGGTCTCGCCGCCGTGAAGGGCGACGTCAGCAAGAAGGCCGAGATCGCCGCGGCGATCGAGAAGGCCAAGATCGACAGCCCGCGCGGCGCGTTCAGCGTCTCCAAGTCGCACAACCCGGTGCAGGACATCTACCTGCGCCAGGTGAGCGGCAAGGAGAACAAGCTGGTGAGCGTCGCCTCCAAGTCGCTCGCCGACCCCGGCCGCGGCTGCAAGCTCTGAGGCGCTGAGACGCGAGCGCTGCCGTGGATCTGGCGACCTTCCTCATCCAGTGCCTGAACTCGCTGCAGTACGGGCTGCTGCTGTTCCTCGTCGCCAGCGGGCTGACGCTGATCTTCGGGATCATGGGCGTGATCAACTTGGCGCACGGCAGCTTCTACATGATCGGCGCCTACATGGCCTTCGCGCTGGCGCCCATCGTCGCGGCCACCTTCGGCGGCGGCTTCTTCGCCACGCTGCTGGTGGGCGTGGTGCTGGCGGTGCTGCTGGGCTACGTGCTCGAGTGGGCCTTCTTCAGCTTCCTCTACGAGCGTGAGCATCTGCAGCAGGTGCTGATGACCTACGGCCTGATCCTGGTGTTCGAGGAGCTGCGCAGCCTCGCCGTCGGCGACGACGTGCACGGCGTGCAGCCGCCCGCCCTCCTCTCCGGCACGCTGCCGCTCGGCGAGGTGATGACCTATCCGGTCTATCGCCTCTTCGTCAGCGGCGTGTGCCTGGCGCTCGCGCTGGGCATGTGGTTCGTCTTCACGCGCACGCGCCTGGGCATGATGATCCGCGCCGGCAGCACCAATCGCGAGATGGTGCAAAGCCTGGGCATCGACATCAAGTTTCTCTACCGCGTGGTATTCGCCGCCGGCGTGGCGATCGCGGTGCTCGCCGGCATGGTGGCGGCGCCGGTGTCCAGCGTCTACCCGGGCATGGGCAACCAGGTGCTGATCATCTGCTTCGTGGTGGTGGTGATCGGCGGCATCGGCTCGATTCGCGGCGCGCTGCTCGCGGCACTGCTGATCGGCGTGGTCGACACCTTCGGCAAGGTCTTCCTGCCGCAGGCGGCCGGCGTGCTCGTCTACGTGCTGATGGCGCTGATCCTGCTGTGGAAGCCCGACGGCCTCTTCAAGGCGGCATGAGCGCGCCGGGCCGCTCCCAAGCGCGAATCCCGGAGCGCACAGCGCGGAGGGTAGTCCAGTGACCATGCGTGCGCCCCTCGCTTTCGTGCTCGCCTGCTTCGCCGCGCTGGCGCTGCTGCCGCTCTTGGCTGGCAACTACGGCGTCGACCTCGTCACCAAGATCATGGTCTACGCGATCTTCGCGCTGAGCCTGGAGCTGCTGGTCGGCGCCACCGGGCTGGTGTGCTTCGGGCAGGCCGCGTTCTTCGGCATCGGCGCCTATGCGGCGGTGCTGCTTTCGCCGGCCAGCGAAGCGGCCGGCCTCGCGTGGCTGCTGCCGGTGAGCATCGTGGCCGCGGCGCTCTATGCGCTGGCCGTGGGCGCGCTCAGCCTGCGCACCAAGGGCGTGTACTTCATCATGGTCACGCTGGCCTTCGCGCAGATGGCCTACTACGTGGTGCACGACACGCCGCTGGGCGGCGGCACCGACGGCATCTACCTCAACG
>Ga0268298_10004207_pt1 | contig 14197 bp, 4 predicted proteins | sample WWTPWeurt_MetaG_FD_194462 | JGI IMG/M metagenome (GOLD analysis project Ga0268298, IMG submission 194462) | Activated sludge microbial communities from WWTP in Nijmegen, Gelderland, Netherland - WWTP Weurt | ecosystem: Engineered > WWTP > Aerobic digester > Activated sludge | place: Netherlands... | reverse complement strand
GATGCGCCGGTTGCGGCGGCCGACGTTGGCGCTGTCAATGAAGATGCCACGCTCACGGTCACCGCGATCAACGGCGTCATCCGCGGCGCCGGCACGGACACCGACGTGGAAAATACCACAGACAGCCTGGTGGTCAGCGGCGTTCGCGTCGGTGTCGGAGCGGTAACGCAAGGCGCTGGAGTCGGCACGTCGCTGGCCGGCACCTACGGCACTCTGACCCTGAACGCCGACGGCAGCTACACTTACATCGCGGACCAGGCCGCGGCCGATTTGCTGGCCACGGGCGCCACGGCGACCGACGTGTTCACCTACACGGCGAAGGATCCGGGTACTGCCGTGTCCAACACCACGACCCTGACCATCACGGTCACCGGCACCAACGACGTGCCGGTCTGCGCCGTCGATACCTACAGCGCGGTGGAAGGCGTTCCCGCGGTACGCGGTTCGGTGCTGGCGAACGACACCGACGAGGAAGGTAGCCCGATCAGCGTGTTACAGGTTGCCACCACTGCGGGCGGGACCGTCATTGCGGTGAATGGTACCAATGTGGTGACGACGGCGCTGGGCGGTACCGTGGTGATGAATACCGATGGCACATTCACCTATACCGCGCCGGCGCAGTCGAATAATCCGACTGCCGTTCAGGACAGCTTCGTCTACAAGGCCACGGATGGCAGCGCGAGCTCGGCCTGGACTACCGTCAACCTCAACATCACCGACAGCGGCCCCACCGCCAATAACGACAGCGACAGCGTCGGCGCGCTGGCGACGGCCACGGGCAACGTGATTACCGGCGCCGGCGTCGCACCGGGAGGCGCCGATACACTTGGAGCTGACAGCGTCACGGTGAGCGGAGTGACCTACAGCGGAACACCGATCTCGACGACCGACAATGGCACGACGATTACCATCGTCACCGCCGAAGGCACACTGGCCATGACCAAGGCGACTGGCGCCTACACCTTTACCTCGACCGCCAAGGATATCGTTGTCGCGGCGAGTCCCGGTGATGTCGCGGCAACGATTCCGACCTGGACCGCGACGGGCATCGAGTTGTTTGGTTTCGACGGAAGCAGTCCCTACACTGGTGGTCTTGCAACCAACGGGCTGAATCCTGCCACCCTGACCGGAACCCAGGCAGGATATGTACGCCTGCGCGACAACAACACCAACCCCGACGGGATCAATGATGGCCTCGGTGTCGAATCGACAGGTGGCAACAACAACAACAACCGGATAGAAAACGGCGAGACCCTTGTCGTCGATCTTAACCAGATGAACCGGTCCGCGACGGTTACGCTGACCGATCTGCCGGCCGGCGAAACGGCCACCTGGCATGCCTACAGCAGCAGCGGCGCCTATATCGGCTCGGGGACGATCGCGGGTGTCGCCGGGAGCATCGCCACGGGCACGATCAGTCCGGCCAGCCCCTTCCAGTACATCACTTTTACCAGTACCGCCGCCGGCACCCACTACCGCCTGAACGGCATCAGCGCCCTGGTGCAGGATCCGGTATTCACCTACACCCTGACCGACGCCGACGGAAGTACTTCCTCCGCGACGCTGACGATGGACGTGCGCAGCACCATCGGCGCCGTCAACGACACGGCGACCGTCAAGGAATCGAGCCTGGCCGATGGCACCGAGGCCGGCATCGCCAGCACCAGCGTCAGCGGCAACCTGCTGGACAACGACACCGGCCTGACCGGCACCACCAACATCACCAACGTGGCCGGCGGCACGCCGGATGGCAACGGCGTGATTACCGTGACCAATGCCGTCGGCACCCTGGTGGTGTACACGACGGCCTATGCCGGCCATGTCAAGGGCGACTATGTCTATACGGTGACGGCAAGTACCGACGAGGCCACCACCGATGATGTCCAGTCCTTCACCTACACGCTGACCGACGGCGCACAGAACTCGAATGCGACGCTGACCGTGACCATCCAGGACGACGTCCCGCTGGCCAGCAACGGCGTTGCCGAAGTCGTGGAAAGCCCGGCGGTGGCCTACAACCTGGTGCTGATGCTGGATATCTCGGGCAGCATGCGGGTCAATGACGGCGGGGGCGAGGTGCGCCAGGTCGATGCCGACGGCAACGCGACGATCACGACGCGACTGGCCTTGGCCAAGGCCGGCCTGGTGGCACTGGTCGATGAATTCTTCAGCCAGACGCCGAACATTTCCGTGAAACTTGGCCTGTTCGCCAGCACGGCCCAGATTCAGAACGGCGGCGTCGCCTATACCGACAAGACCGCGCTGATCAATGCCATCAATGCCATCACCGGCACCGAGATCACTTCGGGCACCAACTACATCGCGGCGCTGCAGACCATGCAAACCGCATTCGGCAGCGGTTTCCCCGCAGGCGCGCAGAAGGCCAGCTATTTCGTTTCCGACGGCGCGCCCAACGCCGATCCATCGGCCCAGATCACCACCTGGAACAGCTTTGCCACCACCAACAACATCAAGTCCTACGGCGTCGGCATCGGCACCGGCATCGCCGACATCAGCTACCTGAACAGCCTGCACAACGTCGATGCCGACAAGAGCGGGGTCAAGGATGCGGCGATCCTGGTCACCGACGTCAACAAGCTGGAAGAGGCGCTGGTCGCCACGGTTCCGCGGGCCTTCACCGGCAGCGTGGCCAGTGCCGGCGGCGCCAGCAACGTGACCTTCGGCGCGGACGGCGGATACATCAGCTACATCGAACTGACGATCGACAACGACGGGACAGGGGCCGGCACGGCGACCACGCTGGTGCGTTTCTCGTATGACCCCGGTACGAATCAGATCACGGTCAGCCCGTCACTCGCCGTGCTGACCGGTTTCCCGCTCTCCGGCAGCTTGCTGAGCATCGATGGCACCAAGGGTTTCATGGACGGCACGCTGATTTTCGAGTTCACCACGGGCGAGTACACCTACTTCACCAACGCCACCGCGAATGAGGGTGACAGCTTCGACATCACCTTCCAGGTCACCGACGGCGACGGCGACACGGCCGCCCTTCCAGCGATCCAGACCATCACGGTGGTCGATGGCCAGCCGGTCGCGCGCGACGACACCGAAACCCTGATGCCGGTCAACAGCTTCTATGAAGGCAACGTGATCAGCGGTGTCGGCACCGACGGCGGCGTGACCTCCCTGGTCACCGAAATCGGGCAGGCCGGAAGCTCGGGCGCCGACAGCATCGTGGACAACGCGGTGGTGAAGTTCGTCGAATTCCGCGGCATAGGGCCGATCAACCTGTCGGTCGATACCGGCAGCGCGGTCACCGGCACCGACAGCGAGGGTGTCAACTACAGCTACACGGTCAGCGGCGGCCGCCTGACCTGGACCAACACCGCAGAGCCGGCGAACCAGCTGATCTTCGACAGCACCGGCTACTACAAGTACACGCCGCCGGCCAGCGAAGTGTCCAGCCCGACCGTCGGTGCGGTGCTGACCAACAACTTCACATCCTCGGCCAATGCCGACGACAACGGCGTGCAATTGTCCGGCTACACGCGGACCGCCAACCTGACACAGACGGCGAGCTATGCGCACGCGGCCTTGACCTATGCCGGCACCGGCGTCGGCATTCCGACCGGCGAGACCGGCGGCGCGGTCGATGATCTGGAGACCCTGGTGATCGTGTTCGACCGTACCACGTACCCGCGCGGTGTCAAGAACGTGACCCTGAACGTCAACGCCGCCAACAGCAACCTCGGCTCCAACCAGGCCGTGGGGATCTACGGCTCGGGTGTCGTCTCGTCCGTGAATTATTCGATCTTCGACATCAGCGGCAACCTGATCGGGCAGTTCGCCAGTTTCGCCGAAGGGTCAATCACGATTCCGCCGCCGCCGCTGCCGAACACCTACAGCAACATCGGGCGCATCGAGCTCGAAGCCAGCAGCCCGGCCCAGGCCAGGATACAGAGCATGACCTTCCAGCAGATCACCGGCAGCGGCACCGGCACCGCGATTGCACCGGAGCAAATCAAGTACACGCTGGTCGATGACGACACGCCAACCGGCGATTCATCGCAGGCGACGCTGACCCTGAGCGCCATCAGCGACCACTTCGCCGGCGATGCAGCCGCGAACTCTCTCGCCGGCACGTCGGCCAACGACATGATCTCCGGCCTTGGCGGCAACGATACGCTGAGCGGCGCGGCCGGGCACGACGTGATCTACGGCGGCGACGGCAACGACAGCATCGACGGCGGCGCTGATGATGATCGCCTGTCGGGCAATGCCGGAAACGATACGCTGCTTGGCGGAACCGGCAACGACAAGCTCTACGGCGATGAGGGCAACGACAGCCTCGACGGTGGCGACGGCAACGACATGCTTTACGGCGGGGCGGGCGATGACACGGTTGTCGGCGGCTCGGGCGCGGATACCATCTCCGGCGGCGCCGGTGACGACGTCCTTTCGGGCAACAGCCTGCTGGCAGGTGATCTGGTGACGGACGTGTTCAAGTGGGAACTTGCCGATATCGGCAACAAGGGCGCCCCGGCGAGTGATGTCGTCAAGAACTTCGACAACCAGGCGGCAGGTAGCGGCGGCGACGTGCTCGACCTGCGTGACCTGCTGATCGGTGAGCACTCGGCGACCAATCTTGACGATTTCCTGCACTTCGAACTCAGCGGTGCGAACACCATCGTCCATGTCAGCGCGACCGGCGAGTTTGCCTCCGGCTACAACGCTGCGAAGGAAGTGCAGACAATCACGCTGGAAAACACCGACCTCTTCGCTGCCGGCACCCTGAATACGGATCAGCAGATCATCAATGACCTGCTGACCAAGGGCAAACTGATCACCGACTGAGCGCAGGCAGTGTTCCGCGGATGCTCCTCGCCGGCACCGGCCCGCCCCTGAAAAGTCGGCGCCGGCGACACGGCGATCCTGGGGTCTTTTCGCCCCCGGACGCCGTTTCAGTGCAGCAGGCGCGGCCCGCCGGCGTGCAGCGGCACGGGCGCGGCGCCGGCGCCGGGACTGACCTCGAGGTTGAGCCCCCAGTCGGCGGCAACGGCCGACTGCTGCAGCAGGCGTGCCAGCACATGCACCAGCCGTTCGTCGAGTTCGAGATTGATGCCCTGGCCTTTCTGCGGCAGCAGGGTCAGGGTCCGGGTAGCGCCCTGCAATGGCTTGACGGTGACGCGGCCGAGCAGGACCGGCTCTTCGCCGAGCGGATAGATCGATCCGTCGCGGTAGGCGCTGCCGAAGTCGGCCTTGTTTACGGCCTCGCCGTGGGCCAGTTCGGCCAGCGTGCTGCGCGTGGCCGGGTCGGTGGCTTTGCGCGCACTGAACTCGTCGGCCATTTTCATCAGCACGGGCCACAGCAGCGCGAGGTAGCGGCGGGTGATCCAGAAGCGGTATTCGGCGTCGTCGCTGCTGCGGATGCGCAGCAGCAGGCGATCCTGCGCGGCATCGTGGCTGGCGCTGAATTGCTCCAGTTGCGGGGGGTTGCTCATGGCGGGGATCCTCTGGCAGCGGCTTCGGCTACGGTCGCGCGATTGGATGCTACCGCATCCGCTCCCTTGAATCCGGTCCGGCGTCGCCAGGAGACGGTGGGACGGCGCCCACCGGGATGTGTGGAAAAAGTCACGACAGAGAGCATTTAGGGGCATCCGCCGGGGTATGGCAGGGGGAATTCGGACGGTTTTCCCTTTATAATCGCGCGCTAGCTCGTGAAATAGAAAAAGTTGCAATATTCATGCAGTTACGGACACAACATAAGAAAACAGTGGAATGAAAGTCTCGCACCTGATTTTGTCAGGAATCGTGTTGCTGTGCCTGCGCGGCGGGACGGCGCTCGCCGCCCCGCATCTGACGCTGAAGGAAGTGGCGCAGAAAGTGGTGCTGACCAATCCGGAAGTGCTGGCGAAATGGCATGCCTTCAAGGCGGCCGGGGGGGATGTCGATGTGGCGCGGGCCGGTTTCTTTCCGCGCATCGATTACACCTACGGTACCGGCAAGGAAGACCTGCAACAGCCCGGAGTCGCCGACCGCGACTACAACCGCAACGGCCACGTGCTGACGCTCAACCAGATGCTCTACGACGGCTTTGCCACGGCGAGCGATGTGAAGCGTCTCGACAAGGCGCGCCTGACGCGCTATTTCGAACTGCTCGACGCCGCCGAGGCCGCCGCGCTGGAGGCGGGACGCGCCTACTACGATGTCATCCGATACCGGCAGTTGATGCTGCTGGCCGAGGGCAACTACATCGAACACCGGTCCAGCTACGAGTTGCTGCTGCGTCGGGCACAGTCCGGGGCGGGGCGGCGGGTGGATGTGGAACACGCCGCCGGGCGCCTGGCGCTGGCCGAACTGAACCTGAATACCGAGGCGGCAAACCTGCACGATGTGACGGCGCGCTACCTGCGCCTGGTCGGCGAGCAGCCGCCGTCCGTGATGTTCGGCCCGGCACGCCTGGAAAGGGGCTACCCCGCCAGCGAGGAGGAGGCGCTGCGGCTCGCGTTCAAGCAGAATCCCGCGCTGCTCGCCGCGGTGGAGAACGTCGAAGCGGCGCAGCACGACCTCGAACTGCGGCGCAGCGCCTTCCATCCCCGGCTCGACCTGCGCCTGCGCAATGACCGCGCCGAAAACGTCGACGGCGTGATGGGCCTGCGCCAGCAGAATGTCGCCGAGGTGGTGCTCAGCTACAACCTGTTCAACGGTGGCGCGGACAAGGCGCGTCAGACCGCCTCCGCCGAACGCAAGAACCAGGCGCTGGACCTGCGCGACAAGGCCTGCCGCGACGTCCGCCAGACCCTGTCCATCGCCTACAACGAGGTGCGCCGGCTGCAGGCCCAGCGCTCGAGCATCGACCACCAGGTCAATGCCATCGAAAAGACGCGCGACGCCTACAAGGCCCAGTTCAACATCGGCCAGCGTTCGCTGCTCGACCTGCTCGATACCGAAAACGAACTGCTCAACGCGCGCCGCACCGCCGTCAATGCCGATGCCGACATGGACCAGGCCTACCTGCGGACCCAGGCCGGCATCGGACGCCTGCTCGAGTTTCTCGGCCTGAAGCGGATCGACGAGCAGGCGGCGCCGGATCCCGCCGAACTGGCGCAGGTCGTCGAATCGGATATCTGTCCGCCGGCCGCCCCCAGGAGCTATCTGGTGGACCTCGAAGCCCTGACGGCGCGCGCACTGGCCCAGCTGGACGTGGCCAAGCCCGTGCCCGATCCGACGCCGCCGCCATTGCCGGCCGCACCTGCCGTGCCGCCCGCCAGTTCGCAACCGCTGGGCATCCTGCAGGAGCGCGTCGCCGCCTGGTCGGCCGCCTGGTCGGCCAAGTCCTTCGCCAGCTATGCCGGTTTCTACGCGCCGTCCTTCGTGCCCGCCGACGGTGCCAGCCGCGCCGCCTGGGTGAAGCAGCGCGAGCAGCGCCTGGCGACGCCGAAACAGATCCGGGTCGAGGTCAAAAACCTGAAACTGAAGCAGGCCGGAAACGACATGCTGCTCGCCGAGTTCGAACAGCATTACAGTTCCGACGGCTACAGCGATGTCACGCAGAAGGAACTCAAGTGGGTCAGGGTCGGTGGCCAGTGGCTGATCGAGCGGGAGACGGCGCGCCCCGCCGGCGTTGCCGCGACGGCCCCGAAAAAGGGCGAAACATGAATCCCGTTGCCTGGCGGCTGCTTTCCCTCCTGCTCGTCCTGTCGGCCGCGCTGCCCGGTGCGCAGGCGCAGAACGTCACCGAGCCGACGCTCGACCGGATCCGGGCCAACGGCGCGATCTACGTCGGTCATCGCGAAGCCTCGATCCCGTTCTCCTACATGGTCGGTGACGAGGTGGTGGGCTTTTCGACGGACCTGTGCGATCGCGTCGTCGATGCCGTCCGCGCCAAGCTCGGCATGCCGAACCTGAAGGTGGTACCGGTGCCGGTAACCAGTTTTTCCCGCATCCTGATGTTGATGACGGGCAGCGTCGACCTCGAATGCGGCTCGACCACGAATACCAGGATCCGCCAGCAGCGGATTGCATTCAGCGTTACGACCTTCGTCTCCGGGGTCAAGGCGCTGGTGCGCAAGGATGCCGGCATCGAGCGGATCGCCGACCTGAGCGGCAAGGTGGTGGTAACCACTTCGGGCACCACCACCGAGCGAGCGGTCAAATCGGTTCTGGCGGCGCGCAAGCTCCCGGCGGCGCGCACCCGGACCGCATCCAAGCACGCGGAATCCTTTGCCATGGTGACGTCGCGGCAGGCGGATGCCTTCGTGCTGGATGAGTCCATCCTGGCCGACCTGATGGCGAGTTCGCCCGATGCCGGCAACCTGAAGCTGCTCGAGGAAAACTTCGGCTTCGAGCCCTACGGCATCGGCATGCGCCGGGAAGATCCGGAGTTCAAGAAGCTGGTGGACGACACCCTGGTCGCGATGATGAAGAGCGGCGAATTCGAACGGATCTACAACAAGTGGTTCATGTCGCCGATTCCGCCCAACAACCACAGTCTGCAGCTGCCGATGGGCGAGATGCTGCGCGAGCAGCTGCGCAACCCGAACGATACCGGGATTTAAGCCCATGCCGCGCGATCCGGCCGTCGAAGTTCTGCGCCAGGCTGCGTCGTCCCGGGAGTCGCCGCGGCCTGCCACCCGCATGGATGGCCCGCATGCCCTGCCCTTGGCTTGCAGGTACGGCGCCCGGCGGATGCTTGCCCTTGCGGTTTCCCTGGCGTGGCCGTTCATGCTGCCGGATGCCGCGTTGGCGCAGGTTCGCCCCGACGCGGGACGCATCGAGCGCGATTTCGAACGCGACCGGGTGCCGTCCGCACCGCCGCCCAAGCCGGCCGCACCGGTTTTCGACGAGGGTCAGCGACCGGCCATGGCGGCTCCCGACAACGTGAGCTTTCCGGTCAGCGGCTTTCGCATCACGCGCAACACAGTTTTTCCCGAGGCCGAGTTACTGGCCTTGCTCAAGGATTTCGTCGGCAAGGAACTCTCGCTGGCGGACCTGCAGCGCGCGGCGGATGCCATCACCGCCCACTACCGGGAGCGGGGCTACTTCGTCGCCCGTGCCTATGTCCCCGCCCAGGAAATCCGCGACGGCATCGTCGAGATCATGGTGCTGGAAGGCAGGCTGGACGGCATCAGCCTGAAGCCCGCGAGCGAACTCCGCTTGCGGCCGGAATTAGTGGAACAGGCCCTGCGCGAAGCGCTGCCGTCCGGGGGGGGTGATCCGCGAAACCGACCTCGAGCGCGGATTGCTGCTGCTCAACGACCTGCCGGGCATCGCGGTCCGCTCGGTGATTTCCCCGGGTGCCGCGCTCGGTACCTCGACCATCACCGCCGAAGTGAGCGAAGGTCCGCTGGTCACCGGTTCGATCGATACCGATACCCACGGCAACAAGTACAGCGGCTACTACCAGCTGGGCGCAACGCTGAACCTGAACGATCCCACGGGCCATGGCGACTTGTTTACCGCGCGCATTGCCGCGACCTCCGGGACATCCTATGGCCGCCTGGCCTACCAGATCCCGCTGGGTGCGTCGGGTCTGCGCCTGGGCGGCGTCTACTCCGAAACCCGGTATGAACTTTGCTGCGATTTCGATGCGCTGGAAGCCGAGGGCAATGCGCATACCGCCACGCTGGTCCTGCAATATCCATTCGTACGCAGCCGGGATTACAGCCTCTACGGCAGCCTGGCCTACGATGCCAGGAGTTACTTCGACGAGACGATCGCCGGTACCACGGACGACAAGAAAACCCGGTTGTTTACCCTGGGTATCAATGGCGACGGCCGCGATTTCCTGTATGGCGGCGGCCTCAACAATTTCTGGCTGGCTGCGACCTCGGGGCGGCTCGATCTCGACGACTGGGCGCCCTACAAAGCGGCGGACGCCGCCAGTGCGCGCACCCAGGGTAGCTATGGGAAACTCTCCTATTCGCTGTCGCGCCTGCAGAATCTTGTTGCTTCGACTTCCCTGTATGCCGGGCTGGCCGGCCAGTTCGCCTCGAAGAACCTGGATTCTTCGGAAAAATTCGTGCTCGGCGGCGCAACCGGCCTGCGCGGCTACCCCTCGGGCGAGGCGGCGGGAGACGAGGGATTGCTGGTGAACATGGAACTTCGCCACAATTTCCTTGATTCCCTGCAACTGACCGGATTCGTCGAGCACGGTGAAATCCGCCTGCACAAGAATCCCTGGGCGGGATGGCAGGGCGCCAATACCCGCATCAGCAACCGCTATGGGCTGTCCGACTTCGGCCTGGCCCTGAACTGGCATCAACCCGGCCGTCTCGTGGTACGCGCCAGCGCCGCGCGGCCGATGGGCAGCAACCCCGGCCGCAGTCTCGATGGCAAGGATTCCGATGGTCGCAAGAGCGGCACTCACTTCTGGCTGCAAATGGTGAAATTTCTCTGATCAGAACGCGTTAGTGGAACGTGACGGCCCTGCGGCCGGTCTCAGCAAGGATGAACGTGGCGACGAAATGCGGCGTATCTGAAGTAACAGTTCGCGTATCCGGGGGCCGGAGATTGCGTCTTGTCCTGCGTCCGCGCCGCCTGCTGAGCCGCCTGATGGCCGTGCTGCTGGTGACGGTCGGCGCGTTGCCGGTGCATGCGCTGGATCCGAATGCCTTGCCCACCGGCGGCCGGATCGCCGCCGGTGCCGCAACCATCACCCAGTCCGGCAATCGCCTGAACGTGAATCAGTCCAGCGATCGCGCGATCCTCAACTGGTCCACCTTCAATATCGGCGCCAACGCGGCGGTGAGCTTCGTCCAGCCCAACTCCGGGTCCGTCGCGCTCAACCGCGTGCTGACCTCGGCCGGGGCATCGGACATCCAGGGCCGACTCACCGCCAACGGCCAGGTGTTCCTCGTCAACCCCAGCGGCGTGCTGTTCGGCAAGGGCGCCCAAGTGGACGTCGGCGGGCTGGTCGCTTCCACGCTCGACATATCCGACACCGATTTTCTCGACGGCCGTTATGTGTTCTCCCGCGCGGGTGCCGCCGGGTCGATCGTCAACCAGGGCACGCTCAATGCCGCGCAGGGCGGCTACATCGCCCTGCTGGCCCCCGAGGTGCGCAACGAGGGCGTCATCACCGCGCGCCTGGGCAGCGTGGCGCTGGCGGCGGGCAACCAGGTCACGCTCGATTTCGCCGGCGACCGCCTGGTCAGCCTCGCCGTCGATCAGGCCGCCGTCGAGGCGCTGGTCGAGAACCGGCACCTGATCCAGGCCGACGGCGGCAACGTCATCCTGGCCGCGCGCTCCGCCGGCGACCTTGCCGCGACCGTGGTGAACAACACCGGCCTGATCCAGGCCACCAGTGTCTCGCGGCAGAATGGCGTGATCCGCCTGGAAGGCCTTGGCACCGGCGTGGTGACTTCCTCCGGAACGATCGATGCGTCCGGGCGCGGCGCCGGCGAGACCGGCGGCAGCGTCAAGCTGCTCGGCGACAAGGTCGGCCTGATGGCCGGCGCGGTCATCGATGCTTCGGGCGATGCGGGCGGCGGTATGGTGCTGATCGGCGGCAACTACCAGGGGCAGGGCCCCGAGCGCAACGCTTCGTTTACCTTCATTGACCCGACTGCTCGAATCTGGGCCGATGCAGTGACTACGGGCGATGGCGGCAAGGTCATCGCCTGGGCCGACGACACGACCCGTTATTACGGCAGCATCAGCGCACGTGGCGGAGCCAACGGCGGCAATGGCGGCTTTGTCGAAGTCTCCGGCAAGGATTCGCTGGTGTTCAAAGGCGACGTGGATACCCGCGCTCCGCACGGCGCGACCGGCATGCTGCTGCTCGATCCCGCGAACATCATCATTGCCAACGGTTCGGGGGATAGCATCGACGATGGTGACGCTTCGACGACATCCTTCTCCGGCGCACCGTCGGGCACTACAGGTACCGTCATTACCACGGACAATCCCGGCGGCGGCACGCTGACGCTATTCGAATCCGAGCTTCAGGGCATTGCCGCCACAACCAATATCTCGCTCGCGGCAACGAACGCGATCACCATCAACAACCTCGCCGACAATAACCTCAATCTGGCGCAGACCGCGGGAAATTCGGTTTCGTTTAATTCCGCCACGTTTGCCATGACGGCGGGCGACACCATCACCACGGCAGGTGGTGCGGTCAATATAACTACCACCGGTGCGGCGACGGTAGCCGGACTGAGTACCGGTGGCGGCGCAATCCTCTTGGACGTGGGTGGTACATCAACGGTGAGCGGTGTAATTGCAGGAACCGGTACCACCTTGACCAAGCAGGGAGCCGGCACACTGACGCTCTCCGGTGCCAACACCTACACCGGCCTGACGACGGTCAGCGCCGGCACCTTGGTAGCCAACAACAATGCGGCGCTCGGCACCACGGCAGGAGCGACGACGGTCACCTCCGGGGCAACGCTCGCCATTCAAGGCGGCAGGACAATCGCGGATGCCTTGACCATCACGGGTAGCGGCGTAGGCGGTACGGCGGGCGCATTACGGAACATCAGCGGCAACAACACTTATACCGGCGCCATTGCTCTCGGTGCGGGCGGAGCGCGAATCAACGCCGACCTGAATACCCTGACGATCTCCGGCGCAGGCAGTATTACCGGTGCCGAGGCGCTCACGATTGGCGGTGCCGGCAACGCCACCATCAGCAAAATCATCGCGACAGGCGCGGGTACGCTGACCAAGGATGGCGCCGGCACACTGACGCTCTCCGGCAACAATACCTACAGCGGCGCGACCACCATCAGCGCCGGCATCTTGAGCGCCATCACCAGCGCCAACGCGCTGGGCGCCACGGGTGTGGCCAGCGGCACGACCATCGCCGCCGGCGCCACCCTGGCGTATGGCAGTTCGCTGACATTTGCCGCGGAATCGCTCACGATGAACGGCGGCACCTTGTCGCGCTCCGCAAACAACCCGACCATGAACGGCACCATCGCCCTGACCGGCGCCAATACGGTTACGGGCACGGCCGGCACGTTCACCCTCGGCGGCATCGTCAGCGGCACCGGCAGCCTGGCCAAGACCGGTGCCGGCACGGTGGTGCTCTCCGGCAACAATACCTACAGTGGCGCGACCACCATCAGCGCCGGCACCCTGAGGGCCACTACCAGCGCCAACGCGCTGGGTGCCACGGGTGTGGCCAGCGGCACGACCATCGGCGCCGGCGCGACCCTGGCGTATGGCAGTTCGCTGACGTTCGCCGCGGAATCGCTCACCATGAATGGCGGCACCTTGTCGCGCTCGGCCGGCAACCCGACCATGAACGGCACCATTGCGCTGACCGGTGCCAATACGGTCACGGGCACGGCCGTAAGCACATTCACCCTAGGCGGCATCATCAGCGGTACAGGCAGCCTGGCCAAGACCGGTACCGGCACCGTGGTGCTCGCCGGCGCGAACACGTACACCGGTGCTACCAGCGTCAGTGCGGGCATCTTGCAGCTAAATAGCATCAATGGCCTCGGCGATGTGGCGGCGGGTACCACGGTGACTGCAGGCACGCTGGCCTACAACGGTTCGCTGACATTTGACGCGGAGTCCCTCACGCTGAATGGCGGCACGCTCTCGCGCGTGGGCGGCAACCCGACCATGAACGGCGCCATTGGCCTGACAGGCGCCAATACCGTCACGGGCGCCGCCGGTACGTTCACCCTCGGCGGCATCGTCAGCGGCGCCGGCAGCCTGGCCAAGACGGGGGCGGGCACGGTGGTGCTATCCGGCGACAATGCCTACAGTGGCGCGACGACCGTCAGTGCCGGTACGTTGTCGGCGCAGCACGCAAACGCGCTGGGCACCACGGCGGGAGCGACGACGGTCAGCTCGGGCGCGACGCTGGACATCAACGGAGTTGCGATCGGCACGGAAGGGCTGACGCTACTCGGCACCGGGGTGGGTGGCAACGGCGCCCTGACGGGGACCGGCACGGCGTCGCTGGGCGGGACGGTGGCGATCGGCGCGGCGAGCACGATCGGCGGCACGGGCACACTGACCTTGAGCGGCATCGTTTCGGGGACGGCCCTGACCAAGACGGGGGCGGGCACGCTGGTTCTGAGCGGCGCCAACAGCTACACGGGATTGACGACCGTCAGCGCGGGGACATTGACTGCACAGAACGCGACGGCGCTGGGCACCACGGCGGGAGCGACGACGGTCAGCTCGGGCGCGACGCTGGACATCAACGGAGTTGCGATCGGCACGGAAGGGCTGACGCTACTCGGCACCGGGGTGGGTGGCAACGGCGCCCTGA
>Ga0268298_10004206_pt1 | contig 14197 bp, 11 predicted proteins | sample WWTPWeurt_MetaG_FD_194462 | JGI IMG/M metagenome (GOLD analysis project Ga0268298, IMG submission 194462) | Activated sludge microbial communities from WWTP in Nijmegen, Gelderland, Netherland - WWTP Weurt | ecosystem: Engineered > WWTP > Aerobic digester > Activated sludge | place... | reverse complement strand
CTTGAACAGGTCGACCTTCGGCGCTTCCTTGCCGTGGATGTCCTTGCCCGAGGCCGGCGTGGCCTGGCCGCCGGTCATGCCGGTGGTGTTGTTGTCGAGCAGCAGGACGGTGATGTTGCCGTGGTTGTAGGTGATGTCGAGCAGGCCCTGCATGCCCATGTGCATGAAGGTCGAATCGCCGATCACGGCCAGTATCCGCTTGTTCTTGTCGACGGCGCCGCGCCCCTTGTCGATGCCGAGTGCGACGCCCATCGTGGCGCCCATGCAGATCGTGGTGTCGAGCGCGTTCCACGGGTGGCCGGCGCCCAGCGTGTAGCAGCCGATGTCGCCGGTGACGATGATGTTCTTGATCTGCGACAGCGTGTAGTACATGCCCATGTGCGGGCATGAGGCGCACAAGGTCGGCGGCCGCGGGAAGACCCTGGGCGGCGCGGCGGCGGGCGCGGGCGGCGGCACCGGCTTGCCCAGCAGGCGGTCGACGGCGGGGTGCAGCACCTGCGGCGACAGTTCGCCGATGCTCGGCAGCACATCCTTACCGTGGCAGGCAATGCCGGCGGCCCTGATTTCGGTTTCCAGCAGCTTCTCGGTTTCCTCGACCACCACCAGCGTATCGCACATCGCCGCCAGTTCGCGCATCTTTTCCGGCGGCCACGGATGGGAGAAGCCCAGTTTCAGCACCGGGGCATCGGGGAAGGCTTCCTTGACATGCATGTAGGCGGGGCCCGAGGCGACGAAGCCGACGCTGCGGTTGCTGCCCGCTTCCAGCACGTTGAGCGGCGAGGCGTCGCTCACCGCGCGCAGAGTCTCGTCGCGCTGGAACAGGGCGGGAATCCGCGCCTTGGCATGGGCCGGAACCATGACCCAGCGCTGCGGGTTCTTGACGAAGCCGGCCGGTTCGTGGGCCTCGCGCTCGCCGGCGACGACCAGGCCCTTGACATGGCAGATGCGCGTGGTGAGGCGCAGCAGCACAGGGGTTTCGTATTGCTCGGAGAGGCCGAAAGCGAACTTTGTCATCGCGTAGGCTTCCTGCGAATCCGCAGGCTCCAGCACCGGGATGTGGGCGAAGCGGCCCCAGAAGCGCGAATCCTGTTCGTTCTGCGACGAAGACATGCCGACGTCGTCGGCCACCGCGATCACCAGGCCGCCATAGGCGCCGGTGATGGTCATGGTCATCAGGCAGTCACTGGCGACGTTCAGCCCGACATGCTTCATGGCGCAGAAGGCCCGCGCGCCGGTCATCGAGGCGCCGAGTGCGACTTCCATCGAGACCTTCTCGTTGACCGACCATTCGGCATAGAGGTCGGGATAGCGCGCCAGGGATTCGATGATCTCGGTGGCCGGCGTGCCGGGATAGGCGGCGGCGACGCGCACGCCGGATTCCCAGACGGCGCGCGCGACGGCTTCGTTGCCGGAAAGGAGGAGGCGGGTAGCGGCGGCGGGTGGCGTTTGCGGCATTACTGCGGCCATGATGTTCTCTCGGGCAAGGGAAAAAATAGACCTGCGCCGGGGCGCACCCTCGCGCAGGTCATCGTCAAACGGATCTGGCTGAATTATCCGGATTTGCGCCCCTTGCGTCCATAGGGGCGTTCGCCGGTCCGCTACGCGCGGCGGTTCATGCCGGCTGATAAATCACCGCGATGGCCGCTGCAAAGATATCTATCCCCAAGATAAACGCACAGCCTATAATCCGACAAAAATAGTCAAGTAATATCCCCCAATCCTTACAGAGAGAAAAACATGATCAACGTGAATGGCCGTGAAATTGAAACCGATGCCGAAGGTTACCTGGCGTCGCTCGACGACTGGAACGAGGATGTCGCGAAATGCCTCGCCGAGCGAGATCAGCTTGATCTCGGCGAAGAGCACTGGATGGTCGTGCGCTGGATACGCGACTATTACGCGGAGAACGGCACTGCGCCAAATCTGCGCGTCATGTCCAAGCTGATCGGCGGCGCGCTGGGTGAACAGTTCGGCGACAAGAAATACCTGTTCGACCTCTTCCCCTACGGTCCCGCCAAGCAGGCGGCGCGCTACGCCGGCATGCCCAAACCCACCGGCTGCGTCTGAGGCAGTCCGGCACAGGCTGTGGCGGGTTCAGCCCAGGGTGATGATCTCGATGTGGCCGCGGTTCACGTTGATGAAGGGCGCGACCAGCACCTGGCGGCCTGCCACTTGCGCCTCGCAGACTTCGGCATCCATGACCGCGACGAATTCCTTTGAGTCATTCATGAAGTCGGTGACCCGTGCGCCGGGCAACAGGTCGATGTAACCCCTGATCCGGTAGGAACCCGTCAGCAGCGTTACCTTGGTCTTGTTTTCATGTGTACCCATGCTCGATCCTCCTAGCGAAATTGGTGCCCGGGAAATTCCGGAAGCCACGGATGCGACTCCGGAGGCGCCTTGCATCCCGGACCGCACGAGACCGCCAGTATCCGCCAAACCGGCCCGGCCGGGGGGGGCGGAGATCACTCCGCGGCCATCAGTCGCCCGCGGCGCCTGTCAACGGAACGAAGACCACCGGCAGCACTCTGCGTTGATGTATCCGGTCTCGCCCGTCCTTGCTCAGGACCAGCAATTCCTGTGACTCGCGCACGTCACCGACGGGAATGACCAGTTTGCCGCCTGGCTTCAATTGCGCGACCAGCGCCGGCGGTATGTCGCGCGCAGCGGCTGCTACCAGGATGGCATCGAAGGGGGCATGCTCGGGCCAGCCCAGGCGGCCGTTGCCGCTGCGCACTTCGACGTTTCCGTAACCCAGCCGCTGCAGGCGTATCGCGGCCTGTGCCGCCAGCGCCTCGATGATGTCCATCGTGAAGACGCGCTTGACCAACCGGGCCAGCACGGCCGCCTGGTAACCGGACCCTGTGCCGATTTCGAGGACCACGTCGCCCGGTTTCGGGTCGATCAGATCGGTCATCAGGGCCACGATGTAGGGTTGAGAAATGGTCTGGCCATGGCCGATCGGCAGTGGCCGGTTGTCATGGGCACGGTGGTGCAGTTCCACCGGCACGAAGTCCTCGCGCGGCACCTCCCGCAGTGCCGCCAGCACCCGTTCGTCGAAGGCCTCGCGCCCGGTGTATTGCCGGGTCTGCCATGCCTCGGCGCGGATTTCGTCGAGCAGGCGTTCCTGCTCCTGCGTGCCGGATTGCGCCATGTCCCTTCCTCCTTTCCTCAACCATAGCTTCTTGTGCCCCTGCGGGAAAGATGTCTGGCATTGACGGGCGAAAACACGTCCGGTCGCAAAAGTCGGCGCTGGCGACACGGCGCACACGATTCCTGCCGCGCGGGCGCCGTTGCTGGCATCATGCCGGCCCATGCGTATCGAACAGATCCGACAATCCCTGAAAGGCACCGGTGCCAGGCCTTGCCACGAGGCGCGCATCCTGCGCGCCTGGACCCGCGGCCTGCCGCTTTCAAGCGGTCCGGTGGTGGCGGAGCAATATTTTCCCGCCGCGCTGAACACCGCTCTGCCGACGCATGCCGCTGAGCTTGATGCGCTGGCGCGGGTACGTTCGGTGCATCCAGCCGCAGATGGTTCCGAGCGCCTGCTGGTCGAACTGGCCGACAGCCAGACGGTGGAAAGCGTGCTGCTGCCGCGCGCCGGACTGTGCGTCTCGACCCAGGTCGGCTGCGCGGTTGGCTGCCGCTTCTGCATGACCGGGCGCAGCGGCCTCCTGCGCCAGCTCGGCAGCGCCGAAATCGTCGCCCAGGTGGTGCTGGCGCGGCGTCGACGCAAGGTGGGCAAGGTCGTGTTCATGGGCATGGGCGAGCCGGCACACAACATGGACAACGTGCTCGAGGCCATCGAACTGCTCGGCACGGAAGGCGGCATCGGGCACAAGAACCTGGTGTTCTCCACCGTCGGTGACCGTCGCGTGTTCGAGCGTCTGCCGCAGGGTCGGGTCAAACCGGCGCTGGCGCTCTCGCTGCATACCACGCGGGCCGAACTGCGCGCGCAGCTCCTGCCGAAAGCGCAAGCCATCGATCCGGCGGAACTGGTCGAACTCGCCGATGCCTATTCGCGCGCCACGGGCTACCCGGTGCAATACCAATGGACGCTGCTGGAAGGCATCAACGACGGCGACGATGAACTCGACGCCATCGTGCGCCTGCTCAAGGGCAAGTACGCAGTGATGAACTTCATCCCCTTCAACGAAGTCGAGGGCGAGGGATTCCGCCGTCCTTCGCCGGAGCGCTGCGCGGCGATCACGCTGCACCTGTATCGCCACGGCATACTTGCCAAGCTGCGCCAGTCGGCGGGACAGGACATTGCCGGGGGTTGCGGGCAGCTGCGGGCCCGGCATCGCGCCGTGGCCTGAAGGTTCCCGCCGGGACGCAGCGCGCGGGCGCCTGCGGGACTGCGTTATTCCTGTACTGCTTGCTGTTGAGGAGCGGCCTCAGGTGCCGCAGAAGGTGCGGTAGCCCTCGGTGTAAGCCGCCGGTGCGGGTTCGGCATAGCGGGCAAGCGCGGCGTCTTCGTCGAAGGGGCGCTTGATGGCCTGCAGCAAGTCTTCGAAGGGGCCCAGATCGCCCCTGGCGGAGGCCGCGTCCAGGGCTTCCTCGACGCGGTGGTTGCGCGCGATGATCCGGGGATTGATCCGTCGCATCGCCCGCGCGCGCTCTTCGCCGGGCCGCGCCTCGGCTGCGGCGCGCGCCTGCCAGCGCGCGATCCAGGCCTCCAGGGCCGACGAATCGGAAAACAGTTCGCGCAGAGGCTTGGGCCTGCCTTCGGCGGCATCGGCCAGCCTGCCCCAGGCCAGCGTGTAATCGATGCGGCCGGCCTGCAGCAGCGCCAGCCAGTCCTCGGCCAGCACGGTGTCGGGACTGTCGCTGTCCGCCCCTTGCGCCTGCAAGCCCAGCTTGGCGCGAATGCCCTCGAGCCAGTGGCGGCGATAGCTGGCACCGAAGCCGGAAAGGACGTCGGTGGCGATCTCCACCGCCTCGTCCTGGTTGTCGGCCAGCAAGGGCAGGATGGCCTCGGCGAAGCGCGCCAGGTTCCATTGCGCGATGGCGGGCTGGTTAGCATAGGCATAGCGTCCGTGCCGGTCGATCGAGCTGAACACCGCGCCCGGGTGGTAGGCCTCCATGAAGGCGCAGGGGCCGAAGTCGATGGTCTCGCCGGAGATGCTCATGTTGTCCGTGTTCATCACGCCGTGGATGAAGCCGACGTTCATCCACTGCGCCAGCAGCGCCGCCTGGCGTTCGGCGACGGCGCGCAGCCATTGCGCATGCCGGTCGGCCGCGCCGGCAAGCTCGGGATCGTGGCGCGCGATGCCGTAGTCGGCCAGTTGCCTGACACGCCCGCGTTCGTCGCGTGCGGCGAAATACTCGAAGGTGCCGACGCGGAGGTGGCTCCCGGCGACGCGCGTCAGCAGCGCACCGGGCAGGGTCTCTTCGCGATAAACGGGTTCGCCGGTGGCGATCACCGCCAGCGCGCGCGTGGTCGGGATGCCCAGCGCATGCATGGCCTCGCCGATCAGCACCTCGCGCAGCATCGGGCCGACGGCGGCCTTGCCGTCGCCGTTGCGCGAGAAGGGTGTGCGCCCCGAGCCCTTGAAGGCGAGGTCGCGACGGCGGCCGTGGCGGTCGATGAGTTCGCCGATCAGCAGCGCCCGGCCGTCGCCGAGTTGCGGCGAGAAGTTGCCGAACTGGTGGCCGGCGTAGGCCTGGGCGATGGGCGTGGCGCCCTCGGGCAGCGTGTTGCCGGAGAACAGTGCGGCCAGCGCCACCTCGTCGTAGGCGCCAGGCTCGATGCCCAGCTCCGCAGCCAACTCGCGGTTGAAGTAGAGCAGTTGCGGTGCCTGCACCGGTGCAGGCGGCCAGGCCACATAGCAGCCGGGCAGTTCGCGGGCATAGCTGTTGTCGAGTTTGAGCGCAGAGTCTGGCATGAGTGGTCGTTTCGGGTACGTGTCCGCAAAGCTTAATCGAGCTTGCGCCGGGGGAGGCCCCGCAGGCGTAGTGGTCTTGCTGGCTTGGCTGTCTTCGATAGATGCGGCCCGCGGTGGCAGAATCAAGTCTTTTCAGGAGACCCGCGATGAGCCTTTCGATGTACGACGCCAGCGCCCCGCGCTTCGCGCGCATGCTGCGCAACCTAGATGCCATCCTCGCCAGGGCGCAGGCCCATGCCGCGACGAAGAAAATCGATCCGGCGGTGCTGCTGGGCGCGCGGCTGTTCCCCGACATGCTGCCCATGCTCAAGCAGGTGCAGATCGCGACCGACCACGCCAAGGGTGCCGTGGCCCGGTTGGCCGGCACCGAAGTGCCGCGATACGAAGATACCGAGCAGGGCTTCGACGAGTTGCGCGCCCGCCTCGCGAAGACCATCGCCTTTGTCGAATCGTTTGCGGCCGCGCAGGTCGACGGCTCGGAGCAACGCCCCATCGCGCTGCGCGTCGGCGGCAAGGACTGGTCTTTCACCGGCCGGGACTACCTGCTGGACTTCGCCCTGCCGAATTTCTACTTTCACCTGGTCACGGCCTACAACATCCTGCGCCACAGCGGGGTGGAGATAGGCAAGGGCGACTACCTGGGCAACCCCTGAAAGGCCGGGTCAGCCATGACCAGGGAAGAAGACTGCGATAGCTTCCGCGTCCTGTGATTCCAATGGTTGCGCCGCCCCTGCGCGATGTCGAGCGCCTATTGCAGGCCGCCGATATAGACCGAAACCGCGCGGGTTTCGAGTTCGGTCAGCTTTGAAGCGATCGAATGCATGATCGAGTTGTCGTTGGTACGCGCGCGCTTGTTGAATTCCTTCAACTGGGTTTCGACGTAAGCAGGATGCTGGCCGGCCAGGCGCGGCAATTGCTCGGTGCCATAGCCGTTCGCGCCATGGCAGGAGGCGCAGGCCGCCACGCCTGAATAGCTGTTGCCCCGAGTGAAGATGTACTTGCCCACGTTGGCCAGGTCGACATCGCCCGGCTGGCGCCCGCCGGCCTTCTTGCCGGCAAAAAATGCTGCCAGGGCAGCAATGTCGTCGTCCTTCAAATCCTTCGCCATTTCGCTCATGGGGTCGCTCACGCGCCGGCCATCGCGAAAGTCCTTGAGCTGTTTCTGCAGGTAATCCGGATGCTGTGCGGCGAGGCGTGGATAGACGGCGCTCGCGCTTTCGCCTTCGGGACCATGACACAGCGCGCAGCGCACGGTGATGATGTCCTGCACGTGCCTTGGCACGGCAACCGGCTTGGCGGCCTGGGTCGGCGCGGCAAGGGATACGCCAGCCAGCAGCATCAACAAGGTACTACCAAGCAGGTTTCGCATTCGGAATTCTCCATTCAATGTAATCATTCATTGCCGGCATCGCCACCCGTTGCACCCCGCAGGTCAGGGCAGGAAACTGCTGGTTTCCCGCCGGTCGGCTACGCATGGATCAGTTTCGATATTTTGCCTCCGCGGCTGCAGGGGCGCGAAAAATGTGTGCGGTGCGCGAATGCCCACCGCACATTGCTTTACTGCATCGTAATCCGCCTCCGGCAAACGCTTCGGTCATTCCCGAAATGTCCAGCGGGAATTCAATTCACCAAGGGTTCGAACAGTCGATCGACCATCGCCCTGACACCGCGGATCTGGACCCCGTTCCTGGTCGCATAGCCGTCGCCCGTATAGCCCCACCAGTCCCAGCAACCTTTGGGGTTGTATATCCATTTCCAGGATTTGAACGCCACACCCTGGCGCGCCGTCGCTTGCGGGTAGAGGATGATCAGCCGGTTGTTGTCGGCCCAGCCGTTGTAGCCGGCGCCCTCGACGAAACGGCGCCCGATGGTCGTTGTGCTTTGCTCGCAGCCATGGAAGACGACATGGACGCGACACCCCCCGTTGCGGCAAACGTCGGGAATGTAGGCATACCCTTCGTCCGCCATGCTGGCGTCGATGGCCTTGCCGGCGAAGAAAGCCTGCTGGTCGAAGGCGACGATTGCCCCCGCCGGCGAACTGCTCGCAGGGTGCAGCGGCCCGAGCAGGTGGGAGAGCAACTCTCCGGCGACATCCGTGCCCTGGCATCGATTGATATACGGAGGCCGGCTCGTCGCACAGCGGTTCGGCCGCGGGTCGGCCGTCGAGATCATCGCATGCCCGGCTTCCGGATGCCTGACGTAGCGAAGCGCCTTGGCCGGCAACTGTGTTCCGTAGAAACCGGCCAGCGCATCGACCACTTGCGGAGCGACCGTCTTGTCATTGGCGCCGGAGAACAGCCAGGCGCGGTGGCGCCTGAGGCTGGCCACCGGATCGATGGCACCCGAGCTTTCGGCTTCCGCGATGCGCTTGCGCTGGTCGTCTGCGCTCGGTGGCGGGGCGTCCGTCGAAGGCGACATGCAGTTCCTCAACGCGCGAAATGTCGATCCCCTGGCACAGTCGTAGGGCCCTCCCGCAATGACCCCGACTCCGCGCACCAGTTGCGAATGGGCGACCTGCAGCTGAACCGCCATGAAGGCTCCGGATGACAGGCCGGATACCGTTACCATATCGCGGCTTGCTGCCAGCCGCGGCAGCGGTTCAGCCGCCTGGGCGGCGATGGCGAGGCCCCACAGCACGAGCACGGGCCCCGCGTGCCTGGTGAACCGGAGCGTCGAACGCGTTCGTATGGCCATTCCGTCGCTTCAAGTGCCCGAGGGTTCCGCTGTCCCGCGACAATACCTTGTCGAGTCAGCAATTGCCCGGCCGGAAGGGGGGAGAGTCAGGAGCGAGGGCAGGCGTTCGGGCTGACGCCGCCCCCACCGCGGGCTCTGCATGGGCCGCCGTCAGTCTCGGCGCAGGACAGTACTGCGCAAAACCTGCGTGACGCCGGCGCCTGGCTTCCTATATCTCCTCAGCCTCCATCTTGATCGCACCGCAGGGGCACTCGGCGACGCACATGCCGCAACCCTTGCAGTACTCGAGATTGAACTGGAAGCGCTTGCCGGGACCGAGCTTGATCACGGCATTGTCGGGACAGACGCCGTAGCAGTTGTCGCATTCGAAACAGTTGCCGCAGGACAGGCAGCGCCGCGCCTCGAACAGTGCGGTGGTTTCGTCGAGGCCGCCCTGCACTTCCTCGAAGGTCGATTGTCGACGGATGATGTCGAGCATCGGCCGCACGGTTTTCGGCGCGTCGGCGTAATACCATGTGTTGAGCTTGTCGAACTGCGCAACCTCGTGTTTGGGCGGTGGTGCGTAAGTCTCGCCGCGCAGCCAGGCGTCGATGTTCTTCGCCGCCTTCTTCCCGTGGCCGATGGCCACGGTGACATTGCGGTCTGCCGGCACCATGTCGCCGCCGGCGAAGATTCCGGGGTGTCCGGTCATCATGTTGCTACCTACCTTGACCACGCCGTCGCTGACCTCCAGTCCCGGCACGCCGTTAAGCAGGCCCAGATCGACGTCCTGGCCCAGCGCCAGCACCACCGAATCGGCATCCATGGTTTCGAACTCGCCGGTCGGTTGCGGAAAGCCCTTCTCGTCGAGAACCATTTTCTCGATGGTGATGGAACTTTCGCCGGCCTGCTTGATCGTCGACAGCCACTTGACCATGATGCCTTCCTGCAGCGCTTCCTCGATTTCAAAATCGTGCGCCGGGGCCTTTTCGCGATTGCGGCGATAGACGATGATCGGATCGGCGCCCATGCGCTTGGCGGTGCGGGCCACGTCGATCGCGGTATTGCCGCCGCCGTAGACCACCACGCGGCGGCCGAGCATCGGTTTGTCTTCGCCTTCCATGCTGCGCAGCACCGAAATCGCGTCGACGATCTTGGCGGTATCGCCGGCCGGGATAAAGGCCCGCTTGCCGATGTGCGCGCCGACGGCGAGAAACGCCGCATCGAACTTGCCGGCTTTCATGCTTTCCAGGATGTTGTCGACCTTGGAGTTCAGCTTTACCTCGACACCGAGGTCGACCACGCGCTGCATCTCGGCGTCGAGCACCTCGCGCGGCAGGCGGTACTTGGGAATGCCGAAGCGCATCATGCCGCCCATGAACGGGCCGGCGTCGTGCACCGTGACGCGATGACCCATCCGGCGCAGGTGATACGCGGCCGACATGCCGGAGGGGCCGGCGCCGACGACCAGCACGTGCTTGCCCGAATCCGTAGCCGGCGAGGCCAGCTTCCAGCCCTGCTTGAGCGCCTCGTCGCCGAGAAAGCGTTCCACCGAATTGATGCCTACCGCCGCATCCAGCCTGGCGCGATTGCAGACGTCTTCGCAACTGTGATAGCAGACGCGCCCCATCGTGGCGGGGAAGGGATTGTCCCTGGTCAGGTGCTGCCAGGCCTTTTCGTAGTTGCCCGATTCGGCGTGAAACAGCCAGCCCTGGATGTCTTCGCCGGCCGGGCACTGATTGTTGCAGGGCGGTAGCCGGTCGAGATAGACCGGCCGTGAGGTGCGCCAGGAGCCGGTATGGTTGGCCAGCGATGAGCCGGGATTGAGCGTGATTGCGAACGGCTTGTCCATCATGCAGCCTCCTTCGACAACAGGCCGTAACGGCGGATATTCTTGTCGGCCTGCGCCTGAATGCGCGCAATCGTCGCCACGGCCGGGTTCTTGCCGAACAGGTGGGCAAAACGCTTCTGCAGCTTCAAGTACTCTTCGACGGGGAGTGGTCGCCGGATTTTCAGCGATGAGGTGATTTCGCCGTTCTCCGCCTCGAACACCGGAAATATGCCGGTTTCCTTTGCCAGCCGGGCCAGGCGGATGGTGTCCTGGGAAGCCGCGCCCCAGCCCAGCGGGCAGGGCACAAGAATGTGGATGTAACGCGCGCCGCGGAAGCTCATGGCCCGGGTGACCTTGTATTCCAGGTCGCGCAGGTCGGCCACCGTCGCCGTGGCGACGTAGGGAATCTCGTGGGCCATGGCGATGGCGGGGACGAACTTGCCCTGGCCGAAGACATTGCCCGGTTCGGGGCCGACCGGCATGGTGGTCGCGGTGCGCGCCGCCGAGGGCGTGGCGGAACTGCGCTGGACGCCGGTATTCATGTAGCCGCCGTTGTCGTAGCAGATATAGAGCACGTCATCGTTGCGCTCGAACATGCCCGACAGACAGCCGAATCCGATGTCGGTGGTGCCGCCGTCGCCGCCTTGCGCGACCACGCGGACATCGCCACCCTGGCCCTTGTGTCTCTTGATCTTGATCGCCGCGGCGATGCCGGTGGCCACCGCGGCGGTATTGCCGAACAGCGAGTGAATCCACGGAATCTGCCAGGAGGTTTCCGGGTAGGGCGTGGAGAACACTTCGAGGCAGCCGGTGGCGTTGGCCGCGATCAGCTGGCCTTTGCTGGCGATCATCGCCGCATCGATCGCGTAGCGCGCGCCGAGCGCCTCGCCACAGCCCTGGCAGGCACGGTGGCCGGAGTTGAGCGAGTTGGTGCGCTGCGTGTTGGCCTGTACGCTGCGCTCTTCGGGCGCAAGCAGGCGATTGCCGACGGTGAAGGTGCCGGTCTGGTAGAAACTTACGGTTTGCAATGACATGGATGGTCTCCCTCAGGCGATCTTCGACGCGACGGTACCGACGTCGCGCAGCATGCTTTCCGCGGCCGGACCGGTGCGCCGCTTCAGGCGTTCACGCTCCAGTTGCCGGTTGACGACGTTCCAGTCGAGGTCGAGGAAGGTCACCGATTCGGCATCTTCCTGCTTCATCTTCTGGAACAGCCCATGCAGGGACTTCATGGTGATGGCCCGCCCGCCCAAACCGGCAATCACGGTATAGACGTCGATCGGCAGCTTGCGCAGAGCCTTGCGCACGTCGGAGGCCAGGATGCCGCCGATGCCGATGGCCAGGCTCTTTTCCAGCACCACCACGCGCTTGGCGTTCTTCAGCGCTTCGCGCACGGCTTCCAGCGGGAAGGGACGGAAGGAAGTGATGCCGAGGACGCCGATCTTTTCGCCGGCGTCGCGCATTTCGTCCACCACATCCTTGATCGTGCCGAGGATCGACCCCATGGCCACCACGATGGTTTCGGCATCGTCGGCGCGGTAGGTGCGCGTCAGGCCGCCGGTGTCGCGGCCGAACACCGCCTTGAACTCGGTGGCCAGTTGCGGTATCAGCTCCAGCGCCTGCATCTGCTTGGCATGGGCGAGGTAGCGCACTTCCATGAAGGCCTCCGGCCCGACCATGGCACCGATCGACACGGGTTCGCAGGGGTCAAGCACCTGGCGCGGCTCGTAAGGCGGCAGGAAGGCGTCGACCTGGGCTTGCGTAGGCATGTCGACGCGTTCGTAAGCATGGGTCAGGATGAAGCCGTCCATGCACACCATCACCGGCAGCGATAGTTCTTCCGCGAGCTTGAAGGCCTGGATGTGCAGATCGAGTGCCTCCTGGTTGGTCTCGGCGAAGAGCTGGATCCAGCCGCAGTCGCGCTGCGAAATCGAATCGGAATGATCGTTCCAGATGTTGATCGGCGCGCCGATGGCGCGGTTGGCCACCGTCATCACGATCGGCAGGCCCAGGCCCGAGGCGTTGAACACGGCTTCGACCATGAACAGCAGGCCCTGCGAGGCGGTGGCGGTGTAGGTGCGGGCGCCGGCGGCCGACGAGCCGATGGCTACCGACATGGCGGCAAATTCGGATTCGACGTTTATGAACTCGCAGTCCTTCAGTTCGCCGGATTTGACCATTTCGCCAATGCCTTCGACGATGTGGGTCTGCGGCGAAATCGGATAGGCACAGATGACTTCGGGCCGGCACAGGGCGACAGCCTCGGCGACGGCGTGGGAACCTTCACACTGCTTAAGCATGGGCAGCCTCCTGGCGGCGCGCTTCTTCCATCTCGGCGCGGACGATGTCATGGGCTTCGGTGGCGCCGGCGATGTTGCCGGCTGCGACCTTGCCCGAAAACTTGTCGTTGATGGCCATGATCACCGATTCGAGTTTGATGATCTCCGACAGGGCGGCAAAACCGGCAAGCAGCGGCACGTTGGGCATCGGCCGGCCGACGTGCTTGCGGCTCAGGTCCGTGGCGGCCACCGTGCATAGCCGGTCGTGCGGCCAGTCGCGCAGGAAATCGGCGAGGCCCAGTTGCTCGAAGGTCTTGTTGGTGTTGATCAGGATGTAGCCGCCCTTCTTCAGGCCGGCAAACACGTCGACCTGGTGCAGCAGCGTCGGGTCCTGGATGATCAGCGCGTCGGGCGCCATGATCGGCTCGCGCAGGCGGATTTCCTTGTCGGCGATGCGGCAGAAGGCCACCACCGGGGCGCCCGTGCGCTCGGAACCGAAGCTGGGAAAGGCCTGCGCGTGCCGGCCTTCTTCGAAGGCGGCGATCGACAGCATTTCCGCCGCCGTCACCACGCCTTGGCCGCCGCGGCCATGAATTCGAACCTGGAACATATTTTTTCTCCTCCGTCGTATCCGGAAGGAAGCATAACCCCGGCGAACCGGATTTGGGAAGACTTTGCCGCGGGATTGTTTGTTGCCGTCCATGTGCGTGCAGGGCGGCGCCTGCCGCTCCGGTAGAATTGCGCTTTTTCCGCCTCCAGATAGCACTATGAAACACATCACCGACGACGTCCGCATCAGAGAGATCAAGGAGTTGTCGCCCCCGGGTCACATCCTGCGCGAGTTTCCCGCCACCGATGCGGGAGCGGCGACCACCTGGGAAGCCCGCCAGGCGGTGCATCGGGTATTGCACGGCGCCGACGATCGCCTCGTCGTCGTCGTCGGCCCCTGCTCGATCCACGACTACGACGCCGCGATGGAATACGCGGGCAGGCTGAAGCAGGAAGCGGCGCGCCTGGCGGACGACCTGTTGATCCTGATGCGCGTGTATTTCGAGAAGCCGCGCACCACGGTGGGCTGGAAGGGCCTGATCAACGACCCGCGCATGGACGGCAGCTTCAAGATCAACGACGGCCTGCGCCTGGCGAGGAAGCTCTTGTGGGAGCTGGGTGAAATTGGCTTGCCGGCGGCGACGGAATTCCTCGACACCATCACGCCGCAATATACCGCCGACCTGATCAGTTGGGGCGCCATCGGCGCCCGCACCACCGAATCGCAGGTGCACCGCGAACTGGCCTCGGGGCTTTCCTGTCCGGTCGGTTTCAAGAACGGCACCGACGGCAACCTGCGCATCGCGGTCGATGCGATCAAGGCCGCGGCCAGTCCGCATCATTTTCTGTCGGTGACCAAGGCAGGCCATTCGGCCATCGTGTCGACCAACGGCAACGAGGACTGCCACGTCATCCTGCGCGGCGGCAAGGCGCCCAACTACGACGCGGCGGCGGTGGATGCCGCCTGCACCGAACTG
>Ga0268298_10004205_pt1 | contig 14199 bp, 8 predicted proteins | sample WWTPWeurt_MetaG_FD_194462 | JGI IMG/M metagenome (GOLD analysis project Ga0268298, IMG submission 194462) | Activated sludge microbial communities from WWTP in Nijmegen, Gelderland, Netherland - WWTP Weurt | ecosystem: Engineered > WWTP > Aerobic digester > Activated sludge | place: Netherlands... | reverse complement strand
ACGCCTTTGTTCTTGATGTTTTTGGTGATTGCCCGAACGATGGCCACCGGGTCTACACCGGGATGTTTGAAGAAACGCCGGTCTTCAAATGTGGTGATGCAGGCGATGAATTTTTCCGGAACATTTTTATTGTACGGGAAACGCCATTGTCCATCGGCGGCGATGCCGGCGCTCAGCAGGTTTCCGTCTTTATCTTCGAGCACATAGGATGTAGGCGCATGGAACAGTTTGCCGGGCAGAGAAAGCCAGAACCCTGCCGACAATGCGAGGAAAATAAATAAAAAAATCTTCGTTCGTGTACGAAGCCGCTGAAAGCGTTGCGGTATGTTTTGAAAAAGGGCTGACATATAAAAACCGCCGTCAGGGTACAAGACCCTGACGGGGTTATTTTGCAAGATAATTTTCCGAATGCCTATTGATTCACGACTTCCACCCATTTCCCGTTCACGCCCGCGCTGACGCTGTTGTCGTACATCGCTTCGCAGAATGTGCCGGGGAGGAAATACCTTCCAAGATAGGAGGCGTTCAGTTGAATGTAATAAGTGAGTGTTTCGTTCTGCCGGATATTGAAGTAGGTATACACCCGGTCGTCCCGGGTATCCTGGTACGATGAGTAGGATGATTTGAATGCACCCTCGCCATCGAACATGCGGGCATTGAGTATCTCCCAGCCGCTGGGGAATATCTGTGTCAGCGCCATTTCGGAATAGTAACCGCGTTTGCCCGGGTTGGTGATCGTAACCTTGGCCACAAAGTCGGTTCCCTGCGTGAGTTTATTGATGTCGATGGCCTTGCCGTCCTGCGACAGATAGCTCACGTTCATATTGAGCACCGCCGGGTTGTTGTTCACCTTCAAACTATCACCTGCCAGTGGCTGGCCCTGCGTGATCAGGCGTACATAGAGCGTATTGCTTCCTTTGTTGACGATGTTCACGCTGCTGTTGCCATTTTTGAAAACGATCGGCAACTGGCGGATATAGGAAGCCGAGTTGATGTTCACGGCTTTTCCATCCACCGTACCGTTGGCAATGATCTTGGCGCCGCTGGGGTTCTTGCCGCAGAATTTTGCCACAGCGATCAGGGCGTAGGCCGTTGTTTGGGTGCTGTACCACTGGTCCTGGGCCAGCTTGGCGCAGAGGCTGCGCAGCAACTCTTCGGCCTTCGCTTTCCTGCCTAACAGGGTTAGTGTTTCAAGTACCATCGCTTCATCCCTCGTATCGGAGCCATAGGTATATCCCCAATAGGTTCGAACGGGGAAACTGGTGCCAAGGCCGCTGATGAGATCAAGAGCCGTATTGTCCTGCCCGGCGAGCTTATACGCGGCCGCCAGCCGCCACTTCGCTTCGGCCGAGAGATACCTGAATTCTTTGAGCCTGTTCATGGCGCCCAGTTCCGGCGCCTTGGCGAGTGCGAGCGTATACAGGCGATACGACTGGGTCAGGTCGCCGCCATAGAAATTATCCGAAGAAGGCACCCAGCTGTTCGCTTTGCCACGCTGGTAATTCTTCCATTGCTGCAGCATGTAATCGCTCACCAGGTAGCCATTGCTTTGCGCTTCCACGAGGAAATGCCCGGCGTAGTTGCTGCCCCATTCATCGCTCTGCGCCATGCCGGGCCAGTAACTGAATCCGCCATCGGGCCGCTGGAAATTCTGCAGCCGGTTGATGCCGGCACGGATGTTCTTCTCGATCTGTGCTTTTTTATAATCGTCAAGATCCATCAGCTGATTAAGCACCAGTTGCGGAAACACGGCCGACGTTGTTTGCTCAATGCAACCATGCGGGTATTCGATCAGGTAACTCAACCGCTTTTGCAGGTTCATGGCGGGTATGCTGGATATCTCTACCATGGCTGTACTGGTAGACGCTACGCCGATGGGCGCTGCCGTTGTATTCCATTGCTGCCCGGGCGCCAGGGTAATTTCGGTGATGCTGGTTACCGGCGGGTTGGGATTTCGGATATCCAGTTCCACTTCGTAATCGGCTTTTTCATTGCCGGAGCTGGCCAGGAGTTTTACCTTGCCGATACCCACATTGGGTTTTACCCGTACGTCGAAATAAACCATCTGTTCACCTGCCTGCGTAAAGTTGATCGACTGCGCCGTACCGCCTGTTACTTCCAGGAAGGGATTTGCCTGCAGGGAGATGTTTACTTTCTTAACGAAGTTCTCCATCGCAAAAACCGTTACCGGCAGTTTGATGGTTTCGCCGGGGCCGAGTACCCGTGGCATCGTTGCCAGCATCATCAGCGGTTTTTTTACGGCAATGGCTTTTTCGGTGGCTCCATAACTTCCGTTGTGCGCCGCGATGACCATGGCCCGCACCGAACCGATATAGGAGGGAAGTGTGAAGGATTGTTTCTGCGTTTGATTTTTATTCAGGTGGAAGGGACCGAGGAATTTCACCACGGGTTTGAAACGGTTGGCGGTTTTTTGTTTGCCGCCGCTGGCTTCGTTATCACCGCCGATGGTGAGGATGCGTTCGAGATCGCCGCCCCAGGCGCCGATCACATAGTCGAACATGTCGAAACTTTTTACGCCGAGCGCTTCCCGTGCGTAGAACGCGTCGTGGGGATTGGGTGTTTTGAAACGGGTAAGATCAAGCAGGCCTTCATCCACGATCGCCACCACATAGGTCATTTCTTTTCCTGTCTTTTCACTTACCGAGAACGAAACATGCTGCTCGGGCCGGATGCTGTTGGGAATATTCAATACCGGTGTAAGCAGGGTGTTCTTGTCTTCCACGAACAGCGGGATAGATCCGTACATGCGGATCGGGAGGTCATTGATGGTTTGCGAATGCGGCTGCAGTAAACTCACGGTCGCGTATACATTCGGCGCCATCGAGGCTTCGGCCCTGAACTTCACTTTTGTTTGTCCCTGCACGGTTTCCTGCCAGAAGGATTTGATCACTTTGCTGCCGTTCTCAATGCTTACCAGTACCCGGCCGCCCTTGCTGCTCGGAATGGTGAGTGCGATCTCATCGCCTACATTGTATTTCTCTTTGTTCGACGTGAAGGAAAGCATGGAAGCGGCGCTCTGGTCTTCGTTGCCTTCCCGGCTCTGCCAGTACGGTGTATCGATATAGAATGCTGTTCCGGTGATGTGTCCGCTCTTCGGGTCTTTGACCAGGATGAGGTAACGGCCCCATTCGTCTTCGGAAGTACCGAAGGTCCAGCTGCCGCGGCCGTTGCTGAGTTTTACCTTTTCGGTCTTAAGCAGTTTGTTGTACTGGTCTTGTGTGAAGTTGCTGAGGTTGTCGCTGTTGTCGTCCCACCACCAGCGCCACTGGATGCGGTAGAACTGCACTTCCACTTCAGCGCTGCCGCTGAGCAGGTTTCCTTTACTGTCTACATTCACGATCTGCATGGTATGGTTCTTACCCGCCAGCAGGAAATCGAAGGGTTGCTGTCCGTCGGGTAGTTTCATACCCACATAGCTGCTGTACGGACTGTACGGCATGCTTACATTATCAATGCTGAAGCTGCCCCCCGGTTCAAATACTTTTACCACGAGGTTGGCGCTGAGCATGCCGGGCGCTGTTTCATCGAGTTGAAAATCGGTTTTGAGCGTTCCGTTTCCTTCGGCATCGAGGGTGCCATCGTAAATGGTTTTTGTTTGGGTGGAATAATCCGCTGTCGGGTTATCGAAATCGAAGCCCGCGAATTTCGGGAATACGGTACCCCTGGAATACAGGGAGGCGTCGATCTTTGCCTTCAGGTTCTTGCCCGGTGCGCCGAAAAGCCATTTGGCGTTGATGGCCCCGGTATTGGGATTGCCTTCGCCCAATACGGCGTCTTTACCAAAGTCGATGTTTATCTTCAGCCGGTTGGGCATCACGGTTTCCACCTTGATCCGTTTTTCGAAACTGGCGCCGCCTACTTTTATTTTCGCCAGCCAGTTACCCGTTGGAGCCGATGCATCGGTATTTGTTTTGAAAAGATAAAAGCCGTCGGGTGCGTCGGATTGAACGGTGTGTTTGTAAAGTTGCCCCTGCGGGGTGAACAGGCTGAATTCGACGGGGTGATCCTTCGGCAGTTTGCCTTCTTTATCTTCCACGATAAAATTCAGGTACATGGTATCGCCGGGGCGCCATACGCCCCGTTCGCCGAAGATGAATCCTTTGATGCCGTTCTTTACCTCTTCGCCACTTACATCGAAACGGCTGAGGGCAAGTGAACTTCCGTCGTCGAGTTTGAGGTAGCCGCGTTCATTACCCTTGCGGGCGATCAGCAGGAAGGGTTTTCGTTTGAGATCCACGGTCGCAAAACCATCGCTGCCGCTTTTGCTGGTACTGATGATGGTTTGCTGGTAATCCCGCACTTCCAGTTCCACGCCGCTCATCGGTTCGGTGGTGAGGATATTACTCACCGCCACAAGCATGCTGTTGTCGTTACCGCGTTTGGCGGTAAGTCCGATATTGCTGGCGATGATATTGCGGGTGGCCCAGCGGTCTTTGTTGTAATAGGATTTGCTGGTGGGGTCGTCTCTTCGTTCCCAGTTATAACCAAAGGGGTAGTAGGTATCGTAGCGATCCCAGAATTCGTCGTCATCGTCTACGCTGCTGCGTTCATAATCGCTGTAATAATCCTCTTCAGAATCATCATCGGCTTTTGCCGTTGTGTCGGACGAAAGATACAGGGAGTATTCGGGGCGGAAGCCGATGGTTACGCGGTAGATGGCGCCCTGTTCGGTTTTGAGGAACTTATCAATGTCGAGCGAGAAGTGTTGTTTCTTGCGCAGATCGAGTGTTTTGTCGTCGTCGAGCCGCAGCGTTTTCTGTACGATGGGTTTGCCAACGCGGCGCAGTTCTGTATTGCCGCCCAGGCTGTTTTCCTGCAGGAATTGCGGTACGTTGTTCTCAAATATCTTGATGATGCTGATGTCGACCGCGTTGAGGTTGATGGCTTCGAAGGGCAGCACCAGCCTTCCGCTGTTGGGCAGGATGTTTCCTTTGCCATGGATTTTCACCGAAGGCATCCGGTTCTCAAAGTTGATGTTGGCGGCAAAGCCCTTGTCGAGCACGTCGCCCCAGGTATTTTTGATACCGGCATTGACGTTAACGGTATAGTTGCCGTCGAGTTTTCCGTTGCCGAATACTTTTACTTCGCTGCCGCTGATGGTATAGGATATGTCAGACTGCCCGCTGACGCTGATGAGCCCGTCGAGCACCTGGCCGTTCTCGATCATGTCGCTGAATTGCACGGAAGCGTATTGCTGGGCTTCGTTCACCGCCATTACATTCAGCACTTTGAAATCGCCCTGCGCCGGAATGGCCAGTTGCCGGTCGCCTTTTACGTCCATGTTCATGGGCTTACCGTCCCAGCGCAGATCGATATTGCTTACCGATTTCAGCCGTTCGATATTCTCGATGGTGAAGTGATGGATCTTGCTGACGTCGTTGTGTTGCCAGCTTATTGTAAGGTTCGAATTGTTCTGTTGCGCAGCGAGCAGTTTCTCTACCAGTTTACCGTCTTCCACGTCGGCGGTTTCCAGGTCGCCGCTGAGGCTCATTTTATTTTTCACACCGGAGCTACGCAGCCCTTCGTCGGTCAGCCTGAAAGAAGGTTTTACGGTTTTCATGCTGAAGCGGAAATCGGCGTACTTCGAAGGCACCTTGGTTACCTTACCCAGTTTGAAGCTCACTTCATACATTTCATCGGGTGTCAGCCATTTCTCGGGTTTGAATTCGATCGTGCGTGCATCGAGCCAGAACGCTTTGCCCTTAACGGATGGCGAGAAGCTGAACAGGGATTCCTTCACTTCTTCTCCCACGGCATGGGTGGTGGAAGCGTCGGTGGCCAGTTTGATGCGGATGGCAGCTGTTTTGGAAATGGTGCCGGTTGTGTAGGCGTCGATGTACTTGCTGAAGGTGGGGTCAACATCGATCCATTTGACTTTTTTGTTGCAGGAGGGCAGAAAAAGGCTAACTGCGAGGATGAGAGCCGCCCAACCAAAAGATACTCCGAACCTTTTGATACGGGGTTCACGGTCGTGTTCCATAAATTTTGAAGTTGTTTGTGAAGTTGGTTGACATTGATGGAATCACCAATATCGGCATTTTTATTTGCTGCGTAAATGTTGAAAGAAATTTTGATTTCCACAAGTGGTGGAGAAGCCGCCGGTCGTTAAAAGATGTTTAAATCAAAAATCAATTCACCCGGGTGGCTTCCACCCGGTAGGTGTTGGGGGCCAGGGTAGAGGATACCTCCTGGATATACCCGTTGTCCTTTGTTTCGATGATCTTCACCCGGATCTCGAGGTTGGCGGGGAAGTCGATCTTGTTTTCGTTGCGGATGACTTTGTCGAGCCGGAGGGTAAACGAGCAGTTGTCCTGCCAGGTTACCCGGAACCGTACCACGGCTTTCAGGGCTTCGCTGGATTCGGTCTGGTACATGCCTTTCCGTTCGGCAATGGTTACCACGCCGGCCTGGGTATCGGCGATGCGGAACTTGCCCTCCCGGAATTTTGCGCAATCGGGTAACTGGCTGAAGCCTGCCGTGCAAAACAGGTTGAAAAGAAGAAAGAGCAGGTTTTTTTTCATGATGAATTGCTGTTCAATGATCAACGTTCAATCTGCTGTTCATTTGCTCATTGAAAATTGAGCATTGAGTTTTTCGTTTATAGCACCTGGGTTCTTAGCAAATCCTCAAACTCATCTCTCCGGCGTATCAGCCTTGTTTCTCCGTTTTCTACCAGTACTTCAGCGGGTTTGAAGCGGCTGTTGAAGTTACTGCTCATTTCAAAGCCATAGGCCCCGGCATTGTAAAACACGAGCAGGTCGCCTTCGCGGATCTCGTTCAATTCCCGGTCCCAGGCGAAAGTGTCTGTTTCACAAATATTGCCCACGACGGAGTAGGTCTTTTTTGCTCCGGTAGGGTTGCTCAGGTTTTCGATGCGGTGGTACGCATCGTAGAACATGGGGCGGATCAGGTGGTTGAACCCGCTGTTCACGCCGGCGAAGGTGGTGGCAGCCGTTTCTTTCAGCACATTCACTTCCGTTACCAGGTAACCGGCGCCGCTTACCAGGAACTTGCCCGGCTCGAACCAGACCTGCAGGTGTTTGCCATTGGGGTTTGGGTGGTTGGCAAAGGCTTCGGCAACTTTTTGAGCCAGCAGTTCGATATCGGTTTCGGGATCGCCCTCTTTATAGGGTACTTTGAATCCTCCTCCCAGGTCAACCGATTCGAGTTCGGTGAAATGCGGGATGATGTCGAACAGTACGTCGATGCCTTTGACGAAAATGTCTACGTCTTTGATATCGCTGCCGGTATGTATGTGCAGGTTTTGGATGAAGAGGTCATGCGCAGATACAAGTGCCAGGATCTTATCGAGCTGATCTACCGGTATGCCGAATTTACTCTTATCATGCCCGGTGGAAACTTTAAGATTGCCGCCGCCCATGATATTGGGCCGAAGACGGATGCCCACCGGGTAGCTGTGCCCGTACTTCTTTCCGAATTTCTCCAGGTTGCTCAGGCTGTCGATATTGATGCGTACGCCCAGTCGCTGCGCTTCTTCTATTTCGGAGAAATGAATGCCGTTACTGGTGTACAGGATAGCGCCCGGATCGAACCCGGCATGAAGCGCCAGCTTCACTTCGTTGATGGAACTGCAGTCTACGTCGCAGCCGATGTTTTTAATATGGCGGAGGATATGGATATTGGTGAGCGCCTTGCAGGCATAGAAAAAACGTGTATCCGTTTTAGCAAACGCGTTACGGAGCCGTTGATACTGCGCCGTGATGTGCCCGGCATCGTATATATATACCGGTGTTCCGTATTCGGTTGCGATGCCGAGAAGTTGCTGCTGCGTCAGGGGCATGCATTATTATGGTTGGTGAATGATCGTTTCTGTTTACGCTGTTATCAGGCAACTATTTCCTGGATCTCGGTAGGGGCCAGGTTGGCGTTGCGCATGGCGATACCCCGAACGGCATTGGCGGCAAACTCCATAAACGCTTTTTGCGAAATGGCATCGTCGCTTACCATGGCCGGCACCCCGATGTCGCCGCCTTCGCGGATGCTCTGCACAATGGGTATCTGCCCGAGGAAGGGGATATCGAAATCGGAAGCCAGGTCTTTACCGCCGTCTTTCCCGAACAGGTAATATTTGTTGTCGGGCAGTTCGGCGGGGGTGAAGTAGCTCATGTTTTCCACCAGCCCGATCACGGGTACTTTCAGTTGCGCCTGACCGAACATCGCGATGCCTTTCTTGGCATCGGCCAGGGCAACGGTTTGCGGTGTGGTAACCACGATAACGCCGGTTACGGGTACGGTTTGTACGATGGTGAGATGAATATCGCCGGTGCCGGGCGGCATATCGATCACGAGGTAATCCAGTTCGCCCCAATCCACATCGCTCACAAATTGCCGGATGGCGCTGCTGGCCATCGGGCCACGCCATACCACCGCTTGTTTTTCATCAATGAGTAAACCGATGCTCATCATCTTGATGCCGAATTTTTCGATGGGCAGGATCAGGCCCTTGCCGCCGTCGTCTTTCATCAGGGGCCGCTCGCCGCGAACGCCGAACATGATGTGCTGGCTGGGGCCGTAGATATCGGCATCCATCAAACCTACCTTGGCGCCGCCCTGTGCCAGGGCCAGGGCCAGGTTGGCCGAAACCGTGCTTTTTCCAACGCCTCCTTTTCCACTCACCACCGCGATGATGTTTTTTACGCCTGTAAGAATTGTTTTTCCATCCTGGCGGTTGCTGCTGGTATTGCTGGTGAAGTTAACGGTAACGACCGCTTCCTTGTTTACCAGTAATTTTATCGCGTTGATGCAGGCGTTCATGATCATGTCCTTGAGCGGACAAGCCGGTGTGGTAAGCACCACGGTGAATGAAACATTATTGCCATCAATGGCGATATCCTTCACCATGTTCAGGGTAACCAGGTCTTTGCCCAGGTCGGGCTCCTGCACGTTGCTCAAAGCTTTTAAAATATCCTCGTTTGTCATCGTTCAATTATTTGTTAAAAAAACTGCATTCGAGCGCAAAATTAGCCACATAAGCGCTTAGTTTGACTGATTGAACAAAGAATGTTGGTATTTTTGGCAGGATGCCGGAATCTCAACCCGGTACGGATCGATGAAGAAACTTTTACCATACATACTGACTGCCGCTTTTTTCCTTCCTTTTTCGGCCAAAGCCCAGTTTGAAACATTCAAGGATTCGGTGGTTCAATTATATGGTATCGTGATGACGGCCGACAGCCTGAAAGGACTGGATGCCGTCAGCGTAATGATCAAAGGCCAGAACCGCGGCACCATCACCAACAACAAGGGTGTTTTCAGTATCGTGGTGATGAAGGGCGATGTCATCAATTTTACCAGCGTAGGTTATAAGCCAAAATCCATCACGATCCCCACCAACCTCGAAGGCAACCAGCACAGCGTGATCCAGCTGATGGTGAACGATACGGTTTACCTCCCCGCCACCATCATCAAGGCCCGGCCTACCCGGGCGCAGTTTGAGCGGGATTTTGTGAATGCCCAGATACCCGATGACTACATCACCATCGCACGGAAAAATAACAATGCCGCAACCCGGCGCATCCTGGCCGCATCCCTGCCCGTGGATGGACGGGAGGCCGGTAACATGGCCCTGCGGCAATACAGCAACAAAGCCTATTACTACGGACAGGCCCCTTCCCAGAATATCTTCAATCCTTTTGCCTGGGCCGAATTCATCAAAGCCTGGAAACGCGGCGATTTTAAAAAGAAGAACTAATAGCAGGGCAGTGATCGCCCTAAAAGCTATTTCCCTCACCCGCTTATACCCAATAATTGACTTTCTTTGCAGGAAGGATTATGGATATCTCACCGCATTCTTCACCTGGTATGCCTGCCGGCAGAATATTTCTTACCGGTTTTATGGGCAGCGGAAAAACATATTGGGGCAGCCGTTGGGCCCAACAGTATGGATTACCTTTTATTGACCTCGACGCGGAGATCGAGCGGGAAGAAGGGAAAACCATTGCAACTATATTCGAAGAACGGGGCGAAGCCTATTTCCGCCAGCAGGAAGCGGCGTGGTTGCGAAAACGGGGAGGCGATCATTCTTTTATTATGGCCTGCGGAGGCGGAACTCCTTGCTTTCACAACAACATGCAATGGATGAATGCACAGGGCATCACGATCTACCTGCAGGCATCCGCTCAGCAGATCTATGATCGCCTGGTTCATGAAAAAGACAAACGGCCCCTGCTGAAAAATACCGACGCTCATTCCCTGCGAACTTTTATTGAAGACAAACTGGCGGAACGCGAACCCTTTTACCGGCAGGCCAGCTATGTTATACCGGTAAACGAACTGCACCTGGAGAGTTTGTCGGCACTTGATAAACAAACCCGCAACGCATAACTCAAAACCCGTAACGCATCATGCATAAAGGATTCTTACAAACAGCCGCTGTCCTGGGCGCTTTAGCCGTTGCGCTTGGCGCTTTTGGCGCACACGGACTGAAAAAAATACTGGAGCCCGATCAACTGCTCGTTTTTGAAACAGCCGTCCGCTACCAGTTCTATCATGTGCTTGCCTTGCTGGCAACCGCCGTATTGTACAAGGAATTTCCGGGCAAAGCGATGCGGTGGGCGGGCCGGCTTTTTATCACCGGGCTGATGCTTTTCAGCGGATCGCTGTACCTGCTTTGTTATATCAAACATGCCGGGTTGCCGCTTACCTGGGTCGGGGCCATTACACCTTTTGGGGGTGTGTCGTTCATCGCGGGCTGGCTGATGCTGTTTGTGGCAGTAAGCAAACGTGGTTAAACGAACGGCAATCTTCTCCGGAGGGTAACAAGGGTTCCGTTGTTGTTCTTGATGCTGAAATCGATCTGTACGTCTTCCATCCGTTTCTTCATATTCTTCAGTCCGTTACCAAACTGGCGTAACGAATTCATGTCGATACCCACGCCGTTATCCTGGATATAGAGGGCGAGTTCATCGTATTCCCGCACAAGCCGTATCTCTACTTCGGTGGCTTTGGAATGTTTGAGAATATTGTTCAGCGCTTCTTTCACCACCAGGAACACATTACGCCGTATCTCGCCGATCACTTCCAGGTTCGGCAGGTTGTCGGGGATGCTGATGCGGCATTGTACGCCGGAATCCTCAAAATACTCGAGGGCATAACTGCGGATATACGCGATCATATTGCCCAGCGAATCGTTGCTGCTGCTCATACTCCAGATAATGGCATTCATCTTATTGAGCAGTTCGTTGGCCGAGGAGGAAATTTTTTCGATCTCAGGGATGTGTTGATCGCTGAGTTTGCTCTTGGCCAGTTCGCTGTAGAGGCGGATGGTGGTCATACCGGCGCCGAGATCGTCGTGCATATCGGCGCTGATCCGGTTCCGTTCTTCCTGCTGTGCCTTGATGACGGCGATCTGTGTTTCGAATTCTTTTTTCTTGGCTTCCATCTTCAGGGCTTCCTGTTCCTTGATGCCGCTGATGAGTTCACTCCGGTTCTTGTAGGTAAGTCCGATCAGGAAGAACACGAGTTCGAGAATGATGCCGATATAGTAATAGAACAGGGAGTTGGAGAATACGGTTTTATACAAAACCTTCAGCAGTATCATGGTGAAGGATATCGATGAAAAGATCACCAGCATGGCATTACCCGCCGCCAGGTAATGCAGCAGGCGGTCTTTCTGCCGGGCCGCGAATACGATAAAGAAAACGCCGATGGCGAGGATCACGAACTTCATGCTGTACTCCAGGTAAAACTGCGGCATGTAGGTTTTGGTGAAGAAGTGCAGGAAACTGTATACGCAGAGCAATGAAAACACAAAGTACTGGCTGTAGCGTAGTACCCGGTCGGTTGTACGGTAGCTTTCCTGGGTACTTACGAATTTCCGGGTAAAGCTGATGTAGCAGATCACCCCCGATACCTGCAGGAAGAAATCGAGGTAGCTGAAATAAAATCCCGCGAATTCGGTGGTCCGCCGCGACATGTACGAATTGAAAAAGATCAGCAGGAACATGCACAGGGAATAGAGGGCGTTGTAGAGGAATTCGGGCCGGGGCGCCAGCATGTAGTTAGCCAGCATGAACAGGATCATCATCAGTACGATGCCGCTGAGCACCATGCCGAAAATATGAATGTCGTTGCGGGTGGATACCGAACTGGAAAGATAATCTTCAATGAAATCCTGGCTGATCAGCCGTACGTTGAACGAGTTGAAATCGTTTTTCAGGGGTCGGAGCCATAGCATGACATCACTTGTTTCCCCCGCGTTCAGCGTGATCTTTACATAACCGGTTACCTGGTCATCGCTTACAGGGCCGACAGGCACATCCTTGATCTTGTAGCCCAGGATACGCCCGAAATACGAACCGGGATAGAGGTAGAACGACCGGTCGCCGGCCCCGCTGTTCGTGAAGCGCATCTTCATGGCAAAGGCATAGGGAATCATTTCCGCCGCGATCGCCTTTTTTCCTTTCAAACTGAGTATCGGGATAAAGGTTTGCCGCATCAGTTCTGCCGGGGAAAGCGAAGCGGTTTTGTCGACGTATATATAACAGCTTGAAAACAGCGAACTGTCGCCGGTGATGCGGGACACATCGACGGCGCTCGTATCGGCAGTTGATTGCGCATGGCCGCACAATACCAGGGTTGAGGAAAGAAGCAGGGCGAGAAACTGTTTCAACAACGGATGTTTCGTCAAACCTACATAAATTCAGCGATAACGGAAATGCCCGGGGCTTTTCCTTGGCGGGGAGCATCGGGTTTTCTATATCTTTGTGCCGATGGCGAATAAACTAAAATCCACCAAGGCCAAACAACCCGATCCGGAGCAACTGAAGCAGGAGAAAGAGGAAACGGTAGAGGTGAAACAGCTGCTGAAAGACGAACGCACCCATAAGATTGCCGGCAGCGTCCTGCTGCTTTTCGCATTCCTGTTCTTCATCGCCTTTACGTCGTATTTATTTACCTGGGGCGAAGACCAGGACAAGTTCAGCTACCGCATGTTGCTGGCCAACGACATCAAGGTGCAGAATCTCCTGGGCACTTTCGGGGCCTTTATCTCTGAAGTATTCGTTCGTCATGGTTTTGGTATCGCCTCGTACCTGGTCTGCAGTACCTTCTTTGTGATTGGCGTAAACCTGTTTTTTGGTAAAAAGGTTTTTTCCATCAGTAAGAACATCAAATACCTTATCCTGGGATTGCCCCTAATCAGTGTAGCCGCTTCGGTGATCTTTGAAGGCAAGGCGTTTCCGTATGGCGGCGCCGCCGGCGATATGATCCGCGACTGGATGTATACCACCATCGGCAAGATCGGCACCATCGCTGTGCTGGCTGTGGCGGTTCTCTCGTATGTTATCTGGCGCTTCAACCCGGTGTTCAGTCTGCCTGCCAAAAAAACAACTGCTGCCGGAGATGACGTGGTGCCCGAGGCGGAAAATATTTCCGAGAAAGTGGAATGGAACGGAAACGATGAACGGGTGCCTGTTGGCGGCAACTCACTCAAACAGGATACACCGATGCGGGATATGCCGCTGGCTGATGAAGAACCGGCGCCGGAACTGAACCTGGTGGAAAAGGAAGAAGAAGTGCCGGTAAAACCCATCGTGAAAGAAGAGCCTGTTGTAACTGAGGTGCTCGTAACGCCTCCGCCCGTTAAACCGGCTACCCCGGTGAGCGACCTAGCGCTGGAGATAAAGACAGCCCCGGAGAAGACACCCGAAGAACCGGTGATCACCGCCGCCGCGAAAGTGGCCGCGTCTAAACCGTACGACCCGATCCTCGACCTGCGGGATTATAAATACCCGGTACTCGACCTGCTGGAGAATCATGGCAGCGATAAGATCGTACAGGATGCCAATGAACTCGAGAATAACAAGAACCAGATCATTGGTACCCTGAAGAATTACGACATCGAGATACAAAAGATATACGCTACCGTTGGACCTACGGTAACACTTTACGAGATCATTCCCGCGGCCGGTGTGCGAATTTCCCGGATCAAGAACCTGGAAGACGATATCGCCCTGAGCCTGGCGGCGCTTGGCATCCGCATCATCGCACCCATACCGGGTAAGGGTACCATCGGCATCGAAGTGCCGAATGCCAAGAAGACGGTGGTAAGTATGAAGACCCTTTTGTCGTCTGAAAAATTCCAGAAGAACAGTTTCTCGCTCCCGATCGCCATCGGTAAGAAGATCGATAATGAGAATTTTATTGTAGACCTGACCA
>Ga0268298_10004204_pt1 | contig 14199 bp, 11 predicted proteins | sample WWTPWeurt_MetaG_FD_194462 | JGI IMG/M metagenome (GOLD analysis project Ga0268298, IMG submission 194462) | Activated sludge microbial communities from WWTP in Nijmegen, Gelderland, Netherland - WWTP Weurt | ecosystem: Engineered > WWTP > Aerobic digester > Activated sludge | place... | reverse complement strand
CCGCGCCGCGGGTCCGGCGCGCGCCGGTCGTGGTGCGGTCGGCCGCGGCGGCGGCGAGGACGGCGGCGAGGACGGCGGCAGGCGCGGCAGCGGCCGGGCGGGCATTCGCGCGGCCGCCACGCTGGCGACGCTGGCGGCACTGCCGTTCGCGGCCGGCACGCTGCTGGAGCGCGTGCCGATGACCGTGCCGCAGGGCACGCCTGTGCGCGTGCGCCTCGCGCAGGGCAACGTCGCGCAGCACACGAAGTTCGACCGGGCGCACGCGCTGCGCGCGATGGACGACTACGCGCGCCTCGTCGAGACCAGCCGCGCGCGGCTCACCGTGCTGCCCGAGACCGCGTGGATCGTGCCCTGGAGCGCGACGCCGCCCGAGCTCGCGCAGCGCCTTCTTCGCGCGCTCGAGCACGGCGGCGGCGCGCTCGCGCTCGGCATGCCGCTCGCGCAGCCGCCCGACGGCGGGCCCGCACGCTACGCGAACACGGTCGCGCTGCTGGACGCCCGATCCGCGGCGCGCACCGGCGACGCCCAGGTGCTCGCGCGCTACGACAAGCGCCACCTGGTGCCGTTCGGCGAGTTCGTCCCGCCGGGCTTCGGCTGGTTCGTGCGCCTGATGGAGATCCCGCTGGGCGACTTCGGCCGCGGCGCCGCCGACCAGCCGCCGTTCGTCGTCGACGGCCAGCGCTTCGCGTTCGACGTCTGCTACGAAGACCTGTTCGGCGAGGAGATCGCCGCGCAGGTGCGCGCGCCGGTGTCGGCGAGCGTGCTGGTCAACGCGAGCAACCTCGCGTGGTACGGCGAGTCCGACGCGCAGCCGCAGCACCTCGCGATCGCGCGCATGCGCGCGCTGGAGACCGGACGCCCGGTGATCCGCGCGACGAACACCGGCGTGACCGCGTCGATCGACCACCGCGGGCGCGTGCTCGCGCAACTGCCGCAGTGGCGGCAGGGCGCGCTCGACGTCGACGTGCAGGGCACGGCGGGCCTCACGCCGTACGCGCGCTTCGGCAACGCGCCGGCACTCGCGCTCGCGCTCGTGCTGGCGCTCGCCGCGGGGCTGGCCGCGCGGGCCGCGCACGCCCGGACCCGCTAGAATCCCGGGTTTGTGCTCAGCGTGGCCGCCGGCCACAGGACTTTCCCGCGATGCTCACCTTCCAGCAAGTCATCCTGCGCCTGCAGGACTATTGGGACCGCCAGGGCTGCGCGCTGCTGCAGCCCTACGACATGGAAGTGGGCGCGGGCACGTTCCACACCGCGACGTTCCTGCGCTCGATCGGGCCGGAGCCGTGGCGCGCCGCGTACGTTCAGCCGTCGCGCCGCCCCAAGGACGGCCGCTACGGCGAGAACCCGAACCGGCTGCAGCACTACTACCAGTACCAGGTCGTGCTCAAGCCGTCGCCGCCCGACATCCTCGACCTGTACGTCGGCTCGCTGAAGGTGCTGGGCATCGACCCGCAGGTCAACGACATCCGCTTCGTCGAGGACGACTGGGAGTCGCCCACGCTGGGTGCGTGGGGGCTGGGCTGGGAGGTGTGGCTCAACGGCATGGAGGTCACGCAGTTCACGTACTTCCAGGAGGTCGGGTCGCTGAAGTGCACGCCGGTCACCGGCGAGATCACGTACGGCATCGAGCGGCTGGCGATGTACCTGCAGCGCGTCGAGAGCATCTACGACCTCGTCTGGACCGACGGCGTCACGTACCGCGACGTGTTCCACCAGAACGAGGTCGAGCAGTCGACGTACAACTTCGAGCACTCGAACACCGAGATGCTGTTCCGCCACTTCACCGAGTACGAGGGCGAGGCGAAGCGCCTGATGGCCGCGCAGCTCGCGCTGCCCGCGTACGAGATGGTCATGAAGTGCTCGCACACGTTCAACCTGCTCGACGCCCGCGGCGCGATCTCGGTGACCGAGCGCGCCGCCTACATCGGCCGCGTGCGCGCGCTGGCGCGCACCGTCGCGCAGGCCTACTACGAGTCGCGCGAGCGGCTCGGATTCCCGATGCTGAAGTCACTCCCGAAGGCGGCCTGACGATGAGCGCCCGCCCGCTGCTGATCGAGCTCTTCACCGAGGAGCTCCCGCCCAAGGCACTGAAGCGCCTGGGCGAGTCCTTCGCCGCGTCGGTCGTCGAGGCGCTGCGCTCGCGCGGCCTCGCCGCGCAAGACGTCGAGCACCGCGGATTCTGCTCGCCGCGCCGGCTCGCGGTGCGCGTCGACGCCGTCGTGCAGCAGGCGCCCGACCGCAAGCTCGAGCTCAAGGGCCCGTCGGTCAAGGTCGGGCTGGACGCCGCCGGCGCGCCGACGCAGGCGCTCGTCAAGTGGGCCGAGAAGCAGGGGGCGAGCGTCGACGCGCTCACGCGCGGCTCCGACGGCAAGCAGGAGTGCTTCTTCTATTCGAGCACGGTGCGCGGCGAGACGCTCGCCGCGTGCATCGACGCCGTGATCTCGCAGGCGCTCGCGAAGCTTCCGATCCCGAAGGTGATGGAGTACCAGCTCGCCGACGGCAAGACCAGCGTGAGCTTCGTGCGGCCCGCGCACCGGCTCGTCGTGCTCCACGGCCCCGACGTCGTGCCCGCCGGCGTGCTCGGCCTGCGCGCCGGCCGCACCACGTTCGGCCACCGGTTCCAGGGCGGCGGCGAGCTCACGATCCCCGACGCGCACGCCTACGTGCACGTGCTCGAGCGCGACGGGCGCGTGCTGCCCGACTTCGAGCAGCGGCGCGCGCGCATCGACGCGATGCTGCGCCGGGAGGCCGCGGCGCTGGGCGCCTCGCTCGGCGACGACGCCGCGGTCGCCGCGCTGCTCGACGAGGTGTGCGCGCTCGTCGAGTGGCCGGCGGTGTACGTGGGGCGCTTCGACGACGAGTTCCTGCAGGTGCCGCAGGAGTGCCTGATCCTCACGATGCGCACGAACCAGAAGTACTTCCCGCTGTTCGACGCGAACGGCCGGCTGCTCGCGCGCTTCCTGATCGTCTCGAACATGGAGGTGGCCGACCCCTCCTTCATCGTCGACGGCAACGAGCGCGTCGTGCGCCCGCGCCTGGCCGACGCGCGCTTCTTCTTCGAGCAGGACAAGAAGACGACGCTGGCGCAGCGCGTGCCGCGGCTGGAGTCGGTCGTCTACCACGCGAAGCTCGGCACGCAGGCGCAGCGCGTGGAGCGCGTGCGCGCGATCGCGCGCGACGTCGCGCACGCGCTGGGCGCCGACGCCTGGGCCTGCGACCGCGCCGCGCTGCTCGCCAAGACCGACCTCGTCACCGGGATGGTCGGCGAGTTCCCCGAGCTGCAGGGCGTGATGGGCACGTACTACGCTCGCCACGACGGCGAGCCCGAGGCGGTCGCCGTCGCGATCGAGGAGCACTACCGGCCGCGCTTCGCCGGCGACGCGCTGCCCGCCAGCGACGCGGGAACGGTGGTCGCGATCGCCGACAAGATGGAGACGCTCGCGGGCATGTTCGGCATCGGCCAGCAGCCCACCGGCGACAAGGACCCGTTCGCGCTGCGCCGCCACGCGCTCGGCGTGCTGCGCATGCTCGTCGACAGGCAGCTCGCGCTGCCGCTCGGGCGCCTGATCGGCATCGCGTTCGCCGCGTTCGGCACGCACGTGACCGACGCGCGCGCCGGGCTCGAGTCGTTCTTCCTCGAGCGCCTGAGCGGGTTCCTGCGCGAGCGCGGATTCACGCCGCAGGAGGTCGACGCGGTCGTGAGCCAGCGCCCCGACGACCTCGCGCGCGTGCCCGCCCGCCTGGCGGCGGTGCGCGCGTTCGCGGCGCTGCCGGAGTCGGCGAGCCTCGCCGCGGCCAACAAGCGCATCGGCAACCTCCTGCGCAAGTCCGGCGTCGCCGCCGGCGGCGCGATCGACGCGGCGCTGCTCGGCGACGGCGCGGAGCGTGCGCTCGCCGCGCGCGTCGACGCGCTCGACCCCGTCGTGGCCGGCGCGATCGAAGCGCACGACTTCACCGGCGCGCTCACCGCGCTCGCGGGCGCGCGCGCCGACGTCGACCGCTTCTTCGACGACGTGATGGTGATGGTGGACGACGAGCGCGTGCGCGCCAACCGCCTCGCGCTGCTCGCGCGGCTGCACGCGATGATGAACCGGGTCGCCGACATCTCCAGGCTGTCGAACGCGTGAAGCTGATCATCCTCGATCGCGACGGGGTCATCAACCACGACAGCGACGCGTACATCAAGAGCCCGGACGAGTGGCAGCCGCTGCCCGGGAGCATGGACGCGATCGCACGGCTCACGAAGGCGGGCTTCCGGATCGCGGTCGCGACCAACCAGTCCGGCGTCGGGCGCGGCCTGTTCGACCTCGCCACCTTGTCGGCGATCCATGCGAAGATGCACGCCAGCGTCACGTCGGCGGGCGGTCGCATCGACGCGGTGTTCTTCTGTCCGCACGCCGCCGACTCCAACTGCAACTGCCGGAAGCCCAAGCCAGGAATGATCCAGGAAGTGCTGCGCAGATTCGGAGCCGCCCCCGGCGAAGTCTGGGTCGTCGGCGACGCCCTTCGCGACCTGCAGGCGGCCGCGAGCATCGGCTGCCGCCCGGTGCTCGTGCTCACCGGCAAGGGCCGCTCGACGATGCAGGCCGGCGGCCTGCCCGACAGCACCCACGTGCGCGTCGACCTCGCGGCGGTCGCCGCCGAGCTCGCGCCCTAGCACGCACTGCACGGCCCCGATGCTGGCACTGCGCGCGGCGCTCTTCCTGGTCTTCCAGATCGTCACGGTCGTCCCCTACGCGGTCGCCCTGCTCGCGTTCTCGTTCCTCCCGCTCGAGAAGCGCTATCGCATCATGCAGGGGTGGCCCGGTCTGGTCATCTGGGCCGCGCGCACGATCCTGGGCATCCGCTGGCGGGTCCTCGGCGCGCAGAACCTGCCCGACGCGCCCGCGATCGTGCTCTCGAAGCACCAGTCCACCTGGGAGACGCTCTTCTACGCGTGGTACCTGCCGCGCGAGCTGTGCTTCGTGTTCAAGCGCGAGCTGCTGTACCTGCCGTTCTTCGGCTGGGGGATCGCGTCGCTGAAGATGATCCACATCGACCGCCGCAAGGGCCACGACGCGTTCGAGCAGGTGGTGCGCCAGGGCACGGAGAAGCTCGCGCAGGGCCGCTGGATGATCATGTTCCCCGAGGGCACGCGCACGCGCCCCGGGGCGCAGGGCCGCTACAAGACCGGCGGCGCACGCTTCGCGGTGCGCACCGGCGCGCTCGTCGTGCCGATCGCGGTCAACTCCGGCGAGTGCTGGCCGCGCAATGCGTTCATCAAGCGCCCGGGGCTGATCACGGTCTCGATCGGCCGGCCCATCGCGCCCGACGGCAAGACGCCCGAGCAGCTGCTCGCGGAGGTCGAGCGCTGGATCGAGGCCGAGATGCGCCGTCTCTCGCCCCACCTCTACGGTCCCTGCGCCGACGCGCACCGGGAGACCGACGCAGGAACGCCGTCCGCCGCATGAGTCGATTGAAGAAGCTCGCCCGCGATCTCGCCGACGCCGCACTGCAGCTCACGCTGCCGCTCTTCGACACCGACCGTCCGCCTCCGGTCGTGCGCGACGGCGCGCGTCTCGTGCGCCTGAACGGCTCGCTGGTCGAGTACCAGCTGCGCCGCTCGCGCCGGCGCACGATCGGCTTCGTCGTCGACGACCGCGGGCTGGCCGTGACCGCGCCGCACTGGGTGCCCAACGTGCAGATCGAGCAGGCGCTTCAGGAGCGCGGCGACTGGGTCCTGCGCAAGCTCGTCGAGTGGCGCGACTACGCGGCGCGCCGCGACCGCCTCACGATCCGCTGGGAGGACGGCGCGCGCCTGCCCTTTCTCGGGCGCGACCTGACCATGCGGCTGGACCCTTCCCACCGGGGGCCGCCGCACCTGGACGACACGCAGCTGCGCATCGCGCTGCCGCCCGGCGCGAGCGCCGAGCAGTTGCGCGACACCGTTCAGGGCTGGCTGCAGAAGCAGGCGCGCGCGCACTTTCACGAGCGTCTCGAGCACTTCGCGCTCGAGCACGGCGTCGCGCCCCGGCGCTGGACGCTGTCGTCGGCGCGCACGCGCTGGGGCAGCTGCGGCCCCGACGGTGCGATCCGCCTGAACTGGCGCCTGATGCACTTCCCGCCGCAGATCGTCGACTACGTGATCGCGCACGAGCTCGCGCACCTGCGCGAGCTGAATCACGGCCCGAGCTTCTGGAACGCGGTCGGCGAGCTGTTCCCCGAGTACCGGCAGGCGCGCGAGTGGCTGCGCAGCTACCCGGACGACATGACGATCAGTTGAGGCCCCCATGAGAATCCTGCACACGATGATCCGCGTCGGCGACCTGCAGCGCGCGGTCGATTTCTACACCCAGGTCATGGGCATGCAGCTGCTGCGCACCACCGACCGCCCCGAGCAGAAGTACTCGCTCGCGTTCGTCGGCTACGGCGACGAATCCGCCGGCGCGGTGATCGAGCTCACCTACAACTACGGCGTCGACCGCTACGACCTCGGCGCGGGCTTCGGCCACATCGCGATCCAGGTCGACGACGCCGCGCGCACCTGCGAGCGCATCCGCGCGGCCGGCGGCACCGTCACGCGCGAGGCCGGCCCGGTCAAGGGCGGCACCACGGTGATCGCGTTCGTCCAGGACCCCGACGGCTACAAGATCGAGCTGATCCAGCGCTGACGCGCGCGGCGCACGCGCCGCGGGAATCGCGGCGCGTGCGCCGTGCCGCGGCGGCGTCGGGCCGCGGCGACACGGGCTCGCCGCGCGAACACGTTTGTTACAAACGATTACAGCGCGCGGTCGTCCATTGCGGGCCGTCCTGCGTTTGAATCGAAGGGTCCGCCGCTCGCCGCGACGGACGCTTCGATTCACTCTCGACAGGAGGCCGAAATGACCGCCTACCCGCAATCCACGGATGCGCGTCCCCGCACGCGAATCCACCCGCTGACCGCGGCCGCCGCGATCTCCGTGATCGCGCTCTCGCTGACCGGCATCGCCGCGATCACCGGCCTGATCGGGCAGCCGCGCGCGTCGGGCGATGCCCGGAGCGCGTCCGCCGCGCAGGCCGGCGCGCCGGACACCTCGCCCGCGCCGATCGCCGCCGGCGCGCCGGCCGCCTCGACCCCGACGGCCGCAGGCGCTTCCGCGGCGACGCCCGCGCAGGCGATGGGCGCCTCCGGCGCGAGCGCGGCGGCCCCGACGCCTGCCAACGCGATCGCGCAGGGCACGGCGTTGCCGAAGCCTGTGCCGAAGCCCGCCGCGGTCAGGCACGCCGCGTCGCAGGCCAGCGCGCCGGCGCCGGGCGTGCCCGTCGCCGCCGGCGTGCCCGCGAGCCCGACGCCGCCGCCGGCGAGCATGCCGGCACCGCTGCCGCCGGTCGCGAGCGCACCCGCGCCGCAGCCGGCCGGCGCGCCGGTGCCGCAAGGCGCGCCGATGCCGCCGCCCCCGGTCGTCGCGGCCGAGCCGGCACGCATGCCCGCACACGATCCCCGCGACTGGGGCACGGTCGAGTCCGTGCGCGAAGTGCGCGTCGCGGGCGGGCAGCCGAGCGGCGTCGGCGCGGTCGCGGGCGGCGTCATCGGCGGCGTGCTCGGCAACCAGATCGGCCGGGGCGGCGGCCGGGTGCTCGGCACGATCGCCGGCGCGATCGGCGGCGGCATCGCCGGCAACGAGATCGAGAAGCGCACGCACACCGCGACGCGCTACGAGATCACGGTGCGCGTCGACGACGGCAGCGTGCGCACGTTCACGCGCAACGCCGCGACGTACCACGTCGGCGAGCGCGTGCGCCTGAACGACGGCCAGCTCGCCGCGCCGGTGCAGCCTTCGCAGCCGACGCAGACGATGGGCGGCTGAGCTCTCCGTGCGGCCGTGCGCGCGGCACGCCCGCGCGCACGGTTGCCGCCCGCGATCCGCCTGCGGCTCAGGCGTCCCCGCGCGCGCGCCTCACGCGCAGCGCGATCTCGATCCACGTCGCCACCGCGACCTCCTCCGGACGCTCGGTCGGCGACACGCCGGCCGCATCGACGCCCTGCTGCTCGAGCCACGGGATCAGCGTGTTGCGCAGCATCTTGCGGCGCTGCCCGAAGCCGGCCGACAGCACCGCCGAGAGCACCGCCGGCTCGAGCGCCGGCGCGTCCGCCCGCGGCAGCATCCGGATCACCGCGGAGTCGACGCGCGGCGGCGGGTCGAACGACGCGGGCCCGACGTCGAACAGCGATTCGACGTCGTAGTACGCCTGCAGCAGCACGCCCAGGCGACCGTACGCGGCGCCGCCGGGCGCGGCGACGATGCGATCGACGACCTCCTTCTGCAGCATGAAGTGCTGGTCGACGACGACGTCGCGATAGTCGACGAGGCGCACGAGCAGCGGGCTCGAGATGTTGTACGGCAGGTTCCCGACCAGCCGGATCGGCACGCCGTCCGCGATCGCGCGCAGGTCCGCCGAGAGCACGTCGGCCTCGACCAGCGTCAGCCGCTCGCCGTAGCGGCGGCGCAGCGCCTGCGCGAGGTCGCGGTCGATCTCGATCGCGACCAGGTGGCCCGCGTGGCGCAGCAGCGCGTCGGTGAGCGCCGCGAGCCCCGGCCCGATCTCGACCAGACGCTCGCCGGGCCGGGGCGCGATCGCATCGACGATCGACGCGATCACGTGCGCGTCGGTCAGGAAGTGCTGCCCGAACCGCTTGCGGGCGACGTGCGCCATCGCGCGCGCGGCGGCGTCAGCGCCGGTGCGCCGCGCGGGCGCGCGCCGCGGGACGATCGGCGGTCACGGCGCGTCAGCGGTCCCGGTACTCGACGTAGGTGCGGTCGCGGACCTGGCGCAGCCAGTCCTGCACCGCCTCCTCGATGCGGCGATCGCGCAGTGCCTGCCGGGCCGCCGCGCGAACGCGCTCGGTCGAGGCGGTGTCGGTGCGCCGCTCGAGGACCTGGATCAGGTGCAGGCCGAAGTCGGTCTTCACCGGCTCGCTCACCTGCCTGGGCTGCAGCGCGTTCATCGCGCGCTCGAACGCGGGGACGGTGTCGCCGGGGTAGACCCAGCCGAGGTCGCCGCCGCGCGCCGCGCTGCCGTCGGCGGAGTACTGGCGCGCCATCTCGGCGAAGTCGGCGTTGCCCGAGAGCACCCGCTCGCGGATCTGGTTCAGGCGGCGCAGCGCGTCGGCCTCGGGCAGCAGCTCGCTGGGCCGGATCAGGATGTGGCGCGCGTGCGTCTGCTCGATCGGGGTGTTCGCGAGGTTGCCGAGCGCCGACTGCCGGCGGTCGATGAGCTTCAGGACATGGAAGCCGTTGGGGCTTCGCACCAGCCCGCTCGTCTCGCCGGGACGCAGCGACGACACCGCCTGCACGAAGAGCTGCGGGAGGCGGTCGGCCGGGCGCAGGCCGAGCGAGCCGCCGGTCATCGCCTCGGGGGCGTCGGAGAACGCGGCCGACAGCCGTGCGAAGTCCGCACCGCGCTGCAGCTGCCGCACGATCTCTTCGCCGCGCAGGCGCTGGCGCTCGATCTGCTCCGCGCTCGCGCCCTCGGGCACGCGCAGCAGGATCTGCGCGATCTCGAACTCGGGCGGCGCGCTCGCCTGCGCAGACTGCTCGGCGACGAACGCGTCGACGTCGGCCTCGCTGATCTGCACTCGCGAGTCGACCTCGCGCTCGCGCAGGCGCCCGATCAGCATCTCGTCGCGGATGTCCTCGCGAAAGCGCGCGTAGCTCAGGCCGTCGCGCTCGACCTGCTCGCGCAGTTGCGCCGGCGTGGCCCGGTTGTCTTCCGCGAGACGGGCGAGCGCGCGGTCGAGCTGCGCGTCGTCGATGCGCAGGCCCTGGTCGCGGGCGCTCTGCACCAGCGCGCGGTCCATGATCAGGCGCTCGAGCACCTGCTTGGAGAGCACGTCGGCGGGGGGGATCTCGATGCGCTGGCGGCGCAGCTGGCGCTCGACCGTGCGCTCGCGTATCGCGAGCTCGTTGGCGGTGATGATGTCGGCGTTGACGACCGCGACGACGCGGTCGACCTCGCGCGGCGAACCCGGCGACTGGGCGAGCGCTGCGCCCCACGCGAGGGCGAGCACGGAGGCGGCGATTCGGGGCAGGACGCTCATTCGTATCCGAAGAATCGGGACGGCTGCTCGGGACGGTCGTTCGGCAGCCGGTAGCCGGGGATGTTCCTGCGCAGTATATCGAACGGGTTCGATCCGATCCGGCCGAGCCCCGAGAGCTCGAGCTGGATGAAGAACGCCGTGGTCGCCTTGCCCGCCGCGGTGACGAAGCGCTGCATCACGAAACGGGTCGCCCAGCAGTCGTCGGTGTACTCGAAGCCCGCGACCGCCTCGATGATGCCGGGCTTGGCCTCGATCGGCGCCAGCGTCGCCGGATCGATCGTGTGCTTGAGCCACGAGTAGTTCACGCGGCCCAGCGCCATCCAGCGTGCCGACACCGGCCAGCGCCAGGAAGTGTCGACCTGCCCGAGCTGGTCGCGCAGGTAGCGCACGCCCGCGTTCAGGATCCGGCCGTCGGCCGGCAGGTAGCGCCAGAGCAGGTTCAGGCGCGGCACCTTGTTGTCGCGCACGCTGTACTGCAGCCCCGCGTCGAAGCTCATCGCCGGCCCGAACAGCGCGGAGCCCGCGACGAGGATGTCGGAACGCTTGTCGGTGCGCGGATCCACGCCGGGGATCTGCACGCGCTGGTCGGAGAAGTACAGCCGCTGGCCGAGCGCGAAGCGCAGCGACTCCGCGCCGTTGCCCGGCTCGATCAGCCGCGAGACGACCGCGGTCGTGAGCTGGTTCACGTCGGCGATCCGGTCGTGGCCGACGAAGGTGTTCTCGGAGAAGAGCTGCGCGAAGTTCAGGTCCGCGACGCTGGTGTCGAACACCGGGAACGTCGCCTGGTTGCGATACGGAACGCGCACGTAGAACAGGCGCGGCTCGAGCGTCTGCGTGAGGTCGCGGCCGAGCCAGTTCGTCGAGCGCTCGAGCACCAGCCCCGCGTCGAGCGAGAACACCGGCACCGCGCGCGACAGCGAGGTGGCGTCGGTGCCGTTGCTGTCGAGCCGGTACGACGACGCGTGCACGCCGAGCTTCGGGATCACGAATCCGCCCGGGCGCACGATCGGGTAGCTCACGCGCGGGTACGCGACCATCCGCAGCCCCTCGGCGGCCCCCGTCACGGGACGGCGGAACCACGTCGTGTCGAGCAGCGTCTCGGCGTCGAAGCCGAGCACGTCGCGGCGCACGTGCGTCGCGGCGAACTGCGGCACGCGCTCGTACGGCGGCGAAGCGCGCGCGTCCAGGATGCTCTGGTAGCGCGTCGCGCGCACGAGCAGCGTCCAGTCGTCGATCACGCGCGTGGCGAGGACGTCGCGCGGGAGCACGCGGTCCGCGCTGGTGAGGATCGAGCGCGAGTAGTCGACGAAGTAGTTGTCGTCGGAGACGCCGCGCGCGTTGACGCTGCCGTACCACCCGCCCACGTTCGTGAACGGCGCGAGCACGCTCCACATGTAGCGGTTGGTGTGGGTGATCGTGTCCGACGGCGTGTACTCGAAGCGGACGTCGCCGTTCGCGTGAGGCTCGAGGAAGCGCGCGTGGCCGCCGATCTGCAGGCCGCTGCGCCCCATCAGGCGCGGGTACAGCGTGATGTCGCGGTTCGGAGCGACGTTCCAGTAGTACGGAACGACGACCTCGGGGCCGGTGCGCGTCGTGACCGCGAACGTGGGCGGCAGGAAACCGCTGCGCCGCTCGTCTCCGAGCGGGAACGCGAAGTACGGCGAGCCCAGGATCTTGCGGTCCTTGAAGTACAGGCCGGCGGAGCGGCCCGTGGCCTCCTCGCGCGTCTGGTCGAGAAGCATCGATTCGGCGCTCAGGAACCAGTCGGGCTTCTCGGGCCGGCAGGTGCTGTACGTGGCGCCGAACAGTGCCACGCGCTCCGGGCCGAGGAACTCGACGCGCTCGGCGTGTCCGCGCCCGCGGTACGCGGGCAGGTAATACGACGGCGACGTGAAGAAGCCCTCGTTGGCGTCGATCTTCAGGCGCAGCTCGGGGCCGGTGAAGACGTTTCCCTGGCGGACGACGCGGACGCTGCCGACCGCGACCACTTCGTCGTCGGGCGGGTAGTACGTGATGCGATCGGCCCGTACCACCGTGCCCGCGCGACGCACTTCGGCGTCGCCCTCGAGCGTGACCTCGCGCTCGGTGCGCCCGGTGAGGTGGTCTGCGCGGCCGTAGACCGGCCGGCCCTCCGTCTGTGCGGCGGCGGACTCGGAGAGGCTCGGGTCGAGGCGCAGGGCGACGCCTTCGCCTGCAGCTGCCTGCACGCTGGCGCACCAGGCAGCCGACGCGAGGGCGGCGATTCGACGGGTGCAGGCGCTCATGTCGTTCGATCTTCTATTATAGGAGGGGACGCCGCCGGCACCGCGCGGGCGAGCGTCTGCGCCCACTCACGACCGCCTCACAGCCCGCACCGATTCCCGTGTCGTCTTCCGAAGCCCCCGCAGATTCTCCCGCCGCAATGCCCGCCGCAATGCCCGCCGACGCGCGCCTGGAACGCCTGACAGCCTGGCTCGACGGCCTGGCGTCGCGGCACGCGCTGCGCACGGGCACGCTGCGCCCGGCGTCCAACGACGCGAGCTTCCGGCGCTATTTCCGCCTCGACACCGACGACTCGCGCGAACCGACGCTGATCGCGATGGACGCGCCCCCGCCGATGGAGGACTGCGCGCCGTTCGTGCACGCGGCGCAGGTGATGCGCGAGGCCGGCCTGTCGGTGCCGCGGGTGCTCGAGTCCGACCTCGGCGAGGGCTTCCTGCTGCTGTCGGACCTCGGCACGCGCCTGTACTCCGACGCGCTCGACGACGCCCGGGCCGACGCGCTGTACCGCGACGCGAGCGACGCGCTCGTGCGCCTGCAGCTCGCGAGCCGCGACGGCGTCTTCCCCCCGTACGACCGCGCGGTGCTGCTGCGCGAACTGAACCTGTACCCCGAGTGGTACGTCGCGCGTCACAAGGGCGTCGAGCTCACCGACGCCGAGCGCGCGACGCTCGCGCGCGCGTTCGACACGCTGATCGCGAACAACCTCGCGCAGCCGCGGGTGACCGTGCACCGCGACTGGCACTCGCGCAACCTCATGGTGCTCGAGGGCGACGCGAATCCCGGCGTGCTCGACTTCCAGGACGCGCTGCACGGCCCGATCACCTACGACCTGGTCTCGATGCTGCGCGACGCCTACGTCGAGTGGCCCGAGGAGCGCGCGCTCGACTGGGCGATCCGCCACTGGGAGCGAGCGCGCGGCGCGGGGCTGCCGGTCGCGGCCGATTTCGGCGACTTCTATCGCGACTTCGAGTGGATGGGGCTGCAGCGCCACCTGAAGGTGCTGGGCATCTTCGCGCGGCTGTGGCACCGCGACGGCAAGGACCGCTACCTCGCCGACATGCCGCGCGTGCTCGGGCACGTGATCCGCGTCGCGAACCGCTACGGCGCGCTCGCACCGATCGCGCGCCTGGTCGACCGCGTCGAGGGCCGGGCCGTGAAGGCCGGCTACACGTTCTGACGCGGCACCGCCGTGCGCGCGTGACCCGTCCCGACTCCCCCGCGACACAGGACGACGCCACGTGCGCGCGATGATCCTGGCCGCCGGCCGAGGCGAGCGCATGCGCCCGCTGACGGACCGCTGCCCGAAGCCGCTGCTCGAGGTCGGCGGCAAGCCGCTGATCGTGTGGACGATCGAGCGGCTCGCGCGCGCGGGGGTGCGCGAACTCGTGATCAACCACGCGCACCTGGGCGCGATGATCGAGGCCGCGCTCGGCGACGGCACGCGCTTCGGCGTGGCGATCGCGTACTCGCCCGAGCGCGAGGCGCTCGAGACCGCGGGCGGCATCGCGCAGGCGTTGCCGCTGCTGGGCGACGGCCCGTTCGCGGTCGTCAACGGCGACGTCTGGTGCGACTGGGACTTCGGGCGCCTGCGCACGATCGCGGCCCAGATGGACGCCGCGGCGCTGGACGCCTGGTGCGTACTCGTCGACAACCCGGCGCACCACCCGCGCGGCGACTTCGGCGTGCGCGACGGCCGCCTGCGCGACGACGACGCCGGCCCGCGCCTGACGTTCAGCGGCATCGGCGCGTACCGCGCGTCGCTGTTCGCGGGCCTCGCGCGCGGCGCGCGGGCCCCGCTCGCGCCGCTGCTGCGCGCCGCGGCCGCGAGCGGGCGCGCCGGCGCCGAGCGCCACGCCGGCCGCTGGGTCGACGTGGGCACC
>Ga0268298_10004203_pt1 | contig 14200 bp, 16 predicted proteins | sample WWTPWeurt_MetaG_FD_194462 | JGI IMG/M metagenome (GOLD analysis project Ga0268298, IMG submission 194462) | Activated sludge microbial communities from WWTP in Nijmegen, Gelderland, Netherland - WWTP Weurt | ecosystem: Engineered > WWTP > Aerobic digester > Activated sludge | place... | reverse complement strand
GTTTTCGAATTCGTGCAGGAGATGAGTTATGAAGACGCGCAACGGATGATCGGCGTAGGCGAGCCGGAATATGACCGCTGGCTGCCCGAAACAAGAGTGTGGCTGGTGGTCGTCAGCGGTTCCTGCCTGGTAACGCCACTGGACCCGAACCAGGCCAACCCGGAACCCCTGCCTTACGAGGGATGTCTGTTTTCGCTCTTCGCCGCCCAAGACGGAGAAATAATTGCCCTGGGCGACGCCGTTTGTTCGGCTGTCCAGTAGGGGTGTGGCAGGGATTGACCGGAGTGGATCCGGCCTGGTTGAAGGCAATGAAGCCACCAACCGTATGGGGGAGGCCGGGTGAGGATTCCCAACCCGACCCCCGGCAACTCCACCATCTTCTTTCTATTTGATCAAGTCTGCTTTTCTTTTACGGCGGGTTGAAATGAAATAACTGACAAAGGTCAGGATGATAAAAGTGGCCGCCACTCCTATGAATAAAGCCGTTTTGCCTTGTTGTAACGATTCGATCATGCCGTTTCGGGGGTTAAGGAGAGTGTGCAGGAAGATGAACGAACAACTTACCAGGCTGATGATCCAGCCTGGGCGGCTGTTCTTCTTAATCTTACGTCCAAGCCCTTCGGAGAGATCAAGCAATTGGACGAAGATATTCTCCAGCGCCACGGCAAAGATGATCAATAAAAAACCCTCCAGGCCGCTGATCAGGTTAAACAGGTTCTCGCTCAGGGGCAGATCCTTGATGATGGTTGTAAGGCTTGTTAATCCCCAGGCGCCAATGCAGATCAACCCATAGGTGGTCGAACTGATGCGGGTAAGGACCTGGGTTTGCTGCCTGGTGAGCTTTTCCTCGTCCAGGCGTATGGCTTCGGGGGAACCAAACATCAACCCGGGTAACAGGGATAGGACGCGTGAGGTACCAAGCGACACTAATGCAATGAAAACATTGGTGGGGCGGACGGTGAGTTCCGCCTCGATCTTCCATTTTCGGATCTGCCGCCATTGCAGGAGGTCATCAAGAATACCTACGATTCCGAAGGCAATGATCATTTCCGCCAGGAACAACAGGCCTTTTAGGGTGAAGGGATTCCAGGTCTTATCCAAAAGTGTAAAGACCAGCCCGTAAAATATGGTGATGCCGATCAAGCCCAGGATCTCAAATGCCGTTTGGTTTTGCCGGGTCGTCTTCTGGAGTGTTTCCCTTGCCTGTCTTTGGACCTCGTTGATCATTGCCACGAAGGCGAAGCGTTCGATCAAACCGGATTCGTTTTGGGTCAAAAGGCGGGTGAACAAATCCACGGCAACGGCAAAGGGAAGCATCAGAAATATCGCCGCAAAGACGTTTCCCCCGATTACTTGAGGGTCCGGGGAGATATCTTGCGGTGTGGGGATGTACCTTGAAAGTTCCGGCACATAAGGACCGGAGGCCCGATAGGGGTTGCCCGGCTCTTCAACTGGAGCGGGCTGGGCCGGCGGTTCCCCTGCAAGATTGATATTGGCTACAAAGATATCATCCCCGCCAGAAGGTGGCGTGCCAGGGTTCCCAAATGTGCCATCGGTGCTGCCTGCTATCAACAAGTTGGATGCCCCTACCGGCAGGACCACTCTTATCCCATCTGACCCTGTGGAGCCATAGAAAGTATTCCAGACTAGATTTCCTTGAAGGTCGAATTCAGCAATAAAACCGTCTTCAGCGCCGCCAGCATGGGCATTAAATGGTGTTCCCCAGGTGTTTGTACTGGTGCCATATAACAGGAAGTTGCCTGTGGCATTATAGATAAAACCGGCGTCGATATCATCTCCGGTCGTGCCGATGAAGGTATGCCATAACAAGTTACCATTAGGGTCGGTCTTGGCGATATAGGGATCGAAATTTCCGTCACCCGTATGTGCGATGAGAGGGCTTCCCCAGGGCTGGTTACTATATCCACAGTTATAAATGTTCCCTTCGCTATCCAATAAGATATTAAAGGCATCATCCTCGCCTGTGCCGCCCAGAAAGGTATGCCATAGAAGGTTTCCTTCACTGTCGATCTTGGCGATAAAGCCGTCATAATCCCCCGAAAAAGCCTGAATGGGATCACCCCAGGGATCATCACTCTGCCCGACGGAATAGATATTGCCATCCGGGGCGATCATGATATCGTAGAAAAAGGCGTTTGCTTCGGTCTCAATGGGTCTTAGCCATTGCAAGTGCCCGGTGGGGTCGAGTTTTGCAAGCGTGGGCATGGTTAGTAGCGTATCTTCCTGCGTGCTCTCAATGGCAAAATAGATATCGCCCTCATTGTTGACCGCCAGATCGTATGGAAAATCTGACTGTCCGGCACCGACGAAGGTGCTCCAAAGCATGCTGCCGTTCGGGTCGATCTCCGCCAGGAATGCCTCCCGGTCTGCATGATACGGCTCAACGGGGTTGCCCCATGCGGATGTGCTCAGGCCGCCGATATATATCCGGTCATCTGGGGTCGCGATCAGGTTCATTCCAATACTTTCCGGGGATGCGGGCAGGACTTTCTGCCACTCGATCTGGCCCTCAGCGTTCATTTTCCAGAGCAGAATTTCGTTGTTGGATTCTGCGTATTTGTACTCAAGTGGGCGGCTGTTTCCAATGAAATAGATGTTCCCTTGCGAGTCCATGGCTGCGTCATCTATGAGTTCATTTGTTTCCCCGCCTATGAGATCGATCCATTCCATGAAGGGGGCAGGGAGGGTTTCGGGCGTGGGGGTCTGATAGGCTTTGAGGTGTTGTTTATTCCTGTTTCTTTGAAAATTCCCGCCGCGGGCGGGGTTTTCGATCCTTGCGGGTTGCGCATTTCCAAGTATAAAAACGCAAAAGGCTGCTGCCAAAATCCCCAAGCCATACGAATGCAGTTTCACAGGCCGATCCTCCTCGTTAAATAAAAGTATTTTATAAATTACACGATTTATGTCCGGTTTACAAGCCCTTTGTATATTTATTTCATTGTGATTCTGTTCTTTTTCCCCCGGCGCGTCGACCATACCTTCTGCCCGCGCAATTCCACTTGCTTCTCAAAACATCTGAGGTTCCGCCGGGTGGGGATCGCTACCCCGGCACCCGGCGGGTTGCAACATCTATTTCTTACCGAACACCACATCATCGATATAGACCGTTCCCGAACTGAGCGGGTCGGTTCCCAAATGCACGTTGTAGCTGATCGGCTCGGTCTTCCATTTTTCGGGGTTGGGGGGCTGGTAGGTATTGACCAGGCTATCGTTGAGGTATGTGGAGAAGACAGCGCTTTCGGGGTCTATTTCCATTCGGATGGTATAGGTCTGGCCGGAGGATAATGAAACATCTGTTGACTGGGTGGTCTCATCGCCGTCTATTCCATTGCAGTGGAATATGGACGATTCGTTGGTCAGGATAAAGTCGCACGTATAGACGACTGTACCTGTTTCCGTCCAACTATGCTGGGCGGTTAATCCCAAATATAACTTGTTATAGACGGCGGGGTCCCACGAGAAACCGGCTTCGAACAGATTAAATGATTGGATGCTGGCTTGCAGTCCGTTGGTGGGCGTCAGCCATAAGGCCCCGTAATCGGTGGGTGTGGAGGCTAGGATCACCAATCTTCCGTTTTCCTGGTAGATGGACATATTATCATCCCCATTGACCACCCAGGCCGCCTGGTTAATGGAACCGTCATATGCGGAGTTATCGAATGAATCATACACATTGATCGTGGAAGGCCCGACATCCGGTGGGGTATCCCCGCCTCCGCCGCCGAATAGGCCGGATAAGGCGACCACGGCCAGTATCGACACAGTGATGCACGCCCCGATAAATGCCCCGATCACAATGCCCCATATTGGGAACTTGCTTCCCCCAGTGGAGGTGGTGGAGGTCTTAACTCTTGCAGCCAGAATGGTGGCGGCGGCTCCGATGATGGCCCCCAGCAGGGACCCGACTGCAGTGATAATGGTGTTGATTGTGCTTTCCGGCATGGTTGTTTTCCTTGTTGTGAGAGATGGTCGTATTATACAAGTATCTCCATACCCGGCAACGCATACACCTTTGCAAAGTGACTTGTAGCACAGCACTCACCTTGGTTCACTCCCTTTAACGTTACTCCACGACCTAAATGGAAAACACCACATGCAGGATGATATCGGCGGAAAAGTGCGAGAGCATGGCGGATTCCAGGCCGTATTTGGTGTAGAAGTAGCCAAAGCCGACGCCGAGCAATCCGTTCAGCACGATGGCGCGGACAATGACCAGCGGGGTGATGGTCATGATGGCGGCGGTGGCGGGCAGGTGACCGAGACCGAACAGCACGGCCGCCACAATGTTGGCCGTCCACAATACGGCCGGGGTGGGTTTGCCCTCGGGGGTGTGACGGATGAATTTGCCCGCCCACGCCAGCAGGGACATGAGGAACAGCCGCAATAAGATCTCTTCGTCGATGCCGCCGTAGAACGAGGCCAGTAGACCCTGCCACGGCGTGGTGTCACTGTTGCTCGCGCCTGCACCCTGCACGAGCGCGGATTGAAGCGCAGGCATGAAGACGAATGTATCCAGGCCGTAAATGACCAGTCCGCCGATGACCCCGAAGAGGATGACCGGCAGCAGGAATGGCTTGACCTGATCCGCGACCTTTTCTCCTGCGAAGATCTTTTCGAGGATGGGCACGCCGGTGCCGATCTGTTTGGACAGGGGTAAGCCGATGGCGATGGCGACCCCGAACAGCACGGCGCTTTGGAGGATCTGCGCCGCAATGAGGACGCCCAGCGGAATTGTGGCGGTGACCTGTTCGAGGAGGGAGGCTTGCAGCGTGAGCGCGTAAGGCAGCACGGCCAGGATGCCGAGGATCGCTGCGGACCAGAGCGCTAGAAATACTTTCCAATTGAATTTGTTTTGGTTTTTCATTTCATTCCTTAAGACGGACTGGACTATCCGTCCATTATATCCACCCCTTCTTTCCTTTGTGGTTTGCTTTTCAGGGAAAGTTGTTTTTGGTTCCCTAATTCTCCTTTGAATGCCTCATCCTGTCATCTTGAAAAAATCCTTGAACATGTGACTGGCTGTCATTTGGATCTCAGGATGTTCAGCGGAAAACCTTCGGAGGCGCGGCATATACGGACCAAGAATGAGGCGGATCATCCAGCCGGGGATGCCCGTCTTGCGGAAATCTGCCGCGGCGTCGGCACAGTGAAAATGCCAGCCTGTATCCGTTTTGACGGCCACACCGCAATGACCGGGAGTATGATGCGGCATGGGGATGAAGTATAGTTCAGGCTCAAAACCCGGCAGGCGGATCGCGTCGAAGTCGAACCACTTTTCAGCGGTATCTTCGTAAACGAAAAAATCAGGCTGATGCGCAATGTGGCGTTGGATGTAAGCGGCTCTGAGAAAACCCTTATGGCGGACGAAGGCGTCATATTCCTTCTTGTACACATGGACTTTTGCATGGGGGAAATCCGGCAAACCACCGCAATGGTCAAAGTGCATGTGTGTGAGGATGATATGTTTTACATCTTCGGGCCGGTAGCCCAGCCGCTGAACCTGATGCACGGCGGCTTCCTGCGGATCAAAGGGCATACGGGTGACAAGGCGGAATAACTGCGTGAACCAGGTGGGATGTGCATAATCATCCAACCCCAGCCCCGTGTCAACAAGAGCCAGCCCCAGGTTGGTTTCAAGCAGCAGGCATACTGTGCCGGTCTTCCATGTGCGCGGGATGCGCGCATTGCAGCTGAAACAGTTGAGAATGTGGATTTCCATAAATTACCTGCAGAATGCCCTTCCTGTAACACTCGCCATCCCGCTCGTTTCATCACTCGGGAGCGATGTCAACGTCCGCGACGCATTCGCCTTCATATCCGAACCAGCCTCGCTCGTTTCTTGTGGACCTCAACGGACTCGACCCTCCAGCCTGCAGTTGTCCACGCACGCAAGTTGACATGGTTGCCTTCTTTCTCATGCATCCACCAGCGTTCATCTTCATACGCGGACGAGGGTAACTTGAACTTCAGGATCACTTCGATCTGCTCAAAGGAAAGGCGCACTTCTTTTTTGCTCTTCGGAAGCGCGCGCAGATAATCTTCAAGCGGAGTATATTTGCCAGCCATCATTATTCCTTTCCTGGCTTTAGTCTCTCACAGTTCAATGCGGTAACTATTCGCTTTGTGCGGACCTGAACCGAAACAGGGACTCGACCTTTTGTGGGTCGTGGAACTGTGCGAGTTCGTTTAGATACGTGTTGATCTGATCCAGGCGGAATCGAAGAGGTTCCCAATGCTGTGACTCGCCCACGGCCTCGGATACGGCGATTTCGTGGTGCTTTCTGGCTTGTGCGATGAAGGGCTTTAACATCTCGACCGCCTGTGACACCATGACATCCCAGGCGGATTCATCGTAAGGCTCCCAGCGTTGGATTCGGCTTAGTTTGTTTTGGGTACGGACTGTGGCGAGGTCTGGAAAGAAGAAATTTAATTCCGCATCATGGAATTCTTTGGTAAATGTCAGGAATTCTTCCAGATGCGTCGCGGCAGTTGGTGTGATGGTGATGTCGGGGAAAGTGCGTGCATATATTTTCAAGAGCTGGCAGTAGTCATTCATGGCAAGGATTCTGACCATGATTTCCTCGGAAAACACATGGCACAGTTCATAAAAGCGCTCGGGGTCGGGCGGGTTTAGATACGAGCGTATGTTTTTTCCAGCCATTTAACCTCCTGTCACACATTACCAAAAATCGCTCGCGCAGTTCCGCCAGCAGACCAACCCCTCCAACCCGCCCTAATTGGTTATTTGATATTTATTCGTTGCCTTTCAACCAGTCTAAAAATTCTCGCCCTGTGACAATGGGGATCGAACGAAATTCTTTGAGGTCCAGCAAATGCCTGTCGCCGCTGACGATGACATCCACTTTGCCTGCGACGGCGGCTTCGAGAAATTTGTTATCGGTGGGGTCAGCAACAATGACCAATACCTGTTCGGCAGGGGTGGCAAATTCGGCAAGTTGCAACAGGTAATCTGTGACCGAGACAACTTCCTGCCATTCAATTTTGAATTTGGGGCGGCGAATTACATCCAGATATTCACGGATAATGGCGTCGGATACCACCAATGTGTATTTCCCCGCTTTCCAATCATCGAGAACTGTTCTGAGCGCGCCGCCTAAAACCGATGAGAGGAAAATATTCGTATCCAGCACGACGCGCATTATTTGCCATCCCGCACGGCGCGGATTTCTGCCGCAATGTCTTCGTCGGTGATGTTCAACTCGGCGGCGCGGGCGCGGATGGATTTGAGCGCTTTATCGAAATTTTCTTCGATTTCTTTTTGCTCACGCGGAATGCTGATCTTTAGAAATCGAATAAATGCCAGCACGTCGGGCAGGCGCGTTTCTGGCAGCGTGGACATTTCCTGAATGATGGTTTGTTCAAGAGTGTTCATGTTTCACCTCGACTTCAATTATACATCGCAATAAATTCATCCTCCCAAGCCATCGGGCCATTTCCTCACCCCTCGCGCATTCCGCTTGCTCCGCAGGCACCTCCTCCCAATGCGACCTGGGATCACTCCCTCCTTGCCCAACACTCCCTCAATGCATTGACCTTCGGCGCTAGGGTGCTCCTGCTATTGTTGTACATTGAGGTTTTCATTTTGCAGCAGACTTCAGGAACAGATCTTCAACTTTCTTTCTTGCCCAGGGAGTTTGACGCAAAAACTTCAAACTGGATTTAATACTGGGATTTTCGTTGAAGCATTTTATGGGGATACGCCTCCCTAATTCGTCCCAGCCAAATTGCTTAACAAGTTGGTTGAGTATCATTTCAAGTGTAATTCCATGTAAGGGATTATTGGGCTGAGAATTTGCCATATCACAACTCTCCTTTGAACGCCCCTCCCGATGGTCGCAGCACGCACGCCATCCTGCAAGGGGACGATGTCAACGTCCGCCCAACGAACGGGCGCAACTCCTTATCACCCCCTTGCGGGGCCCCCGCACAGCGAGCGGGAATGCATTGACCTTCGCCTGCAATATAAATTCTTCGTTCCGCCGAACGAAAAACCTCCTCCTGATAACCTGCATGGTCATTCAGGAGGAGGAACGATCTTCTTCAACTCTTCGATCAAAGGCGGCAATTTCTTCTGAACCGTGTCCCACACCTGATTGATGTCCACCACATCATATTCGTGGATCACCAGGTTTCTCATACTGGTCATCTCGCGCCACGGAATTTGCGGATGTTTGTCCCGCGTCTCCTGCGAAAGCCGCCGCGCCGCTTCACCGATGATCTCGATCCGCCGCACCACTGCGTCCTGACACTGGACATCTTCATAGAACTCGTCCCAATCCTTACCGAGGACATAATCCAGCGCCATCTTCGCAGACTCCAGAATATCCACCAGATAGGTATCATCGCGCGACATGGATCACCTGTGCCGATTCGAGGATGCTTTTCCGCCTGAGATAATTGCGGCTGTTCATCACGCCGCGCTTGCTCACCAAATCGACCTCGCGCCCAAAAATAGTTCTCAATTCTTCCTGCATGTGGACCATGTCAAACAGGGTTACTTGTGTCTGCGGGTCAAATGAGACCAGCACATCCACATCGCTATCGGGACGAAAGTCAGCAGTCAAAGCCGAACCAAAAACGGCAAACTCGGAAATATTCCAGCGTTTGCAGAACTCGGCGATCTTCGCTTTCGGGACTTTGATCTTCAACTTGTTCATGTTGTAATTATAGCAAATATGTCATTGCAAGGAGGATGCACTTTCCGATATCACCTCGAATGGTTTTATCGGGACGAAGCAATCTCCTCGCACCTGAGGTCACTTCCCCAGCACCCGGCGGATTAACCACCGTCCGGCCACCATCAGCACGGACACACTCAGCAGTGCATACACCATCAGCGCGGACATCGGCCAGACCTCCATGCCGACCATGGCAAAGACCCAGTAATCCATGTTTCCTCAGTGGACATCTTCTGCTCCAACAGATCACGGTTAAGATTCTACCCACCCTATATTATTGGCGTAGGTACATTTTTTTGTAGTTGGTTCGTAATTGTTTTTGTTGATTAAGAATGAATTTCTGAATGTAATAATACTCAAACGCTGCTAATTGTTCTCTGGTGTTTTGTCGATTTTTAAGATATATCAATGAAAGACCACAAAATATAAGGATGGAAAGCATTGCTGGCCAATTTGCTTGCAGTAAGATTCTCGGGAGAAGTAACTTGAAAGCAAAGGCAATTCCACTTGAGACAATAAATACAACAGATAAGAACGCTCTACCTTTTTTTACACTATACCCCCATAAAAATGCAATTCCAGCACATAAAATCCAAGGGAGTTGGTAGGGAAATAGAGTGTTTAGGGCAGGATTGGTCACAAAATATATTAGAACCAAGGAAGCAATAAATACTTCGGCGGGATAGATGATCAATACACCAAAAAGTTTAGACCCCTTGTCGTGATTTCGGAAATCTTCTTTTGATAATAGAATGACCACAATTAAAGCCACAAAAAAAGAAACAGCCATCCACCACAATTCAGACTGCCCTAATTTCCATTTCAACAATAGATATGAACTGTATCCAATAATAATGCCAAGATGACTTGCTCCTAGAGCGTGTAGCATGTTCATCAAGTAGCTATGCCGATCATAGACTGTATTAGAGGCATCCGCCTTGATGAGGGTGTCAACGAGAAATGGCCCCATGTACAACCAGATTGAGCGATGGTCGCTTCCTTCTGGTAGTAATTTTTTTCGCCACTCTTCATCAAGAGCAATGTCTTTTATGCTTAAGGTTTGTAATGTATCATCAAGTTCAGCATGCCGCCCGACAATTAAGGGAGGAAGAAGGCCATCTTCAGAGACTGGGGAATTCCACCGTAAGTAGAAATATAACTGGTAAATGATGAAACCTAATGGTATGCCTGCTCCAGCAATCAAGAGCGCTGCAATGGTTAATTGCCATATTCCATCCGAAACAAAGACACCGTTAATCTTATTGTACATAGTACTGTTATTTGCTGAAAGATAATCTACTAATACAAAGATTAGGAACCCAATAATTGCTGACCATCCGGGCATGCCCCATCTTGCAAATGTATCGATGTTTTTGTTCATTTTTTACCTCCTAATTGGAAAAGTAGCATTCTTTATTTGTGAGTGTTTACTTTTTGGATTTCACATCATAATTTTTCTTGGCGCCAATCTAAAAACCCTTCCCTCCATCGCTTGGGCGCATTCCCCACAGGGATGTGATACCAGCCCTCGTTCTGTAAAATTTCGAGGGCGGTCTTCTTGGGTAATAGGGCTACCAGGAAATCTTTATTCATTCTTAAAGGGTATTGAAATATTCTTTGATCTTATTTGCCATGAGTTTGCGTCGCTCGATCAAGAAGCCTTCATAATTTTCTGAAAGTTCGTCAAGAATACCTTCAGGGATCGCATGTTCTCTGAGGTTTTCCAGTAGTTGACTCATCTCAGTGATGCCTCCATACTTTTTCTTGTCGCCATTGCATTGCTTTTTCAGTTCTTCAAAGTAGATCTTTGGCGCTTTTGCTCCAATGGCGATGTTAATTTCAGTCTGGGTCAGGGCAAAATTGGCGATCTGGTTATATTGACCTTTGGTATACCCCAGGTCTTTGAGATATTTTCTGGGAAAGAGATGATGGACGTCGGTTCGGTTAAGCAACAGGTCGTTAACGGTAATGTCGCGGGATAAAAAGCCTTTATCCTGTAATTTGACCTGTGCGGCTTGGAACACAAGAAAATATGGACTGATGCTTGAAGAAGTTTCCATGTTTTGAGGCAGGAGGGTCGACCAGAAACTGTCTGACAGGGAGGCATCGATCACTGAAGATACGTGTTTGACCACACCGTGAGTTTCAACCTGGCGAATATCGAAGTCAAAGATGGTTTCCGGTGTCCCGGCATAGCGTCCGGTCAGCATGGTCATCACAAACCAGCGTCGGATCAAGGATTCGATCTCGGCAGCCGGGATGCCTTCTGCTCGCGCCCGCAAATAGAGGATATAGGCGAAGTTCGTATTGTTCTGGCCCCCATACAGAGAACTTGAAATAAACCCGGCCGAACGCAGGATCATCATTAATCTTTCGTAATTGCTCTTGTTTACGAAATTCAGAATTCCCTTTTTGAGCCGGGCAAAGGACTCTTCTGCAATGGCCTCTTCGTATTGTTTGGTCTCAAAATTACGGCCGGACAGCAGGGCAACGAGGTCTTGCAGTTTGCCGCGACCAAATTCGGATGTGAAGGCTACTCGTAGCATATCCGTATAGGATGGGTCGTAGAGGTCGTCGTTGGTATCCTTGATCCACGACATTTTTGGAAAGAATTCAGAGGCAGCAAAGGCAGGGTCGCCTTTTTCGATCTTGCTGTAAAACTCAGGGGCGATGGAGAGGTGGCAGAAGTAGTCGATTGCCTTCCGAAGCAGATTCCCGCCATAGGTCTCGTTGGCAGCGATCTTCGACATGGCAAAATCGGCCTGACTCAGTTCTGCTCCGGCCGAGTTGACGCGGATGAAGATTTCGGTCACGGTTTCAATATCCAGGTCATCTGCCAATTCGATGACCCCAACATGGTTATTGACAATTCTCCTCACTCGTTCCAGTGCGGTGAAAACCTTATCTTCATCAACGCCAGGGTTATGGGTGCAATAGGATTTTGTGAGTTGTAAAAGCTTTGCGTTTTCGGAGAAGATCTCAGACAGGTCGGGGATCCAAACGGAGTCCTTGTGAATGGCGGGGTTCGATACTTCGAATACTTCGTCTATTGGATTGAAAGCAATTTGTATGTGGACGGTTTCGTAATCCTTTGTGAGGACTTCGCGTTCCAGTAGGGATGCCATCAGTGCCGTAATACGCTGTTGACCATCGATCAATATTCTTTTTCCAGAGGACTTTGACCCATCTTTCAGTTTAACAGCAGGGTTGCGCCAAACGATCAGGTACCCCACTGGGTAACCTTGATACAGTGAATCCAGCAGGTTGCGGACTTTGGTCGCATTCCATACGAAAGGCCGCTGAATTTCAGGGATGGCAATTTCCCCTGACTTTACCCAGGTAAGCAGGGTTTCGATGGGGTGAGGTGTGACTGAATAACGTTGTGTGGTCATAATGATCTCCCAGGACTGTCAATTCAAATCTTTCATTGTTCTTAACAATATCAACCGTGCAGTTCCGCCAGCAAACCAACCCCTCCAACCTCCCCCTAAAGGGGAGGCTTTCTTGCTTTATTTTTTGAAAGTAGACCTCGCTACCAATCCTCCTCCAAATACGACAAAGGAATACTCACAAAAATTGCAAGACTTTGACTCGTCGTATTTGGGGGAGGTGCCGAAGGCGGAGGGGGTCTTCACAACTCTCCTTTGAATGCTTTATCTAAAACACTCGCCATCAACGCGGACAACTCCTCCCCGCCCGTGGACTGTAACTCCCGCACCACGTTGACCTTCGCCATCATAGTTCACCTTTGAACGCCCTATCCAGCACGGACGCCATCAACGCGGACAACTCCTCCCCGCCCTTGACCTGCAACTCCCGCAACGCATTGACCTTCGCCTGCAACCCATCCAGATAAGCGACAATGCGCCGCTGTTCGTCGAGCGGGGGAAGATAAATGCTGTATGCTTTGAGTTTCACGCCTGTTAAATGTGGAATTGTCGTTTGAGTTTTCAGGTCAGCAAAATGACCTTGCTCTGCTGCCCAGAAAATATGATAGAGAATAAACCTTGGCATCGTTTTTTCTCTATCAACGCGAACACGATGTAAGGCTTTTTGATAATAACATTCGGGAAGTTCATCATTCCAAATGGCGGATTTGCCAATGTCGCCACCTTCACAGACGAGAATATCACCCGCTTTTAGTCTAAAGGTTGGCTTTTCTTCTTCGCTAAAATCCATTTCATAAACACTTGATAAATCTAATCTATCCCACTGAATATTTGCATTACGCAAATATAGTTTTGAATTCAAGCCAGTTTTTGATTTCTCTGAAAGCATTTTGCCAAGTCGCATATCAGCAATCGTATCAAAGCGAACAGGCTCAATGTTATTCTGTAATTCTCCAAACACTTGATTGCGAGCAGAAACGCTGATTACTTTTGCTTCATAATCTGCCTCTTCCCGCAGACGCTGTGCCTCATTGACCCGCGCCTCCAGTGACTCGATGTGCGCCACAATGCGGCGTTGCTCCGTCAGCGGCGGAAGGGGAATTTCAATGTCAAGGAACTTTTCGGGGCGAATACGATTTTTGCCGCTTGTGCCTTGTGACTTTTCATCGCAGGCTTCCCAAAACCATCTCGTTTTTGTTATCCAATGAAACCATTTCGGCTCAAGTTTATTTCGGTCAGGTGCAAAGGTAGGAAACTCACCTGAACCAAAACAACCAGCAAGCACATCAGATACAACAGCAACACTTCCGTTTCGCGCCCAAATCTTATTTACAATAATGTCACCGCTTTCAATTCGAGAAAGCGTTTTATATTTTGTTTCACTTCCATCAATTGATTCTCGTTCATATGCGCCTTGTCCCCATAGGCGAACGCCAACTTGCCGATAGGTTGTGCCTGCTTGTGGTTCTTCGGCACGTTCAATCGGTTCTGCAACTTCGCCAATCTTTGCAACTTGCCGGCTGTTTGTCATCTATCCACCCTTTGCCAGCAAAGACTTAATTTCTTCCATAATTGCCCCAATCTGCTTCTCCTTGTCGAGAATACTCTCCGCCAACTCAGCAGGCGGCAGGTGTTCCAGGTCCTCTTTGCGGCTGGGGTTCTTGATATCGAGATTGACGCTCACCACGTCGCCACCCCCGTTGGTCTGGATCACGTCTGCGGCGCTAACTTTCCATGCGCGTTCGTTTTCAACACGAGCATCCCACCAATCCAAGATCGGCTGGAACTCCTCGAACTGCATCGGGCGCGTCTTGGTATAGTTCTTCACGCCTTCGGGGAGAATATGCTCATAGAACCAAATATCAGTTGTCGGCTGGGAACGATCGAAGAAAAGCAAATTGGTCGGGATGGACGTATACGGCGCAAACACCCCGTTGGGCAGTCGGATGATCGTATGCAGGTTGAAGTCCCGCAGCATCTGCGCCTTCACCCGCGCCGCCACCCCGTCGCCGAACAGAAATCCATTCGGCACCACCACGCCGCAGCGTCCGCCATGCCTGAGCGAGCGCATCACGAACTGCATGAACAACA
>Ga0268298_10004202_pt1 | contig 14207 bp, 11 predicted proteins | sample WWTPWeurt_MetaG_FD_194462 | JGI IMG/M metagenome (GOLD analysis project Ga0268298, IMG submission 194462) | Activated sludge microbial communities from WWTP in Nijmegen, Gelderland, Netherland - WWTP Weurt | ecosystem: Engineered > WWTP > Aerobic digester > Activated sludge | place... | reverse complement strand
CTGTCGTGACTCCACCGCTGCCCCCGACTCCGCCGCTGCCCCCGACTCCCCCGGTGCTCATCGTGCTCCCGGCGGTGCCGGTGCCCCCTTGTCCGCCTGTCCCGCCGCTCGACGACGACGTGTCGCCCCCCGAGCACCCGAGAGCGAAAGCACCCGAGAAGAGAAGACCCGCGATGGAACAACCCAGGAGAAGACGTCCGCGCATGGTGCGATGCTTATAGCCGATCGCGCACGAACCGAACGACCGCATCGAACGTCGCCTCGGGCTGAGCGCGCTGCGGCACGTGACCGCAAGCCGGCAGGATCACCCGCTCGCTCGGCCCCGAGACTCCCCCGCAGACAGCGTCCACCTGCGCGAGCGTGCCGTACTCATCGTCCTCGCCCTGAATCACCATCACGGGGACGCGCACGTCGGGCAAATACTCCGAGATCTCCCAGTCCAGGAACGCCGGATCGAGCCACGCCGCCGCCCATCCAAGGAAGGTGTTGTCGACGTCCGCGTGGTGCTTCCCGAGCTTCGCCCGCACCTCGGTCGCAGGATCCAGGTACTGCTCGCGCAGCCTCTCGATCGCGTCCACGCACACGTCCTCCACGAACGTATGCGGCGAGATCGCCACGATCCCTCGCACGCCGGCGCCGCTGTTCGCCCCCGTGTAAATGAGCGCGATCGACGCCCCGTCCGAGTGCCCGATGAGGATCGCGTCGTCGATCTTCTCCTCGGCGAGCAGCACCGGAAGCACATCGAGCGCCTCTTCGTGCATGAACGTGGGCAGCCTGGGCAGGTCCTCCGGCGGCGACTGACCATAACCACGGCGGCTGTAGACGAGCGCCGCGCAGCCCGTCGCCTCCGCCACGCGCCTCGGAAAATCCCGCCATCGCGACACGCACCCGAGCCCCTCGTGCAAGAAGACGAGCGTCGGCTTTCGTCCCTCGACGCGCTCGATCTCGAGCCCCGTCACCGCAGTTGCTTCAACGTCCATCGCGCGATCTCCTCGCCCCCGAGCCCTTCGAAATGCATGCCGTCCGGCCTGATCGGCGCGCCCTGGCTCGTGAGCGCGCACGACGTGTGATCGCCCCCGGGGCACAGCTCCCCCTTCAGATCGAGCAGCTCCACGCGCGCAGCCGCCGCCGGGGGAAGCAGCTCCGACGCCGCGCCGCGAGACGCCGAGGCCACCTCCGCGAGCACCGCGTTGAAGCAGTCCGTCGCGCGGTCCCACCTCTCGCTCGCCCAGTGATCCACGGGATAAGGCACCGTCACCAGCGCCACGCGCCCACCCCCGCCGCCGAGGATCGCCACCTGCCGCGTGAGCTCCTTCACGTACGCCGCGCGCCACTCCGGATCGCACGCCACGCGCCATTTCCCGTCGATCTCGACGGGCGCGAAGAACCCCCCGCCGAGCACCACGAGGCTCACGTCCGGCCGCAGCTCCGCGACGTCGCTCGCCCACTTCGCGTCGCAGTCGCCGCCGTCGTGCCGCCTGTTGTTGAGCGACTTGGTGACGTGCTGCTCATCGAGCGTGTTGCAGTCGCCCACCGCGCGCACCGCCACCTTCGCGGGGCCGCTGTCCTGCACGAATCGAAGCCGATCGCCGAGCGCCACGGCCACCGAGTCGCCGAGCACGAGCACCCTCCGCGTCCCCGCGGGCACGGCGCTCGCTTGCGGCAGCGCGGTGATGTCCGCGTTGTAGAGCCTCGGAGGACCCGAGAAAACAAGCCCCGGACGCGCCTCGGTCCCTCCGTCCGTCGCGGCCCCCGCCCCGTGCGTGAGGCTCATGAACATCGCGAACGCCGCCACGGTCGCCGCCGGCACGATCACGATCGGAGGCCCGAACCAGATGCCTCGCTTGCGGATCGGCTGCTCCAGAAATCGATACGAGACCGCGGCCACAGCGATCGTCAGCCCGAGCCGCAGCGCCGTGAGCCCCCACCCCCCGAAGCCTGCGCGCTGCTTCGACAGCAACGTGTAAATCGGCCAGTGCCACAGGTAGATCCCGTAGCTCGCGAGCCCGGCCCACCGGAGCGGCGCGATTGAAAAACCCTTCGCCACGAGCCCTTCTGCGCCCACCGAAGCGCACGCGATCAGCACGAGGGCCGCGACCTCGGCGAGCCAGAACCCGCCGCGATAGAGGAACGCGCTCTGTCCATCCAGCCGCGCCCACGCGACGCCGAGCCCCACGATCGCGACGATCCCCGCTCCGTCGAGCCCGCGCACGAGCGCCCTCGAGGCCCCCGTGTCCCGCCCCGCGATCACGCACGCGAGCGCCGCCCCCGCGAGGATCGAAGCCCCGCGCGTGTCCGTGCCCATGTACGCCCGCGACGTGCTGTCCGCGCTGTAGAGGAGCGCCATCGCGACCCCCGAGGCGATCGCGAGCCCCGTGCTCGTCACGAGGAGCGCCCTCTCCACGCGCCCGCGGCCGCCGCTGGGGGAACCCGAGGCCGCACGGGACAGCACGAAGAACGAGATCAGCGGCCACAGCACATAGAACTGCTCCTCGATCGCGAGGCTCCACGTGTGCTCCAGCGGGGACGGCGCGTTGAACAGATCCCAGTAGCTCTTGCCCGCGAAGATCGCCCGCCAGTTCGCGAAGTAAAAGAGCGTCGCGATCCCGTCGCCGCGGATGCGCGCCATCTCCGCCGGCTTCGCGAAGATCGCCGCGTAGAGCCCCACCGCCGGCAGGAGCGCGAGGATGGCCGGAAAGAGCCTGCGCGCGCGCCGGATCCAGAAAGCCTTGAGATCCAGGCGCCCCGACGCTCGGTGCTCCGCGACGATGAGCGACGTGATCAAGAACCCCGACAGCACGAAGAACAGATCGACGCCCAGGTACCCGCCTCGCAGCCGATCGTCGTGAAAGAACAGCACGCCGATCACAGCGGCCCCGCGCAGCCCGTCGAGCGCCGGCAAGTGAGCGATCGTCGCGGCTCGCGACGGGGTCGTTGGTCTTGGCTCGGTGGGTTCCAATCGAGGGCGCGGAGACTAGCACCATCGCTTTCGAGCGCGGGACCCCGATCCGCCGGGTCACATCGGTGATAGTGTCGGTCCACCTCTCGTGCGAAAGATCGCGATCATCGGCTCCGGGCAGGCAGGCCTCCTCTGCGCTCACGGCCTCTTGAAAGGCGGAAACGCCGTCACCCTCTACTCCGACAAACGGCCTCAAGCGTGGCTCGACGAGAGCCGCCCCACGGGGACCGCCGGGCGCTTCGACACCTCCCTCCAATTCGAGCGCGATCTCGGCCTCGCGCACTGGGAGGCCGAGGCCCCCGAGGTCGGCGGCGCGCACATGATCTTCTGTCCGAGCCTCGGAAACCGACTCGCCACCATGACAGGCCGCCTCACCCGTCCCGGCGCGGCCATCGACCTGCGATTGCAGAGCCACCGCTGGATGCTCGATCTCCTGGAGCGCGGCGGATCCATCGAGTACGGCGAGGTCACGATCCCGAGGCTCGACGAGATCGCCCAGGAGCACGACCTCACCCTCGTCGCCACGGGCAAATTCGGCCTCGCGTCCCTGTTCGAGCGCGACGACAGCCGCTGTGTCTATTACGGGCCTCAGCGCAACCTCGCCATGGTGTGCATCACGAACGTGCGCCTCGGCTTCGACGGCATCCCCTTCTTGCCCTTTCGCTTCAACGCCCTCGCGCCCGTGGGAGAGGCCTTCTGGATACCCTATCACCACAAGGACGTCGGCCCGAGCTGGAACTGCATCTTCGAGGCGAAGGCCGGCGGCCCGATGGATCGATTCCAGGGCGCGAAGACAGCGACCATGGCCCTGGAGATCGCCAAATCCGTCGTCCGCGAGCTCATGCCCTGGGACCACGAGTGGATCAAGGACGCCACCATGTCCGACGAGAACGGCTGGCTCGTGGGCAGCGTCACCCCTGTCGTCAAGAAGGCCGCGGCGCGCCTCCCGTCGGGCCGCCACGTGATGGCGATGGGCGACACCGCCATGAGCGTGGACCCCATCGCGGGACAGGGCGCCAACAACGGCAATCGCCTGGCCTACTACCTCGTTCAGAGCGTCGCTGCGCGCGGCGATCGCCCCCTGGACGCCGCCTGGATGCAGGAGACGTTCGACACCTTCTGGCATGCGCACGGAAAGTATTCCAACGACTGGACAAAGCTCCTCCTGGAGCCCGCGTCTCTCGCCACCAAGCTCTTCCTGATCGCCCAGTACGGCAGCGACGGCACCGAAGGGCGCGACGACGACCGGCAGGCCCTCGCCAACGCGTTCGCCGACAACTTCGAGTTCCCCGGCCGCCTGACCCCCACCTTCCAGAGCGACCCCGACATCCGCGCGTTCATCGCCGAGAAGACGGGCTCCCTCTTCCGGTCGGTCGCCCGCAACGTCCCCGGGATTCTGCGCGCCCAGCTCCGCCAGCGGCTCGGCAAGGACCCCGCGCACCCCGCCGCCGCCACGGCCGCCTGACTGTCACTCTCGCAAGCTGCCCGTCTCGCGACTGCCACTCTCGCAGCGACGGCGACGGCGACAATCGCTACTTGAAGATGTCCTGCACCTTGCTGGCCGTCGCCACGGCGAGCCCCTCCGCCAGCGCCCGCGCCGAAAGCTCCACCGAGATCATCACCGCGTCCGCGGCCCCGCTCGTCATTGGCGCGCTCACTGGCTTGTCGAGCCCCAGAATGTGCCCCAACCGACTCTGCGCCAGGTCCTTCCACGCCGCGAGCAGCTCGTCCGCGGCCGGCGTCGCGCTCGTCGTGAAATCCCCTGCCACAGCGGCCGTCACCACGAAGCTCTGCCTCTCGGTCGGCCGCAGCACCGCCCCGATCCCCGTCGCCCCCGCGAGCAGCCCCCGCAGCCCGCGCGCCAGATCCCCCTCGAAAGGCCCGGGCGCGAACCCCGCGAGCGGCGCGGCCCCGAGCTTCAACGCCAGCGTGTGGAGGGGCTCACTCGCCATCACCGGGCGCGCGTGCTTGAGCTTCCCCTCCGCGAACAGGCTCGCCACGCGCACGGGCCCGCGCGACGCGCTGCCCCCGTCCTGAAAGGCCGCCACGTCCTTGCCGAGGAACGCCGCGGCGCTCAGCCTTCGCCCCACCTTGCCCGAGATCCGCACCAGATCCGGCCGCTCGACAGACCGCTTCTCGCCGCTCGTGAACCGCGCACGATAAGCCCTCTCAATGGCCTGCGCGTCCCCCGTGTGCCGCGCCAGATAGAGCATCACCTCGTCGTCCTCGGCGGCGGGGGTCGCCGACGGCACCGTATTCAGCGGATCCGCGACCGCCTGTCCGCTGCCGTCCGGGGCCGGCGGGACAGCCTCCTTCGGGGGCGGAGGGGCCGAGTCCGCCGGAGCCGTATTCTGAGGCTTGGACGCCGGCAGACAGGACGCCACGACAGCCTCCGGGAGCGTGCGCAGATCGATGCCTGTGACCTGCGCGAACCGCTCGAACCGCGCGCCGCTCACCGCCACATCCACGAGGGCCGGCACCCACGGAGTCCCCAAGAGCTCCCGGGGCGCCGCGAGGATCACCCACCGCACGCTCGCGGCTGCGACGAGGGACGCGAGGGGAGAAGTCGCGAGCGGCGGCAGCGGCGGATCCTTCGATCCCGGCGGGGGGCCCGCGGCGCCGCACCCTTCGATCACCGGCAAAAGGAGCCCGAGGGCGCTGCTCGCGAGGAGCGTCCGTCGCTCGACGAGGAGCGTCTCTTCACCACGGAGCCACGGAGAGCGCGGAGGTCGCACAGCGGCTTCTATGTCCCAGATTCCCGCAGCTCTGAGAACAAAAAACAAAAAATCCTCCGTGAACCTCCGTGACCTCCGCGTCTCCGTGGTGAAAAAGTCCCCAGAAATAACCCCCTTGCTCCCCGTGGAGGGCACCCCCGCGATGCTGCTTCCCGCGCGCACCATTCCTGGGAAAGATCGCCCCCATGTCCCGCGCCTCTCGCCTGCTCGACCTGATGCAGCTCCTCCGCCGGCACCGCGCGCCCGTCACCGGACCTTCGCTCGCCCAGGAGCTCGGCATCTCGATCCGCACGCTCTACCGCGACATCGCCACGCTCCAGGGACAGGGCGCTGACATCCGCGGCGAGCCGGGGCTCGGCTACATGCTCCGACCGGGCTTCACCCTCCCTCCCATGATGTTCTCTGTCGACGAGATCGAGGCCCTCGTCCTCGGCTCTCGCTGGGTGGCCCTCCGCGGCGACGCGCGCCTCGCGGACGCGGCCGACAACGCCGTCGCCAAGATCCGCGCTGTCTTGCCGCCGGAGCTGCGCGAGAGCATCGACGCCGCCACGATGACCGTCCCGGACGTCACCGCCACGGCGCCTCCCCGCATTGACGTGTCCGTCCTGCGCGGAGCGATCCGCCACGAGCGCAAGATCACCATCGTTTACAGGGACGGTGACGGCAAAGAGACGCGCCGCACCTTGTGGCCCATCCTCCTTGGCTTCATGGAGCGCGTGCTCGTCGTGGCCGCGTGGTGCGAGCTGCGCGACGATTACCGCAGCTTCCGCGTCGACCGCATCCACGACATCGACGTGATGGAGGAGCGCTACCCCCGAAAGCGCAAGATCATGGTCGAAGAGTGGCGAGCGAGGATGGCCATGCCGGCTGCTGCCAGAAACTGACACTGGGGAGGCGCAAATCACTCTCCGTCAACGAATGGAGACCGCCATGCGAACCCTCGATTACATCCTCCTTGCCGTCAAGAACCCCCGCGCGACAGCCAAGCTCTATACCCGTATTCTGGGTCACGAGCCAGTCGACACCTCCGACTCCTTCGTCCTCTTCGTCTTGCCGACGGGCCTCAAGATCGGCCTCTGGATCGCGAGCGAGGTCAAGCCTGTGCCCAGGTCGCCGGGAGGGGTAGAGATCTCGTTCAGCGAGCCGAGCCGCGAGGCGGTGCGAAAGACCTACGAAGAGTGGAGGGAGCTCGGCCTCCGGGTGGTGCAGGAGCCGACGGACATGGACTTTGGCTTCACGTTCGTGGTGGAGGACCCCGACGGCCACCGCCTGCGCCCCTTCGTTCTGGCCGACCGCCCAAGCTGAATGCGGCCTGAGGGGGGTGGGGGGAAGTGGCTCAAGCGAGCAAGCCGTGCCTCCGGGCACCTCGATCATTCAGCACGACCACCTCCGTTTGAGCCCAGCTCTTCACCGTGGAGCGAAGCGCCTTCTGCAGGGCGCTTTGCAGCGGAGGAAGCCATGCGTCCTGATGGCCCCGGATCACGAGGATGAGCTTCAGAGCCGTGTTGCTCCAGTCGACGGTCTGGAAGCCGGCCGGGACCTCGGCCGCCGCCTGCGGGTGCCGCTTCAGGCACGCGGCGACCCCGAGGGCGAGCGCGTTGTTCAGCTTGTCGCGGATATCTGCGATGAAGACATCGAAGCTGGGCTGTGTGGCGGGGCGTGGGGTGCTGGATTTGGCCTCCACGAGCCAGATCTCGGCGGGTCGGCTCTCGGGGGTCCGGAGGAGCAGGAACTCTGCGATGGGCAGATCCTGCTGCACTCGCTTGTAGGTCGCGCTCTTCTCGACGACAAAACAGCGATCTTCGGGGTAGGGCCCGAACGTCATCCCGGACTCATCGATCGTGATCGTCATTGCAGGGCCATGTCGACTTCTTGTTCGTAGAGACGGATGGACTCGTCCACGATCGGATTGTCGGGCATCCCATCGCCGAGATCAGCGATCCGCCACTGACCGTCCACGCAGGAGCACACGGGGATGGAGATCCGGTTCTCTCTTGCGAGGAGGCACAGCTTCTTCACGACGAAGTAGGAGTGGCTCGCCAGGAAGAACTGCATGCCCCGCGACGCGAGGACGGCGACGATGTCGAGCAGCTTCACGATCGCGGAAGGGTGCAGCGCAGACTCCGGCTCATCGATGACCACGATCGAGTGGGGATCGAGGAATCGATTGCCGAGCAGCGTGTCCAGGATCCCGATCTTCTTCACCCCCTCTGCGGTGACGCCGATGGGGAACTTCTGATTGCCCTTCTTGAACAACCAGCGGCCGGAGGCGTCCTCGTACTCGACCTTTCCACCCACGATGTCCTCGAGGCTCTGTCGTGACGAAGCAAACTCCGAGTAGTTCTTCCCGCGCTTGGGAGAAGGACGCAACGCCCGGGCGAGGTCAAGGTACGTGTCGTCGAAGCCGAAGACCTTGTCCTCCTCGCGGGACTTGAGGATGATGTGGTGCAGGGAGAGCACCTCTTTGGCAGGCAGAAAGATCGAGTTGCTCTTTCTGGGCGGTACTTCGTTTTCGATGAAGGAGATGGCCTTCGAAGTGTCCTTGCCGAAGGAATAGCCGAACGGATGGCCATCGAGCTCGAGCCGGAGCTTTAGCGGGCCTGTGGCTCCCTTCGTCACGAGGTCACCGATCTTTTCGGGCTGGAAGGTCCAGTAGAGCTTGTCGGCCAGGATCTCGGCGGCGGTGCGCGGATCATTCCCCCGCTTGTGCTCTTCGAGCGTCCGCATCGCGCTGTAGAGGGCCTTGAGCAGGAAGGTCTTCCCGCTCCCGTTGCCGCCGATGACCAGGTTGATGCTTCCGAGAGGTCGCCAGTCGATCTTGGCGAGCGGCCCGTAGTGTTGGAGTCGCAGGGAGCTCAGCATGCTCAGGGGCCTTCGGGATGGGGAGACGGCTCTGTTTCGCGGAGGAGCAAGAGCAAACAGCCCCGAGGATGTCAAGACCTTTCTTGGGGGGTGAGTCGGGGGGCGGGGCCCCCCGCGCGCCTATCCCGCGAGCGGTCTACGGCGCTCCCCCTGCCGAGAGCCGACCGCCTTGAGGCGGCGAACGCCTGGCGGAGCATGCCGTGCTCGACCGTGCCCAACCGTGCTCAACGGTGCTCAACGGTGCTCAACCTTGCGCGACGCGCCCCCTTTGTTTACTCCGCGAATTGGGCCGAATTCGGTCCCTCCCGCGCTCGGCATCGTGTTTGCCAAGAGTCTGTCCAACGCGAGGGATGCGGCGCCCCGAGGGAGGGCGCTGGCGTCTTTCTTTGGCTCTTCGGAGGATCTTTCAATGAAACAGCTCTTCAAGCGGATGGTTCAATGGGGTTCGACGGCGCTCCTGGCTGGGGCGATCTGGGCAGGCTCGAATGCGGCTCAGCCCAGCACGGCTCACGCCGTGGAGCCCACGGTCGTGTGGTGGGCCTACACGGTCGTGATCGACGGCGTTGAATACCTGACGTTCATCGGACTCGCGCCAGGCGTCAACCCCAACACCATCGCGGCCGCCGAGCTGATGAGCATGAACATGGCCATCGACACCGCGCCGATCGCGCTCGGGCCCGTGGCCGGACCTCCGGCGGGCGCGGCGGGCGGCGGCGCGCTGGCGACGGGCGGGGTCATCGTCGGCATTGTCCTCGTCGCCGTGGCGAGCACGATCGCGATCGACTACGCCATGAACGGGAACTTCTTCTGGGAGCCTGTCAATGACGCGGGCGGCTGGGGCGTCGTCCTCGGCACGGCCCCGAACCCCGCCGCGGCGCCCAATCCGGGCTGGGTCACCGTGAACTGCAACCCCGCGGCCGGCGACCTCACCTCGCAGTGCCGCACGGCGCTCAGCAACGTGATCACAGGCTACTACTCCTGGTTCGGCGGGAGCTACTGGACCTGCGGCGAGATGTGGGCGTCGAGCGGCAGCTCGGCCCTGTGGACTCAGGAGATCGCCGCATGCGACGCGCAGGTGGCGGGCTGCATCGCCCAGACGCAGGCGGTCTGCGCGGCGAACAACCTCGTGCCCCCGCCGGCGGAGCCGATCGCGATGCCCTGAAGACCTCCATCCCCACCCCGGGCACCGCGCTGCAAGACCCGATCGAAGGGTGTGCAAAAGGGCGATTCGGGGGGCGGCCGCCCCCCGCGCGCCTATCCCGCGAGCGGTCTACGGCGCTCCCCCCAGCTCACCGTGGCTCGTGGGCGCCCCGAGGCTGCCGCGCTGCCTTCTTCGGCGCTCGAGTCGCTCGCTTCGCCTCCCCGTCCCACGCACGGAAAAGCACCTTCTTGGCCCCCACGAGCCCCAAGAACGGCTCGATCTCGCCGCGCATCACCATGCGCGCGAGCGCCGCCTGGAGCTCGTCCACGTCGATCGTGATCTTCGCGTCCTCCTCCAGCATCAGCGCCAGGTGCTCCCATTGAAGCTCGCGGATCACCCGATTGGGGATCTCCAGATCGTAGCCCGACGGATCGCGCGGCGAAGCGCCGAGCGTCAGCATGCCAAGGAAGTAGAGCAGCGACAGAAAAGGCTTGTGGGAGGCCCGCAGGCTCTTCACGCCGAACTGCTCGACGATCTCGCTCCGGATGTGGCCAGCGCTCAGGATCGTCTGGAGCAGCGTGCGGCGAACCTCCGCGGCGGCGCCGCTCAAGATGCCAATGCGCTGAAGGTGACCATACTCCGTGCGCACGTTGCGATCGAGCATGTTGTCGGGGTATTCGCCCGAACGGTCAAGCGCGCTCAGAAAATAGAGCACCATGTCCGAATTGAACAGGCGAGCCGCCGCTCTTCCGGAGAAGCGATACCCGTTGTAGTGCTCCTCCAGCACCGAGAGCAGCGCCGTTCGGTCACCGAGCTGGGGGATCTGGGCGAGCGCCGGGCGGGCCGCGAGGAACTCGTCGACGGCCCGCTCGGTGTCGGCGCGCGTGAAGCCGGCGAGCTCGTTCAGGCCCACGTCCATGGAGGCGTGCGTGGCCATGTTGAAGCCGCTGGAGAGATCATCGAGCATCAGCGGCGACACACCCGTCACGAAGATGCGCCCCACCGCGCCCGACTGCGTGCCGCTCTTGAGGGTCGCATAGAAGGTGCGGACGAAGCCTGTCTTCTTGACGACCGTCTCGTACATGGCTCCTTCGCCGGCCGCGAGCAGCCGGTTGGCGAAATGATCGTATTCGTCGATGAGCAGATAGATCTTGTCGGACGTGGCGGCCACGATCCCGAGCACACGGCCAATCAGGGCCTCTGCGTCTTGGATGTCATCGAGGCGCGGGTAGAGCTCGCCGAAAACCGGGATGCGCTCGCGGTAGCGCAAAAGGAACGTCCCGATGCACCCGCGCACAGCTTCGGTGAACGAGCGCCGCAGCACTTCCTCTCCGGCGTCCGTCGCGACGCGGGAGAAGTCGAGCGGGAGCACCAGATAGCGACCCTGTTCGGCCGTTGGATGCGAATGCACCCACAACCCCCCGAAGAGCGCGTCGAAGCGATCCCTTCTTCCAACATCGTAGTAGTGCTCCAGCATGCTCATCAGCGTGGACTTGCCGAAGCGCCGTGGACGGAGGAAGACCACGTGCTGGTAGAGCTGCTCCAGCACGGGGAGGAATGGGGTCTTGTCCGCGTAGAAGAAGCCTTCCGTGCGGATCTTGCCGAAGTCGCTGATGCCGTAGGGGATCTTCATGGGCCGCCGCCTCATCTCGAGGCGGGCCGACGCTACCACCACGGGAAGCCGAGGGCGAGAGCCGCGCGCCCATTCCGGTCAGGCGGTGTGCGGCGAGAGAGCGCCCACCGTGCCGTTGGCTCAGATTTACGCTCTATATGTATTCTTATCGGCGCTCCGCGCCACCCCACGATCCCCCAGGGATGCCAAACATTGCCTTGCCGCAAGGCGCGGCGCTTGACACGACAGGGCCGCCGTACTCGGATACGGATTTGCCCTGATGCCTTTGCTTTCCTTTGCTGCTGTTCGGCGGGCGCGCGATGCGCTTCGGCGGCTGATCACGTTCGGGGACGCCGACGCTCGCGAGGCCTTCGATCGCGAGGCCTCCGCCTACAACCTCCGCAACCTGCGCATTCTCCTGCCGCTCACGTCCTGCTTGCACGTGATCTCCATCGCCAGCTTTGTAGGCGCGGAGCCCGAGAGCCCCGCCCACGCCTCCTGGCTCACGTGGCTCGTGCGGTTCCACGTGATGTTCCTGGTCGGCTCCCTCTCGATGGGCGTCGCTGCCTACCGAGCGCGCGCAGCGTCGGCTCCAGCGGCTGGCGCGTCCACGCCGCTCGTGGGCGTGCGCCTCGGAGACGCGGCCGCGATGATGTACGTCCTCGGCACGGCGTGCATCAGCGCGAACGCGCAGCAGGTCCACCCCAACATGAACAGCTTCACGGTGGGGACGCTCGCCGCTGCCTACTTCGTGCAGCCTCGAGGCCGGTATTACATCTCCTCGCTCTTCGTGGGGACGACCGTCGTCTGCGGCGCGATCCTCTCCGCGCACCCCGAGCGGACGATGCGCACCGCGCAGCTCATGTCGCTCCTCGTCGTCGTCGCTGTCTCGGCCGTCGCGTACTTCTCGATGCGAGCCCTGCGGGTCCGGGAGCTCTCCGCCCGCCTGCAAGTCGAGCGGCTCAACGCCGACCTGGAGCACCGCGTCGCGGAGCAGGTCGACAAGATCACCCTGAACGCAAAGGAGATCGTGCAGCTCAACGAGCAGCTCAACCAGAAGGTGCACGATCGTTCGCGCGAGCTGTCGATGGCCCTCGCGCGCCTCGCGGAGGATCACCACGCCCTCGCGCCCGGCACCGTGCTCGGCGATCGCGTCGAGATCGAGGCCCGCATCGGCGAAGGCGGGATGGGCGCTGTGTACCGCGCGCGCGACCTCGTCACGAGCGGCCCCGTCGCCGTCAAGGTCGTGCAGGCGGGATCGGCGAACGAGCTCGACGGGCTCTATCGATTCCTTCGAGAAGCACAGGCCCTCGCGAGCCTCACGCACCCGGCGATCGTGCGATCGTTTCACGTGGACGTCGCGGACGACGGGCGGCTCTTTCAGGTGATGGAGCTCGTCTCCGGCGAGACGCTCCAATCGCGGATCGATCGCGAAGGGACGCTCCCCGTCGCGGCGGCGGCGAGGCTCGGGGCCGTGCTCGCGGACGCGCTGGCGAACGCGCACGCCGCGGGCATCGTGCACCGCGACGTGAAGCCCGCGAACGTGATGCTCACCACCACGAGCCCCGGGATCAAGCTGCTCGACTTCGGCGTGTCCAAGCTGCGCGACGCGCGCGCCGCTCACGGGCGCACCGACGGAAACGTCATCGGAACCCCCGAGTTCCTGTCGCCCGAGCAGATCGGCGACCCCGCGAACGTGGGCGATCGGGCCGACGTGTACGCCCTCGGCCTGGTGCTCTATCTCGCGATCTCCGGCCGGCCTCCGTACGACACAGTGAGCGCGCGATCGTGGCTCGTCGCGCACGTCGTGCAGCCGCCCGAGCGCATCGCGCTGGTCGTCAAGGACATCGATCCCGACGTCGCCTCGACGGTGATGGCCTGTCTCCGCAAGGCACCGGAAGAGCGCCCCTCGGCCAGCGAGGTGGCGCGCTCGCTCGCGGCCTGCGCGGACAGGCTCGGGTGCGCGGCCCTCGAGTCGCTGTGGCAGCCTGCGGGAAGTCCCCCCGAGCGCCCCTCCCCCGAGCCTCCGATCACGGGCGTTCAGCGCTCCACGACGCCGGGGCGGCGCACCCTCAAGGTCGTTCGCTGAGCGGGAGCAGCGGCCCCGCCGGGCTGCGTCTCGATGGCCTCACGTGAGGGGCAGAGTCCTCACGTGAACGCACGAGAATTCACTGTGAAGGGCCGCCGCCGGGGCCTCTCGCACCATTAAAGTCTCCTCTTCATCTTCGAGCCAGGTCTCCGAGCGCCGCCGGTCAGGCGCTCGAGCCCACTCGACCTTCGCCCTCACTGCCACCTTCATCGGGAGAATCCACCATGCTTCGTGAACCCAAGCTCTGGAAGTTGCTCATCGCCCTCTGCACCGGCGCCTTCGCCGCGGGCTGCGCGTCTCCCGACGCCCCCGGAGACACAGAGAACGTGGAGGAGGCCGAGTCCGCGCTCGCCCCGGGGTGCGTGACGATCATGCGCGGCGGCGCGGGCAACGTCTTTGACACGGGCCTCTCCGCGGGCAACGGCAACTGGGCGGCGGGCAACAACTATGGAGCGTGGACCGGCGGCAACAACTTGGCCGCGTTCCAGTTCGACCTGAGCCCGGTGCCGGCCAACGCCAACGTCACCTCCTCGACCTTCGATGTCTACGTCTCGTGGAACAGCGATGCTTCCCCTGTGGAGGCCCACGAGACGAACACCGCATGGACCGAGTCGACGGCCAAGTGGTCGACCCTGGGCGGGTCGGCGCACTACGATGCTCCGGTGCTCGGCTCGTTCAACCCGATCTGGGGCGCGAACGGCCGCCGCACAGTGAGCCTGACCGCCTTGACCAAGGCGTGGCTCGACGGCAGCAAAGCCAACAATGGCATCATGCTGGTGCAGCCCACAGGCAGCAATCACTACTTCGGG
>Ga0268298_10004201_pt1 | contig 14207 bp, 10 predicted proteins | sample WWTPWeurt_MetaG_FD_194462 | JGI IMG/M metagenome (GOLD analysis project Ga0268298, IMG submission 194462) | Activated sludge microbial communities from WWTP in Nijmegen, Gelderland, Netherland - WWTP Weurt | ecosystem: Engineered > WWTP > Aerobic digester > Activated sludge | place... | reverse complement strand
GCGAAGGGCTGGGGGCCTTCGGGGGTCGGGAAGCCGGCCCGCCAGCCCCGGGCAAAGGTGGGCGATGGATCCTGCCCGGGCGCGCCCGTGGTGAAGGCCACCCGCTCGCGCCAGGCCTGGGTGTGGGGTGCCAGCGCTTCGCGGAAGGCGAAGCGCAGCAGGCCGGCGCAGTCACGCTGGGCGGGCTCCCAGGCCGGGCTGGGGCCCTCCAGCTGCTGCTCCAGCAGAGCCACGAACCAGGTGCGGAAGGCCTCGCGGTCGCCCTCCTCCCCGAGCGCCGCGGCGAAGGCCGCGGGTGTGGGTGCCATGGACAGGGACTGTCGGAAAGCCGGCCAGGCGGTGACCACCACCGCCACGGGCCGGTCGGCGGTGAGGTAGAAACCCGCAGCGGCGCTGCCCCAGGCCGGAGCCCCGGACAGGGCCACGCCCCAGCCTGGGCGCTTCAGGCCAAGCAGGCTGCGGCTCTCCACGCGGACATGGCGCACCGGGTTGGCGGGGTCGGCCTCCACAACCACCCCATGGCGGACGGGGGCCAGGGCCGCGAAGGCGGCCGCGACCACGGCCGACGCCGCGACCAGGACGGGAGTGGGCTTCATCGCGGCCGTCCCTCCAGGCCGCCGGGGGTCCAGTTCCAGTCGATCTTCACGGGCCCCATAGCCTTCACGGCGCCCAGGAAGGGGCCGAGACTGAAGGCCAGCTCCGCGGCGGCCTCGTCGCCAGTGGCGGTCTCGCCGATCCACCAGCCGCTACCGGCGCGGCTGCGGAGGAAGGCTAGCAGCAGGTTCTCCATCTCCTTGGCAGTGCGAGCGCCATCGAGCTCCATGCGGGCCCAGGCCTTCGACTCGCTGTCGGCCAGGGTGGGCGCCTGCCCCTGCAGTCCCGCGGCCACGGCCTTGACGGCGGCCTCATCCGTGCCCAGCACCAGCGTATCTGCCACCAGGGTCCAGGCGGGGCGGAAGGCCTGGGCGGTCATGACGCGGTGCAGCTCCGCGGTGCCGAAGGCCTGCTTCTGGTTCTGGCCCTTGAAGAGCCGGGGCGCGAGCTTCCTCAACAGGTTCTCCACCTGGACCTTCTTCGCGCCCTGCACCGGCAGGGCCAGGGCCAAGCTGGGCGTCATGCCCGGCTCGCCGAAGCCACCGAAGGCCGCGATCTTGCCATCGCGCTGGGCCTGCATGGCCCGCCAGGGATCCTCGCGCCGCAGCCGCGCCAGCTCCGCCAGCGAGGCCTTCTCGGCGGGGTTCAGCGCGGGCGCGCCCACCCAGCCGTTCCAGAGCAGGGCCGCGCCACGCAGGTCCAGGCAGGCCTGCAGGGCTGCGGCGTCCTGCCGCAGCGAAGCCCGCTGGCGCTGGCGCTCCTGGGCCCCGGCCAGGGCTTCCTGGTAGGCCTTCAGCTGCGCGGGGCTGAGCGCCTGGCCGCCGTTGGCGAACTCGGGCATCTGGGGCAGGCGGAAGTCTGTGGCGTCGTCCACGCGCAGGATAGCCTCCACCAGCTTCTCGGTGGGCCCAGCACCCAAGGCCACGGTCAGGGCTCCAGTGCGCGGAGCGGCCTTGGCCACAAAGGGATTGGGCCAGGTGCCCTGCTGGGCGTTGGCGAGACGGCGGCGGATGGCCTGCACCTCGAAGGCGGCGTCCGCCCCGATGCGGGGGGCCACCCAGAAGGACAGTTCCGTATCAGGAGTCATGGCGGATAGGGCCACTCGGGCCCACTCCTGCCGCTCGCCCAGGGTCGGATCTGCCCCCGGGAATAGCAGGGCGCGCAGGGGTGCTTCGCGGTCGCTGATCCAGGTGCCTTCGGCCTTCTGGATGAGGTGGAGGACGCCGCCGGAGCCCCGCAGCTGCTGGACCTCCGTCGTCACTCCAGAGCCGGTCCACTTCACGACGCGGCTGCGGGCCCCCGAGCTCAGGGGGTTCAGCTTGAGCAGCGCCATCAGCAGCTGGGTGCGGGCTGGCAGGTCGCCGGGGATGAACACCAGGGTGCCCTGGAGGTTCCGGCCGCCCTCTCGCTCGGTCCCGTAGTGCAACAGCCAGGCCTCGCGGTTCGCGAGGGGCTCGAGCGCCGGGGAGGCCTGCTTCAGCCAGGGCTCCAGGTGGCGCACCGCGAAGCCCAGGCGGCTGCCCTGGGCCAGGGCGGGCACTAGGCCCGTGGACCCGCCACTGGCCGCGGAGCCCACGCCGCCGGCCAGCCCCACCAGCTTCTCCAGGCCGGACCGCAGCTGCTTCAGGTGGATGAGCACGCCGGGCTGGGCCGCCTGCGCCATGCCCCTGGGCAGCGCCGCGCTGCCCACCTGCGTGAACAGGGCCGGGCTGGGGATCCACTGGAAGCGCCAGGCGCCCCGGTCCAGGTGCAGTCCCAGGCCGTGGGTCCAGGGGCGCTCCAAGCGGTCCGGGGAGCCCAGGTAGGCGTAGGGGTCCGGCCCAGGCTGGCGATACCCATTCGAGTACAGAAACCTGGCACCTTCGGTGCCCCACTGTTTCAATGCCTTCGGAGCCCACAGATCGTAAGGGAATCGAAGAAGGTGGTATCTGGCTGCACGCGCGTCCACGCCAGACTGGGACAGCAGAAGCGCCAACTGGTCCCCTGAGGACATGGTATTGAATTCAAATCGCTGAATTCGTCCGCCCACATTCCGATGGGAGGTCCAGTGATTTGCCCGCTCCGCAGCCCAGGCCGGAATGGGCGAGGGCCCCTGGGCCAAGACCAGCGGCGCCCCGCAGGCCAGGGCAAGCACGCACGATCCCTGCGCGATGTGTCGCATTCCCACTCCCCTGCCCCGCACTGGAACCTCCGGTGTCGAGCGATGCTACCAAGGCGGGCCCCCGCCGCAAGGGACCTTGGCGTGATTTTTTACAGTCTGGTTCGGTGGCAGACTGGTCCCATGTCGGATCGCCGTGTACTCGTGAACCTCCGGGGTCTGCTGACCCCCGACCCCGCCCGCGCCTGGGCGGTGGACCGCATCCCGGACGCAGCCATGGCCCTGGAGGGCGGCCGGGTCGCCTGGCTGGGCCGCTGCGCCGACCTGCCCGCGGCCTGGGCCGATGCGCCCCGGGTGGATGGCGGCGGCGCCTGGGCCACGCCGGGTTTCGTGGATCCCCACACGCATCTGCTCTTCGGCGGCAACCGCTCGGGCGAGTTCAACCGGCGACTGGCCGGGGTGAGCTACCAGCAGATTGCCGCCGAGGGCGGGGGCATCCGCGAGACCGTGCGGGCCACCCGCGGCGCCACCGTGGAGGAGCTGGTGGCCTCGGGAGAAGCCCGCCTGCAGGCCTTCCGCCAGCGCGGCGTGGTGCACCTCGAGTGCAAGACCGGCTACGGCCTGGAACTGGAGGCCGAGTCCCGCCTCACGGCCGCGTATGCTGAGCTGAAGCGGCGCGGCTGGGGCCTCGACGTGACCCTGCTGCCCGCCCACGATCTTGCGCCCGAGTTCAATGGCAATGCCGAGGCCAATGCCCGCGCCGTGGCGGAGGACTGGCTGCCGGAGCTGGTGCGGCGCCATCCCGGCGTGGCCCGTTTCTGCGACGTGTTCGTGGAGACCGGCGTGTTCAGCGCCGACCAAGGCCGCCGCATCTTCGAGGCGGGAAAGCGCTTGGGCCTCATCCCCCGCGTGCATGCCGACGAGCTCACCTGGACCGGGGGCGCGGAACTGGCCGCGGACCTCGGGGCCGCCAGCGCCGACCACCTGATGTTCTGCAGCGACGCGGGCATGCAGGCCATGGCCAAGGCCGATGTCACCTCCGTGCTGCTGCCAGGTACCACCCTGTTCCTGGGCATGCGTGACTGGGCCCCGGCCCGGAAGATGATCGAGGCGGGCTGCCGCGTGGCCCTGGCCACGGACTTCAACCCCGGGTCGTGCCCCTGCGTGGACCCGCTCACCATCCTGCGCCTGGGCTGCCTGCAACTGCGCCTGACCTTCGAGGAGGCCTTCACCGCCATGACCCTCCACGCCGCCCGCAGCCTGCGCCACGCCGACTTGGGCCACCTGCACGCGGGCGCCCGCGCAGAGGTGCTGCTGTGGGATGTGGACGAGCTGCTGGAGCTGGTGTACTGGGTGGGCGAGCCGTACCGACCGAGGTTCCTCCCGATCTAGGAAGAGCATGAACTACGAATGACGGGAACAGCCCTTCGGGCGCGCGAAATGGCCGAGTTGGGTTACTGCCACCACCCAGTTTCGTCTGACTGGGGATCGCAGGCCCCGCTGGGCCGACACCGAGACCTTTGCGCCCATTCGCGCCATTCGCGGTTCTGTTCTTTCGGGCTGAGACAAGCCGATACTCACGAACACCCGACTTCGCATCTGGTCCTCTTTCATCTCCTTCGCGGTTCCAGCCCGTTTTTCCATCGAAGTACAAAACGAAGCCCCGGGCCGATTCCCGGGGCTTCTCCTGTGAGTGCGGCGGCCTACTGTTCGGCCCGCTTGGAGGCCTCCTGCACGATGTGGTAGATGCGTTCCTTGGCGCGCAGCTTGATCTTCTTCAGCTCCACCTCTTCCAGGGACTCCTTGGCGGAGAGGCTGGGCTTCTTCTGGAGGTCACCGAGCCGCGAGTCCGCGGACTTGTGTTCTTCCATGAGCTTGCGGAATTCGAAGTGTTCTTTCATCAGGCGCTCCTGAAGTTCTGGGCGCAGGAAATCCATGACTCCTCCATGCCATGGCGGGACCGGGTCAGGTTCCGCGGGTGATCGGGTGGACCAAGGGTAGGACCGCCTCGGAGGGCGTCAAGACCTATCTGCGGAGACTTTGGAACTCCTTTGACAGCCACCACTTCCATGCAATCCTCTGGGCATGTCCCTGGCCGTCGAGGAACTGGTCCTGCAGCGGGCGGACGGCGTGCGCCTGCCGGGGCCCCTGAGCCTCACCCTTGCCCCCGGGGAGCGCCTGGGCCTGGCCGGGGAGAGCGGCTCCGGCAAGAGCCTGCTGGCCCGGGCCCTGTTCGGCGTGGCGCCGCCGGGCGTGGTCCAGTGCGGCGGGGCCCTGGGTGCCCCGGGATCCCTGGGGGCCCTGAACCCGCTGCTCACCCTGGGGGAGCACCTCTCCCTGCTGCCGGGCCTCTACCGGAAGGAATCCCAGGCTGCGGCCCTGCAGCGGCTGGGCCCCCTGCTGGAGCGCCTGCGGCTGCCCGGCGACGCCCCCCCCTTCCTGGCCCGCTTCCCCCACCAGCTCAGCGGCGGCCAGCGCCATCGGCTCTGCCTGGCCATGGCCCTGTCCTGCGGTCCGGAGCTGCTGGTGCTGGACGAACCCACCACGGCCCTGGATCCCCTGGTGCAGCGGGACTTCCTGGAGCTGATCCTGGACCTCCAGCGGGAGCGGGGGCTTGGCTTCCTGTGGATCACCCACGACCTAGCCGTGGCCTCGCAGGTCTGCGAGCGCCTGCTGGTGCTCTAAGGCGGCGCGGCCCTGGAGGCGGGGTTCCTGCCCGCCCCCCGGGACCGTCCGACCGGCTGCCCCTTCCAGCCGCGCTGCGAGTGGGCACAGACCGACTGCTCGGCTTCGATCGCATGGGAGGGCCCGCCGGAGGATGGTTTGCGCTGCCTCGCCCCGCTGAGGGTGGAAGCGGCCCCGGGGCCGTGCGACCATGGGCTGCAAGGTCCCGCAGGCCGCGGGTCCGGATCCTGGAATCCCCATGCTGACCTTGCCCCTGCCGCGCGCCCTGACCTTTGACGACGTCCTGCTGGTGCCGGGCTACTCGGAGCTCCACCCTAACCAGGTGGACCTGGGCACCCGCCTCACCCGCGATATCACCCTGCGCATTCCCCTGCTCTCCGCGGCCATGGATACCGTGACCGAGAGCCGCATGGCCATCGCCCTGGCCCAGCTGGGCGGCATCGGCATCGTCCACAAGAACCTCAGCCCCGAGCGCCAGGCCGAGGAGGTGGACAAGGTGAAGCGCTCGGAATCGGGCATGATCACGGACCCCATCACCATCGAGCCGGACGCCCCCATCCGCGAGGCCGAGGCTCTCATGGCGAAGTTCCGCATCAGCGGCGTGCCCGTGGTCGAGGGCCACAAGCTAGTGGGCATCCTCACCAACCGCGACCTGCGCTTCGAGACCCGCTGGGACATCCCCGTTCGGGAGGCCATGACCAAGGACAACCTGGTCACCGTGCCCGTGGGCACCACCCTGCAGGAGGCCCGCGCTATCCTGCAGAAGCACCGCATCGAGAAGCTGCTGGTGGTGGACGGCCAGGGTCAGCTCAAGGGCCTCATCACCGTCAAGGACATCGAGAAGTCCATCGAGTACCCCAACGCCTGCAAGGACAGCTTCGGCCGCCTTCGAGTGGGCGCCGCCGTGGGCGTGGGCAAGGACCTGCTGGACCGCGCCGCGGCCCTGGTTGAGGCCCAGGTGGACGTGCTCTGCCTGGACAGCTCCCACGGCCACAGCCAGGGCGTGCTGGATGCCGTGAAGGCCCTGAAGAAGGCCTACCCCAGCGTGTCGCTCATCGCGGGCAACGTGGCCACTTACCAGGGCGCCAAGGACCTCTGCAACGCTGGAGCTGACGCCGTGAAGATCGGCATCGGGCCCGGATCGATCTGCACCACCCGCATCGTCACCGGCGCCGGCATGCCCCAGATCACGGCCGTGGCCGAGGCCAGCCGGGCCTGCCGCGAAGCCGGGGTTCCCTGCATCGCCGATGGCGGCATCAAGTTCAGCGGCGACGTGGCCAAGGCCATCGCCGCGGGCGCCAACGCCGTGATGATCGGCAGCCTCTTCGCGGGCACCGACGAGGCTCCGGGCGAGACCATCTTCTACGGCGGCCGCACCTTCAAGGCCTACCGCGGCATGGGCAGCCTGGGCGCCATGAAGCAGGGCAGCAAGGACCGCTACTTCCAGGAAGGCAAGGACGACACCAAGCTGGTGCCCGAGGGGATCGAAGGCCAGGTGCCCTACAAGGGCAAGATGGGCGACCTCGTCACCCAGCTCATGGGCGGCCTGCGCGCGGGCATGGGCCTCAGTGGCGGCAAGAACATCGGCGACTTCCAGGAGAAGGCCAACTTCGTGGAGATCAGTGGCTCCGGCCTGCGGGAGAGCCACGCCCACGACGTGATGATCACCAAGGAAGCCCCGAACTACCGGATGGAGTAGGGCCAAAATAGCCACAGCTAAACACAGAGGTGTTCATCTTTATCTTGAATCGTCACTGGTCTGCCTGAGTCCTGATTCCGGAGTCCCCATGTCCCTCCTCGTGAAGAATGTCCACCTGGTTGATCCCGCCCAGGGCCTGGATGGCCCGGGCTCGCTGCTGGTGGTGGAGGGGGCGGTGGCCGCCATCGGGGCGGACGCGGAGCATGACGCGCTGGGGGTGGGCGCCGAGGTGCTTGATGGTGGCGGCGCGGTGCTGAGTCCGGGTTTCGTGGATCTGCATGTGCACTTCCGCGAGCCGGGCCAGACACGCAAGGAGAGCATCGAGACCGGCAGCCGGGCGGCAGTGGCCGGGGGCTTCACGTCGGTATGCGCCATGGCCAACACCAAGCCCGTGAACGACAGTGTGGCCATCACGGAGCTGATGCTGACCCGGGCCGCCAAGGCGGACCTCTGCCGATACTTCCCCATTGGCAGCGTGAGCCGCGAGATGAAGGGTGAGGAACTGGCGGACATGGGCACCCTCAAGGCCGCAGGCTGCGTGGCCTTCTCGGATGACGGACTGCCCATCGGCAACGCGTCGCTCATGCGGCGGGCCCTGGAGTACACCCGCTGGCTGGACGTGCCCGTGGTGGCCCACGAAGAGGATAAGGACCTGGCCGGCAAGGGGTACATGCACGAGGGCGCCGTGAGCGCCTCGCTCGGCTGCCTGGGCATCCCGGCGGCCGCTGAAGAAGCCATGGTGGCCCGGGACATCGTGCTGGCCGAGCACACTGGCGGCCACCTGCACCTGGCCCACCTCAGCACGGCCGGTTCCATGCGCATGGTGCGCGAGGCCAAGGCCCGGGGCCTCGCCGTCACCTGCGAGGTGACGCCCCACCACTTCGCCCTGTCGGACAAGGAGCTCATGAAGTTCGACAGCGACTACAAGATGAACCCGCCCCTGCGCACCGAGGCCGACATTCAGGCCCTGCTGGAAGCCATCGCGGATGGCACCGTGGACGCCATCGCCACGGACCACGCCCCCCACGGCTGGGACGACAAGGAGGTGGAGCTGCCCATCGCCGCCTTCGGTGTCATCGGCCTGGAGACCGCGCTGCCCCTGACGCTGGAACTGCTGGTGAACCGCAAGGTCATCAGCCTGGCCAAGGCCATCAGCCTACTGGCCTGGGAGCCCGCGAAGGCCTTCCACCTCGACAGGCAGGGCCTCGGCAGCCTGAAGCCCGGCGCCCCCGCCGACTTCGTCCTCTTCGACCCGAACCAGACGGTTCAGATCGACCGCGCCTTCATCCAGTCCAAGTCCTTCAACACCCCCTTCAAGGGCTGGAACCTCCCCGGCCAGATCCTCGGCACTTGGGTCGCCGGCAAGCGGGTGTGGGGCTAAAACCCCGACCCATCCGGATTTTTTAAATTTGCCTAATTCTCGATCGATTCGTAATTCTGTATTTAAATTCTACTTAAATTTTCAGCTCTTCCCCTTACCCAGCCAAACCCCCTTCGAGCTCCGTCGCATAATTCAAAGTTAGGCTTCAAGGAGCGCCAGATGCACTTGCCATCTCTTTGTCTCTTGATGGTTGGTTCATTGGCCGCTCAGACTCCAATTCCGAATCCATCGGTTATTCATCCAGACCATTGGGTCGTATTGAAAGGCAAAGAGGCGAGATCTCTTACCGATCAATGTTCTAGGATTGGTGTTGTCGGAGTGACCGACCTTTGGCAACCGTCTGATTCTGATGTCCAGCGCTTAATGGGTGCCCTCCCTGCATTCGTCCAAGGCCAGTCCCCTTCCTTGGGCAATGAGGTCGCTCACTATAATTTTCAAGTCGCCGGGTTTGTCGCCAATGGGGAACGGATAATTTATGTGAACGCCTTTCGTGACTCCGTGTTTCGGGCGCGTGATTGGCACAGTAAGGCAGTTCTACCTTGTGATGGCGGCAGTCTATTTTGGGGTGTTGAATATATTCCATCTAAGAAACAATTTAGAAAGCTCTCTACCAATGGCGCGTTATAGCCTAACCCTCCGATCAACTCGGATCCCGTCTGCCATGTCCTCCGCTCTCTCTCATCCTCCGGCTTTCGCGGCTCCGATCAACGCCTTGGCGCTGGCGGGTCCGGTTTACCTCATCCGTTAGGTGGCTATGCCCATCGCACCCTACATTGCGGCGCTTCTGCTCATCGCAGTGGGAGTAGCCCATTCCTACCTCGGTGAACGCTACATCCTCATTCGTCTCTTCCGCCGAGAGGACCTGCCAAAACTCTTTGGTGGTACGGCGTTCACCACACGAACCCTTCGATTCGCATGGCACATCACCACGATTGCCTGGTGGGGCTTCGCAGCAATCCTGTTGCACCTGGCTCAAGGTTCCGTCTCAAGCCGGTTCGTGACCTCTGCGATTGGCACCACCTTTATTGCAACGGGACTTGTCACCCTAACCGCTTCACGTGGCAAACATCTGGCTTGGCCTGTTTTCATTGTTATTGGCATCATTTCAATCTGTGCCAGCGCCACCTAACCTTGCGCTCACCTCAGACCCCACCGGTATCGCCTTCAGTTCTCTCTCATCTTCCCGCTTTCTCGGTTCCATTCAACGCCTCGGCGTAGGCGGTTCCAGTTGTTCACATTCGTCAGGCGGAAAGTCAGTAAGTGAAAAATCGCATGGGAGTACCAAACGTTGAGTTCGGTTCCTTCAAGACTTAAGGCGCTCATGGGGGTGGTCTGGGTCCTACTCGTAGGTTGCGCTCAGACCGTAACCCACCCAGGCCGAGGTAGGGTACCCACCGATGCGTCTCGCGCCGAATCGTTCGCCTTGGAAATCGATAAACTGCGCATCACACATCGCATTCCCGGGCTGGCAGTCGTGGTCCTGCGTGGTTCCGATGTGGTTCTTGCAAAGGGGTTCGGTGAGGCTGACCTCGAACGGCACATCCCAGTGACGCCGGACACCCCTTTCGACATTGCATCTGTCACGAAACCCATCTCCGCCATCGTCGCCTTGAAGCTGGTAGAACTCGGCCAACTCGACCTGGACCGACCGATGGCGCAGTACTCCGGCTTCAGCGAATTTGCCGCCGATGCTCGAAAAAATGGAGGATTCTTCTTCGAAGACTTCGCACAAGCTCCTCCCGCGCTCACGCTTCGTCACGTTCTGTCAATGCAGGCCAATGGCAGGCCGGGAAACCGTTTCTTCTACAACCCACCTTCCTACTCCTGGGCCTCGCGGCCGATCAGCGAAGCAGCCGGAAAACCCTTCTCTGACTTGACCCGAGACTATGTGTTCCTGCCATCGGGGATGGACCATTCCGCCCGTAAGCATCGCAACCTTACCCTTCCCCCAGCTTTGGCATCTAGCCTCGCGCATCCGTATCACTCCGATGCGAGCGGACAGTTTCATAGGTCGAAACAAATTGCCCCGCAGGGTGACGGTGCGGCGGGCGGGGTTGTCTCAACGGCGAGGGACCTGGCCCGCTTCGACATCGCCCTCACGCAGGGACGGCTCCTCACACCGGAATCGCAGCAACTGATGTGGACGCCCGGGAAGGGCCCCGGTGGCGTTGAGTTGCCGTACGGGCTCGGCTGGTTCATCAAGGACTACAAAGGTGAACGCATCCTCTGGCATACCGGGCTATGGGAGAGTGCATATTCCGCCCTGTATCTAAAGGTTCCATCCAGAGGGCTGACCCTCATTCTGCTTGCCAACAGTGATGGTCTCAGATGGGACAATGCACTCGATGAGGCCGCGATCGAAAAGTCGCCGTTCGCTGTCGCCTTCTTGTCGGGGTTCCCCCGATGAAGCTGCGGTGAGATAACGAAGATTCGGTACCAAACCAATATTCTGGCGTCGTAACTCTAGGCAAAAAGCGACTTTCTTTGAGGTAGTTCTTTACGCATTTCAAATTAGTAATAATCGAAGTTTCCTGGCGCACGTCCCCTGCTGCCTAACCCCCCGCTCAAGTCGAACCCAGCCTATCGTGCCTTTCGTTCTCCCTCAGTTTCCTGCTTCCTTGGCCCCGCTCATCGCCTCGGCGATGGCGTGGCCGCTTAGCTTCATCCTTTAGGCGTCAATGATCGAGTCTGCTGCAATTCTATCTATCAATCCGCCGGTCACTGGCGATTGGGTTGCCATTAATACACCTGCTGAACGTGTACCAAGCCACGGAACACACTTCCTTGGACAGACCTACGCGTATGACCTTGCTCGCACATCGAGATCGGGAACGAGTTTTTCTCATCACTCACTTTGGCGGCAGTTCTTCCTGCGCGTGCCCGCTCAGGCCTTCTATGCCTGGGGCGAACCGGTGTTCGCAGCCTTCCCAGGGGCGGTCGTCGCAGCAGAAGACGACTGGCCCGATCGGAAGCAGATCAATGCGCTTTGGGAAGTCCTGCGAGCACATGTGCTGCAGCGGAAACCGAAGAAGGACGACCTTCGTCCGCTACTTGGAAATTATGTCCTCACCAAGGGCGAGGATGGAGTGGCACTCTACGCACACTTGCAGAGGGGCAGTCTCACCGTTCGCCCTGGAGACCACTTGATTCCAGGCCAACAGATTGCCTCAGTTGGGAATTCCGGAAACTCAACCATGCCTCATCTACACTTTCAGGTGACTGACACTGCGAATCTATGGGAAGCCAAGGGAATCCCATGCGGCTTTCTAGGCGCGTCACATACGCCAAACATCGGAGCAGAGATGCCGCTCGTCCCATCCCTGATGAAGCCCTTTCATGCCGTTTCGCCGCACGTTGACATCTAACCCTAAGCTCAACCGGCCACCACCCGTCGTGTCCTCCGCTCTGTCTCAAGTCCCAGCCTCCTCGACTCCGCTCCGCGCCCTGTCGCAGGCGTGTCCCGTTGGTCACATCCTTAGACCGCCAGGACTCTCATGAAGCCACTTCTGAACGGATTCGCCTTCCTCTCCGCCATCGGCTTCGCGGCGAGTTTGGTCTCACATCTTTCGGCCCTGATCGGCTTCAATGGACCATTGGGCGATCAGACCTGGTTTCTCCACGTCGGAATCTTCGTTGTTTGGATCCCGACTGTCATTTCAAGTCACATGCTGAGCCGGAACGTCCCCTCCAAGGATGTATGGAAGGCCGCCCTGCGCTGGTGTCCCACCTGGATGAAGTACCTCACCTACTTTTTCTTTGGGTACGCCATCTTCAATTTTGTTCTGTTCATGATCATCGCGCCCTCTGGTCATCCCTCCGGTGGTCCAATGCCGCCGTCCGTGGTGCGAGGGTTCTCGGGTCACTGGATGGCCTTCTATTGTGCTGCCTTCGCGATTCTCTATTCCAAAGCTCACGCCCGAGATGAAGACCGACCGAAGCATTGCCCCAACGGCCATTCGGTCGGGCCCTTGGCACAGTTCTGCGAAACCTGCGGTTCTCCCATTGGCCCCATGCCGACAAGACCAAAGTAAAGGTTGGCGGTCCAACCCTCCGCTCAACTCGGCCCCTGCCTGCACTGCCTTCCGTTACCCCCCCACCCATCATGCCGCCCCGTCGGCCATGAACGAGGAGCCAACCTATGAACGACTACATCCTTTTCATGCATGACGATTCGGATGAGCGTTCACCCATCCACAGTGAAGCTTCATGGAATTCCTATTTCGCCATGCTCCGAGCAAGCGGGCGGTTTTCAGGAGGAAGTTCCATAGGCCTCGGGGAATGTGTGTCGAGGAATGGCCAGCCGAAACCAATCACATCTCATCTCTCTGGCTATATTCGCGTCGAAGCCGAGAGCCTTGAAGGGGCCAGACGGTTTTTGACGGGAAACCCTGTGTTTGAGTCGGGAGGCACCGTGGAAATAAGAGAATTGCCACGAAGCTGATGTCTGCTGTCCGCTACATCTCAGTGCCTTCGACTCGTGCAGCCCAACCATTCGCCAAGGCCCGCCCCCGCAAGCACTGCCCATGCGTGCTTTCCATTCATTTCCCTTCCACGGTTCGGCCTGGCACCTCAGTGCAGGCGAGGCTGGCTGGTCTCATCCATTCAACTCGCAGGTTGTCGTTGCCCCCTGAGCTGGTTCATCGTGGGCTCGGGCCATCCTTCCTAAAGGACCACGCGTGACCTCCTTGCGATCCACCGCAGCGTTCTCAATGATCGGCCTCATTGGCCTGACCCTCCTGGCGTTCTGGCCGACCTACCTCAGCAGGCCCTTCTCGACGATCGATGGCTATACGCACACCCACGCAGGTCTCGGGGCCCTCTGGCTCTTCATGCTCCTTGGGCAGATTGTCCTGGTCCGGTCTGGACGGCGAGACATGCACAAGGCGCTCGGGAGAGCATCCTACCTGGTCGCGCCCCTGTTCTTTCTTTCCGCCCTGCTCCTCGCCCACTTTCGCTTCTCCCGGATGGACGAAGTCACCTTCGCAAGGGAGGCCTACACCCTCTACCTGCCGTTCTCCGTCTCGGTGCTTTTTCTGGGCGCCTACGTGCTGGCGCTGGTCCACCTTGATCGGCCCAGGCTGCACGGCTGCTTCATGCTCTGCACGGCGATCGTTCTCCTGGATCCAGTGGTGGCTCGCACCCTGGCGTTCCATGTGGTGCAGTTCCCCAAGTTCTGGCACTACCAGCTCATCACCTTCCCCCTCGGGTTCTTGATCCTCTTCGTCCTTCTCCGCGGGCTGCCAGCGCACTCGCGTGACCGGCGCGCTTTCGCCTGGTTCGCAGGCATGGTCGTCTTCGTGCAGCTGCTGTGGTTCGTCGCCCCGCGCACCGCGAGGTGGGCTGCCTTCGCGGGCTGGTTCCGTCAGCTTCCACTCACCTGACCAGCTCTGCGATCAGCCACAGGCTCTCGCCGCCCCGAAACCCGGAAGGCTGGTCAGGGACCTAGTGCCCATTGATGGCGGCCTGCGGGCGCAGGCGGACATTCGCCATCGACATTTCCCGTCCCCCAGGCAACCGTGGTCTCCATGGATCGCTCGTCCCGCAACCGGTTGACCGACAGGCGCCTCGACCAGTTCGCGGGGGACACGCTGTTCGACGCCCTTGGCCGGGCGGTCTGCCGGGCCGGGTGTCTACCGCGCAAGGAGCTGTACGAGGCCTGGGAGGTTGCGCGCCGGGTGCGGCGCCGGTTCCGAGGTGGGCGGGTGGTGGACCTGGCCTGCGGCCACGGCCTGCTAGCGCAGGTCCTGCTC
>Ga0268298_10004200_pt1 | contig 14210 bp, 5 predicted proteins | sample WWTPWeurt_MetaG_FD_194462 | JGI IMG/M metagenome (GOLD analysis project Ga0268298, IMG submission 194462) | Activated sludge microbial communities from WWTP in Nijmegen, Gelderland, Netherland - WWTP Weurt | ecosystem: Engineered > WWTP > Aerobic digester > Activated sludge | place: Netherlands... | reverse complement strand
AGTCGTCGCCCAGGTCCCATACGCCGAGCATGTCGAGCCAGCCCCGCTGCTGATTCTCCGGCAGGTACATCATGGTCCACGCGATCAAGAACTTCTGCTCCTCCCAGCCGATCTGGGGGTCGATCGGGGTGAACTTACGCGAGGCCTCCGCTACGTCATCGTTGGTCGAGCACTGCTCCACGCCCCCGGCGCTGACGCAGACCTGGGGCGAAGACGCGATCCAGGACGTGTAGGCCAGGGGGCTCATCGGCATCTTGGAGTCGGGGTCGACCATGGGTTGGCCGCGATCGGAGGCGATCCAGCTCGCCTTGGCCACGTTGTCATTGGTCAAGTTGTTGGCGAGCCAGCGCCGATAGGCCTGCGGGAAGAGATCGGCCATCGACACCGCCCGAAAGCGCGCGTCGACGAAATCCGTACGAGAGGCGCTGACGAAGTTATCGACCGACTCCGTGAGGAGCATCGTCGAGTACACCTTCTCATAGTAGGAGCCGGCGTTGACGGTGTACTCATTGCTGTACTCACCTTTGCCCTGTGCCAGGCCGTTCTCCACCGGGCGGCCGCCGATCCCCGCGCCCCCCGCGGTGCCCATAGCGCCGTTGGGTACGACCATCACGGTGTCGCCGGGGTTCCCGAGGGAGGCGCGGCTCGAGCGCAGGACCGACTCCCCAGGGGGTAAGTAGTGCTCGCCCGCCTCCGGCCGCGCCATCTGGCGGGTGAAGTGGTCGAAGGCCATCTCGGAGGCCAGCACGTTGGTGGCCAGCGCGTTGTAGCCCCCGCTGCCGCTTCCGACGATCGCCGGCCACAGGGTCTCGAAGTCATAGCCCTCGGCCAGCGCAAAGTCCCGATAGATGTTGGCGTAGAGGCCCAGGCCCTTGGCGCCGTCCCGCATCTTCTCGTTGTAGCGCTCCAGGGTGCGACTGACCGCGCTCCGCACGCTGAAGCTCTCTCGCCCGCGGCGATAGTTGTCGAAGATGTGGTTCACCTCCTGCTCGGTGATGAAGAAGTCGAAGAGCTCGTAGGCGTCAGCCCCGTTGTCGTGCCGGTAGACCGCCAAGTTGCCGAGATCGGCCCAGCGGTCGGTGGCGAAGCCGTACGGCACCCGCGTCCGTCCCTGCGCGTCCACCGTCGGCCCCTTGTCGTGGGTGTCGCCTTGGGCCGCGGCGTCTTGAAGCTTCGTCCAGGAGACATAGTCCACCTTCTGCTGCGCGCAGCGGGTGGCGGCGCCGTCAATGGCCACCAAGGCGCCGTCGAGGAGGGGATGCCACTGACCCTTCTTCTCTTGGTCCCAGTCGGCGGGCCGATACTGTGCGGCGTCGACCGTTCGGCAGTCCTTGATGAGGTCGAAGTTTCGCTGCAGCTGGGAGTAGTGGATGCCGTGGCGCGCCAGATCTCCGTCGGTCGACCAGCGGAGGCCCAGGATCCCTCCGAACTGATCGGCCTTGTCGATCATGGCCAAGCCCCGCGCCTGGTCCGCGTGGTAGCTCGGGTCCGCGTGCACCGCGACCGCATCGGCATAGAAGCTGCGCGCGGCGGCGAAGTCATAGGCCCCGAGCCCGACGAGGTCTTGGGTCGCGTTCCCGGCGTAGTCCATCACCGAGGACTGCATGAACATCCCGATGAGTTGGTGCTGCTCCTCCGCAGTATACGGATCGAACCAGCGCGGTCCGACGCAACTATCTCCGTCCTCGGCTCGATCGGTGCACTCCGGAAGGTTCCTGCCGTTCTTGGTCCGGAGCTGCCAGTACTGGGGCCGATACCCCCAGGCGTCCGCGGAGCTGATGAAGTTATGGCGAAGCCCGATGGAGTGCCCCATCTCGTGGAGGATCACCGAGGTATGCGCCCGGTGCGCCAGATACTTCCGCATGCGCTCGGCCCGCGCGTCCTGGAGGCTCCGCTCATCGGCGCGGCTGAAGGCGCCGAACTTCTCCTCGAGGAGCGCGCCGAGCCCGCTCAGGGACTCGGCCACCGGAGCATCGCTGCGAATGCAGGCCCCGCGCTCGGCCAGCCGCAGCTCCCGGGCTTGGCGCAGATCCCGGGCCATCGCCGGGCTGGTCCCCTGGAGCGGAGAGGAGAAGCGCAGGGTCTCCTCGTTCACGGGTAAGGAGGCGACGCCGGCCAGCTCCCGCATCTGACGGTTGTTGAGCTCCGCTTCGACGGCCCCGCCCATCGCGCGGCGGCGGCGCGCCTCGTACACGCTCTGGGTGCTGGCTTGGCGGGTCGCGTCGGCCCGGACCGCGCCGATCTGGCGATCCAGCACCTTCATCTTGGCGAGCAGCTCGTCCTTGCCCGCCAAGGCGCGCGCCGCGCCAGCCAGCTCAGCGGGGCTGCTCCCGGCAAAGTCGGCCAGGCGGCGCTCGAGGTCGGCCTTGCTGAGCTGAGGGAGGAGCCCACCGCGGCCGGCCGCGCGATCGGCCTGCACCCAGTCGGCGACGTTCTTGCCCTCGGTGATCTCCGCGGCCGCCAACTCTCCGCTCCCGTAGCGCAGCCGATCGACCACGCCCTGACTCCACAGATCGTTGACCGCCGACCAGACGTTGATGCTGGCCGCGATCTTCTGCCCGGTCAGTGGGTCGACCGAATCCACCATGATGCCCCAGGGCGAAGGCGTCTGCGGGGTGGGGATGACGTTGAGCTGGTGGTAGCGCAAGTCACCTTGCCGAACGAGCAGGCCGGTGGGTCCGCAGTCCGCCGCGTCTCCAGAGGCGACCGGACTATGGCAGAGGATCACCATCGGCCGCAGCTTCGCCAGCCCGATCACCGCCGGGTCATAGCCGCGCGCAATACCGATCCGATCAGCCACCGCCCCGCAGTCCTCGCCGCTGTAGGCCCGCCCCTCGAGGCAAGCGTCGACCTCGGTGACCAAGGCGATCGCGTCGTCGTTGTGGTCCTGTTGCCCAAAGTACATCGGGTTGGAGCTCTGGCAGGCCGCCGAGTCATGCTCCACCCGCCTGCACTCCGAGTAGCGCGCGGTCATTACGGCGCTGCGCAGGGCGACGTCCCACTCTCGCGCCGCGTCCTTGGTCGGCTCGAAGTACTCGGGGTCGCTGGTGTTCGTATAGTACCAGACGATCGGCTGGGGCTTCCGATCGCGAAAGGGCAAGGTGCAGCGCTGACGAAACTCATCGCAGCGCGAGCCTCTCCCGATCGACTCACACTCATCCTCCGTGCCGTTTCCATCGGCGTCGCGGTGGGGATCAGCCCCGCGCGGCGTGGTCTCCGGGGTGAAGCAGGCGGTCGGCCCGCTCATCTTCTCCGCATCCTGGTAGACGTGGCTCCGCTCCCAGATGTCGTAGCGGGCGATGAAGCGGCGCCACTTCTCGTCCGACATCCCGTAATTTCTGGCGTAGCCGTGGCGCTCGACGGTGAAGGCGCCGAAGGACTGGAAGCGAAAGCCATCCCACTCCGCGGGCTCGTAGTCCGTGTCGACGACCTTGCGGAAGGCGTTCCGGATCGTGAGCTCGACCGGATTACAGTTGCCGGCCGGCGCGCTCCCCCCGGCGAAGTCGGCGTTGAAGAAGCACAGCGGATACTCGCCGAGGCCCCAAAAGGACAGGTCGATCGTGGCGGGCTTGGCGAAGGCCTTGTTGGTGATGTCGAAGTAGTTGTCGGCCTGGTCGAGGTGGGGAGCGTCCGGATCGGTGGGGTCGTTCACATAGTAGGCCAGTGACTCATACTTGATGCCTCCGCTGATCCCGGCCTGGGCCAAGGTATCGAGGTCGTAGGCATCCTCGTTGAGGTTCTTCGACCAGTCGATCCGCACGAACTCGCGCTGGTGCCAGGGGCGATCGCTGGTGTTCTCTTCGAGGACGTTCAGCTCCTCCCCGGTCAGCGGGTTGTAGGCGCGGCGGCGATCGAAGTGGGAGATGATCTTGTAGACGTAGGCCACCTGCCCGTCCCGCGAGGCGGGCCCCGAGCCCAGGTGATCGCTGTCGTCGATGCGCTCGTAGGTGAGGCGACCGACGAGCTCGTTCTCCTGGATCACCCACTTGATGCGGGTAACTGGCTGAGCGTAGGTCGAGGTGAACAGGCCGTCCTGGGCCGCGCCGTAGCCGACCTTGACCAGCGTCCCTTGCGCCCAAAACTCAGGGTCGTCCGCGGGGTCGTCCAGCTTCTCGCCGACCAGGAAGCTCTTCTTCATGGCGTCGGGCTGCGTGCGATCGATCGGATCGCGTTCCTTGGCGCAAGCGCTGAGGAGGGCGAAGAGAAGGAGAGCGCTGAGTTCCTCACGGCGGGTCATGCAGCTCCCTAGAGCAACCGGCGTGCCGACCCTGGCCGATCGCTGGCGCGCGGACGTGCATCGCCGATCGCAGCGGCGCCAGACAACGAACGGTCCTTGACCCTCGGCTCCGTCACCGGGAAGTCTCCGGCGTGCAGTTCTCCAGCTTTTCCGCCGCCGAGGCGTGGTTTCAGGAGAACGATCCCGCCCGGCTCGGAGACTCGGTGTTCGAAGTACTGGCGGCGCCTGGCGTGCGTCGGCTCCTCCGAGACCAACTCATCGCCATCTTCGACGCCGCCTCTATCGATACGCTGGGCGATCTCTTACGCCGGGGCGATCGCACCTTCGGGGGAAAGGAGGGACGTCCGCTCCGCGCGGCCTTGCTGGAGCTGGTCTCCGAGCGGATCAGCCCGGGAGCGACCGAGGAGCGTGCCGCGCCCCAGGGCGTCCAGAGCACCTGGCCCACCGCGACCCTGGAGGCCCTCCGCGCTTGGCTGGCGGAGCGCAACGCCCTGCCCCTCCTCGACGTCCCGATCAACGAGCTGGTGCGGAGCTACAATCTGCGGGTCCTCAAAGAGCTGTGGGCCTTCTTCGCGCACCGCTCCAGCGAGACCATCGCCGAGAGCTACCTCCGGGAGCGCTTCGACACTCCGCTGGCCACCGAGGAGGTGCTCCACGCGCAGCTCTTTGAGGCGATCCGCTTCATGATCAAAGCGCGCGACGAGGCCTCGGACTTCGAGGGTTCGCCGGTGCAGCCCGCCGGTAGTAGGCCCATCGGGGTGCTGCTCGAGAGCCTGCGGAGGAAGCGCCAGGAGCTCCTGCGCACGATCTGGCCGCACCTCATGGCCGATCACCTCCCAGCGCAGATCCGCATCCAGGCCAATGGCGAGCGCCAGTCGGTGGAGCTGTACGCGCCGCCGGCGGTCAACGTAGCGATCACCTTCCCCCGCGGCCTGGGCGATCCCGAGCTCCGCTGCGAGCGGGACCACCATCGCCCTTGCTCGCACCAGATCTTCGCGATCGAGCGCTGCCTCGACTCGCTCTTGGCCAAGATCCCCGATCCGCGCTGGCTCGACCTGGTCAACGCCACGGAGAAGCGCCCCTGGGAGCATATGCTGGAGAGCCTCGCCAAGGAGTCGGAGTCGCGTCACGCCGCGCTGGCCCTGGAAGAGGAGCTGATCTGGCTCGTCACCGGGGAGCCGCCGTTCACGCTCAAGATCAGCCCCGCGACCCGGCGACGCGGCAAGCGCAGCGGTGAGTGGACGCAGCCGAAGCCCCGCCCTCCCGAGGCGTTATCCAAAGAGCAGGCCCACCTCCTCAGCGACACCGATGCGCGCGCGATCGAGCTCCTCAGCCTGAGCCGCGATCAACCGCTGCGGCTCTCGCTGCTGGTCCTCGACGTACTGATCGGGACGCCGCGGGTGTTCTACTCGGCGGACAAGGCGCTGACGCCGCTGCAGATCGAGGCCTACCCGGTGCGCCTGGTGATCAATAAGCGGGACGAACAACCGGAGGCCGTGGCCGTAGGCGGAGGGGTGGTCTTCGAGGACGTCTATGCGCCGCTGGTGATCGATCCGGCGGGCGGCCGCGTCGTCCTCGGGCGGGTGAGCGCGGAGCTTCGCGCCCTCAAAGAGCGCATCGATCGCGTGCTGCCCTCCATCCGCGCCGAGGAGCTGCCGCGCCTGGCCGAGGCCTGCTTGGCGCTGTCCAAGACCCACCCGATCGAGGTCGGCGACATCGTAGAGTTCGAGGAGCGCCCGCCCCGGGAAGACTGGGTGCTGCGCCTCAAAGGTCTGCCCGAGGGGGCGCTGGAGGCCAGCCTGTTCGTTCACCCGGTGGCGGAGGGCCCGCTGTACCTCGCCGGGGAAGAGCCGACGCGGGCGATGGGCGCGCTGCCGGATGGGAGGCTGGTCGCCGCCGATCGCCGGCTCGAGGTCGAAGCAGCGCGGCTGAGCACGCTGTGGGAGCAGTGGACGGGGTCGGACCGGAGCGGCGCGACTCAGCAGTTCACCATCGCCGAGCACGCCCTCAGCTTCCTCTCCGCGGTGCGCGACGATCCCCGCGGCGTTCGCGTGGAGTGGGAGGAGAAGCCGTGGCGTCTGCCGCGCCAGGCTGCGGCGCAAGATCTGAAGCTCGAGATCGCCGACGGGGGCGATTGGTTCGCGATGCGGGGCGAGCTGAAGGTCGACGAGCACACCCTGACCTTGGCGGCGATCCTGGAGGCCGTGCGGCGCAGATCGCGGTTTCTGCGGGTGACCGAGGATACCTGGGTCGAGATCGAACAAGGCCTGCGCGAGCGCCTGGAGCGCCTGGAACCTCACCTCCGCAGCACGCGCGGACGCCTGGAATTGTCGGCGTTTTCAGGGCCGACCTTGGAGGCGGAGCTCAGCGGATCGGACCTCAAGGTGGCGGAGCGCTGGCAGGCGACGATCGCGCGGGCGAGACAAGCCGAGCAGGTCGAGCCGATCTTGCCGCCCCGCCTCCAGGCCTCGCTGCGGCCCTACCAGCTCGAGGGTTTCGGGTGGTTGTCGCGGCTGGCCGCCTGGGGCGCGGGCGCGGTGTTGGCCGACGACATGGGCCTCGGGAAGACGGTGCAGACCATCGCCGCGCTCCTCGATCGCGCGCCCCGTGGTCCGGCGCTGGTCGTGGCGCCGACCTCGGTCAGCTACAACTGGGTCCGCGAGATCCAGCGTTTTGCCCCCGATCTGCGGGTGACGCTGTTCCGCGGGGCGGATCGCGCGGGCCCGCTGGAGCGCTTTGGCCCTTCGGACGTCGTGGTCATCAGCTATGCGCTCCTCACGCTGGAGGCCGAGCGCCTCCAGGCGCGCCGCTGGGCCACGCTGGTGCTCGATGAGGCCCAGGCGGTGAAGAACGCCAGCGCGCAGCGCTCGATCGCGGTGCGGGGCCTCGACGCGGAGTGGGCGGTGGCGCTGACCGGGACGCCGATCGAGAACCACATCGGCGAGCTATGGGCGATCTTCGCGGCCGTGGCCCCCGGCTTGCTCGGCAGCCAGGAGCAGTTTCGAGAGCGCTGGGGGAACGCGCAGGATCTGAGGGGCCTGGCCCGGGTGGTGCGACCCTTCGTGCTGCGGCGGACCAAGGGCGAGGTGCTCCAGGAGCTCCCGCCGAAGACCGAGATGCAGATCGACGTGGAGCTGAACGGAGAGGAGCGGAAGATCTACGAGGAGGCGCGGCTGGCGGCGATCGCCGAGCTCAAGCAGCTCGGGCCAGATCTCGGGCAGGCCACCCGCTTTCACGTGCTGGCCGCGCTGACGCGACTGCGGCAGCTGGCCTCGGATGGGGGGACCGTCGGCGCGCCGACCAAGCTCCTCCGCTTGGCCGATCTCGCCGAGCCTCTGATCGAGGAGGGCCATCACGTGCTGGTCTTCTCCCAGTTCGTGAAGCTCCTCGATCGCGCCGAGGCGGTGCTCCGCGCCCGCAGTATCCCTAGCGCGCGGCTCGACGGGAGCACGCCGGCCGAGGATCGCGCGCCGATCGTCGATCGCTTTCAGGCCGGGCCGCCCTCGGTGCTCCTGGTCTCCCTCAAAGCGGGGGGCACCGGGCTCAACCTGACGGCGGCCGATCACGTCGTGCTGCTCGATCCCTGGTGGAACCCGGCGGTGGAGGACCAAGCGGCGGATCGCGCGCATCGCATCGGGCAGACCCGGCCCGTCACGGTGATCCGCCTGGTGTCGCGGGAGACGGTGGAGGAGGCGATGCTGGCGCTGCATCAGGCCAAGCGGGAGCTGGGCGCCAAGCTCTTCAGCGAAGGCACAGGGGCAGAGGCCTTGTCACCGGGCGAGCTGTTCGAGCTGCTCGGGCGCTGAGCCGGCCGATCAAGGCGTGGGCGTGATGTCGATGATGCCCTTCGGATCCGGGCTCACGACGCGGTTCACCACGCTGGTGTGGTCCGCTCCCTCGACGCGAAAGAGTCGGGCGCCGAGGCGCCGAGCGATCAACACGTTGGTCGGCGAGTCCGGCTTGGCGATCGTGTCGTCTGCGGCGAGGTAGATGCGAATCTTCACCGAGCTCGGGAGTTCCAGCGTCTCCAGCATGTGCTGATAGTCTGAGTTCGTACCCATATCCTTGCCAGGCATCGCTCCGCCGAAGACCCGCGCCAAAAAGTCGGGGAGCATCCGCGCGCCATTGGCCGACCCATAGCCGGCCAGCGGAGGCGCCAGCAGCGTCAGATCGATCGGGCTGCTGAGCTCACCCCGGGTGTGAAGCTGATGCAAGGAGCCGAGCACAATCCGGCCCCCCATGCTGTGGGCCTGGATGGCCAGCGGCTGGCCCGGGTGCTCCTTCATCCAGGTCGAGAGCTCTTGCGCCAAAGCGCCGCTGGTATCGGTGAGGCGGCTGTAGCGATCGTCGTAGGCGAAGGTCAGCACCCGCTCGCCCTGCTGAATCCCGCGGACGTTGAGCGGTTCAACCGTGTTCGGCGCGGCGTTGATGCCGTGGATAGTAAGCAGCGTCGCGGCGCCCGGGAGGCCTGGGCTGAGCTCGACGATCGTGCCGCTCTGGTGGGCGGCGCGAAGGAGGCCGGCCTCCTGATCCTCATCGATGGCCAGGGGCGGGAACAGCGTCGAGCGCGCGAGCCGCACGCCGGCGTTGTCGTGGAGGGACGCCGAGGTGACCGTGACACAACCGGAGGCCGCCAGGATCGCCGCCGCGACCGCCGAGCCTTGTAGGAGCATCGGGAACGCCGAGTCGAAGAACGAGCGCTGGGGCGCCCCGAGCCCGTGGGTGCGCGGTGGAAATGGCAGGACGTCGGTGTCTCCCGGCAAAGGCGCTTCCGTCTCGGCGGGGACCGGCGCACGGGGCGCGGTCGATCCAGGGACCTTCACCGGGCCAGCGTATCACGCAGTTCGGGGAGTCTCCCGGCCCCTTGGTTGGACCTACACAGACTGGGGGGTTCTCGCGCGCCGCAAGTGTTCCCGGGTGAAGCTCCTCGATCGCGCCGACGCGCTGCTCCGCGCCGCAGCATCCCCAGCGCGGCTCGACGGGAGCACGCCGGCCGAGGATCGCGCGCCGATCGTCGATCGTTGAGCGAAGGCCAATGATTGTCGGGCCTCCTGAGCTTGCTTGCCCCCGGCCGTGCTGAGAAGTCAGGATGATGATCGCGGTGACCAAGCGCGACGCCACCTACGCCGACCTGGTCGCGCTGCCCCCCAACGTCGTGGGCGAGATCCTGGGGGGTGAGCTGCATGTGCAGCCTCGCCCCGCGTCCCCCCACGCCAGAGCCTCCTCACGTTTGGGGTCGGTGCTAGGCCCGCCCTTTGACATCGGCGACGATGGTCCAGGAGGCTGGGTGATCTTGGACGAGCCTGAGCTTCACCTCGGGGAGGACGTGGTGGTTCCGGATCTGGCGGGCTGGCGCCGGAGCCGAATGCCGGAGGTGCCGGACACCGTAGGCTTCACGCTCGCGCCGGATTGGGTCTGTGAGGTGTTGTCACCGTCCACGGCCCGCGTCGACCGCACCAAGAAGCTCGAGATCTATGCGCGCGAGGGCGTCACGCACGTGTGGTTCGTCGAACCTCGGCTCCTCACGCTGGAGATCCTGAGGCTCGAGGCGGGTCGCTGGATGATCGTCGGGGTACATGCCGAGAATGCGCGCCTGCGGGCCGAGCCCTTCGAGGCCATCGAGCTGGACCTGAGTCTCTTGTTCGCGCGTTGAGCGGGATTCCCTAACCAGCTCGTCCCCTGGAAAGTGCCGATTCTCGCCCAAGAGTGTCACGCTCCAGTCGCCCAGCGCCTATGCGGGCAATGACGCTCGGTGAACTCGCTCTGCTATCCGCATTCGACCAGCCGGCCTGAACCTGATGACGGAGCAACGATGTCGCTCGCAGGGCAACTTAGCGCCGCCGCTCTCCTGGTGCTCCTCGGCCACCCGGCGAGGGCAGCGGAGTCGCCGACCACCGACGCAATTTTGGCGGCCTTCATCCAGGAAGCCCTGGGGGCCCGCCCTGAGCTGAGCCAGGCTCGCGCCGACGTTCAGGTGGCCCAGGAGCGCGTCACCCAGGCCCAGGCCATGCCCGACCCGGTCCTCCAGGTCGGGGTCCAAAACGATAGCTTCAACCAGTGGCAAGTCGGGACCATGGAGTCGAGCTGGGTCCTCTTCATGGCCTCGCAGACCTTCCCCTTCCCCGGGAAGCGCGGGCTCAGGGCAGAGCTGGCCTCCACCGAGGTACGGGATCGCGAGCTCGCCACCCAGCGCGTGCGTCTAGAGACGATCGCCGAGGTCCGGCGAGCCTATCTGGCGGTACAGCTGGCGGCTGCGCGCCTCGAGCTACTGGCCAAGCTGCGCGGGCTCATCGAGCAATCCATCACGGTGGCCGAGGCCCGCTATGAGATCGGAGAGGGCGTGCAGTCGGATCTCCTCCGGGCCCGGCTCGAGCTCGCCCGCCTCCAGCAGCAGCGCCTTCAGGTCGAGGCAAACGCGCGCCTACAAGCGCAAGCGCTCAACCGACTCCGCGCAGCTCCGCTCGATGAGCGTATCGATGGCGCGCCGCCCTTCGCCGCCCTGTCCTTCCCGCCGATCCCCGACGAGGCGGCCTCGCTGAGCACCTTTCGCGAACAGAGCCCAGAGGTCCTAAGTACGGCTACCGGCGTTCTTCGAGCGGAGCGCGCGCGGGCACTCTCGGATCGCTCCTACTATCCCGACCTCTCGGTGAGCGCGGGCGTCATGGTCCGCGGGAGCCTTGAGCCGATGTGGACGGTGACGCTAGGCGTGCCGCTCCCCGTATTCGCGGGGGATAAGCAATCGCGAGCGGTGGCCGAAGCGGAGGCCCTCCGCGAGTCGGCGAGTCGTGGAAGTGATGCGCTCGAGCAGCTCCTGAGGCTCCGCATTCATCAGCGCATCGAGTATTGGAGAGCGCTCGAGCAGATGTGGCAGGCCTATAAGGGAGGGTTGCTCAAGGAGGCCGAGGCGGCTTCGGAGTCGACGCTGACCCAGTATCGGGTCGGCAAGGTGGCTTTCACTTCCGTCCTCGAGGCCAGCTCGACGGCGATCTCCGCGATCGACGCCTCGTACAGCGTCCTGGCCGATGCCTGGCGCTTGGCGATCGCCCATGAGGAGCTGTCGCTCGGCGAGAGCGGCAGCGGCGGTGGGGTGGTCGGCACAGGAGCGCTCGGAGGAGGCGGGGCGGGCATGGGTGCAGCCCGTGGTGGTGCGGCGTCGGGTTCGGCTTCGGCTGCGGTCGAGATGGGCGGGCCAGCCCCGGAGGGCAGCCCGGCTGGGATGTGAGCTATGCGAAGGGTTCAGATCGCGCTCTTGGTCCTCACTACCGCCGCAGTCTCGGTGCCCTTCGGCGCTTGGCTCGCCGGCCAACAGCAGGAGCCTTCGAAGGTCCCCGAATCAACCGAGGTGCACGCGCAATACCAGTGTCCGATGCACCCTGCGGTCGTGCGAGATGAACCAGGAGACTGCCCCATCTGCGGGATGAAGCTGGTCAAGATGGAAGGTCCCGCGCCCAAAGCGCGCCAGCCACGCTTTTATCGCTCACCGATGAACCCGGCGCAGACCTCGGCCGTGCCCGCCAAGGACTCGATGGGGATGGATTACGTGCCGGTCTACGACGATGAGATCCCCGCGCACTCCGAGGTGGACGGCCTGGCCTCGATCGAGATCGACGCCTCGCGCCAGCAGCTCATCGGGCTCCGCACCGCGGTGGTCGACACCGGGGTGATCGGTGGAGCTTTCCGCACCGTGGGCCGGGTGAGCGTCGATGAGACCCAGGTGCGCCGCATCAGCATGAAGGTCCCCGGCTACGTCGAGCAGATCTTCGTCGACTTCGTGGGAAAGCCCGTGCGCAAGGGTCAGCCGCTCTTCTCCCTGTACAGCCCCGACGTGCTCGGCGCCGAGAACGAGCTGCTCGCCGCGCGGAGAGGTCAGCAGCCCACGCTGGCCGCTAGCGCCCGGAGACGCCTCGAGCTGTGGGACGTTCCCGAGAGCGAGCTCGAACGCCTAGAGCGTGAAGGCATCGCGGCCAAGAACGTGATCTTCGTGTCGCCGGCGACCGGCGTGGTCACCAAGAAGGACATCGTGGAAGGCGCGCGCCTCGAAGCAGGATCGATGCCCTACGAGGTGGTCGATCTCTCCACGCTATGGGTGCTGGCCGATGTGTATGAGACCGAGCTGCGCTTCGTAACGGCGGGAATGCTGGCCACGCTGAGCCTCAACGCGTTCCCGGGCCGCAAGTACACCGGCAAGGTGCTGTTCGTCGATCCGCTCCTCGACCCGCGTTCTCGCACGGCCCGCGTGCGCCTGGCCTTTCCCAATAAGAGCGGTGAGCTCAAGCCGGAGATGTTCGGCGAGGTCGTCATCGAGCGCCCTGCCCGGGAGGTGCTGCGCGTGCCCTCGGACGCGCTGATCAGCAGCGGAACCGACGAGGTCGTCTTCGTGGCCCGGGACGACGGCCGCTTTGAGCCCCGCCGGGTGAAGGTCGGAGAGCGCGCCCGCGACTACACCGAGGTGCTGGAGGGACTGACCGACGGCGAGGCGGTGGTGACGCGGGCGAACTTTCTGGTCGACTCTGAGTCTCGGCTCCGGGCCTCCCTGGCGCGGATCAGCAGTGATACGGCGACCACCAGCGCCCACGCCGGACACGCGCCATGATCAAGCGCATCATCCGCTTCTCAGCGGAGCACCGCTACTTGGTCATCGCGCTGACGATCATCGCGCTCGTCTTCTCCTGGTACGCGATGAGGACGATCCCGCTCGATGCGCTCCCGGATCTCTCCGACACCCAGGTGATCGTCTACTCCAAGTGGGATCGCAGCCCCGACGTCATCGAAGACCAGGTCAGCTATCCCATCATCGCCGCGCTGCTCGGCGCCCCGCGGGTGAAGGCCATCCGCGGCTTCTCGGACTTTGGCTATAGCTTCGTCTACGTCATCTTCGAGGACGGCACCGACACCTACTGGGCCCGGAGCCGGGTGCTGGAGTATCTCTCCAAGATCCAGCCGCAGCTGCCCGCCGGCGTGACCACCGAGCTCGGCCCCGACGCCACCAGCGTGGGTTGGGTCTTTCAATATGCGCTGGTCGACCGCAGCGGGAAGCACTCCACCGACGAGCTCCGCAGCTATCAAGACTGGTTCTTGCGGTACTCGCTGCAGGCCGTGCAGGGCGTGTCGGAGGTCGCCACGGTCGGCGGCCAGGTGCGTCAGTATCAGGTCAACGTGAACCCCAACGCGCTGGCGGCCTATGGGCTCTCCTTGCAGGCGGTGACCGGCGCGGTGAAGAGCGGCAACAATGATGTCGGGGGGCGTCTCATCGAGCTCTCCGGCCGAGAATACATGGTGCGCGGCCGCGGCTACGTAAAGCGCCCCGAGGACATCGAGCAGATGGTCCTCAAGTCGGACGGAGGCACGCCGGTCACGATCAAGGACGTGGCCACGGTGACCCTGGGGCCCGAGATGCGGCGCGGCATCGCCGACCTCGATGGGGAAGGCGACGTGGTGGGCGGCATCATCGTCATGCGCCAAGGCGAAAACGCGCTGAACGTCATCGAGCGGGTGAAGCAGCGGCTTGCGGAGCTGAAGCCGTCGATGCCGGCGGGGGTGGAGATCGTCACCACCTACGATCGCTCCGAGCTCATCTTAGCGGCGATCGACACCGTGACCTCCAAGCTGCTGGAGGAGATCCTGGTCGTCTCGATCATCATCCTCATCTTTTTGTGGCACTTCCCTTCTTCGATCGTCCCGATCGTCACCATTCCAGTCTCCGTCGCGTTGGCCTTCATCCCGATGAAGCTGCTGGGCATGAACGCCAACCTGATGTCGCTGGCGGGGATCGCCATCTCGGTCGGCGTGCTCGTCGACGGCGCGATCGTGGAGGTCGAGAACGCCTACAACCGCATTCACCACTGGATCGAGGGCGGGAGGAAGGGTGACTTCCATCAGGTGAGGCTAGAGGCCTTGCTCGAGGTGGGGCCCGGCGTCTTCTTCTCGCTCTTGGTGATCGCCGTGGCCTTCCTCCCGGTGTTCACGCTGCTCG
>Ga0268298_10004199_pt1 | contig 14210 bp, 12 predicted proteins | sample WWTPWeurt_MetaG_FD_194462 | JGI IMG/M metagenome (GOLD analysis project Ga0268298, IMG submission 194462) | Activated sludge microbial communities from WWTP in Nijmegen, Gelderland, Netherland - WWTP Weurt | ecosystem: Engineered > WWTP > Aerobic digester > Activated sludge | place... | reverse complement strand
TGAAAATACTCGACATTGTTGAATGTAACGCCCAGGATGCGGGAAATTTCCGCGCTGTCAAATTCTTTCATACGGAAACGCTTCCCAAAAAAAGCAAGACACTCAAAAAAAAGAAGAGAGAATGCCTCAGCTTATGCGGGGAAGGAAGTTAAAATTTTAAATGATAAATTTCAAATGATAAAATAATTTTTGAATTTTGAAATTCTGAAATTATTTTGAAATTTACCATTTGTCATTTATCATTATTCGTCGTGCTCATCGGCTCGGTCTGCACTTCCGTCGGATGCTCTTCAAGTTCTTTCAATTTCAACGCGGCGCGGCGTTTTTCGCTCGAATCATCCTTCATCGGCTCACCCATCTCGCGATAGATGGTTCCCAGGACGCCATTGATGAATCGGGGCGAGCTGTCGCTTCCGAAGGTTTTGGAAAGCTCAATGGACTCGTTGATCGCCACTTTGGGCGGCACTTCATCGTAATTGCCGTAGAGGAGCTCAAAAATACCGAGCCGCAAAATATTGCGGTCAATGACGGTTACTTGGTCAAGTGGCCACTCGGGCGCGCACTTTTGGATCAATTGGTCGATGACTGACCGATGCAACAGCGTTCCTTCAACGAGAACACGGGTAAAAGACGCATCCTCAAGCCCGGGCGCGAACTCCCCTAGATTTCGACGAACAATCTCAGGCATTTCCGCTTCGCTCGCCGTTCGGAAATCCCATTCAAAAAGAGACTGCATTGCCACGGACCGCTGAAGGTGCCGATTTGCCATAATTCAGGTAAGAACAAACTATTTCTCCCCCTTCTTCTCGGTTTTTGACTGTTTGGGAAGCGCTGACTTTTTCAACGTATTCACATACTCGCGATTTTTGTAGAAACCGCATTTTGGACAGGCGCGATGCGCCGCGATACTCGCGCCGCATTTGGGACAGGCAACGGAATTTTTCACCGTTTTGACATAACGAACGCGACCGCGCGCTTGCCGAGCCTTCGAATGGTGTTGTTTCGGTACCGACATAAAGGTAAAGAGATAAACGGAAGAGTGCAAAACACTATCGCCACTCTATCAGCTTTTTTGACTTTTGGCAAATTTATCCCAAGAAACGAAAAAATACTGAACTTTGTCAAGGCTTCCCTCTCCTCTTCGAGTGCGGTACAGTAATGAGGAGTCGGTAGTGAGTAGTGAGGAGTTGGTAGCTCATATTGTGTATGCCATTCGCGCACCTTCATGTTCATTCGCACTATAGCCTCCTTACGGCGCCCGCCACGATTGACGGGCTGCTTGACCGTGCCAAAGAACTCGGAATGACCGCGCTCGCCCTCACCGATTACACGGCGCTCTATGGTGCCATCGAGCTTTCCATCAAGGCGAAAGAGCGTGGGATGAAAGCGATTATCGGCGCGGAAATGTATGTCACCAAGGATATGCATAGCCGTGCCACAAGCGAAGACCGACGTCGAAGCACACTTGTACTTCTCGCGGAAAATGAAATTGGCTACAAAAATCTCATCAAAATCATTTCGGCGGCGCATATCGAGGGGTTCTACTACAAGGCGCGCGTCGATAAGGCGCTCCTTCGAAAGTATCACGAAGGAATCATCGCGCTTTCCGGGGCGGTAACCGGCGAAGTACCCTCGCTCCTTGTCGCTGGAAGCGACGAGCGAGCGCTTGAAGCGGCGCTTGAATACGAGGATATTTTCGGAAAAGGAAATTTTTTCTTGGAACTTGAGCCGCACGGCGACTATGAAAATCAAATAATCGCCAATGCCGGACTCATTCGCATTGCTCGCGAAACCGGAATCCCGCTCGTCGCCGCCAATGACGTGCACTATGTCCGTCCCGAAGATAGTGAGATACAGGATATTTTGTTTTGTATCCAGAACAACTGGAAGGTAACCGACGAAAATCGCCTTTCGCTTCGCCATCTCGATCTCTCGCTTCGGACACCTGAAGAAGTGAAGTCGTTTTTTGCCGACGTTCCCGAGGCGATCGAAAACGCGGGGAAAATCGCCGATCGATGCGATGTGCATATCAAACTCGGCGAAACACAACTCCCGCATTTTGACGTGCCCGAGGGAAAAACGCCGGAAAATTATCTCCGAGAACTCTGCGAGGCGGGACTTGCGGGGCGATTTGGCACCTCGATAACGGAAGAACACCGAACCCGCATGGAATACGAGCTTGGCGTTATCGAGAAAACCGGTTTCGCATCTTACTTCTTGATTGTCCAGGACTTCGTCAATTGGGCGAAACAGCAAGGCATCGTCGTAGGACCCGGAAGAGGCAGTGCCGCCGGCAGTTTCGTCGCCTATTTGACCGGCATCACTAATATCGACCCCATTCGCTATCACCTTCTCTTTGAACGATTCCTCAATCCGGAACGCATTTCCATGCCCGATGTCGATATGGACTTCGCCGACGATCGCCGGGACGACGTTTTGAATTACGTCCGCGAAACGTACGGCGCCGATCACGTGGCGCAAATTATCACGTTTGGAACTATGGCGGCGCGCGCGGCGATCCGCGACGCGGGGCGCGCACTCGGATTTTCCTACGGACTCTGCGATACGGTCGCGAAGCTCATCCCGCAATTCCACTCGATCAAAAAAGCGCTCGCCGAAGCGCCCGATTTCAAAGCGCTGTACGAAAAAGACGCCGACGCCAAGAGACTCATCGACGTCGCGCAAAAGATAGAGGGGCTCGCGCGCCACGCCTCTATGCATGCCTGCGGCGTCGTCATTACCAAAGATCCCGTCACGGAATACACCCCCATTCAAAACATTTCCGGGTCCAAAGAAGGCATCGTAACGCAATACTCCTCTTCCACCAAGTCGAGCTACATCGAAAAAATCGGCCTCCTCAAAATGGACTTCCTCGGCCTCAAAAACCTCACCATCATCCAGGATACCCTGCGTATTCTCCGCGCGACCAAACGCCTCGCTCCATTTGCCGCTTCCCTTGGTCTCGATCCCGAAAACGCCTCGACCGCCGATATCATTGACCGGCTTCCGCTTGAAGATGAAAAAACGTTTCAGCTTCTCCAAGCGGCGCACACGACCGGCGTCTTCCAGTTGGAGTCGAGCGGGATGAAGAAACACCTCAAGAACTTGAAGCCGACGGTGCTCGAAGATATCATCGCCATGGTCGCGCTCTACCGTCCCGGACCTATGGAATGGATTCCGGACTTCATTGATGGAAAACACGGCCGGAAGCGCGTCGAGTATCTCCATCCGAAACTCGAGCCGATTCTCGCGACCACCTATGGCGTCGCCGTCTACCAGGAGCAAGTGATGCGGATCGCGCAGGACCTCGCCGGCTTCACGCTCGGCGAAGCGGACGTGCTTCGAAAAGCGATGGGGAAAAAGATTCTTGAGATGATCAAGGAGCAGAAAAAGAAATTTGTCGAAGGGTGCGTCCGTCACGATATTTCAAAAACCGTCGCCGAAAAAGTCTTCGCCTTTATCGAACCGTTTGCCGGCTACGGATTCAATCGTTCCCATGCTGCCTGTTACGGACTCATCGGCTATCAGACCGCCTTCCTCAAGGCGCATTTCCCAACCGCCTTTATGGCGGCGCTTCTCACGAGCGATCAGAGCAACTCCGATCGCGTTTCAATCGAAGTTGCCGAAGCGCGCGATATGGGCATCGAAGTTTTGCCTCCCTCCGTCAATGAGAGCTTTGAAGAATTTGCCGTTATCGTGGGTGATGATGGAGTTGAGCGCATCCGATTCGGTTTGAACGCCGTCAAAAATGTCGGGACGACGGTGACTGAGACTATCGTAAGGGAGCGAAAGTTGGGCGGGAAATTCAAAGATCTGACCGACTTCATCGAGCGCGTCCGCACCAAGGACCTCAATAAGAAATCCATCGAAGCGCTCGCCAAGGTGGGCGCGTTTGATGCCTTCGGTGAGCGAAAAAGTTTTCTCGAAAGTATCGATACCATTCTCCTCTTCGCCAAAAACAGCGAGAGAACAAAAGAGACACACGCGATGAGCCTTTTCCGCGATATGCCCATCGAGAAAAGCGCCATTCGTCTTACCGAAACCTCGCCCGCCACAAAGCACGAAAAGTTGATGTGGGAAAAGGAACTCCTCGGACTCTATGTGAGCGATCACCCGACAAGCGACTACCGAGAATACTTGGAGCAGGTTGCCGTTCCCATTCACGAAGTCGAGAAGCGGCCCGAAGGCGCCTCGACGCAAATAGGCGGCGTCATCTCTGCGCTCCGCAAAGCGTATACCAAAGATCAGAAAACCATGTATTTCGCGACGATTGAAGACACGACCGGTCGTATCGAGGCGGTCGTTTTCCCGCGCGTCGCGGAGCAAACCGAACATCTTTGGGTTGCCGAACATCTCGTCGTGGTTGGTGGCAAAATCTCCCTCAAAGACGGCACACCCAAAATCATCGTCGAGCGCGTCGAACGTCTCTCGGAGAAAGAAGTAGAAACGTGGCAGAGGGCGCTCCTTACGAGACAGAAATTTGAAGGAGAGAAAGAATTAGGAATGAAGAATGAAGAATTAGGCAGAGTAGAATTACGAAGTACAGACAACCAACAAACCAGCAAACCAGCAAACCAGATCACCATCACGCTCGACGATACCGCGACCGAAAAAACCATAGAACGCCTTGCTGAAATTTTGAAGAGCTTTCCCCAAGGAACGTCGAGAATATTCATCCGCCTCCGCGGGAAAACGATAGAGACGTCTTTTTCCATCGAACCAAAACCGGAATCAATCGAGATGTTGAAGAATAATTTCCAAATCGAAACACGATAAAGCAATGGAAAATGCATCTCCGCAAAAACTCATCGTCATTATGGGTCCCACGTCGTCGGGGAAGTCTTCGCTCGCGATTGAAATCGCGAAACGGTGGAATGGCGAAATCATTTCCGCTGACAGCCGGCAAGTCTATCGCGGGATGGATGTGGGGACCGGCAAGGTGAAGAGGGATCAAGAAATGAAAAATTCAAAATTCAAAATTCAAAATTTTCCCTTTGAATTTCCTGACAACTCACTACCCACTACTCGCTACCTTTCTGAAGGCATTCCCCACCACCTGCTCGATGTTGCCGATCCGAATGACGACTATAACGTTTCGCACTTTGCAAAAGACGCGCGCGCGGCAATCGAAGACATTATGAGTCAAAAGAAGCTTCCCGTTCTCTGTGGCGGCACGGGATTTTGGATTCAGGCGCTCATCGACAATCAAAACATTCCCGATGTCCCGCCAAATCTTGAGCTTCGCGAAGTGCTCTCGAAGAAAACTCCCGAGGAACTGTTTGAAATGCTTCAGCAACTTGATCCCACGCGAGCGAAAACAATAGACCGACAAAATCCACGACGACTCGTGAGGGCGATAGAAATAGCGGAGAACCAGAATAAAGAATTAGGAATAAAGAATGAAGCACCAGGAACTCAACATTCGACATTCGACATTCGACATTCTCTTATTCTCGCCCTCTGTCCTCCGAAACCTCTTCTCGACGCAAAAATAAAAACTCGCCTTGAAGTGCGTTTTGAAGAAGGTATGATCGAGGAAGTCACGCGGCTTCACGAAGGAGGCGTCACGTGGGAACGCCTCGATGCTTTCGGGCTCGAATACCGGTGGATCTCGCGATTCTTGAGAAAAACGATTTCCGAGCAAGAAATGAAAGAAAAACTTTTTTTCGATAGCATTCACTACGCCAAGCGACAAATGACCTGGATCAGACGCTGGCAAAAGCTCGGTGCGCCGATTCATATCATCGAAACACCCGAAGAAGCCATGACGCTTGCCGAAGAATTTCTCAAAAAAGAAGACTGCCCGAAAACGCTGTCGGGCAGTTGAGATACTTCACGAAAAATCTTCTTGCGCAAGTAGCGTCGCTTCGACACACTGCGCGCATCGCTCCCGAATACCTTCCGGTAACTTTCCTTCCGCTATCGCGGAGTTAAGCGGTTGAAGGAGCCGGCATCGACACATCCCATAGACTCGAAAATTGCTCTTCCGCATTCTATGCATTTGCGTTCCAAGGCGGTCTCCCCTACGGGTGTATTCATAGTATGATTCCCCTTGGAAATGCATGCTCGGAACATTCCCTCTGAAGGTTTTTGTGTAACTTCCCCATGCAATGAGATGCCCTTTGTACAAGTACGGCTCGCCTCAGTGAGAATCGCACCTCTTTTTCCGAAACGAGCCTCTGAAGAATTCCGGGTACTTCCGTTTTGAATCGGCAAAGCCCGACATCGTGACACCCTACGCCTTCCGGAAGACACCTAAAAAAATACTCCGGAATATCACACCACGGACCTGTCGCGGTGTGAAAATGCGGACTTCTTACTTTGCATGGACACAGACGAAATCCAACATCACGACCACGATTTTTGTCGACTTCTTCACGGGATAAAATATGACGCGCTTTCATCGAAGAGTCAACGCCAAGTTCAGAGAAATTTTCAGGCTTCATAAAAACCTCCGCACAAAAAATTGTTAAGGCACAAAAAAATCGCCCCAGTGGGGCGATTTTCACGCTTCGAGAAAAAAATTCCGAATTGCTTTCTTTTTCGGATTCATTGACATGTATTGTACGCTCAATACAAACCTTGTCAAATTTCTACAAATTTCCTTCTACTCGGTCACGACAGCGAGAATGTCTTCGTTCTTGACAATGGCATATTCGACGCCGGAAATTTTTACGTCCGTGCCGCCATAGCGAGTGTAGATGATATGCTGACCGGGCTTTACCTTGATCTTGTCGCTCTCCCCAATCGCTACCACTTTCCCCTGTTTCGACGAGCGATCCTCGGAGGCGTTTTCCGGAAGGAAAATACCGGATTCGGTTCTTTTCTCGGGCTTTTCGGATGACACGAGCACATTTTCTCCAAGCGGAGCCACATTCACTTTTTTCATACGGGTAACCGTTAATCAAATTACGCGCGTCTTCCCAACCAGTCTAAAGAAAAAATTAGCACTCGTCAAGAGAGAGTGCCAAATTCATTGTTTTAGAGTCCTACTACAATATCCTGTTCCTCTCTTGCGCGGAGGATACGCAGCGTAGCGTCTTTCCCCTTCTCTAACCTTCCGATTGCGACTGAGAGCGGCGTATCGAGATTGATTTCTTCTCCGTTCACCGCGAGGATGATATCGCCGATGCGAATTCCCGCTCGTTCGGCGGGCGATCCGAAGAGTACCGCGAGCCCCTGCTTACCGGAGGGCGTCGTGATAAGCGCGCCGCGATCGCGTTCGATTGAGTGAGCGACCGCGTAGGCCTTGGTGATCGAGAGGTATGAAACACCGAGAAACGGGCGACGATCAAGTGTTCCCCGCACATATCGCTCGAGCGATTCTTTGACGGCGTTCGAAGGAAGCAGAAACGATTCGAAGCCGCCGTCCTTGGGAGCGTTCCCGACAATACCGATAAGATCGCCCGAGTAGTTGATGGCGGGACCGCCGAGATAGGGCGCGATATTTGCCGCATCCACAGCATACACTCCCTCCCACCGCTCGGATGAGGCAACAGCGCCACCCGCGATATTGTAGGTTTTGTCGGTATTGCCGAGGAGAGCAGTTGAATAACGGTTTCGATATTCCTCCGACGTATTGGCGATAAGGATCAATTTTTTCCCGGCGCGAATTTCATCGGAATCGGCAAAGGAAATAGAGGGAAGATTACCGGCAGAAACCGAGAGATACACAAGGCCAGTGAGCGAATCCGTCGCCTCAAGTTTTGCCGGATAGCTGGTCCCATTATAGAGAAAGACGGTGTAACTCGCGTTTTCCAGAATGGCAGTTTTGAAGGTTGCGATACGTCCGTCATTGGTGACGAGGACGCCACTCCCCTGAAGCATTCCGACATTTTTGGAAGTTTCCTCCCCTGCTTTTCCGATTTCGGTTCCAACATTTCTGACGGAAAGAATATTGACCACCGATGGAGAAGCGGAAAGCGCGATAGTCTCAACTGAGTCATCTTCACGAATCACCACTTGCTCTGTCTTATTGATGATCACGGTATTCTCCGAAACTTTCTTGAAAATATCCCATCGGGAGAGAAAACTATCTGCCGCGATTTTCGGAAGTATTGTCCGATCCGCCACGATACCCGCTATGCCACCGATAATCGCGACTCCTCCCACGAAAAGTCCGTACCAGAAAAATTTTTTTATACCAGCTCTCATAGATGAATATCCGTTACTATATAGGACTTACGCGTTTGAGTGCAGTTCGAGGAAAATGCGAGGAACGGAATGAATTGTTTGGGAAACAATTCATTGTATGCGCCATACAGTGTCCCCGCCGAGGCGGGGGAGCATTTGACGAAGACCAGCCTACCGGCAGGCAGGAATGCGCCAAATGCGTAAGTCCTAATTATACCACCGGAAGCCAGGGGGAACTCACGAGAACCATGCCAACCAAGCTGAGGATAAGAAGCGTGTGCACGACAAGGCGTTTTTTTGAGAACGTTCCCAATGCTTCACTCTGAATCGTATCCCAGAGAGGAGAGATCATCATAAGCGCGAGCACCCCCGACGTCAAGTATCCAAACGGCCAAAAGCTTCCAATCCAGCCTATTTGAGCCGCAAAAATTCCAAGGAGGAGAGACGACAACCACGCCTTCCGCGTCTCATTCCGAAACAATCGAGCAAACGCAGAGAATCCGATCAAAAAAGCCGATATCCCGTATGAAATCATCAGTGTCGCCTCATCAAAACGCTGGAAGTTGAGAAATACTCCGTAGAAAGCGCTAAAAAGAAAGAAAAGCGCGGTGATGGCAACCAAGGACAACATACTCTGCGCCGTCACATCTCCCTTGTACTGCTTAAGGCGATAGTTTCCAAGCATCGCCACATAAAATACCATCGAGCTCAAAAAAATGAAAGTGTGCTTTTCTTTCGGCGCACTGACAAAAAAAAGGAGGATGTAAGCGGAAAGTGAAAACAGAGTCGGTATAAGCGCCGATCCGATTGACCCGCCAAAGCGCCATGACATTCGAAAGAGTACCGTCAAAAAGAAAGCGGCTATCGGCGAAAATCGCGCGGGAAGAGCGATGAATGCCTCCAAAAAACCAAAAAAAAGAAGCGTAGCAAAAAAAACGGCGATGTGGAAAAACATAATCGATACGATCAGAGACGGGAGCTGTTCTTTTCGTATCGTACTCCCTTCCTCTCCTCGCTTCAAGCGGCGCCGACTTTTTACTTTTTGACCGAACAATCCATTAGACCCTGATTACTTTACTTCCGCTCCTCGAGCGTCACCTTGACTTCTTTGGTATCACCCTTACGCCAGAGTTTGAGCGTTATGGTATCGCCGGAGCGTTTTGTCCCGATGATATCGCCCAGCTGGTTTTCTTCATCCATCCTAATCCCGTCGATTTCGAGGATGATATCATTTTCGACAATACCGGCTTTATCCGCGGGAGATCCCGGTACGACCGCGAGGTCGGTCATTTTTTGACCCCGAACCACCAACGCGCCATACTCGAACGGAAGGTTGTTTTCTTTTTGAATCTCCGGCGTAATAAGCGCATAGCGAACCCCGAGAAAGGGAGAGGAAATCCTCCCGGTTTCTTTCACTTCCTTGAGAGCGTTTTTGATACTGTTAACCGGTATCGCAAATCCGATATTTTGCGCGCCCTGTGCCATTGCTACATTCACTCCAATCACCTTTCCCGAAAGGTCAAGAAGGGGTCCGCCGGAATTACCGGGATTGATGGCGGCATCCGTTTGGATAATGCCCGAAAGTCGCTCCGACGCGCCGAAACCGGATCCCGCGACAAGGTTTCGCTTGAGACCCGATACGATGCCTCGGCTCACGGTATTGGAAAACTCGCCGAGCGAATTCCCGATCGCAACCGCGGTCTGACCTACTTTAACGGCATCGGAATCGCCGAGGTCGAGCGCCGGAAAATTATCGCCCTCGATTTTCAGAATCGCGATATCTTGTACCGGATCGCGCGCCAAGACGCGCGCCGAGTATTCTTTTTTGTCACTCATAATGACCGTATAATCTGCCTGCATTTCATCTACGACATGCCTATTGGTAACGATAGTTCCGTTGGAAGAAACGAAAAATCCGGATCCCTCGCCAACCGTTTGTCGTTCGGTTTCTCCGGTATCGTACTCGCGTTCATAAAACGGGTTTCCGAAGAAAAACGGAAATCCCGGATTATCGAAAAGGCTTCGGTACTTGGGGACATCTTTGGTTATCACGACGCTCACGACAGCCTTCGTGCTTTTTTCAACCAAATCGACAAGGAGCGCCTCTTCCGAAGAAACCGCCGAAGGGAGCGTCATCGACGTATTTTTTTCCTTTTGATTCGCAATATCTCGGAAGATGGGCGGGAGTGGGAGGCTAAGATCGCTCGCAAGGCGCGGCCCGACCCACCATCCCAGAATGCCGCCAAACAAGCCGAACAGAAAACTTACCAGAAGGACGATTGATCCGCCACGTCGGCATTTTTGCGGACTCCCCTCTCCCTTTTTCATCTCTTCCGATTGAGACACGTTTATGGTTTCCATAGGGGTTGAGTAAAAAGTTAATTATTTTTAGAAAATAAGTGATGGATCGCCTTCGGATTTTTCGAGGGCGCGTTTCTCAAATGACCGCAGCTCTCCATCGCGGAAGAGAACGGCACCAACTCCCGCATCCCAAATATACCGGCGCGGAAAAATGAAGACAAGCTTCTCCCGTTTTTTCTCGTTTAACCAATCCGAAAACATCGGTTTCCGAGTAAATACCTGTCGCAGGTGCGCCAGCTCTTTCTCACCTTCCGTTTTTCGCTCCAACACAGACACAATATGAAATCCGATCGAACTTTCTATAATCGGACCAACCCTGTTTACCACCTGAGTCTTTGCGGCGTTTTGCAGTTCCGGAACAAGCGTTCCAATATCTACCCAGCCTAAATCTCCCCCGGACTTTCCCGAGTCTCCTTCCGAAAATGTTTCGGCCACTTTTTCGAACGATTCCCCGTCTTTGAGTGCGGAGGACGCTTTCTCTATGGCGGATTTTGCCACCGTTATATCTCGAGCTTCTTCGAAAGATTTTTCAAGATTCTCCCGATAGAGGGATGGGATGATGATTTTTTCTTGAAATGTTTCGATATCCCATCCATACAAAGTTTTGAGTCGATCTTCGAGATTTTCCTGACTTCCTCCTTCTTTTTGAATGGCCGCTTGAAATTGCCTCTCTATCTCATCATCGGAAAAACGAATGCTCTTTTCTCGGGCAAGCGAGCGGATAATCTCATCTTCCACGAGTTTGTTCAAAATATCTTTCTCTCGGATCAGAAGTCGGCTTTTCCCTTCCGGCGTATCAAAATCCACCCGAAACCCCCGCTCTGAAAGCGCCTCTGCTTGCGATTCGTAAAACCTGCGCACCGATTCCCGATCGCGATCAAGTTCTCGATAGGATATAAAAGCGCCATCCACGACAGCGACCGGAAACGGAAGAACGCGACGAAGCAAGGTGGCAACCAAAGTATCCGGATGAAAGACAACAAGAAACGCGCTGGAAACAAAACTGATTCCGACAACGAGAATCACGCCAAAAAGCATCGTCCCCAAACGAAAACGCGCGTGTTTTTTTTCCATTCCCTCTTTTTTTTCGGTTTCGTTGTTTTCCATAGCGTTTCAGCGATTATTGTTTTTTGAACCGAAAAATTCGTACCACCATTGTATCGGATTCGGCATTTCGGGAGAAGTAGCGCCGAGAACCGTCGGAACAGATGCTCGAAAATCGCCCGACTCGCTCTTCTTGGCGGCAGTTTTCGTTCGCCCCCGAATAAAAACAACCTTCTCTCCGGACTTTTGGTATTCGAGAAGACGTTTGGCTTCCTGTTCTCGGAAACTGTCCGATTGGAGATACTCGATACGGTCGCGGAGCTTTCTGTTTTCTTGATCCACTTGGTTTGCTTCCCTTTCAAGGGCTTGAATCTCCACCAGTATACTTTTGTTTCGTTTGGACTCCTCGTACGCGCGGTATCCGACAAAAAGACTCCCAACAATACCGAGGAAAAGAATTCCTCCCGAGAAAAAAAATACGAATACTTTTTTCATACTAACGACGATAGGTAAAAATCGGCGCGATAAGAAAGAAAATCATAGAGATCACTGCGAGAATGGAAATCACCACCCATGCGGCATACATTCGTCGATATCGTTTTTTGAATTGCGTCATAGAACGAGTTGAAAAAATTAAAGTTTGATACGAAATCCACTTTTTACCCGTGATTCTTTTCCGTTCTCTCTGTTGAGAGTATCTTTCGCACTTCGCCGAGATCGATAGCGTCCTTAATGTGTCGGAAAGGTTTCGGAGCGATATGCTGAATTTGCCCGAGAGAAAGCGGCGCGTCTTTCGGCGCGTACGCCTTGGGGGTAAACGTATGCGGTGCGGATGTTGCGATACCCTTCTCCAGTACCGGGTTCTCCGACAACGGATCAAAACGGGGAGCGCGAAATTGCGGAGACGAAATAGGTGCTGTGTGCGCGGGAAAGGGATCTGTTCGTGTTTTCGCAATCGTTTTTTGAAAACTCCTGAAGTGTTCTTTACAGAAGGTTGGGCGTTTCCCATCCGGACGAAACGGAACTTCGATTTCAATATTACAAACGGCGCACCTGGACCGAAACAAAACCCGCTCCTCCGTTGGCACCGCCGCCGACGCTTCCTCGCGAAGCGGAGCAAGCGGTTTCCCGGAAACAACGAATTCGTTTGGACGAGTGGGAGCGTTCGGTATTCTCTCTACCATGGTCGGTGCCAATGGTTGCGAATCCCGCCTTTGAAATGACTGGGGTGAGCGATTATTTTCATGCCATATATGTTGCTCAAGCGGCTTCTGCACCGATCTTTGCGTCGCCACGGAATAAGGCAGGGGCGATTGTTGGGGCGACGCTGGAATCGGTACGGCTGAAGTGGGGGGTGAGGCGGCACCTTCGCGAGCCGACTCTTCGGCGCGCGCACGCATCCGCTCCTCAAAACTCTGTCGTTCTTCCTCGGTCAGAATTCCGGTCCACCGACGAATTTTGTCTTCGACGTCCTGCTTGTTGGCGGCGTATCGCTCGCGAGAAAGTCGGATGATCTTGTCGGCATTCTCCATACTTTCCGGAAGCTCAATCGGCGGAAGCGTCGTCGCGCTGAAGGCGTCTCCCGCAATACCGTCAATCATGAGTTTCAAATAGATGTGGTACTTTTCAAGATTCACGATATCGGTTGCCAAGAAAATCGGTTCGAATTCTTTTTCGAGAAATTCCGCGTCTGTCGCGCCCACGCGAAAACTAATGATCGTACCCGTATTGCCGAAGATAGCATCGCGCACCGGTTCTTCGATTTGCAAGATATATTGATTGGCAAGCGTAAGATTTAATCGATACTTGCGCGCTTCGGAAAGAATATTTCCAAACGACTCCGTCGCGAAATTTTGAAACTCGTCCACGTAGAGATAGAAGTCTTTGCGCTCCTCTTCGGGCATATCCACGCGCCCCATCGCGGCGAGCTGAATCTTGGTAATCATCATCGCGCCGATGAGGGCGCTGTTGTCTTCGCCGATACGACCCTTGGAGAGATTCATAATGAGAATCTTCCCGCTATCCATAACATCGCGCACGTCAAACGAAGAAATCGTCTGTCCGACAATGTTGCGAATAAGCGAACTCGAAAGAAACTGCCCGACTTTGTTTTGAATCGGCGCGATCACTTCTTGGAGTACGCGATCGTTCCATTTGGTGTATTCGTCAACCCAAAACGACCGTACCACCGGATCGGTCACTTTTTCAAGCACGCGCTTCCGGTATTCCTTGTCGACCAAAATTCTCATCACGCCCAAAAGCGTCGATCCGGGATATTCAAGGAGCGCCAAGATTGCATTTCGCAGAATATACTCGAGTCGCGGTCCCCAGGAGTCAGCCCATATTTTTTTGAACACGCCGACCAAACCCGACGCGACCAAATGCCGATACTCGGGTCCGACGTGCTCCATCACATTGAAGGCGACGGGGAAATCCTGATCCGAGGGATTGAAATAAATGACATCGTTCGCGCGCGAGGGCGGAATGGCGCGGATGAGTTTCTCGGCGGTGTCACCGTGAGGATCGATATAGGCGATGCCGTAACCGTGCTGAATATCCTGAATGACGAGGTTCTCGAGGAGGTTCGTCTTCCCCATACCCGTCTTCCCGATGATATACATATGCCGGCGGCGATCATCCGCCTTGATGCCGAACACCCGGTTCTCGTTTCG
>Ga0268298_10004197_pt1 | contig 14213 bp, 10 predicted proteins | sample WWTPWeurt_MetaG_FD_194462 | JGI IMG/M metagenome (GOLD analysis project Ga0268298, IMG submission 194462) | Activated sludge microbial communities from WWTP in Nijmegen, Gelderland, Netherland - WWTP Weurt | ecosystem: Engineered > WWTP > Aerobic digester > Activated sludge | place... | reverse complement strand
ATGCAAAAACATGGATGAACAAACCCAGCGGAGACAAGTGGGAGGACATCGGCCACGCCGCAGGGGGAGAACTCGCCGACGCCGCAATCACCGGCCCCGCCGCGCTCGCAGGCGGCGGAGCGGCAGTAGGGGGAGTGAAGGAAGTCGCGGAACACGCGACAGCACACGCCGCGAAAAAGGCGGCGAAAAAAGCCGCGAACCATACCGCCAAAGAAGCGACCCACGAACTGACAGAGGAAGTGGCCCGAGCCGAAGCCAAACACGCCCCCGCCGGTCGGCGAGGACAAGCCACAAAACGCGCAGCCCGCCACGAAACCAAGGAAGTCGCTGAACACGAAGCAACGGAATCGCTGAGCGGAGGGGTCGAAGCGAAAGCGGAAAAAGCAGCACCGAACCCGCACGGTTCAGACGGCGCGCCGGACCATCGGGAGAAGGTGAATGAACTGTTCAAGGAAACACAAGCGGAGTACCGAAATACACCTCTCACGGTCCAAAAGAACAAGTTCTTACCCGAAAAGGAAAAGGCGGGCCTTCGACGACGACCGGACGTCTCGGTCGTGGACGACAAGGAAAAGAAAACCATAAAAGTGATCGAAGTGGGTAGGACGAACCATTCTGGACAACCCAAACCCAGAGAACGCAAGAAATTTGGGGAATACGACCGGCACGGAATTCCTCATGAGTTTCATCCGCTTCCCCCCAAACCACCGAAAGGACCTTGACATGGCAGAACTTCAATTTGCGGCCTCTTTGGAGGAAACGGCACAGATCATCGAGTCGATTCTCTCGTGCGGGGATGTGTATGCGATTGAGGAATCGCGAACAGTGCCGCGACCCGAAGACGCCGAACGCTTTCGGAGCGTTCGCAAAGACCACCTTATACGCTGGAACAGCCAGATTTCTGCCAGGCTGTATTTCTTTGGCGACTACTCGCTGTTTGCACCGCACTTTTGGTTCGCCAAAGACGGACGGACGTGTTGGCCCGCAAGCCAAGGCGGCCCCTACATTGGCTTCAAGTTTGTTCTCCCAAGAGCGGGACGTGCGCTGGCCAACGATGGCGACCTGTACACCGAATCCTTCTACATGATCCCCGAAGAACACCGGGTTCCGGGTGGGAGTACGTCGCTGACGAAGGAACAGCTTGCGCCGATGCGGGAGGCGTATAAGGACTTTGTGAAGCGGGCGAAGCGGATTTTGGTGCGGCATACGCTCAAAGGGTCGGACATCAAGGTGTGGATCGGGCGGGAGTCGCTGCAAAGGGTGGAGGCGGGGGAGCTGTGTTTGAGCTGGGGGGACCGGCACTACTCGGCGGGGACGTGGCGCGAAGGGAGATGGCCCCCGGACGTTTTGGCGATCATGCAGGCGGAATAAATCGCGCGAGAAACGCGCGGTGGGGGGAGGCTCGGCACGGCTTGGCCGGGCGGAAGAAGCCTGACACGGCCCAGGATGGCCTTGGATCAAACCTGCCTGGGGGGTGAAACCTTCACCCCAGGCCTTGGATCAAACCTGCCTGGGGGGTGAAACCTTCACCCTGGGCCTTGGATCAAACCTGCCTGGGGGGTGAAACCTTCACCCTGGGCCTTGGATCAAACCTGTTTGGGGGGTGAAACCTTCACCCCAGGCCTTGGATCAAACCTGCCTGGGGGGTGAAACCTTCACCCCAGGCCTTGGATCAAACCTGTTTGGGGGGTGAAACCTTCACCCCAGGCCTTGGATCAAACCTGTTTGGGGGGTGAAACCTTCACCCACAACTTTGGATCAAACCTGCCTGGGGGGTGAAACCTTCACCCCAGGCCTTGGATCAAACCTGTTTGGGGGGTGAAACCTTCACCCACAACTTTGGATCAAACCTGTTTGGGGGGTGAAACTCGGAAGGGCTTTGTGACTCGTTCGATTGTTTTGATGGTTTGGTCGATTTCTTCGTCTGTGGTTTCAAAGCTCAGGGAAAACCGAACGCTCTCGCTCGCCTCCTGTTCGGAAAACGAAAGCGCCCGCAGGACCGAAGACGACTTGATCTTGCCCGAGCTGCACGCCGCCCCTGTCGAGACTGCAATCCCCTCCAAATCCAGCGCCTGCATCAGCAGATCGCTTGGTATCCCCACAGCGCGCACATTCAGAATCGTAGGACACACATGTTCCGGGTCTCCGTTTGGCACCATGTTTCCAAGCGCACGCAAACCCGCTTCCAAACGCTGTCTCCGCTCCGCCACATTCGCCATCGCCGGGAGCATCTTTTCCATCGCCAACTGCGCACACGCCCCCAGACCACAAATCCCAGGCACATTTTCCGTACCCGCTCGTCTCCCATGTTCCTGTCCACCTCCCAAAAAGACTGACGGCAGAAGCAAGGAACCTTCCCCCGACTTCGGACCCCCGACCGCCAGCACCCCTACCCCTTTCGGACCACAAAACTTATGTGCCGACAGACTCAACGTCGAGACCAGCGGTGCAATCGAATGGAGCGGTATTTTCCCCGATGCTTGCACCGCATCACAGTGCAGGAACGCCCCAACATCCATCGCCAGGTGAGCCAATTCCGCAACTGGATACAGATTCCCAATCTCGTGTTGCACCAGCGTAACAGAGACAATCGACGCTCTGTCTGTGTGCAGGATTTCTTTCAGGGATTGCAGGTCCATGCGGCCCATGCGATCGAGCGGCAGAAACGTCGTCCGAAACCCCTTTTCCGCTAGCCGATTCACTGTTTTGAGCACCGATGGATGCTCAATCGGCGTCGTCACGATGTGTTTCGGCAGACCGCGTTCTTCGCACAGTGCCGCAAGACCCGTCAGCGCCGTGTGATTCGACTCCGTTCCACCCGAAGTGAACATCACAGACGCCGCAGGAACCGCCAAGAGCCGCGCCACCTTTTGCCGAGCTTCTTCACACAGCGCACGCGCTTTCCGGCCTTCCTTGTGTTGAGACGATGGATTTCCAAAGTGCAAGAAAGCCTCGTTCATCGCGGCGATGACCGAAGGATGAACCGGTGTCGTGGCGCAGTTGTCCAAATAGATGCGTTTTTCCATGCCCGAACACTACCCGAATTGCCACCGCAAAAACTAAAATGCTTGCCCAAATTCTGCGGAGAAACGAGGCGCGTACACTGCACCGCTTCGGGGGGCCAAAAGGGGGAAACCCAGGTCGAGCCGGATGACCTCTCTGTTGAACTGGGGCAAACCCAGACGCAGACCAAAACCCACGTCCTGTCGATACGTCGTTCCCGATGGCGTTCCATCGCGCAAATACCCGAACAGAGAAGGCGGCGCGTCACCCCCATCGTAAAACAACACCGCTCCTGCGTGGATCGTCCACAGGTTCAGAGCCTTCGTTCTTAGCTCCGCATTGACACGATACAGATTTCCCCCTTGTAGACCCCTGGGTGCAAACCCGCGCAGGCCGTTGTCCGAACCGAGCGTCATCCTCTGTTGCTCCAAATCGCGTCCCCGCAGCTGCAAACGCCCCACAAGGTGAAGCCGCAAAGGTCCAAAGGCAGGCGTAATCTCGCGCGCTTCCACAGACAGATATTCATTGACCAAGGCACCGCGCGGATCGACCCCGTGCTGCAAACGAACACCTGCTTTGACCTCATAGGAAAACAGATTGTCCAGAAGATAGTGCAAGTTCGTCAGCGTTCCCGAAAACTCCAGATAGTTGCTGGAAAAGCCGAAAATCTTCGAGGCGTAGCGCATCTCAAGGGACAGGTCTGGGCCCAGCTTGAAATCCTCGGACAGCGCAAGCGTTTGGATGTCTGTAAGACGAATGAACCGCGCCGTAAACAGATTCACACCCAAAAAGGGACCCGATGCGCTTTCGCTGCGCGGAAGAAGATGCAGATACTCCGCCTTCGCCGCTTCCGAGATTGTGTCGGGAAATTCCGGGGCCAGGCCGTACTGCACATGTTGCACACGAAACCCCAAGCTCAGGTTCAGTTTGTGGACGACGCCCGCAGAGTACTGAATCTGAACCTGCCCCGCGATCTGTTCACGCGCATACACATCCGGCACGTCCTCTGTGAGTACCTTTCGGTAATAGATCGAGCCCCCTGAAAAGTACCGCGCGATGTCCTTGGTCACTTGCAGTTTGGCTTCCCATCCAAGCCGCGTGCGCAACGAAAACAGAGGCCGCCCGACCTGAACATACAGCTGCCCGCCTTCGACCTGGCTCGTGTCTCTGTTCAGAAACAGCCCGCCGATGATTTTCAGTTGATGACGTGACCCCCAGATGCGCGGATCGGAGTACGACATCCCCAGCGCATAGCGCCCCGGATCAAAACCAAAATCAAACGACAACCGCTTGTTCCGACCCGCCAAATTGTGTTCCGCAAACTGAAACGACAACACATCGAGCCGCGCCTGATCAAAACGAAATTCCGTGTTCAGCCGCAAACTCCACTGATCTTTGGTCGCGACCAGGATTTTCACTCTGTCCGGTGTCGAACCGCGCAGCGCGACCAAACGTGCGACAGACAAGATGAACAACCCCCGCAAATTCCGACCGCTCTCTTCCACCAGATCGCGGCGGAAACGCTCCCCCACATGAAAGAGAAGTTCGCGCGCAATCACTTCCTGTCGCGTTCGGACATGAAAGGCATTCAGCCACACCCACGGAATGTATTTTGCGAGCGGAAACTCCCCCGGAAGAATCACTTTGCTCGCATCGATCAGGACCTCTTCGATGATTTTGCCGTCGGGTGAAGGATCTACGTCGTTTTTCGTTCGACCCAACCGAGCCAGCGCATCCTGGATCAGTTTTTCTTCATACTGACTGCGGATTTTCGGCTTGTTGTCTGCACGGACCTTCGGGAAAAACGCGAGCGCGCCGATCCACAGAAGCGCAATCCAAAGGAAGAACCTACCCAAGCGTCGGCCTCCCGTTCAAGACAAGGGGGTCTGTGTCCGTTTGGAAAAATGCACCCGCAAAAACGCGATGATGGCGGGCAAAATGGACAGGAAAACCACGACGATGATCACGAGTTCGATGCGCTTGGGAATGCTCGGGAAAAGGGTTCCCAGAAAGGAACCCAGAAGCGTCATCGAAGACACCCATCCGACGGCCCCGATCACGTTGTAAAGAGCAAACCGGCGGTACGTCATTTGGGCGATGCCCGCAGCAACGGGAACGAACGTGCGCAAAATGGGCATGAAGCGCGCGATGATGATGGTTTTTCCACCATGCTTTTCGTAAAAAGCGTGGGCCTCGCGGATGTGTTCGGGGTTGAACAAACGCGACTTGGGACGGCGAAACAGAGCCGGTCCCGTTCGTCTCCCAATCGAGTAGGAAACCGCATCCCCTGCGACGGCCATGATCGAAAGCAAGAGGTTCATGTGCAACAGATTCAGGTCGTACTTGGGATTCGCCGCGAACACGCCCGCCGTGACCAGCAGTGAATCGCCAGGCAGAAAAAACACCATCACTCCGGTTTCCGCAAAAATGATTCCCATCATGATGAGCAGCGGATAGCCCGTCTGAATCGCCTGTGCGATCAGGTCTTCGGGGTTGCGAATCAAGTGAAAGAGGGTGCGCAAAAAATCCATGTTGGGTCGTTGCCTTTGCCAGTCAAAAGTGGGCGGCAGTGTGTCAGATTCGCGCGCACTCGTCGAGCCATCGCGATGCCGCGCTTCCAACGTGTTCCAAAAAACGCTGGCGGGGCTGCTTGACACGTCGGCTTCGGGCCTTAGCTTTGCAAAGTTGTCCGATGAGCAAAGAAAAACGCGATTACTACGAAGTGCTTGGTGTGCCTCGGTCCGCGACCGACGCCGAACTGAAAAAATCCTACCGCCGTTTGGCGATGGAGTTTCACCCGGACAGACGGCCCGGCGACAAGGAGGCAGAGGAAAAGTTCAAAGAAGCCGCTGAGGCATATGCGGTCTTGTCCGATGCGGAAAAGCGAAGCCTCTATGATCGGTTCGGACACCAGGGCCCGGCACAAAACGGCTTTTCGGGTGGTTTTTCGGGCATCGAAGATATTTTCTCGGCGTTCGCAGACATTTTCGGGGGTGGCTTTCCGGGTTTCGGGAGCGGGGGCGGCGGACGGCGGGTCGCTCGGGGGGACGACATCGAAGTCGAGTTGACCATACCGTTTCTCGACGCTGCCAAAGGCACGAAGCGCGAGATCGAAATCGACCGCCATTCCCTCTGCGAAACCTGCAAAGGCTCGGGGGCCAAACCGGGCACGCAACCACAACGCTGCCGGTCGTGCAATGGACGGGGACAAGTCGCTCACCAGCAGGGCTTTTTTGTGATCTCGACGACGTGCCCACAATGTCGGGGTGCGGGAACGACCATTGCCGACAAGTGCTCAGGTTGCAAAGGGGCCGGACAAGTTCCGAAGCGAGCCGCGGTCAGCGTGACGATTCCGGCAGGCATCGACGACGGCCAGCGGTTGCGTTTGCCGGGACAAGGCGATGCGAGTCCTCAGTCAGGCGGCGATGCGGGGGATCTATATGTGCTGTTGCGGGTTCAAAGCGATTCGCGTTTTGCCCGCGACGGAGACGATTTGTGGACCGACGTACCGCTGACGTTTGCCGAGGCCGCGCTCGGCACTCGCGTCGAGGTACCGACCACCGATGGCACCGAGACGATCGAAGTCGCACCGGGAACACAGCCTCTTTCCAAACAAGTCTTGTCCGGTCGAGGCATGCCGAATGTTCGGGGCCGAGGACGCGGGAATTTGATCGTGCGTTTTGTCGTGCTCGTCCCGAAAGAACTGCCGCCGGAAGCCCGCGAGCTGGTCGAACAGCTCGCTCCTCATTTGTACAGCCCGCGCAGTACCCAGTCTCATGCGAATGTTCTCGACGACGCTCATGAGGACGATGCGGAATCACACGACGGCCCCAAGGCGTCGTTTTTCGATCGTCTGTTTCGCAAGAACAAAAAGAGCGAGAAAACCGAAAAAGGCGAGAAGGAACACGGCTGAAAACGCGGGCGCTTAGCGACGACAACCCAACCGGTCCGAGCAGGCTTTTGTGGTTCGGCTGGGGTGACGCCAGAACCAGACGACGACGGAAGACGACGACGGAAGACGACGACCCAGAAGTCGAAGCGGTTTTTCAGTTTTTTCAAAAATTTGTGCTTGACCGACATACGCGCAGCCTGATAGAAGTCTTGCCCACCTGGGCGTTTTCACCCGGCGGTTTGTTTTAGGCGTATAGCTCAGTGGTAGAGCATCGGCCTTACAAGCCGAGGGTCACAGGTTCAAGCCCTGTTGCGCCTACTCAAAATTGAATAGTTGGCCCGTTTGGGGTGGTAGTTAAGTTGGTTATAACGCCGGCCTGTCACGCCGGAGGCCGCGGGTTCAAGTCCCGTCCACCCCGCAAAAAAGCCCGAGTTTCTCACGAGATTCGGGCTTTTTCTTTTTCCACAAAACCACCCGCACAGCTCCGTTGCGAAACCAAGCCTACGGTTTTTTGTAGAGCAGGGTTGTGCCCTGTTGCAGACGACGGTTTACCGAGGTGGATTGCACATACACGGCAAAGCCCGCGTGGTCGCCCGGACGCACCTTGATGCGAACGCCGATGGGCAGGCCCAAGAGTGTTTTTGCTTCGTCGCCCACGTAGATTTTTCCGCTCGCGGTTTCGACAATTGCGATTTCTTTGTATTCCTGCACAAGTTCCGGTTTTGTAAGTTGATAGTAACCGTGCCCCTTGTGAAAAGAACCTGAGCCAAGCGCGTTTTCCACACAGGTACGTATGTCGCAATCTGCGCTCACGGTTAGTACCACAAACTGCCCTGTGGCTTCTGTGAGTGTGTTTTTGACTTCGGTCACTGTGACGGTTGAAAGATCCGTGGTGAACACGCCCGCAACGGCTTTTTGTCCTTTGCTGCGCGCTTGATAGAAGTTCTGCAAGCCCTGCTGCATGGTCTGCTCAAGCTTCTTGAGGCCTGCTCCGCTCGTCTCCCATGCACGGATGTTTCCGTCGGGAATGCCGAATTTTTTAAGCACATCCTCACCACCGGGCGGGGTCAAAAAGCACAGCGTCCACCGACCCGTCGCCTGCGCCTTCTCGATCATTCCTTTGAGCTTCGTGTTGTACCGAGAGGAACTGTTTTCCTCGCCATCGGTCAGCACCAGCAACAGGAACGAGACATTTTCCAAGTCCGCGCCCTCAATCGCTGCCAGATCGTCCATGGCTTTGCCCGTCGCATCGAGCAGCGCCGTCGTACCCGTACACGAAATGCTGGCCAGAGAATCCACGTCCGCAATCGGTTTCGCAAAAAAGCGCGGAGGGTCCACCCGCGATTGAAAGGTATAAAACGACACAAACGTCTGCTGCGAATGCGCCGCCGTGTTTCTGCGAATCTCGTCGAGTTGTGCGTTGAACACCGTCACCACTTTTTTTCGGACAGAGGACATCGACCCCGAACGATCCACCACAAAACAGATGTGATTTGTCGTTGCTCCCGTTTTGGCAATCTCGACGGCAATCTGGGCTGCTTGTACCAAGTTGGTGGTCTTTGCCGCAGCCCCGGCGGCTTTCTTTGTCGTCGCGACTTTTTTGGTCGTCGCAACTTTTTTTGTGGCTGTGGTTGTGACTTTCTTTGTTGCCGTCGCTGTCTTGTTCGCGGCAGCCTTTTTGGTCGTCGGTTTCTTCTTGCTTCCAGATCCTGTTGGACTTCCGGCAGTCATGTTCCCCCCTTGTTGAGCAATCTGCGCAAACGCTCACCTTTTACGGTCCATGCAGACGGGGGTTTCCGTCAACCGCAAAAAACAAACGCGGCTGCTACGAAGAGATCACGGAAACAAAAAACACTGTGCAGACAGGTGGGACGAAGAACTGGAGTCACTCGGAGGACTATCGCGAGAGCGTGCTGCCAAGGGGAACGCCACCTACGAAATAGATTCCCGTCGGAGAATCCACAAGAACATCCCACAGGAACGTACCAACAAACGGAATTTGCTCGATGGTGGACACCTCAGTGCCATCCACTCTGTCGCCCACGCGAAGCTGTCCCAACCATCGACCATCGGCATCGGCATCGGCATCGGCATCGGCAAGGGGATGGGATGCGGAACCCAGCAGTTTCCGGCCATCCGCAAGCGTGGCCGAAAAAAGCTTGTGCGAAGACACCACCGGAACGCTCTTTACGGCAACGACTCGAGCGACGATACGAACGCCGTCCCGATTTTTGGAAAAAATCGGCTCACCTGGCTTGAGGGTAGGCAACGGGCGTGGTCCAAAAGGAGTGTCAACCAGCGTTTCCGGGGGCAGACACCGGCAACCTGAGCAAAAGCTCTCTGAACCACAAAGAGAGCTCTCACAATCGGTCTCGCCCGGCATGGCTATGGGACCGCAAGCACGGACAATTTGACCGTCGGGAAGACAACACTCTCCTTTCCGAGCCGGGCACGGTAGGCGTTGACCTTTGGGAATGCACTGCGAAACCGTATTCCAAGGCGTACTACAAAGGGTTGCGTTGGGAGCGTGCAAATTTGGACATGCGACCAGGCCTGTTTGCAAGAAAGAACCTCCTACCATTCCTCGCGCGCAGGTGAACTGAATGGCACGGGTTCCACCATCGGGACAAGGCGTTGCGCAGACCTTGTACTGCAAATGAAAGGGGGCCAGGTGGCCGATTTTGTAGAGCTTTCGGAAACGTCTCTCTGCGTCACTCCGAATCAGGGCTTCATCCATCGCACATTGCGACTTGGCAGCCGATTCGGCTTGGGCGCGCTGGGCCTCCAGTTTTTGTGCGGTTCTTCGTTCTGCCTCAAGCCGCGCTTCCTCCTTTTGGCGAGCTTCCAAGGCCTCCGGTTTGGGCTCACATGTCCAGACATCGTTACAGGGGCAAGGATTGTCGGGACTACACGGCGGACAGTACTTCTTCTTGACGGCCCGCTCATGCGGCTGACATTGGATCGGCGCACAAACACCCACACCGATCAAAACGGTACCGCTACCCCAAAATACACCCACCTGGATCAAAAGAAACACAGACCAAAATCTGCGCGGGATCATAGGACACATTGTCCTCGATTCCCCCCACCGGTGTCTACGCGCAGATCGCGTATGGCAACTCGAGCATTTCTTGAAAAACTACGGAATGGGAGTGCCTGAAGAGGGTGTCCACACCGGCGGCGTCGCAGGGGGAATGGCAGGCGGAGCAGGAGGAGGGGGCGGAGCAGGCGGAACAGCCGGCGGCGTCGCTGGAGGAGGCACAACAGGAGGAGGCGTTGGCACCACTTTCGGCGGCGGCAGAGGCGGAAGCGGAACGCTAGGTGTTGGGGGTACATACACAGGTGGAGGCACAGAGCCTTGGGCTTCAGGACACCCTCGGAAGGCCGGAATCCCGGCTACATCTGGGCACAGATCCGCAATGTCCGTAATGCCATCTTTGTCGCGATCGGAAACCCCCGAAGAAACCGAGGCAACTTTGGTGTCTCCGAGACGCCCAAAGAACGCGAAACTGACTTCTCCGTCGGGAGTGACCGCAGGACCACCAAAGACGCCCGGTTGAAAAAGCGCGCGGCCATCGAGGCGCAGACCGAAATTCTGTGTCAAATCGACCTTCACACCCCCACCCGCGCCGATGCTGTACACCGTGTCTTGCGCCAACATCGCAGCATTCGACGACGACGTGGTAAAACCGCCCGCCCCGACCAACACATACGGCTTCACCCGACCGGTCAGGATATGAACCAAGCCTTGCAACCGATACCCGATGCCCAGCACGCGGGCCGAGGAATCAAACTTGGGATTCGGTTCGCCACCTCGCGTATTCGAGGGAGACAGACCGAGTTCCCCTTCCAAAAAGAAGTGCCGATGGAGACCGACGGAAAAGCGGATTCCCAAAAGGCCTCCGTGATTCACCTGACTGGCCTCAGTGTTGTCCAGCCGACCCACGCCCCCCTGTGGATTCCACAAGTGAGTCCCACCGAAAAGGTCCAGCTCATATTCGGGAGAGAAGTCGGCTCGCGCAACGCCGCCGAAAGCCACACCGGTCAAAATCACCAGAGCCGAGATACTTTTTTTCATCGTTCGCACCTCCACACCGCGAAAAACTCCATCAGAGTTGTCTCTTCTCGTCCGACGCGCAACCCGCTTCCTGCCCGCCGCCACCACAAAAAACCAAGCGCGCATTCTATCGCATTTTTCCGAGGCTGCTCGAAAAACGACAACTTGTCACTCACGTTGTGCCCTTCGGAAGGAAAGCGAGGGTCGATGTCATCGACATGTCACCGCACAGTCATTTTTTCGCGGGACCAAATTTGCGTTTCAGCGACGGGAAAAACTTGGCTATCTTCTTGTCATGTCCGTTTCCGACCGTTCCGCATCCGATTCGTTCACTCGGTTTTCGCGCTTCCAAGACGATCTTCTCACGACTTGGCGACGACGATTCGTCACGATTCCGATCATTTGTTTCTTCGCCGCTCTTGTTTGGGTGTTGTCTCCCCTGTGGCTGCTGTTGGGTGTTTTGACCGCACCGTTTGAAAAACGCCCATTTGCCAGATTGCGGTTTCTTTTGTTTGTATCCGGCTATCTATTCGGTGAAGTGTTGTTTTTGCTTTTGCTATTCTTGCAGTGGTTGTTTTTGCTTGGATTTTTGCCTGGAAGCCGAGCTCGGATGTATCGAGCTACGGTTTCCTTGTCCAATCTGTGGGGACAAGTGTTGTATCTTTTAGGTGTATATTCATTTGACCTGCGGCTGTCTTTTGAAGGTTTAGACTCGCTGGAAAAGCCTGGTCCACTGATTGTTCTTTCGCGCCACGCGAGTTTGGGTGATACGCCGCTTGCGCCCACGTATTTTGGTTCGCAATATGGTTTTCGATTGCGCTATATCGTAAAAAGTGAGCTAAAAAACGATCCGGTATTTGATGTGATCGGAAAACGCCTTGGTTCGTGCTTCGTCCGTCGAGGATCGAAAGACAGTGGGCGCGAAATCGAATCGGTTTGTGCGCAGTTGGATGGCCTGTCTCCAAACGATGCAGTCATTTTGTATCCTGAAGGAACACGCTTCTCAGAGGCAAAACAGAGACAAATCATTGAGAAAATCCACCGCGACAATCCTTCTTTGTTTGCACGAGTGGGTCATCTAAAGCATGTGATTCCACCACAGCTCGGCGGTGCGATAGAATTACTTGCTCGCAATCCAGGGGCTGATATCGTGATTGTGCAACATGTGGGTTATGAAGTTGCTGCGACATTTCGCGATCTAATAGACGGTCGTGCTTTGCATCAACGCATTCACGTCGGATTTCGCCGATTTACATACCAGGATTTGCCAAAACCGGATGATCGAGAAGCACTCGTGACTTGGTTGTTGCAAAGGTGGAGCGAAATGGACGAGTGGGTGGGCGAAAGAAAGCCCGAGATCATTCCGAAAAGCGCCCCCGACATCGCCCTCGCCGAAGCGCGCCCGTAGTACGTACACGCACGCCGATTCCTGTCATGTTCTTTGTCGCAAGTAGGCTTTGGATTCTGCGGACATTCCTGCCCAAAATTCCGAAAGAATAGGGCTTTTCAAAGGTTCTTTTCTGCACAGCAGAGAACGCCTATCCTCATTCTCCAGCGAACCCGGAACAGGGGTTTTCGTGAATTCTCTTGGGGTGACATCGTGCTTCACGAAGAACTGGCCGAATTTGCGGCGATGCTGTCGAATGCAGAAAAGTCGCTGGACGTGTTTCCTTCCGTTGCACAGATCGACCGGAGTGTCGAGGAACGGTTGGCTCTGTTGGAACAGGAATACGTCGAATACATGAATCGACTGAATCCTGAGCGTTTTGCAGGGAATCTGCATGCGCAAAACACCGCACGGCATTTGCTGAGCAAGTTGTACGCCTGGCATATGCGTGCGGAGCGGGACATTTCAACGCGAGGGGAACGCTCAGGACCGCCCCCTCCTTCACAACCCGCCCTTGTGGCTGTGGCTCGTTTGCGCAGTGTTCAGGCACCCCCTTCCGAACCGGTGGATTTTTCGATCACAACACCCAATGGAACGTATCGCGCGACCCAATTTTTGGCCCAGGGGGATGTCGCGATGTTGTACCAGGGAATCGGGACGGCAGGTTCACACGCGAATGAAAACGTGGTGATCAAAATTGCAGCGGAAGCGCAAGACAACGATCTCCTCGTCGAGGAAGTACGTGTTTTGAGGACGCTGCAAAGCACGGAGGACGTGCAAAGAAAGCATCTTCCGAAGGTGTTCGGAGAGTTCAAAACACCGGACGGACAAGCGGGGACGATTCTGTCATATTTGGAAGGGTACGATCTGGATCAGATTCTGGAACGGTATCCTCAAGGACTCCCTTCCGAACATGTTGCGTGGATTTTGGCGCGTGCATTGTCCGGTCTGGGTTTTGCGCACAAACATGGCATTTTGCACGGCAACATCGAGCCCGCGCACCTGATCGTTCGTCCTCGGGATCACAATGTTTTTGTGATTGATTGGACATATGCTGTGGTAGCGCCGGAAAAAACGGGTCAGGGGTTCCGCGCGCACAACCCCACGTACAGTCCAGAGGAAGTGGTGGAACGGAAGCCTCCTTTGCCTGCGTCGGATTTGTATTCGCTGGGAAAGACGATGATCTTTCTGTTGGGAGGAGACGTAGAACAGGGGACATGTCCGCAGCATGTGGACGAACGTTTCGTACGATTTGTGCAATTTTTGTGTCGAAAAAGTCCGCGCCAACGGGCTCAAGATGCGTGGGAGGCAGCCCAACAGCTTGCGCAGCTTCGACTGGAAGTGTTTGGCGAGCAGCGCTTTTTGGCTCTTGAGATGTAAAGAAAAGACGCAAGGGAGGAACTCATGGGTGGTGGTCATTATGACGAGGACATCGCGCTCGAAGCGCGTTCTTCCAACCGCGACGTGTTCACGTACAGAGGGTATGGATCGGCACAAGAAGCGACGGCACACAGAGGTGTCCATCCCATCTTGAATCCGTTTGGGAAAATTCGGGAATGTATGAATGAGACTCCGATCGTCGTGGCGATGGATGTCACACGTTCTCGGGGGGACGATACGAAGATCATTTACGACAAACTCCCGATGTTCATGGGACAGATCGAAATGCGAAACTATGTGCCGAGTCCGGCGATCAGTTTTGCAGCGATCGGGGATGCCAATTCCGACCAAGCGCCGTTGCAGGTCGGACAGTTTGAAGCAGACAATCGTTTGGATGAAGTTCTGTCGAAAATGTGGATTGAAGAAGGCGGCGGGGGAACGGGGCAGGAGTCGTATGAACTTGCGGCCTTTTTTTACGCAAGACAGACAAAACT
>Ga0268298_10004196_pt1 | contig 14214 bp, 9 predicted proteins | sample WWTPWeurt_MetaG_FD_194462 | JGI IMG/M metagenome (GOLD analysis project Ga0268298, IMG submission 194462) | Activated sludge microbial communities from WWTP in Nijmegen, Gelderland, Netherland - WWTP Weurt | ecosystem: Engineered > WWTP > Aerobic digester > Activated sludge | place: Netherlands... | reverse complement strand
TGCGTCCGACGCAGGCAGCGGTGATCGGCCGAGGGTGCCGGGTGGCCGTCGGCCGGAAGTAGAGGGGGAGGAGGAGGCCGCCAGGCCGACGACGGAGGACATGGAGGCCGGCGGCTGCCCGGCACCCTCGGCCCGCGCCGACGCGTGAGAGCAAGGCTTTCCTCGTCCACCAAACGTGCAGAGCGAACGTCCGCAACGTGCCGCCAACCGCCTGTCACTCGCCAGGGCCGGTGATATCCGGTCAGGCGGCGCATCGCGCGTCGCAAGACGCGGCCGGCCTTCCAGGCCATGGTCACTGGCAAGGGTGAGGCGGCGACGGCAGGCGCCACGCTGGGCACGTCGCTGCCCCCTCGCGCTTCGCGCGGGCGGCTTGGCACCGCCCGCACCCTCCCCCCTCACGGCTTGGCCAGCGCGCTCAGCACGTTGATGGTCACGCTCTTGGCGATGAACCCGCCGTGGCCGTCGTCGAGGCGGGCCACGATCGTGCGCTGGCCGATGGAGTTGAAGCGGCCGTTGACGTTGTTGCCCACCAGTCCGTTGATGTTGTCCTCGTCCACGCTCGATGACCAGGTCGGATTGCTGCCGGACACGCTGAACGAGACCTGGTCGCCCTCGTAGATGTAGCGCGAGGCGCTGGGGGCCGTGAACTGGATGTTGCCCATGGTGAGCGCGAGCGGGAGCAGGGCCCCCACGTCGATGCTGTCGGTGACCGTCATGCCTCCGTAGGCGAGCTTGGCGGTGATGGTCTGCGGACTCGCATGCTTGTACTGGTGAGTGAAGGTGTGGGCGCACACCTGGCGCGGCAGGCCGCCCTCGGTGACGAACTCGATCGCGCCGGTCGAGGTGCCCGCGTCGCGGTTCTCGAGGTTGGACTTCCAGGTGACCGATCCGCAGATCGGGGTCAGGCCCACCGCGGTGCGTGCCCGCAGCGTCAGGTAGCCGTAGGTGTCGACCACGACCAGCGGGAACGGGTTGTCGTTGCTGGTGATGTCCACCGACGGCAGGCCCGAGGGGAACTGGCAGCGGTTGCCCGCCAGCTGCACGGTGAACTCGCGGGTGCGGGTGGCCGCCGGGTTGCCGCTGTCGCTGAGCACCGCGGTGATGGTGTGGGTGCCGTTGCGCAGCGAGGCCGAGAGTTCGTGCTTGTCGGCCTTGCGCGTGCGCCCCAGCGATCCGTCGAGGCTGGAGCTCCAGTCGATCGTGCCGCTGCCGGCGCCATCTTCCTTGTCGTCGGTCAGCGCGTACAGCCGCACCGGCGCCAGGGCGCCATTGATCCCCAGGCCGACGCGTGCCGAGTAGCCGTCGTCGCACAGGTACTTCGAGCCGATCTCAAGGAACTTGGGCCGCTCGTTGGGCGCCACCTTGGTCTTGTCGTTGAAGACCTTGTCGAACAGCTTCACCTCCCACTCCTTGGAGAGGATCAGCAGGTCGATGTCCACGCCCAGGTTGCCTTCGATGCCGTAGGTCATCGTCCAGGCCGGCGTGCCGGGGTACTGGGCTTCGAACTTGGCGTAGGGCCCGGCCTCGGCCGAGACGCCCGCCACGCCGAACAGCATCAGGCGCAGCGCGGCATAGATGCCGGCCTTGGCCTCGACGCTGCCCTCGAAGGTGGGGCCGGTGATGCCGACGCTGGTGCTGACGGTGTTGATCTTGGTGAAGCCGCTGTCGTACTTGACGCCGGCCTCCAGATGCAGGCTCTGCGTGGCCCCCACTTCCACGTGCACGCGCACGATGCCCTCCAGGTCCACCGTCACCACGATGTCGGGCACGAAGACCAGCGGGCCGGCGGTGATGGGCGGCAGCGGGATGCGGGCGATGCGCTTGGATTCGCGCAGCTCCTTCTTCAGCTTGGCGCTGATGGTGATCTCGGCATCCTCGTCCAGCACGAACTTGCCCAGGAAGTAGGGGTCGGAGCAGAAGGCGCGGCGGCACTTGAAGTCCACCACCACCCGGGGCTGCACCTTGAAGCTGCCGCTGACGGTGATCTGGTCGTCGGTGGTGTTGTGGTTGTCGTCCTGGTCGTACAGCACGAAGTTGAAGTTCTGCTCGATCTTGGTGGTCAGCGGCCGCTTCTGGGCGGCGGCGTAGACCACGCGGCCGTTCTCGAAGGCCGTGGCCCGCTGCACGTCGACCGCGTCGAAGGGTTGGTCGACGCTGATGTCGGCCTCGTCCAGCAGCTCGGCCACGTTGGCCTTGGCGGTGCGCACCTCGACCTTGCCGTCGTTGGTGTTCTGGATGCGCGTGACCTTGCGCATGAAGCCGTTGGGCGCGGCGGTGCGGGGCGCGCTCGAGATGATGTCGTTGACCACCAGGCTGCTCAGGTTGCCGGCCAGCCGGTTGAAGATCAGCGTGCCGGTCGTGGCATTGAAGCTGACCAGCTCTGCCCCCGAGGTGCCGGCGAGCTGCTTCACATTGGTCTTGAGGGTGGCGGTGGCGCGCATCGTGGTGGGCGCCAGGCTGGGCGAGGCAACGGTGAGGCCTTGCGACGGCATCGGCGACTGCACTGCGGTGGCCTGGATGCCCCCGTGCTGGCCCGCCTCGAGGATCGCGCTGCGCGAGCGGGTGGTGGCGTTGAGGCTGCCCTGGAAGCTGAAGACGATGCCCATGTGGGTCTGCACGGCGGTGTAGCTCAGCGCGATGGGCAGATCGAGCTGCTCCACCGCCCCCGGGACACAGGCCAGGGGCTTGCCGGGTTCGCGCACGCCGGTCAGGGCCCCGGTCAGTTCCACGCTGTCTTGCTTGAAACGGTACGAGCCCGACAGGCCATCCTCGGCGCAGGTGCCCTTGAACTCGGCCGTGCCGCTGAACTGGTAGACGCTGCCGGCCGCCGGGCCGGTGAAGTTGACCTCCGCGCCGCCCGCCACGAACGCGATGGGGTTGATCCCCGAGGCGGCGTTGCGCGGAATCAGCCGGCCCGCGAGCACCGTCTGCCCCTGGATCTGGCGCAGCCGCGCCTGCATCCGCATCTGGCCCTTGAAGCTGGAGAGGTCCAGGCCCTCGTCGCCCAGCAGCACCGCCTTGAACGGCAGGCCCTTGGGCGTGGTGCCCGCCACCTCGTAGACGGTCTGCCCGCCGATGGATGGATTGACCTGCGTGGTGATGGTGGCCGGCTGGAAGCTGCGCAGCACCTCCACGCCCACGTCGGCATCGGCCTCGTCGCCGTTGACCAGCAGCTCGCGCAGCGAGCCCAGCGCGGCCATGTCGGCCTGGATCTGCGCGGCGTAGTCGCTGATCCGCCCGAAGCCCTGCAGCACGTTGCCGGTGAACGGCCCGAGGCCGAACACGGCACCGGCGGCGGTGATGCCCAGGTGGTTGCCGTTGATGTAGGAGCGCACCGTGTAGGTCACGCCCAGGTACTGCAGTGTGGTGCTCTGCGGGCCCTTGGGGAACAGCGCCGCGAACTTGTACTCGGCCCAGTCCAGCGTCTCGTCCGCGCTGGGCAGCGTGGCGCCGGCCGCGGCGGTGACGGTGGCCGACGTGGCCGGCAGCGGCGTCGATGGCGCGCCCAGCGTGCGCCGCTCGGGCGCGGCCTGCGCGGCCATGCGTGCGACGAAGGCCTGCGCACCGGCCTGCTCGTCGGTGCCTCCGCCGCAAGCCGCCAGCAGGGCGGCCAGGGCCAGGCCGAACAGGGTGCCGAGAATCGATGGCTTCATGGCCTTGTTCCTCCTTCGTGGGGTGAGCGATGGCTCCCGACCTCGTCTTTCGGCCGGGGCTGTGGTGGGTCATCCGGGCCCCGCGCTGGCACGGATGGCCCGGATGGTGAGCCTGGGCCGACCGCTCGGACATCGCATGATGATGCGACGTTTGGCGCCGGCATGGCGTGGGGTTGACCCGCGACGACGGCATCGAGGAAGCCCACGAGCTCGCCGACACGATCGAATCGCCGCGTGCGCCCGGTGCGCACGTCGTGCAGTTCGAAGCTCAGCCGGCTGAGCTTTCGGGTGAGCCGCAGCTGGTAGCTGGCGCAGAGTTGGTCAACGGGCATGCCGCCAGTCTGGCGGCGGGGCGTTCCATCGGCGTTCCATCACTTGGCACGGCCGATCCGGTCAGCCGGCGCCTGCCGCATCCTGCGGCAAGCCGGGCTGGCGCTTCACCCAGGCGGCCACGGCCGCGCAGTCCATGCCGCCGGCCTGGTGCTGCAGACGGGCCAGCGTCGGTGCGCCCAGGGCCGGGGCCTGGCCGGCAATCATCGCGTCGGCCTCGTCGCGCACCCAGGTCTCGCGCTCGGGCGTGCGGCTCAGGAAGCAGGCCAGCAGCAGGGCCCGCTCGGATTGCCCGGACTTCAGGAAATACTTGCAGAACGACCACAGCGCACGCGCGGTGTAGAGCCGGGCGTTGGCGGCCAGCGTCCCTTCCATGGCCTGGAGGTTGACGCGGTGCCCTTGCGCGTCCTCGCCCAGCGCGTACAGCACGTCGGCCAGGTTGGTCAGCGAGATGGCGATGGCCACCGGCTCGCCGAGTACGCGCTTGATGTCCAGGCTCTGCTCGTAGTAACGCCTGGCCTGGGCGTACTCGCCGCGTCGCTCGTGCACATGCCCGAGGTTGGTCAGCGCGGCCGACTTCACGCGCATGAAGCGGATGCGTTCGCTGATCTCCAGGCTGGCCTGGTACATGCGGATGGCATCCTCCACCTGCCCGGTGGATTCGAAGTTGATGCCGTGGTTGTTGAGCAGGTTGGCCTTCTCGGAGAGGTCGCCGATGGCCGTGGCGATCTCCAGCGCCTTGGCGTACAGGCGATTGGAGTCGTCGTAACGGTCGAGCTGGCTCATCGTGGTGCCCAGCCGGTTGAGCATCCGGCACTGCTCCGAGCGGTTGCCCACCTGCTCCATCACCGCCAGCGCCCGGCCGTACCAGGCCTCGGCGGCCTCGAACCGCCCGCCGAAGTGGTGGCAGATGCCCACCGCGCCGCAGGCGATGCCGAGGAACTCGCTCGGCGGCCCAGGCTCCAGCCGTGCAATGGCCGACTCGGCCAGCGCGACGGCCTGCTCGTCCTCGCCGATCTTGACCAGGAAGTAGGCCTTGATGGCCTGCAGGCCGGCGCGCAGCCGCTCGTCGTGGCAGCCCTGCGCCTCCAGTGAGGCATCGAGGGCATCGATCTGGCCGATGCCGATCTTGTACAGCCCGGCGATCTCGACCAAGGCGTAGAAGCTGACCAGCGTCTCGGCCAGCCGCTGGGCCTGTCCGGTGGCCGCCAGGTGATCGAGCGCGGTGATGAGGTTGCCGAACTCGCGGCGGCAGCGGTCCACCGTGTCGGGCTGGATGTCGCCGCGCACCGCCTGGGCCAGGGCCAGCAACTGGCGCTGGAAGTGGTCACAGAAGCGGGCCATGGCCTCGGCGTGCACCTCGCCCGCCAGATGCCCGGCGGCGAACTGCCGCACCAGCTCGTGCAGGTCGTAGCGCCCGTCCTCGGCGCGGCGCACCAGGGCCTGGTTGATCAGCCGCAACAGCAGCCCCAGGTGCGCCCCGGCCACCTGCTGCGCGGCCTCCAGCTCGAAGCCCCCGCGAAACACCGCCAGCCGGGCCAGCGCCGATTGCTCGTCGGCCGAGAGCATCTGCCAGGCGTACGCGAGGATGGCCTGCAGGTTGCGTTGGCGATCGGGCACGCCGAGGCCCGAGCTCTCGAGCAGGCCCAGGCCCTGCCGCAGCCGCACCAGGATCTCGCCCACCGTCAGGCCCCGCACCCAGGTGGCGGCCAGCTCGAGCGCGAGCGGCATGCCCTCGACCCGGCGCGTCAGCTCGGCGACCTCGCGCAGCACCCCCGGCGTGACGGCGAAGCGGCTGGAGAAGCGCTCGGCCCGGCCGATGAACAGCTGCACCGCATCGAAGGCTTCCAGGTCGTCGGCACCGTCATCGGTCGGAAACGGCAGCCCGTCCAGGTCGTGCAGCCACTCGCTGGCGGTTTCCAGTGCCACCCGCGAGGTGACCAGCAGCTTCAGGCCCGGCGCTAGGGCCAGCCATTCCTCCAGCAGCGGGCGGCCTTCGAGCAGGTGCTCGAAGTTGTCCAGCAGCAGCAGCGCCTGCTTGCCTCGCAGGTAGTTGAGCAGCTGCAGCCCGGGGTCGGCAGGCCCGCTGAACACCAGCCCCACTGCCGCGGCAACGTTCGGCACGAGCAGATCGGCGCGGCTGATCTCGGCCAGCGGCACCAGCCACACCCCATCGGCAAAGGCCTCGACCTGCCGGCCCGCCGCCTCCAGCGCCAGGCGCGTCTTGCCCATGCCGCCCAGGCCCACCACGGTGAGCAGGCGGCAATGCGGGTTGGCCAGGTGGCGCGACAGCCCGGCCAGCTCCTGCGCGCGGCCCACGAAGCGGCTGCTGGCCGCCGGCAGGTTGTGCCGGGCCCGCGGCGATCCAGCGGGGCCGGCGGCGCCCGCGGCCTCGCGCGGCGGCGCTTCGGCGCCGGGGGCCACCGGCCCTGGCGGCGCTGCGCGATGGATGTCGACCTGGGCCGACCGCAGGGTGTCGGCCAGGACCCGCGTGGCCTCCATCGGCTCGACCCCCAGTTCGTCCGACAGGCACCGGCGCAGGTGCTCGTACACCTCGCCGGCCCGGGAGGGCTGCCCGGCGGCCAGCAGGATGCGCATCCACTGCTGCGCGGCCTCCTCGTCCAGCGGGTCGGTGCGCATCAGCTTCTCGAGCCAGCGTTCGGCCTGGATCCAGTCGCCCTGGCCGTCCAGCGTGCGCACCTGCTCGAGCAGCGCCGTGCGCCAGGCCCGCGCGAGGTCTTGTCGTTCGAGGGCCAGCCAGTCGTCGTAGCCGGCCAGATCGGGGAAGGCCAGCCCCTCCAGAAACGCCCCGCGGTACAGCTGCAAGGCCTGCGCCCAGTCGCGACACTGCAGGGCCGCGCGGAACTCGTGCACATCGGTGGGCAGGCGCAGGCGCAAGCGGGAGGTGTCGGCTTCCAGTCCCTCGGCCCAGCCTTGCTGGCGCAGCCGGTGGGCCAGCTTGCGCAGGTTGCTCAGGGCCGACGACTCGTCGGCCTCGGGGTTGTAGAGGCACGCCAGCTCGGCGCGGCGCACCCAGTCGCCGCGATGCGCCAGCAGGTAGCCCAGCGAGGCGGGCCGGTCCAGCGGCAGATCGCGGCTGGCTTCGGCAGCATCCAGCCGAGGGGAACCCAGCAGTCGAAGGCGCATGGACATGGATGGCAATCGAACCCATTCGCGGTCGCGCCGCGTGGCTGGATTGTGGAGGAACCGACTGCTGCCCTGCAGGGCTCGCCGCATGCCGGACGGGTCGGTGGCGCGCCTCAGGCCGGCGCCCGCCGGCCCATTGCTCTTATGCCGGCGCTCGCCTGCACTTTGTTCTCAGGCCGGCGCCTCGTCGGCCCCTTGTTGCGAGCAGGCTCCCAGCAGGTCGATCAGGCGTTGCGCCGCGGGCGACAGGTAGCTGTTGGCGCGGTGGGTGACCACCAGCCGCCGGCGCATCGTCGCGCCCTGCACCGGCACCTCCTTCAGGCCGAGGATGCGCGACTTGCCCTGCAGGTGGTGGCGCGAGATGAAGCTCAGCAGCCCCGTCTGCACGATCAGCGCGGGCAGGGCCAGCAGACTGGTGGTTTCCACCCGCACCCGTGGCCGCGGCAGCTTGCGGCGGTCGAAGGTGTGATCGAGCCAGTCGCGCGTGGGCAACCCCGGCGGCTGCAGCGCCCAGGCGTGGGCGGTCAGGTCCTTCAGCGTGACGGGGTGCCTGAACACCTCGTGCCGCTCGCTGGCGGCCACCACGATCATGTCCTCCGCCAGCAAGCGCGAGACGTGGCCCGGCTCGCTGGCGCGCTCGGTGGCCACCATCAGGTCCAGCGCGCCGGTCCGCAGCTGCGGCAGCAATGAGTCGACCAGGCCGACATGGGTGTGCAGCGTGACCCCCGGTGCCTCCTGCAGCAGCTGCCGCGCCACCGGCGGCAGCAGGAACTGCGCGGCCGTCGGCACGATGCCCAGCCGCACCGGCCCGCTCAGACCGGCGCCGATGGAGGAGAGCTCGCGTTGCGCGTCCTCGAGATCGAAGCGCAGGCGCTGGGCCCACTTCTGCAGCACGCGGCCGGCCTCGGTGAGGCGGATGCCGCGCCCGGCCTTCTCGAACAGCGCGGCGCCGCAGGCGGCCTCGAGCCGCCGGATGCTGCTGGTCAGCGCCGGCTGCGAGCGGTGCAACCGGGTGGTCGCGCGGCCCAGGTGCTGCAGCTCGGCGATGGTCTCGAAGTAGCGCAGGTCGCGAAGGTCCATCGCAAAAGCTCCATCGATGAATGGCAAGAAATTATCGATTGGACTGCGACCCTGGCGAGACCAATACTGCGCCTCGACGAAGACCCGCGGCGACCGGGCCACCCACCCCGGCAGGAGACCTCACATGAACACTTCCCGACGCCTTGCGCTGGCCCTGGCCGGCATGGCCCTGTGCACCGGTGCGCTGGCGCAGGCCTGGCCGTCCAAGCCGATCCGGCTGGTGGTGCCGTTCCCGCCGGGCGGGGGCACCGACATCATCGCCCGCGAGACCAGCCAGCGCGTGGCCAAGGCCACCGGCTGGACCTTCGTCATCGACAACAAGCCCGGCGCCGGCGGCAACCTGGGCGTGGATGCGGCGGCCAAGGCGCCGGCCGACGGCTACACCATCGTCCTCGGCCAGACCAGCAACCTGGCGATCAACCCGACGCTGTACAGCAAGATCCCCTACGACCCGCAGAAGGACTTTGTGCCCATCGTGCTCATCGCCAACGCACCGCTGGTGCTGGTGACCGCGACGGGCAGCCCGCTGAAATCGATCGGCGACGTGGTCAACGCCGCGCGCGCCAAGCCCGGTGTCGTGAACTACGCGACCTCGGGCAACGGCACCGTCGCGCACCTGACCACCGAGCTGCTGCAGAAGGCCGCCGGCATGAAGATGCAGCATGTGCCGTACAAGGGCGCCAACCAGGCGCTGACCGACGTGATCAGCGGCAATGTCGAGCTGTACATGTCGTCGGTGCCCACGCTGATCCAGCATGTCAAGAACGGCAAGCTGCGCGCGCTGGCGGTCACCTCGGCCAAACGTTGCGATGACCTGCCCAACGTGCCCTCGCTGAACGAATCCGGCTTCAAGGGCTTCGATGCCGTCACCTGGTTCGGGCTGCTGGCGCCGGCCGGCACACCCAGAGAGATCGTCGCCCGACTCAATGCCGAGTTCAACAAGGCGTTGGCGCAGCCCGAGCTGGCCAAGCGGCTGGGCGACGAGGGCGCCGATCCGGCCGGCGGCACGCCCGAGCAGTTCGCGGCACTGATCCGCGACGAGATCCCGCGGTGGGGCAAGGTGGTGAAGGAATCGGGCGCCAAGGTCGATTGACCACGGCCTGCCCACCCTGCCCGCGCCATCGCGCCACCCCCACGCGGCCGCCGCTGCGGCCCCCACCCGCGGCCGGCCCCGTCGCTGATCCATTGGAGATTCACATGACCCATGCTGCTGCATTGCCGGATGTCGTCACCGACATCCAGCGCGTCGAGGCCGCCGTCGTCGAGCAGGCGCGCGGCTTTGCCTCGTCGATCCTGGCCGACGTGGCCGGGCGCCGGGGCGGCCTGAGCGGCCGCATCGCGCCGCTCGCGCCATCGATGCGCTTCGCCGGCCCGGCCATCACCGTCGAGGTGCGGCCCGGCGACAACCTGATGATCCACGCCGCGCTGGCCATCGCCCGGCCGGGCGACGTGATCGTGGTGGACGGCAAGGGCGACCTGAGCAGCGCGCTGATGGGCGAGATCATGAGCCAGCAGGCGATGGCGTTGGGCGTGGCCGCGGTGGTGATCGATGGCGCGGTGCGCGACAGCGAGGCCATCCGCGAGCTGGGCTTCCCGATGTTCGCCGCCGGCTGCAACCCCAACGGGCCGACCAAGAGCGTGGCCGGCCGGCTGAACCACCCGATCTCGATCGGTGGCGTGGCCGTGCACCCGGGCGACCTGGTGGTGGGCGACGCCGACGGCGTGACCGTGATCGAGCGCGACAAGGCCGCGGCGATGATGCCGCTGGCGGTGGAGAAGGTGGCCGCCGAAACCAAGCGCATCGCCGACATCAAGAGCCGCAAGGCGCTGCGGCCGGGCTGGCTGGATGCCGCGCTGCGCGCCGCAGGCGTCATCGGCGAGGGGCAGACGCTGTGAGCCCGACCGGCCGCCCGGAGGGCTCACACCGGAGTGCCCGGCACGAAGGTGATTCAGTGAGCACGGGCCAGCCCGTCATCCTGGTCACCGGTGCCGATCTCGCGGCCGAGGCGCTGGAACTGCTGCGCGGCCACGAGGTGATCTATGCCGGCAAGGCGCCCACCGAGGACGACCTCGTCGCGCTGTGCCGCCGGCACGATCCGGTGGCCATCATCGTGCGCTACGGCAAGGTGGGGGCCGCGGTGATGGATGCCGCGCCGCGCCTGAAGGTGATCTCCAAGCACGGCAGCGGCACCGACACCATCGACAAGGCCGCCGCCGCGGCCCGCGGCATCGCGGTGGTGGCGGCGGTGGGCGCCAACGCGGCAGCAGTGGCCGAGCATGCGATGGCGCTGCTGCTGGCCTGCGCCAAGTCGGTGGTGGTGTTGAACGAGCGCATGCACGCCGGCCACTGGGACAAGGCCACGCACAAGAGCCTCGAGCTCGAGGGCCGCACCGTGGGCCTGATCGGCCTGGGCGCCATCGGCGCGCGCTTCGCGCGCATCGCCCTGGCGATGGGCATGCGCGTGCTGGGTTACGACCCCTACGCCAAGGACTTGCCGGCCGGCGTCGAGCGCGCCGACCTGGCCACGCTCTGGCGCGAATCCGATGCCCTCTCGCTGCACTGCCCGCTCACCGCCGACAACGCCCGGCTGCTCAATGCGCAGACGCTGGCGGCCTGCAAGCGCGGCGTGATCATCGTCAACACCGCGCGCGGCGGGCTGATCGACGAGGCGGCGCTGCTGGCGGCCATCCGCAGCGGCCAGGTCGGCAGCGCCGGACTGGACAGCTTCGCCACCGAGCCGATGACTGCGCCGCACCCCTTCCACGGCGAGCCGCGCATCACCCTGAGCCCGCACATCGGCGGCGTCACGTCGGACGCCTACGTGAAGATGGGCGTGGGCGCGGCCCGCAATGCGCTGGCCGTGCTCAACGGTTGACCTGATCGTTTGGCGTTCGTCGACATGACCATGGGCGCCGCCTTCGACGCGACCTTCGGCCGATTGCGGCCTTCGATCCCTTGCCTGGAGTTGCCATGAACCGAATCACTCGCACCCTGGCCCGCACGCTGGCCTGTGCCCTCGCGCTCGCCGCCTCGGCGGCGGCCTTCGCCCAGGCCTGGCCCGCCAAGCCGGTGCGCATCATCGTGCCCTACCCGCCGGGCGGCGCGGTGGACGTGGTCACGCGCAAGATGGCGGCCAAGCTGCAGGAGCAGACCGGCCAGACCTTCTACGTCGAGAACAAGGCCGGCGCCACCGGCACCATCGGCCTGTCCACCGTGGTGCAGGCCCCGGCCGACGGCTACACGCTGGCCGCCAACGACACCACCTATGCGCTGCTGCCGCACATCTTCAAGAAGCTGCCGTTCGACCACGAGCATGCGCTGGTGCCGGTGGGCGCCTTCGTCTTCGCGCCGATGACGGTGGCGGTGCGCGCCGACTCGAAGTACAAGACCCTGGGCGAGATGGTGGCCGCCGCCCGGGCCGAGGCCAACAAGGTGACCTACGGCACCGGTGGCGCCGGCTCGGCACCGCACTTCGTCAGCGAGGCGCTGGGCATCGCCGCCGGCGCCAACTTCATGCACGTGCCGTTCAAGGGCGCCGGCGAGGCGACGATGGCGGTGCTGTCGGGCACCATCGACTTCCAGGTCGCCTCCACGCCCGGCATCATGGGCCACGTGAAGGGCGGCAAGGCGCGCTTGCTGGGCGTGAGCGGCAGCAAGCGGATGTCGGCGCTGCCCGACGTGCCCACCTTCACCGAGGCAGGCGTCAAGTTTCCGGGGCTGATCAACTTCACCGGGCTGTGGGCGCCGAAGGGCACGCCGCAGCCGGTGATCGACCGGCTGCAGAAGGAGATCGCCACCGCCATGGCCACGGCCGACATGAAGGCCTTCGCCGAGGGCATCGCTTCCGAGCCCGGCTATTGGGACGCGGCCACCTTCGCGAAGGACCTGCACGAGCGCACCGCCTACTGGGGGAAGGTGGCGGCCAACACCGCCTTCGAGCGCCAGTGATCGTGGTGCTGCAGGCGCCGCAGCTGCGCGCCACCGAGGTCTTCACCCGGCTGCCCGAGCGCTTCCGGCGCGGCAATCAACGTTCGGCCTGGGCGGACGCCAACCGCGGCGGCCAGCCCACCGATTCGTTCCTCGAGGGGCCGGTGTTCGATGCGGTGGGCAACCTCTACGTCACAGACATCCCCTTCGGCCGCGTCTTCCGCATCGACCCGGGCGGCCAGTGGGAACTGGTGGCCGAATGGGACGGCGAGCCCAACGGCGCCAAGTTCCTGAACGAGCGCGAGCTGCTGGTCACCGACTACCGCAACGGGCTGATGGCCTGCGACGTGACCACCGGCGCGGTGCGGCCCTACCTGGATCGCCGCAACAGCGAGCGCTTCAAGGGCGTGAACGACCTGGTGTTCGATCGCCAGGGCAACCTCTATTTCACCGACCAGGGCCAGACCGGGTTGCACGATCCCACCGGCCGCCTGTACCGGCTGCGCGCCAACGGCCAGCTCGACCTGCTGCTGGCCAACGTGCCCAGCCCCAACGGCGTGGCGCTGTCGCCCGACGAGCGCGTGCTGTACCTGGCCGTCACCCGCGCCAACCAGGTCTGGCGCGTGCCGCTGATGGACGACGGCAGCGTCTCGAAGGTGAGCGCGTTCTTCACCTCCTACGGCCCCAGCGGGCCCGACGGCCTGGCGGTGGACGAGACCGGCCGGGTGATCGTGGCCAACCCGGGCCTGGGCCTGGCCTGGGTGCTCAGCCCGCGCGCCGAGCCCGAGCAGGTGCTCAAGAGCGCCGCCGGCACCTCGCTCACCAACCTGGCCTTCGGCGGCCCGGATCGCAAGACGCTGTACTGCACCGAATCGGTCACCGGCTCGATGCTGCGCGTCGAGCTCGACCACGCCGGCCTGCCGCTGCATCGCGCGGCGGGTTGAAAGGCCGCAGGCCTTTCGCTGCGCAACGGCGGGCCTGGTCGGCCGACACAGGCATGCAGCGTGGTCAACGCGCCGTCCAGGCCGAAGGGCAACCGCCGAGACGCCCCGCTGGTCGGCGCGCCCGGCCCGCGCGTCACTGCTGGTAGAAGTAGTAGCAGCCCACCAGCGTGCCCAGCTCGGGCCTGCTCAGCGGCGACATCAGCACTGCCGTGCGCTTCTCGGCGAGCTTGCGTTCGCAGCTGCGCATGCCGTCGCCGGAATCGCATCGGTCCATGGCCTGGCCCAGCACCCGTTCGTAGGCCGGCTGCACCGTGCTGGCGGGCGACTTGAGCGTCAACGCGAAGCCCAGGCCCATGCCCACGCTCTGCGGCGTCATCTCCAGCACCTCGGCACCCAGCCAGGTCACCGCGCCGGTGGGCTTCCACACCGGGCTGCGGTCCTGCGGGGCGAACTGCGAGCGCAGCGCCACGCCGATGCTCTCCATGCGCGCCTGGTCTTGCCTCAGGTCGTACCAGCTGTCTTCGCAGGTGGCCAGCTTCTGCAGGGCTGGCGCCAGCTCGGCGGCGTGGGCCGAGGCAGCAGGAATGGCCAAGCTGCCCGCGGTGAGCGCGGCCGCGGCAGAGAGCGTGTGGATGAGGCGAACTGCAGGCTGCAGGCCCATGGCTGCGATTGATGGGGACATGTGCACCTCCGTCGGTGCGCGATGATGACGCACCTTGGCGTCCGTCGCAGGGTGTCGAGTCGCCGGCATCAGCCACTTGATGGGGAACGGTCCTTCGCTCTTCGATGACCGTGGTCGGTTCTCTGCACGAAGCGGACGTTCGCTCTGCACGTTTGGTCGACGAGGAAAGCCTTGCTCTCACGCGTCGGCGCGTGCCGAGGGCGCCGGGCAGCCGCCGGCCTCCATGTCCTCCGTCGTCGGCCTGGCGGCCTCCTCCTCCCCCTCTACTTCCGGCCGACGGCCACCCGGCACCCTCGGCCGATCACCGCTGCCTGCGTCGGACGCAGCGGCCTTCGGCGAGGTCCTCGGTGATGCCAAGCGTTGGGGCGGGCGGGCCTGTTCCGCGGAAGTAGAGGAGGAGGCGCCCGCAGGGCGCCGGGGGACATGGAGCGGAACAGGTCCGGCCGACCC